>Ga0306926_10010435_pt1 | contig 10269 bp, 9 predicted proteins | sample flu12Cox44000178_FD_203759 | JGI IMG/M metagenome (GOLD analysis project Ga0306926, IMG submission 203759) | Lab enrichment of tropical soil microbial communities from Luquillo Experimental Forest, Puerto Rico - flux8day.12C.oxic.44.000.178 (v2)... | ecosystem: Environmental > Terrestrial > Soil... | reverse complement strand
CATTACAACCAAGGGCGCCCCCATTTGAGCCTCGGACCAGGGATTCCTGAACCTGCGGCGGCCTTCCTGCCGTGGCAAGGTCACGATAGACATTCCTTCGCCCAAGACTGCAGGGTCGCGTCTCGCGCGGTTCTCGGCGGCCTCCATCACGAATACCGCTGGGAAAGGATCGCCGCGTGAAGGACGGGAAGAGCTCAGAGGACACTGCGCTTTGATTGCCCTCCAATTTCTAATACCCGTAACAACGGGAAGGCCGGTGCCTTTCGCTTGCGGCGAGACGAGCGGGGGTAAGAAGGCGTTGGTTTCTATCTGACCCAGGTTCATCTCCAGCCCGAGCTCGAATCCAACAATTACGGCGTCTTTCCGCCAGACAACGATCTGTATATGAAGGTTAAGCGGACGGTTTATCTCTCAGGTCGGTCAGACTTCAAAACTGGGCGCAGTAATTGCGCAGCACAGGCTCCGTACCCACGAAGTGAGCTTGCGGCCATACGCTTCGCGTTGCTCGTGTCTGCCCGGCGGTGATAAAAGTGCGGCTCGATCACTCGAAGAATCGAGGAAGCCGCAAGTTGTGTCATCTCAATCCATTCGAGTTTTTTGACCATACGGGGCCTCAGGTTCGTCTCAGTCCGGCTTATGTGGCCGCAGGTGACGCAGTAGCTCTCCCGCCTTCTGCGCAAAGGCACGCGCTCTCGCGCCGTTCACAGACGTTAGATTCTCCCAACTGACCAAGTACAGCGCGCAGGCCAGCGTCAGCCAGTCGATCATTCGTCGCTCTCCGCCGCCCATTGCTTCATCGGGAACGCGCCACATCCACTCATCGTCCCATTTCAGCGTTAACCCTTCCAACACCTTCGACAGCTCAGTGAACGGCGCTCCCGTTCGCTCACACAGGTGGGCAAGCGCGCGCTCGAACGGCCAGCTGTTGTTGCTCAATTCCCCGCCGTGAAGCTCTGCGATCGTACGCACGTCCACGAAGTACTGTCGAATGGTAGCCACCAGGTCTTTCACGAGCGCGGCGCAATCGTACGTGGCTGCAATGCCACGCAGCAGTTCGAAGAAGGCCGCCGCTTCATCGATCTGCACCTTGAACGCGGCGTTGCGTACACCCGCGAGCGATGCGCTCGGGAATGCCGTGCGACCGAATGCGCGATCCGTTGACGCGCGCTCTCCAGCGGTGAACCTCTTCCGAACGTCCTTTGCCACCTCTTGCAAATCGGAGTTGTCAGGCAGCAGTATCGCGCGCGTGACTCCAAGCGTCGGGTTCTCGAACACTTCACCAGCACGCTGCTCGAACAGAATCCCGTTGCCCAGCACGCCGCTCAGGTGTCGCACGTTGGCGCCCTGCAGGAATGCAGCGCGCTGCCGCGCGATGCGATTGTCTTCATCGGAGAGGACCGGTTCGATGACACGCCAGTCTCCGAACTGCAACCCCGCTTCGCGCATCAGGTCGAAGCTCTCGAAGACGACGGGGTTCAGGAGCGGGCTCGGCGTCCGGTCCGTGGGTTTCAAGTAGTAAATTATGCCAATCGATTTCTCGTCTGCACTCAACTGGGCCGCACCACTAGTCGCAAAGAAAGCGGCTACGTGCAGCGATCGTGTGAAGTCGAGAAGTGGAGTCGCAAAGCCGTAGTGCTGCGCCACGGCGAGGAGTTCATCATCGCTTGGCTCACGCCCAAAAAGCACAGACTGTTGTTTGCGCAGCTCGGCCACGAACAGGCTCGTCAGTTGGACTCGTGCAACGAGCGTCGCCAGATCGAGTGAGGCGCAGCCAGGCGGCAGCCGGTATAGTGTGGTGTCGAGTGGCCAGGTGGACTCGCGCTGCCCGCGGAAGTAGTGACCGTCCGCCTCCAGGAATTCGTGCACCCACACAGCGCGGTAGACATCGTCGATCACAGCCAAATCCCGTTGCTGGTCCAGGAAATCGACCGCGTCTCGGTAGAACTCCAGCTGCTCGCGCTCGAGCCAGCCCTCCTCGTGCAGATGCGCCAGATCGCGCGCGACGTTCGATCCCTTCGTTCGGATGAATTCGCGAAGATCCGTCCACGTGACTGGTATCGCTCGATCGGTAACTAGGAGATTCGCCGGCGTGAGTGTGCCCGTCGGGTCCCGGAGATGTAGAAGACACAGTTCCTTGAACGTAATACGCACGCGACCCCCGCGAGCCCGGACACCGATGCTTGTGCACGGCGGTGCTTCGTCCTGACGGCCCATTTGCTCAAGCGCGGCGATCTCCGGCAGCTTCAGGTAATAGCGGCTCGGTGGTCCCTTGCGCTTGCCGGAGACCTGCACAATGACGAGCACGCCGCGTGTCGTATTGGTGTGATCGATGGACAACGTCAAATGCCGGCCGATCGTGCCCCAGTAGTTGCCAGGGCGCGGCCAGTTGGCAGCACGCCAACTCTCGAGAAACCGCAGCGCGAGAGGGTGCGCGTCCGTAAACGCGGCGAGCACGGTCTCGCCGCGGAGCAACGGCTGCAGCAGCATGTCGCCTTGATCAGGCTCAAGGTAGTCGCCATCGAACTCGAAGACGTGAACGGGCTGCCGCAAGAGCACCGCCGAGCCGCGGGCAAGATCGCGACGACTACTCGCGTGCTCCGCGTGGAGGTACACCGCTGCTCCCGGCTCATTGGCATAAGCCAGGAAACTCTGCAGATTGTTCAATTCCGGATCAGCCATTCGTTCGCTCGAAACGAGGAGGGACGGGAATGAGCAAGCTCTTTCTAGTGCACGATCTAAGCATAGAAGAATTGAATGCGCTTTTCCATCCTTAGCCAACTCAAAGCGAGTCGCGTGCACAGCAGAGCTTGTTAGTTAGCTGATACCCTCTTCAATCGAAATTCAGTAGAAAAGTTACCGATATGGCTCAACGATGGGCTGGGTAGTCGCTGTACGCGTCCGCGGTCATCCGCCGAAAACGATGGCGGTGTATGACTGTCACATTCCGCAGTGAGGAACGCGTTCGATACCAGACGTGGCGATTTGTTCTCGATAAGTGGCCATAACAGCCCTTCCCATTACTTGATCCCCCCGCTGGCGAGATACGCCGACCTCCCACAAGGCTCCAAAAATGTCCCCCGCTTGCCAATCCAGGTCGTGAATGATAAAGGACGTTATCATTCCCAAGAGTACGGTTTCAGCTTAACGAAAATCCATCCAATTCGGCCTGTCATAGTGTATGCCGACATTGTTCAATGCAAGTTCAAAACTGCGGTATAGATGGTTTCCGCGTCTAGGAAATCTCCAGATCAAGGAGAAACGCAAAGGTATCAAAATCGCCGCCCTGAAGCCGATATCGAAAAACTAGTGAAGGACGCAGAGAGCACATTGTTTGATGCTCAACAGGAATTTCCTGGCGATTCATATCTTCTCGCGGCGGAATCTAAACTTGCTGAAATTCTCAAAGACAATGTGCGTGCCGAGAAAGCTCTTGCAAAAGCTTTCGATGCTAACCCTAGAAACGAAATCGTCGCCGTTCGACTCGCCCGACAATTTGAGGAATCAGGTCAACTCGAAAAAGCGTCGGGCGTCCTAAGAAAAGCGCTCGACGCAAATCCGAGCTCGCGAAGGCTCCACTACACTCTGGCGAGGCTGCTCATGAGAAAAACACCTGACGATGGAGAAAACGTTGCGTATCACTTGCAGCGTGCATTCACGGACGGGGATAGTAACTATGAAGCGCAGCTCCTCTACGGAAGGCAACTTTTCCTAAATGGGCGTTTGGAGGAAAGTAAGGCGCTATTTCGGCGACTATCGTCAGTCAGGGTTGCTCCTCAAGTACTTCTTCACCCAATCGAAGATCGGCAGTTCGAGGGAAGGCTATCAAGGCCACAGGGTTCCTACGCATTCATCTTTCGCGATGGACCTGGAGACTCAATTTATGTGCATGCACAAGATGTTGCTGAGGATATCTGGAATGCCCTGACATTGGGCACGCGAGTACGCTTTCGCATCGCTTTTACTTTGCGCGGCCCAAGAGCGTATGAGGTAAAACCAATTTAAGCGTGCGCCTTTCTGCTTGATATACGCTTACCACCAGAGCCCGTCTCCGGCCGAATTGCGAGACTTGAAAAAACTTCGTGAGGAATCGCACATTTGATAATTCAAGTGATTGATAAAGTGCTCGAAAACATCTGATTCTGGGCAGTCCAGCACAACCTATTTCGCTGATGATTTTTCAAGGATTTGCAGATGCCTGGCCGGAAGGGTTTTTGGGCAACCAAACAGTTCGATGCCATACGTAAGTGGGATTCTTCGGAACTGCCGAGCTGGCTGAACGAGAAGGCCTGTAGAAGCTGGTTCTGCCTCACCTTTCGAAGTTCACAGTCAAAGCAATTCGCTTGGCGCTTGATGTGTCTCACCCTTACGCAACGAGCATTCGGCGCGGAGATCGGCTTCCACACCAAAGCCACTGTGTGTCACTCGCAAAGCTCACCGGGGTGACCGTTGATCCTTTACCTACCGATGTGTCCTAGGTTACAGACACGGTACGCCTAAACTGACAAACTGAGAGCTGGTTCTGTTCTCAAGAATCAAACGCAAGATGGTTCAAGGTTAAAGGGGAGTCTCATGAGGCGCGTGTTGTCGGTTGCGATAATTGTTCTTGTTGCGGCTCAGCTCTTGCCTGGCGAAATGCGATTTCGTCATCCATAGGCCAAGTACGTTCCATCTGCGATATGCTCTTGGGCGGCGTCTTTTGAGCGGCCGCCTCTCCCGACAGCATTAGGCTGCAACCAGCAACAACAAGGCTTTTTAGCGACATAGCGGCAAACCCTAAATATGGGCGGGGCAGGGCGATCACGCTTTCACCTGTATTGATGCTCCCTCAGAAGGTGAGGCGCGCAAGTGATGGACTTCACTCAAACGGTAATTACTCGCAACGCCGAGAGTTGTCTATTTTGGGGCCGACTTGAATTTAGCTACCGCCATCCAGCGATGGACTCAGGCATAAACAGGGCCGGAGGATGCCTGTTTGGGCGGGTAACCAGAAAAGTGGAGGGTAGTTCACGACGCTTCGACCCCAATAAGTTGTGGAAGTTTCGCGACAGACCTTGCAAACATGGATTGCGGAGAAGAAGTTCACGGCACCTCCCGTGCATCGTAGCGCAGGTGTACGGCTGTGGGACCGCCACAATGGCCTTAGCGACGGATTGGGGGGATTCTGGCCGCACGGCACACAGGCTTTTTCTCCTTGACAAGCGGGCTCTGCGACTTCAGAATTCGCGAGCGAATCTGCTTTTCCAACTCAAATCCTGAAGTTTCCGGCGTTGAAAAAACGGTTCTTGGGTCGGAGGCAGCCCACAGCAAATCCTTCCGCGCGAGGCCAATTGCCGACTAGCAAAAGTAAGGAGGAGTGCACCTTGGAAGAAAAAACCAGAGGAATAGCTTTCGCTGCGGTTTTGCTTTTGAGTGCCGCGGCGCCCAGCACACTCGCCCAGAGCGCCGCCAATCGGGTAACGCACGTGCAGCTGGAATCGCGTGGGACAACTGAGATTGGAGGGCTCGCGCCTCGAGGAAGCATGCCGGGCGTTCTTACCCTGCGAATGAGAAACCATCCTGATCCGGACGCCGGTGTACGAGTGGGCGCCGAGGTCCAATTGCCGATTCCGCAACCGAGGCCCAAGGGAGTTGTTGGGACAGCCGGGAAAAACGCGTTTGGGTTCGATGGGATGCACAGTATTGATTCGGCACTCGTGAACGAAGGATTCATCTCGGAACCCCCCGATCAAGGGCTCTGTGTGGGAAACGGGTTCGTCATGGAGGCCATTAATTCCGCGGTAGCCGTCTATGACCCGTCGAGCGGCGCGCTTCTGGCCGGTCCCTTACAGATCAATGCCTTCTTCAAGCTCGACTTCGCACAGTTTACGAGCGATCCACGATGCGTGTTCGACACAACGACCCGACGGTGGTTTGTGACGATGCTTCAGATTGACATTGATCCGAACACAGGCAACGTGACGAATCACTCCCACGGCTTGATTGCTGTAAGCTCGACTGCGAGCCCGTTGTCCACCTTCCAGGTTTTTGCGATTGATACGACAGACGATGGGACAAACGGGACCCAATCTCATCCTGGTTGTCCTTGCTTCGGCGATCAGCCGCTGATAGGAGCGGATCGGAATGGGTTCTTCTACTCGACAAACGAGTTTTCGATCACGGCGCTGACTGGCTCAGGCCCGGTTTTTTCCAATGGTGCGCAGGTCTACGCGATGTCGAAGGAGCAGGTAGCGGGAGGTCAGAGCCCCACCGTTGTACATTTCGGCGACATCCCGCTGACGCAAGGGCACCTGGCGCGCTCGATTCAACCGGCTTTGTCCGCCTTAACTGAAGATGGCGACGATGCCGATCGAGGCGTGGAATACTTTGTGAGCCATCTGAATTTCAATCACACACTCGATAACCGCCTTGCGGTATGGGCGATATCGGACACGCGCACTCTAAAAAACGCGAATCCTCAAGTGGAGCTCACAAATACGATCATCAAAAGCGAAGTGTACGGCGACCCCCCGTCGGCGACTCAAGCGGCCGGTGCGAATCCTTTCGGGGCCTCGCAGGTTCCGCCACAGCCGGAAGGAGAACTCGACACCGGCGACACGCGCATGCAGCAGGTGTTTTTCGCGGGTGACTTGATATGGACTGGCGTCACAACCATCGTTCAGCAGGGGAATAACCAACTGTCAGGAGCAGCCTTCTTCGTGATCCAGCCAGATTTCAGCAATGGACACGTCCGCGCTCACATCGACAATCAGGGCTACGTTACAATTGCCAACAATAACGTACTTTATCCGGCGATTGCCGTGAACCAGGACGGCAAGGCTGTGATCACGTTCACTGTTTCCGGGCCGGACTTCTTTCCGAGTGCGGCGTACGCGCGCCTTAAGGAGGACTCCGGCGTCGGCAAGGTACACATTATCGCAGTCGGAGCGTTTCCCGATGACGGATTTACAATGTATCCACCCTTCAGCAGCGGGGTCGGTCGTTGGGGCGACTACTCCGCTGCGACCGTGGACGACAACGGCAACCTCTGGTTTGCCACCGAATACATACCGGCGACCCTCAGCGGTTTTCCGCAGGGCCTGGGGGTGAATTTTGGAACATTTATTGGCGCGCTGAATCTCGCAGACCATGACGAGGACTAACCATGTCGCGTCGGACTCTGAACGTGTCGGCCTCCCTAGCAGGCAGGGAAACATGCCGGGCAAATTCTTCCCGATAGTCTGGAGCTTGCCGCCCTGATGCCGCGTGATGCGGCGGCCGAAGATTAGCGTGAGTTTGTTGGGTGTTGTTTGGCTCCTGTGCGCTAACGCCAGGCAAAAGACAGGCTGCGACCAGCCAAATCACTATGAAGAACCTCCGATGCTTCCTGCTCACAGGATCTGTCTCCGTGACTCTGAAAGCCAGAAGCTCGACGTTGCTCTTTTCGGATTTCCTCGTCTGCATGTTTTCTCCTGCGTCGCTCTTGGTAATTTATTTCTTCTCGAAGACTTCTTTTGCGACGTTGATGGCGTTCACGGCGTTCGGCCAGCCACAGTAGAACGCCAGATGAGTGATGGTCTCGATCAATTCCTCCTTCGTCACGCCGTTTTCGCGCGCTTTGATCAGGTGAGACCGAAGCTGCTCTGGACGGTTCAAGGCAATCAGCGCGGCCACGGTCACCAGGCTTCGGTCACGCTTTGACAGTTGCGGGCGCTCCCACACGTCGCCGTGCAGCACGTCGTCCGTCAGCTCAGCCAGTTTGGGAGCAAAGTCGCCGATCGGCCCTTGAGATGGCCGAGGTTTCCCGCCGGCATCGGTACTTGATCCTTGTGCGGCGACAGGCGCGGCGTACTGTGCGTCGCTTACTTTCTCCATCCAATCGACAGTCTTTCCATCGAGTTCTTCGACGATGGCAATGTGCGCCATCGAACTGTTCGGGGCAGCCCCATGCCAGTGCTTCTGACCGGGTGGAATCCAGACCACATCTCCCTGCCGGATTTCCTCGACGGGATCACCCCAGCGTTGCACGCGGCCCGTGCCCGCCGTAACGATCAGGATTTGTCCAAGCGAGTGCGTGTGCCATGCGGTGCGAGCAGCGGGCTCGAAAGTGACGAGGGATCCGGTCGCGCGCGCCGGAGCGTTCGCCTGAAATAGCGGATCGACGCGGACGGACCCAGTAAAGTTTTCTGCTGGTGCCTGCCGAGAGGGCTGCGAGCCAGTCCGCATGATCCTTATCGCGCCCTGATCCTTGGAAGTTTGGCTGTGCGCACCTGACGCGAGCAGGCAAAACGAAATCGCAATCGCTGCCAAGAATCTCATTGTTGTTTCCTTCTGCTGTGGTGACTGCACCTCAGCGGTAAGACATTCGCAGGATTGATTCAGGAAGGCGCTCGCCCTGAATCGGGATCTTGGAAGATGCAGTATTGATCTCCTTAAGATCATCGGAAGTGAGCTCGACCGAAGCGGACCCGATGTTCTCCTCCAGTCGATGTATCTTCGTTGTTCCTGGAATCGGAACGATCCAAGGCTTCTGCGCGAGGAGCCAAGCCAGTGCGATTTGTGCGGGAGTAGCATTCTTTCGCCGAGCAATCTGATTCAGAAGATCCACCAGCGCCTGGTTTCCCTTACGCGCTTCCTCGGTGAACCGAGGAAATGCTGCTCGGAAGTCTGTGCTCTCGAACTTCGTTGAGGCATCAATCTTCCCTGTCAAGAATCCTTGTCCAAGCGGACTCCAGGGAACAAAACCGATCCCCAATTCCTCGCAGGTCGGAAGCACCTCTGGTTCAGGGTCTCTCGTCCATATCGAGTACTCGCTCTGAACTGCAGTGATCGGCTGGACCGCGTGTGCGCGACGAATGGTGTTTGCGCCAGCTTCAGAAAGGCCGAAGTGTTTCACCTTCCCAGCCTGAATGAGCTCTTTCACTGTGCCCGCGACATCCTCGATCGGCACATTTGGATCGACGCGATGCTGATAAAGGAGGTCGATGACATCGGTCTTGAGGCGCTTTAATGCCGCTTCAGCAACGTGCCTGATATGCTCTGGCTTGCTGTTGAGCCCGCCCCGCCGCTGCCCGTCGGGAGCGATATCGAAACCGAACTTCGTGGCGACGACTACCCGTTCGCGATGGGGAGCGAGTGCCTCACCTACGAGTTCTTCGTTCGCGAATGGGCCGTAAACCTCCGCCGTATCGAAGAATGTCACGCCGCGTTCGACGGCTGTTCGGATCACATCTATGCCTTGCTGCTTTTCGATCGCTGGACCGTAGCCATAGCTCAGTCCCATGCAACCGAATCCTAGCGCCGAGACTTCCAGACCGTTTTTTCCCAGGGTGCGCTTCGTCGTTCTCCTTGCCTAGCTGTTTCGCCCATGCCCACACTATGAGCAAATCACCATGAAACGGTAGCCCGATCCTTCCTACTTATTGCCTATTCCTCTTGTCAGGCGAAAAATCAATGGTGTAGCTGCCGCCAGGCGGCTATCTTTAAAAGGGACTGTACAGGTTGCCGACATGAAAAGCACCAAAGAAAAAGCCGCTCTGAAACCAGACCCGGCCAGCGAGTTGCGCGCAGAACTCGCAGGCAAGATTGCCTCCTTAGTGGGCAAGGAAGAGAATCGGATAACGGAGATTCCCGGCCTGAGCCTCCACCGGCGGACTTCCCCTACCCCTCCGTGCCGGACAACCTACCATCCGGGCGTCATCGTGGTCGCCCAAGGTAGCAAGCAGGCGACCCTTGGCCGGACAGGTTTCATCTACGACGAGTCGCGCTTCCTTCTGACTGCGGTCGATCTGCCGATCGTGAGCTGGGTGGCCGAGGCTACCGAGGAGGTTCCCTGCCTCGTACTGTCGCTCAGATTGGACATGTCCATGGTTCGTGAGTTGCTCGGCCGTGAGGAAATTCATGTCGCGGAGGTGCCGTCTGACAGTCCCGCTATATCAATCGGCGAGACCACGCCGGAATTCTTGAACGCCTGCTGCCGCCTGCTGCATCTGCTGGACAGCCCGGAGGACATTCCTTTCCTGAGCGGTCTAATTCAGCGCGAGATCATCTATCGCGTCCTGCGGGGACGTGTGGGAGCGCGCTTGCGGGCAGTCGCAACGCTGGGCGATCAAAGCCACCGGACGGCAAAAGCGATTGCGTGGATCACCGCGAACTACGCTAAGCCGTTACACGTAGAGGAACTCGCACAGCTTGCGAGCATGGGCGTATCGACGCTACATCATCATTTCCGGATGCTGACCTCGATGAGTCCGCTTCAGTATCAAAAACAACTCCGACTCCAGTCAGCGCGGA
>Ga0306926_10010432_pt1 | contig 10270 bp, 10 predicted proteins | sample flu12Cox44000178_FD_203759 | JGI IMG/M metagenome (GOLD analysis project Ga0306926, IMG submission 203759) | Lab enrichment of tropical soil microbial communities from Luquillo Experimental Forest, Puerto Rico - flux8day.12C.oxic.44.000.178 (v2)... | ecosystem: Environmental > Terrestrial >... | reverse complement strand
AGGGCGGGCCGGGAACGCTTCAGTTACAAGTGGCGCTTGTCAACACAAAGGCGGCGACCCCGGGATTGCGGACGGTATCCGTAATTGTCCCACAAGCCCGCATCCTCAACCTGGGCCAATCTCTAGCCACCGGCAGCTATGCATTCGCAGGTTCCGCCGAGGCTGAAATGAAGCTAACTGATTCGTTCACCGGGCAGTTGCTGGCAGCCGCAATCGATCAACGTGGTGGCGGCATGGCTCTGAGCACGGCGGAGCAATGGCAGTGGGGCGACGCCGAGAACGCAATGAACTACTGGGCGCAGAAGATTTCCAGCTGCCTGCTCGAACTGCAAGGCCGTGCCCCTACGCCTAGTAGCTAGGCCAGCTTATGATTCGTTAAAACCGGGGAACCGTCCCACTTCCCGGCTAAGCTATACTCATTGTCCAGCCCCGCCAAATGATTGCGGCTAGACTGCGCGCATCCGCAGGGTTCCTTGAAGCCTGCCAGTGTCGTGTCTCATAAATGATAGTAACTGCACGATCAATAGCGGAGCGCTTCGCGAGCCCAGAGTCCGGTACCGGCTTCACGCTAAGCGTGAAGCTGTCCGAGATCCGCTCGACTGCGTTCGCGCTGCCCTCACTGCGCTCAGGATGACAGAAGGACGCTGCCGCACTCAGTATGATCACTTTGCCGCTAGTCGAACCGCCCGATGTGCCAGGGGCAACCATGCTTTCAAGAGGATCGTAAACACTAGGCGAGTGTAGCGGAGCCGAGCAAAGGAGTCTGCGACGTGCGCACAGCGGAGCGTAAGCGGAGCGACTAAGAATGTTTGAAAGTATATTGCTCGGATGAGGTGCGAAATGCCACGCAAGGTGTGGCATTTCTCCACGGCCTCCCCGCCGAGAGGGATCGTCACCGACTCGATAGGTCTTTAGCATTGACGCTCGACTCGGCTTTACCCCGCTGGCACCGCGAATGCAGAGACTTCGTGAACAAAGAAACAAGGTCAGTTAAATGCAAACCGAATTGCTGGCGACAAGAACGGAAAGATTTGCCCGCTGCATCACGATTTCAAAACGGGTGCGGTGGGACATAGATAAGGACGTCATTCGGAGACGCTCGTTCGGCCTCGCGCACAAATTCCTGCCTGATGGTCTGAGTCAGGTCGACCAGATGGATTTCCTGTTGGCCGATGAGAAACGATACCTGAGTCAGGTCCAGGGCCGTACTTATGCCAACGTCTTCGGTTTGGTCGAGCGCTTCATCAACGCAAAGGTGCTTGAACTTAGCCGCGATTACTGGATGGGAGACCAGGTTAGCTTGGAAGGCCTGGTCCGCTTTTGCGACGAGGAGCTGAAGCATCAGGAGCTTTTTCGGCATATAGAGCGTGGACTAGCGAGGACGCTGCCGGACGGCTACAGCTTCGCGCATGACCCCGACGATGTGGCGCGTATCGTTCTGGAAAAGAGCACATGGGCAGTACTGCTGTTGACCCTGTTTATCGAGCTTTTCACGCAGTTGCACTACAGGGCGAGCATTGGTCCCGATGAAGAGCTGTCGCCATTGTTCAAGGACGTTTTTCTTTATCATTGGAAGGAGGAGAGCCAGCACGCGATCATGGACGAGCTTGAACTAGTACGTCACGACCAGGCGATCAGCGCTGAGAGCCGGGATAATTCGGTTAACGAATTCATTGAGCTCGTGCGTTCATTGGACAACATCGTGTGCCGGCAGGCGGTCGCCGATTCCCAGTATTTCGCGGAAAGCTGCGGGCGGCAACTGAGCGGTGGCGATCGGGAAAAACTTGAAGCAGCGCTGCGCAAAGCTTACCGCTGGCAATACATCCTCTCAGGCGCGCAGCATCCTCGCTTTGTCGAGGTGCTGACCGGCCTCATTACGAAGAGTCAGGGCGAGCGGATCGAGGCGGTCCTTGCAACATTGGCTAGTTGACTTTGCGGACCCTTTTATGCACTGAGGGTTCTGCGGCTTTGCGATTGTGGCACAGTTCTATCGCGACTGAAGGAGTCTATGAAGTGGGAAACGCACAGGCAGTTGAAGAAGGGCAGCCTGTGGTTAACGGCATCCAGGTTGAGGATCTCAAAGCTCTTGTCAGCACCGTCAAGCAGGATCCTCGCAAAGGGCTTACAAGGTGGAAAGTTACCAGTGCGTGGCAAGGACGCACACATATACGTGCCGAGATAGGGCCGTTTCGCCTTGGAGAAAAGGAGGTTGAAAGACCCTTCGTCATTGATATCGACGAGCCGGCAGAGCTGGGTGGCGGCAATGCCTACCCAAATCCCCAAGAGCATCTGATCGCAGCCCTTAACGCCTGCATGATGGTCGGCTACGTGGCGCTCTGTGCGCTGCAGGGCATCGCGCTGGAGAAGCTCGAGATTCAAACCGAAGGAGATATCGATCTTCGGGGCTTTCTTGGCCTGGATGACAGAATACCAGCCGGCTACAAGAGCTTGAACTATACGGTCAGGATCAAGGGCGACGCCAGCGAAGAACAGTTCGCCAAAATCCACGAGCTAGTAATGGCAACGTCGCCAAATTACTACAACATCACGCGTTCGGTGGGGCTCAAGCCAACTCTCGTGGTTGAGTGAAAGAAGCACTGCGACGGAAGCAGATGCGCTGTGGCGGTGCCGCCAACTTCCAATTCAAGCCACGACGCGAACTACGGCTCGGAGAGCAGGGAAGCGTGCAGAGCCAGAGGACGATGCTCGATGTGATCGCTGCGTAGCGTTAGACGCCAGGCTTGTCGCGTGAAATGGAGCGCGTTGAACAGCTTTGCTGCGTGAAAGTTTTTCTGGGGATGGAGTCGGGTGGGGGAATGATCCGATCGTCGGCAGTCATGACGTGCAGTCTCCTGGTGTTACTCTGGGTTCCGGCGACCCTGATCGCCGGCGAGATTTCACTCAACGAAGCGGTTGCGATCGCGGTCGAGAAAAATCCCGATCTGGCAGTAGTGGCCAACGAACTCCTGGTCGCGCGTGGTGAGCTTCAGCGTGCCAACTACATAAGACAGTTCAATCCCGAGTTAATACCCGACACCGATTATCGCCTTCGGCGGGGTCGCTCCAATGCACAGGAGTGGCGGGTCAGGCTCTCCCAGGAATTGGAAATCTTTGGCCAGCCTGCTTTGCTACGCCGTTCGGCCGAATTGGGATACCAGCGCACGCAAGCGGAAGTGCGCAACCAGGTACGACTGCTGACCGCTGCGGTGAAGATGACGTTTTATGAAGCTCTGCGTGATCGTCGCCGTAGCGAGTTACTGGCAGAGCTGGAATCGCTCGCCCAGAGACTCTTTCGCGCCGCGCAAGCTCGTTTCGACGCGGGCGAAATCGGGCAAATCGACTTGAATCTAAGCCGGATTGGCTATGGCGAAAGCCGGCGCGCACGAATCGAGGGGCTCGAAATTTATCGTCTCCAGTGTTCGAGCCTGGGACGACTGCTGGGCAATGCAGTCGGTGCCGAGCCCGAGCCGGCTGGCGATCTCACAATCGAATTACCAAGGAGCGATCTTGCAAGTTTGCTTGCCGACGCCCGGGCCCAGCGCCCCGACGCGCGAGCGGCCCAAATGGAGGTCGTGCGGCTCAAAAATGAAAGTGTGTTGAACCAAAAGCTGGCACTGCCTAATCCCATTGTGGGTACTTTCTGGGGACACGAACAGACCACTGAACGGTTCGGCGGCTTATCGATCGGTCTCTCTGTACCAATATTCAATCGAAGGCAGGCCGAAGCAACTGAGATTGCCGGCCGCGTGGCCCAATCTCAGCAGAAGCTGCGAGTAGTAGAATTGAATATTGAGCACGAGGTGCGCGACGCCTATAGCCGCTACCTCACTGCACTATACGCGCTGCGAGCGAGCCAGGAAGACGTCGTAGGGCCGGCACGAGAGAGCTTCACCTTGCTGGAGGAGGCTTTTAATGCCGGCAAGCTCGACTTGTTGAGCCTCTCCGTTGCAGAGCGGCAGGCGTTCGAGGCACGCCTCGGATATCTGGATGCCTGGTTCAACTTAGCCTCCGCGAGAGTCTCGCTCGATCTGGCGGTCGGCGGCTGATGTGAACACGCGTTTGCTCTATCTCGTCCTGGCATTGACGCTATTGGCGGGCGCACCGGTTCAAGCAGAGCCTGCAGCTCAGCTCCTGCGGATAAACGTGTCGTCGAAGGGGCGGCGCGACCTGGTGCTGGCACCAGTCATGCGCAAAGCGATCACGACCAGGATTACCGCCACGGCAATCATCGAACCCAACGCCGGCGCAGTTGCGGAAGTTACCAGCGAGATTCCGGCGAGAGTAGTCAAGCTGGTCGCGCAGCCCGGAGAGAGGCTGGAGGTCGGCGAGCCGCTCGCAATCGTAAGCAGCGTCGAGCTCGGCCAAGCGAAGACGGAGTACTTGAAGGCGCGGTCGCTTGAGGGCCTCAGCGCTCAACACCTGCGGCGCGAAACAGACCTTTACGCCAAAAAGATTACCCCGATGAAAGACCTGCTGGAGGCGCGGGGACAGCACGATGCCGCGCTGGCTGAATACAAAGCCGCCCGTGAAAGGCTGCGCCTGCTGATCCCGGCCGGGCAAATCAGCAAGCTCCAGTGGTCCGATAACGGCCAACCATTGTCGGAGTTTCCACTCACTGCACCTATCGCCGGAACCTTGGTCAAGCGGAATCGCTCGATCGGCGCAATGATCGACCGCAACGGTCCTGCTCCTCTCATGATCATTAATCTTGAACACGTATGGGTCATCGCCAGCGTTTTCGAACATGACCTCGCCAGTCTGAAGATAGGTGCTGAGGTGACCGTTACGGCAGATGCCTACAGCGATAGAGTCTTCTCCGGCCGGATTACCTACATCGGCGATGAAGTTGATCGCAGTACTCGCGCCATACGGACGCGAATTGAGGTATCGAACCCCGATCATTCGCTGAAGCCTGGAATGTTCGCGAAGGCTTCGATCGTGGCCGGCAATTCGCGAGAAGTCCTCATGGTGCCAGAATCGGCGATCTACCAGATCGACGGCCGTCTCGTGGCATTCGTTGCAGCCGGAAACAACGGATTTGAGGTTCGCCCGGTGCAAATCGGCAGCCGCGGTGACGGTGCCGTCGAGGTGCTGTCGGGTTTAGGGCAGGATGAAGTCGTGGTGGAAAAAGGCGGGCTCACCCTCAAAAGCCTGATTGCGAACAAGGAAGCCGATTGAACCTTCATGCCGCCGTGTCGATTAAAGGAACCGAGCTGAAATTCAGTTACCTCATCTAGCTGCAATTTTATCTGTTCCAATGGAGTAGCGGATGGCGCGCCGGATTTTCGAAGCAGCGCTGCAGAACCGCCTGATGACGTTGATTTTGATCGCTGTGTTCTTGGCGATCGGTTTGCGCGCGATGCTGTTATTGCCGATCGACGCTTCGCCGAATGTGACACCCAATGTGGTGCAGATAGTGACCGACGCACCCGGACTCGGCGCCGCCCAGGTGGAAAACCTGATCACTTTTCCAGTCGAGGTCGCAATGCGCGGCTTGCCGGGCATCCGGGAAATCCGGTCGGTATCTCGCTTCGGCCTGTCGTCGGTCCAGGTCTACTTCGATGAAGAGCTCGACACCTATTTTGTCAGGCGGCTGGTGATGGAGCGTTTACCGGACGCCGAGGCAACGATTCCCCGCGGCTATGGACCACCCGAGATGACCACAGTGTCGACCGGCCTCGGGGAAATTTTTCAATTTGAGGTGATCGATCCGCGCCGCTCAGCGATGGATTTGCGTTCGATCCTGGATTGGCGCGTTGCGCCGAGGCTGAAAGAAGTACCTGGGGTGATCGAGGTCAATAGTTTCGGGGGCGAACTGAAAATCTATGAAGTCCAGATCCGTCCCGAAGCGCTGGTCGCTTATAAGCTCACCCTCAGCGAAGTGTTTGAGGCACTCGAAAAAAACAACTTGAGCGCCGGCGGCGGTTACATCGTTCGTAACGGCGAACAACAGGTAATTCGCGGGAGTGGCCTCATAAGCGACCTTAGCGATATCGGCAACATCGTTGTTGGTGTACGCAATGCAGTCCCGGTCTACATTCGAAATCTGGCCAGCGTCGCATTCGCACCGATGCTGCGGCAAGGTGCTGTGACCCGTTACGGCAAAGGCGAGACGGTCGCCGGGATTGTAATGCTGTTGATCGGCGAAAATATCTGCCGATTCTCAGTTTTCAGCAGGTCGAGGGGAAGATGTTCCGGCCGATGGCGTTGACCGTAATCTTTGCCCTCGCAGGGTCGCTGCTATTCGCCCTCACCTACGTTCCGGTGATGGCGTCGGTCTTCCTCAAGAGCATCGGTTCGCGTGACCCGTGGATTGTGCGTCACTGCGGCCGCATTCATGAGAAGCTGCGCCGGATCACCGGGAGGAGGCCGCGGGCAGTGGTGCTCGCGACGGCCGGAATTCTCGGCATAAGCCTGGCCGCCGCGCCGTTTCTCGGTACCGAGTTCATACCCACTCTGGATGAGGGCACAATCAACCTCGACGTTCTGCAGGTTCCCAGTATCTCGCTGGAGGAGGCAATTTCGAATTCTACCGAGGCCGAAAAAGCGTTGCTCGAATTGCCCGAAGTGGCTCGCGTAGTTAGCAGAATCGGCCGTCCCGAAATAGCCACCGACACCACTGGACCGGACGAAAGCGACGTCTATATTTTCTTGAAGCCGAAACGCCGATGGCAGGTGCGCAGCATGAACGAATTGGTCCAGACGATCGAGCGCAAGCTCCACGAGCGGGTGCCCGGGATGCGCTTCGGCTTTTCTCATCCGCTCGAGGAACGCGTCAACGACATGATTTCCGGAGTGAAAGAAGGCGTTGCAATACACGTCTATGGCGACAGCCTGGAACGAATGATGGCGGTCGGGACCAAAATGATGAACGTGCTCGCCTCGCTGCGCGGCGCTGCCGACATAAAAATGATCCCGCGCAGTGGCCTGCCTTCAATAAACATCGAGGTCGATCGCGCCGCGATTGCACGCTATGGAATAAATGCGTCTGACGTGCTCGATGTGATCGAAACTATCGGCGGCCACGTTGTCGGCCAGGTCGTAGAGGGGCAGGCCCGCTATCCGCTACAGGTGCGGTTTGAGGAGACCGCGCCCGGCAGAACCTCGATCAACTCAGAGACATCAGCGTGGTGGCGCCCGGCGGCGCGCTGATCCCGTTGGTACAACTCGCCCGCATCACGATGAGCGACGCGCCGGTCGCGGTCTGGCGCGACAATCTGAGCCGCCGTATCACGGTAGCCGCGAACGTGCGCGGCACGGATCTGGGCAGCTTTGTCGCCGCTGCCAAGTCGGCGATCGCGAAACAAATCGAATTGCCCGAGGGCTGGTGGCTCGAGTGGGGCGGACAATACGAGAATCTTCAGCGTGCCTCGAACCGCCTGATGATTTTGGTGCCGGCCGCGTTGCTGCTGATCCCGGTGCTGCTGTACAACACGTTCTTATCGCTGCGCATGGCGCTGCTTATTTTTGACAACGTCGTTCTCGGTGCAAGTGGCGGAATATTCGCACTCCTGGTTCGGGGCTTGACATTTTCAATCACGGCCGGCGTTGGATTTATAACCTTATTCGGCGTCTCGGTCCTGAACGGGGTGGTGCTGGTTTCGGAGATCAATCGCCTCCGCGAATCCGGCCGAGGCATCGATGAAGCGATCACCACTGCCTCACGCGACCGGCTGCGGCCTATCCTGATGGCCTCGTTGGTGGCTCTTTTTGGTTTTATTCCAATGGCTATTTCGCACTCCTCCGGAGCGGAAGTGCAGCGGCGTCCCCTTGCTACCGTCGTGATTGGAGGGCTGCTCACGTCGATGCCGTTTAGGCTTTACGTCATTCCTATTCTTTATCGCTGGATTGCCCCGAAGAACGGAGACCCAGCGCGGGCCGGTGCGAATGTATGACCTCTCCGGCAATCTGCCTGACGGCGATCGACAACCTCGCTCAGGCTTGCGGAAGTTGGCTGGCCACTTCTTCTTGCCTGCACCGTTACTTACAATGCAGCCCATGCAGCCCCCTACGCTTTCGTACCTTTGACACAGAGTATCGCGGCAACAACCTGCGATGAGGAGTGTGCCGAAAGCTGATGAGCAGAGAGCAGCGCCGCCGCGCGCATCGATCGTCGCTGGTGCGTGGCTCATCGCGCTGCTGTTGCTGGCGCCTGGTCTGACCAGCCCGTTCGACAAGGAAATGGACGCGCGCTCCTGCACGTGGGTGGAAGATGTCGCGCAGTCCGGCCATTGGCTTCTTCCGCTCGATATCTACCACCGGGCGTCCCTCAAACCGCCGTTGTTCTATTGGCTTGGCGCCATCGTTATCGAGATGACCGGCAGACGCGGCGATGCGCCTCGATGCCGAATCGTGTCGCTGCTGGCCGGCGCGACCCTGGCGATCGTGACCATGCTATGGACCGCGCGCCGGATCGGTGAATTCCAGGGATGGCTTGCCTTCTTCATTTTGATTTCCACCTATGCGTTCGCGGCCCGCGCAACCTCAGCGCTGGTCGACATGCTCTTCACGTTGTTCCTGTTGTCGGCCTACTACCTTGTCTATCCCCTGGTGGAAGGCGCCGTCTCGCCGTGGCGCGTGTTTGCCGCGGGTCTTTTGCTGGGACTGGCGACCCTGACTAAAGGGCCGCTGGCGATCGTGCTGTGCGTGCTGGCGGGATTGATCTATCTTCTTGCCCGGCGCGGGATCTCCTTGACCGCGGTGCTCGGGTGGCGATGGCCCTGGTTCGTGCTGAGCATAGGGTGCGCGATGGCCGCGGCTTGGTATGCGCCTGCATTGATAGCCGGCCAGCACAGGCTTGCCGGCATCATCATGCATGAGAATACGGGACACTTCCTTCCGCTAGCGATGGGCGGCACGGGCGAGGCGGCGCGGCCCGTGTATTACATTGCCGCGCGCGTGGCCGGGGGTTCGATGCCATGGTGCCTGCTGGTCGTGCCGACGATAATTGCGCTGGCTATCGGGGCAATCGGCAAAGAGACCCGGAGGCCGCTTCTGTATCAGCTTGCAATGCTGCTCGCGGTGGTGCTGTTTTTCAGCACCGCCAGCGCCAAACGCGACGAATACATCCTGCCGGCGATGCCAGCGCTCGCGATCGTCGCGGCCGGGGCGTTTGTGATCGATCCAGCCACGACCGGCGGCCGTGTGGCGCTGGCGATGCGGCTAGTCGTGCTTGGAGGCGCGGCCGCTCTTATGGCTGCATTCATGCTGCTCGCCTTCGTGGCGGCGCGCGCCGGAATGCCCGCTGCGATGCTGAACCGGCAACTCCAGCCCAGTGACTTGGGTTATGCTCGCCTGTTCGCTGAGGGCATGGCGCGACTTGAACCGCCGTTCCTGATGCTGCTCGGCGCAAGCTTGCTCGGGATAATGATCGTCATGGGCGGGGTTTGGCGGGCGCACGAAGAATGGATTGCGGCCGGCGTGGCGTTGATGACGCTCGCCGGCGTGCTGGTCTTCAACGGCGTGTTGCGCCCCAGGCTCGCGCTTGCACGAAGCCCTGTTCGGTTCGCAGCAGAGGTCCGCGCGCGAATCCGCGATGCGCCGCTTTATCTAGCTCGCGGACAGGATGTTCCATTTTCGCTCTACTACGGACGCGCCGTGCCGCCGCTTCCCTCGACGCCGCCTGCCGGCGCATTCGTGCTCGCGCGCCCCGATGAACTCGCCGCCCTGGCGCCGTCGCAGCGTGCGCGCCTCAAGTGGGTGATGAATTCGGAATTGGTTGGTGGCAGCGGCACTCCGGCGCTCTATGAGATCGAACCGCCGGTCGCCGCGAGCGGGTTCAATCCCGCCAACTCAAAGTAGCAAGCTTCGGAGAACGCCTACTGACCGTCTGGCACGCTCATTGCCGCGAAGCGGAGCGCCGTCTTCACACAGTCGCGGACCGCTGGTGGTTCAGCTTGGCGGGCAGCGGCTCCCAGGTGTGTCGCAAGTCCGGCAGGGAGCGGCCTAAGCAAGCCTCCAGGTCACGAATATCGGGATCGAAAATCGAGCAGAGTAGATCGCGTGCGCGCGGGTCAATCTGCGGCCTCGGTGCCGATTTCACAAAGAAGCGTTGGAAGAGGAGTCGCTTGACGGTCTGGTTCGAGCCCAGGCTCGGAGGTACAAGAATCTGCCCGACGCGCCTTACCCGGTTGCTGCCCGCGATTCGCCGCGCCCATGACCAGCGCGGGATACCATAGCTGTTCTCTGCGCTGCTCGTATCGATCCGGTCGAGACAGGTGCCATCAACATCAAGGAAACGCAGCACCTTCGCCAGGGCCGACTTGCCGTT
>Ga0306926_10010431_pt1 | contig 10270 bp, 8 predicted proteins | sample flu12Cox44000178_FD_203759 | JGI IMG/M metagenome (GOLD analysis project Ga0306926, IMG submission 203759) | Lab enrichment of tropical soil microbial communities from Luquillo Experimental Forest, Puerto Rico - flux8day.12C.oxic.44.000.178 (v2)... | ecosystem: Environmental > Terrestrial > Soil... | reverse complement strand
TCACTCCTCACGTATCGATCTAGATATGCTCGTCGTTCGCGCCTTGAAAAACAGCCAACTGACCGACGGCGGTAGGTCTCCTACTTATGATACGATGCACTAGCTTTGTGTGAGAGGCAGGCGAACGATAAATGTCGCACCGGCGCCCGGCGTACTCTGCAGCTCAACGGTCCCACCGTGAGCCTGTATCGTATGCTTTACGATTGAGAGCCCAAGACCGCTCCCCCCGGCATCGCGCGATCTGTCCTTATGAACACGATAAAAACGCTCAAAAAGGTGTGGCTGATCGCTGAGTGGCACACCCGGCCCATCATCGTGGACTGCCACGATCGCTTCGCGACCGTCAGTGCGAACTTCGACCAATACGCTGACACCAGACTTACCCCCGTGCTTAAGCGCATTATCTATCAGATTAAAGAGCACCTGCTCGATACGGAAAGCGTCGGCTTCCACCCGTGGCGGATGCTTCGGCATATTGACCTTAACTTTCGCCGCGACCTCGTGAATCCGCGTATCCAGGCGGTCGATTACCCTTTGAACGCATTCCCCCATGTCGACCAACTCAAAATTCAGGCTCGCTTTTCGCGATTCCAATTGGGAAAGCGAGAGAAGGTCCTCGATCAGCACATTAAGCCTCTGCGCGTGTTTGTGCATCGTCTTAAGGAACCGAGCGTTTGTCTCGGGATCACCTCCACCGTCGATTAGAGTCTCAAGATACCCGGTAATGATCGACAGCGGCGTGCGGAGTTCATGTGACACATTCGCTACGAACTCCTTGCGAACCGCCTCGAGCGAGCGGATCTGGCTTATATCGTGAAAAACAACCAGAGCTCCGGTCAGTGACTCGCGCCCATGCGGACGAAGACTCACGGAGGTGACTTGAAAATGCTTGAGTTGAAACTGATTTCCCTCTCGTATCTCGGCCTGCAATTCGATCGAGCGCGGCTCCTCTGTTTCCAATGTTTGCCGGATGATTTTGTGCAGCAGATGATTCCGGAAAACCTCCATCACGGTGCGGTCGATCGGCGGTTTGGGAAGTAAGAACATCTGACGCAACCGGTCGTTCGTCAGACGAATTCTTAGATTGCTGTCGGCAATGAGAACCCCCTCAATCATGCTCGAAAGAATCGCGCGGAGACTGAAATCCTCGTCAGCAATTCGACGTGAAATCTCTTGATGTCTGCGCGCGATTTCTCTGAGATCCTGGTGAATATCGCGCAGGATCCCGGGACCACGTATTTCCGATGAAAGAACTCCGTCGGTAAGGAGCCGGCGGACCTCACTGCGCAAAACCGACAAGCGGCGCCAAAATATAATCGCGCCGGTCAAAAGGGCTACGATCGAGCTGATCCATACGATAAGAAACCACGTGATCACAGCTTTCGGCTGATCAGAAATCTGTACCCCTCGCCGCGCACCGTGGCAATCCGGTTGGACGCGGGCCCCAATTTTTCTCGAAGACGCCTGACGTGAGTATCAACCGTGCGAGTATCAATAGCGTTTTCGTATCCCCAGACGTCCTGAAGCAGAGTCTCTCTTGAGAGCGTTCTTCCGCGGCGCTCCACGAGGAGGGCAAGTAATTTAAATTCGGTCGTCGTCAGCTGTAAGCGCTTGCCGTTGAGGGATATTTCGAAATTTCCTTTGTCGAGGCAGAATTCATCAACGATTACCAGTGAAGGGCTCTGAGCTGGACGGAGCCGTCTTAAGACGTTCTGGACTCTCAGAACCAACTCTCGGGGGCTAAAAGGCTTCGTGATATAATCGTCGATCCCCAATTCAAGACCTGCGATTCGCTCGGAAGGCTCCGCCTTTGCCGTTAGCAAAAGGATCGGAATTGTCGACGTTTGGGTACCGCTGCGTAAGGCCTTGCAGACTTCGATACCGCTCATCTGCGGCAACATGATATCGAGCACGATGGCGTCAGGCCTCGATTCGGTCGCCGCCGTGAGACCGGAGGGACCGCTGAATGCTATAAGGACATCAAATCCAGCGCGGTGGAAATGGTACCGCACCAGATCCACTACGTCGGGTTCATCGTCGACAACGAGAATAGTATCCCGCATCGGTCCCGGAACCTAGCGAAACCCTTAACGGCCATCAAGAGAACTCACAAAAAAAAGATCCGGGTTGCGCACGCCAAGGAGTAGAAGTCGAGAGATTCGTGCGCAAACCCGAATCGCCTTAACCGCATTAATAGACATAAGCTTTTGAGCAACGTTCAAAAGTTTCTTTCTTTGTCTCGGATTTTTGTGGTCTGCAGATAGAAGCCCTGGTTAGGTTCTATGACTCTCCGAACGCAGGGAATAATATCCAACACGTTGGATGTGAGCTTCTTACAATAAATCACCAGGCTCTTTACTCCTGGCGCAAGGGCTGGAAATCCTGATGCTGCTCAACTCAGGCAAACAAGCAAATACGCCCTCTCTGCTTGCCAGATAATTGGGATAACATAGTTCCTGCCATCCTCCGGAAAACGAAATCTGGAATCGCTTGCCGTCGCGACAACGGGCACGGATATCAAAAAATCTCTTCCAAATTCCTCTCGTGCATTTCCACTGAGCGTGTTCGCAATCTCGCCGACAAGATCGCATAATACCTCATGGGATTCCGGGAACTCATGCAAAAACCCAAGTATGTTTTTCAACATCAGCCCATTGGCCGTAAAGCAAACTGCGCCATGGGCTTTGCCAGATATTTCGATGATGCCAGTATATTCCAACAACGGCCGCTCTTGATCTTTGATAAAAGGAGGTTCGATGACGACGCCCGAGTCCGCTTTCAATGACTCAAAATAACGACGGACACCTGTAATAAATACCTGGATATCCTGGTCGTCCATAATACTTCAATCTTCGATCAGAAGCTGGAAGGCTTCCTTTAATTCCGAAGGGTTGATTGGTTTGCACAAAAAGCCGCTGGCGCCTCGTTTGATCGCATCAATGGCGGTCGCCTTGTCCCGTAAAGCTGAAATCACGAGAACGCGCGCATCGGGATTGATTCCAATAATCTTATCCAGACAAGTCAACCCATCCATGCCCGGCATGGTGATGTCCAAAGTCACAACATCGTGCAATTTCGCCGCGTAAAGCTTGACCGCTTCCTCTCCCGTCGCAGCCTGATCGACCTCTTTGATCTCGCCTGATTCAAGATCACGTTCAATTGCGCGCCGGACTACGCTCGAATCGTCGACAATGAGAAGTTTCATGCCATTGGGATTTCTAACCGAAACTCACAATATTCGCCCTCTTCAGAAGAAACATTTAGCACACCGCCTAATTTTGCAATTAAGTCTCTCACGGCATCTAGTCCGACTCCGCGACCGCCATCCATTGTTGGTCGGTCCATGGTGGTGAATCCGATCTCGAATAAGAGACCAAGAAGCTGTTGCTGTGTCCATGACCCAATTGTATTCACGCCTGCATAACCGAGTTGCACCGCACGTCGCCTCAGTAACTGATAGTTAATTCCACGCCCATCATCACGCACGGTCAAAACAATTCTCTTCGGGACCGCATTTTGCAGATGGGCGATGATTCGTATTTCACCGATGGGATGTTTGCGCTGACTCAATCTCTCCCCGGGCGTCTCAATCCCATGAAGCACCGCGTTGCGCACCAATTGAGCTAACAAGCCGGGCGCCGTTTCACGCAGGGGGCTCTTCAGCCGAGCCAAACCATTTTCAATCTGTAAATCAACGCGTACCTGTTTGCCAATGCGCTCAGCGATTTCATTGGCCAGCGCAACCAGAGGGGTGAAATCGTTTTGATCGGAATCCTTAGCCGTCGTTCCAAAAACCTTCTGCATTGATAACAACCTGCCAATTAGGTCGTGTGTCATTCCTATCTGGTCGAGCAACGACCCCAAACCTGTCGTGATCGGCAAAAAGTGTTCTCCTGCCAGAGAAGTGTTAGCCCGCACCGCAGATATTTTTTCTTCAATATGATTCGCTAAATTCTCAAAATACGAGAGTCGCAGCATCGCTGCGTTACCCTTAATCAGATGTATCGACCGAGAGATTTTTTCCAATAGACGCTGGTAGCGATCGGAACGCTCGACTCCCAATTCTCCGGCGTGACTTCCGAACTGCTCGGCCTCTAAGAAATTTAACATACCGGTTATTTCAGACTTGGTATGATTCAGAAATTCTCCTAGAATCGGCGGATCCAGATGCATGATGCCAAAAAGCATCTCTATCTGGGATTTTGCCTTGGCCTCATTTTCCCTGATTTGCCTGGTTAGGGCGATTCGCGAAGTTGAATCCAGGACGGTAACCATAATCTGCGTCGTCTTGCCTCCCTCGACGACCCGATTGAATCGAAATTCCAAAAATTTGCTTCGCTGCTTCCCCTTAGGCTCGGTGATGCGAAACTCTATTTCTCCCAGCGGATTCGTTTGCTGTATCAGCTTCTCCTTGATCCGGGGATTCAACATGAGATCGAGATAGTGTTTCGCGGCCAACCGAGTATCGTCACTAATTACCGGCTCTAAAACGGCGTTTGGTGCAGGACTAAGGAGGTCCAGGAACGAAATTCCATCGATTTTCCGATGGAAGATGTCTTCCGTTATTTTTGAGTAACCGGGTTGAATAATGAAATCGGAACCCATCAGAAACAAGCCCTCATTCACCGTCTCGAAGATCTTGTGGACGTGGCGATTTCTCTCTTCTACCTGACCAATCATGAAGTTGAAGCGTTCGGCTAAGAACCCTATTTCGTCTTTGCTTGAGATGGGCGCTCGCGCAGATAGATCTCCTGATCCGATCCTCTCAGCGGTCCTGACCAGTTGAACGATAGGCCTCGAGAGGATATGCCCAAAAGTGAGGGCCGCCAGAATTGCCATGATCAAAATGATAAAGCCGCCAAACGCAATTAACCGGGTCAGATGAACAGCCGGCGCGAATGCCTCGTCAGTACTTATGGTAACAACCAGCCCCCAATCCAGGCCCGGCGTATCAAGCTGTTCGTATACTGCCAGGGATTCGCGACCCAGATCATTGAAAAAAGTGACTTCGCCGGCATTCGATAGTGTCTGATCCGAATAGATACTTTCGACGGCCCTGTTGTGCAGAGGACCGCCTAGAACAGAACTCAACGGTGCAGGCGATCCGTCGGGCGAAAAGGCTATGGTCTTGATGTTTTGCGGCAACTCTTTAACAAAACGGGACTCGGTCCTCAGCCTGAAATCCGGCCCAACTATGTATGCCTCTCCTGTTGCACCGAGGCCAACCGCAGGCCATCTTCCCTGAAAGGTCACCAAATCCGTAAGCGTGCTGCTTTCGACCGCATGTATTACCACCCCGAGTCGACCTCCAAGCCGATTGTTAATCGGACAACCTAGAAACAACATCGGGGCACCATTCGCACCAGCGTAACGCTCCAGGTCCGTGATGACAACGTCATCACCGACAGATCGTTCCCCGGCAGATCCATACCAGGCTCCGAGAAACACCTTCTTCAGCGGCGACTCCCCCCGCCAGCCTTTGAAAACATTTGTGCCAAAATCCCAGCTTTTCTCAAACGAGTAGACAACATTTCCGATGTCGTCTATTAAAATTAAATCGTAGTAGTTGTTTCTCCGCACGATGGTCTCGAACAATCCATGATATCGATCCATCGCCCTGGCGAACATAGTCTTGGCAAAAGCATTCCTGAATTCTGCGGATAGACCTTCGTTCTTCGCAATGTCTGAAACTGAATTGTTTTGAAATTTATACCCTGGGCTCCCGGGATTACTAACGATGTAAACGTATTGTAGTAGCATCGCCGTGGGACTCAGATCGGCAAACTCCTCGAAGCTGCCGATCGGCCGGCCTAAGGCTCGAAGATTGGCCATCGGGCCTTTTTCGTACGCCTCCTGCAGATTTTGCCGCACTTGGCCAAGAAAAGCCCCATCCACCTTGAATCCCGCCGCATCGAGATCTTCAAGGAGATGCTCGTAGCCAGACGATAACTCGGTCACTGCATAACGGATCGTTTGCAGTTCGGATTGCGCAGTAATATCCCTACGCTGATCGGCAAAAAAAGTATTGATGGATTGAGATAAAGAAGTCAGCAATGAACGAAACCCGTCGAGTCGCGCAGATCGCAAAGCTACCGCCGACAAAAAGAACGCGGTCACGGTGAGGGCAGCCAGAATGAGAAAGCCAATACCGGTCGTAAAGACGAGTAACTTGGAACGAATGGTCAAACCGCGTGAAGCCAGCGGTTCGGCTTCCTCGCCTTTTCCTTTTGGAGCTTCGGTACTCATCCCGGACTCATCTGGTGTAGTCAGCAACGTTCAACTTCTGTATCGGCACCGCCTTACCCCGTTCGATCTTCGTCAGAAAGACTTGATGATTTGCCTGCCGAATATTTGGACCAAAGCGAATGCGAAACGCTTGGAAATCCAAATCCAAATTTTCCAATGATTGGATTAACTTTTCTTCTGTTAAATCCCGTCCAGCCGCCCGCAACGCAGTAAGCATGACAAGCCCGTTAAGATAGGCCTCTAGACCAATATAAGTAAATTCTGTCGAGCCGGTTGCCTCCATGTCTCTTTGATAGTCGCGTACGAGCGGCAACGACGCATCATACGGAGAGGGAACCACCTGGGAAATAATCACTCCCTCACCAGCTTCGCCAAGGTAGCTTGCGAGAGGTTCGGTGCCGACCGAAGAAACATTGCAAAAAACTGTATTTTTCAGTCCGAGTAGCTTCGCGCCGTGAATGAAATCCGCACACGGCTTATAGGTGCCGAATAATATTACCGCTTCGGGCCTGGTTTTGGCGATATGATAGAGCGCATCCTGTGCCCTCACAGAGTTTCGAACGTACCCTCCCTCGCCGACCAACTGGAGGCCTCGTCGTTGCAGAGCGTCAGAAACGGCCGCGTGTCCCGCATCGCCATAGCTGTCGTCTTGACGGAAAAGGGCTATTTTCCGTACGCCAAGGTCTGTGATCAGATGAGAGACCAGCACCTCGACCTCTTCTGCATAGCTGGCGCGCGTATTAAAGACGTAGGTTTGAATCGGACGCCTGAATACCTCAGCACCCGAGAGGGGACCAAGTAACACGATGTTTGATTCGCTCACCATCGGAAGAACGGCACGCGAAGTCGGTGTTCCGAGGAAGTTCAAAAGCGCAAAAACATTGTCGCGATCGATCAGTCGCTCTGCATTGCTCACCGCCTCGATCGGTTCATTGCGGTCGTCGTAATCGATTAAAACCACCTTGCGCCCTGAAATTCCCCCTTCTGCATTCGCGCGGGCGAAAGAGGCCTGGCATCCTCGTTTTGCCGCGCTTCCCAAGAATCCGAGCCGGCCGGTCTCCGCGTGCGACATTCCGAGCCTGATTTGATTGGCATCGACACCATGAACCCGAGACAGAAACTGACCCTCCGCCGGCTCACTTGACATCGAAACTGCCAAGATTGCGACCAGTAGAAGCGTCACGAAATCGATCGATTTAAGTCGTTTGTCCACAATCAAGTCTTGGGAAACGACCGAAGGTCGCCACGCAACAGACGGCTTTTCGCAAGATCAGAGGAGGAGCATAGTTGATGACTATTCGAATGCAATTTTTCTCCGTGAGCACCCAAGTCATCCGTTATTAAGGGTTTGCGTATCGTCAACGATCCCTACCGCGGCTTATGGTCCTCGGCGCAAGGTAAGAGCCAAAATCTGCTTGGCTGAATGCCAAGTTGCGCTAGCTTTGGACTCGCTACAGAAGACGGTGGTCGTAGCTCAACGGTAGAGCCCCGGATTGTGGTTCCGGTTGTTGCGGGTTCAAATCCCGTCGGCCACCCCAGCGACCGGATACCGGTTATTCCTGCTCCGGTGCAAGAACTTACACATGAACGGAGTCCCCGACGTGTAAAGATTTTCCAGCCTCTGACGACGGGATGGAAGTGTTCACCGCAAAGCGATAATAGTGATTGAAACGATCAATATTGGCCCATGACGGAAGACATTTTTGGCGAAGCGTCATGAAGGTCTTTTGAAAATTCGCTACAGATTGGATCCCTCTTTCTGGATCCCGAGTGGGGACCACGCATCGTTGGCAGGGATTGTGCCCGAGCAGGGAGACCTCCCCGATCCGGAAGGGCTTGAGTTCGCTCGGCCCGCCAAAGAGACGATCTTCCCAAAACGGTTCAGGGCCAGAAAGTTCAAGGTTGCTGCGAAATCTGCGACGCGCACTCTCAAGTGTCAGTCCCGGAAACCAACGGGCCATCTCTCTCAGACTCGCTTCACTGACAACGGTCGGACCAGATGCCACGCGGTCGTCGGCAAAGCCACTGGTCGGCTCGCAGATCAGACGAGCGGTAAATTCGAAAAAGTCCGTTAACCACCGATTGATTCTGCCAGGCTCACTAAGCACGAACCTCTGTTTGTACGCTTCCCCCTGAATCCAGAAGTCGGCCTCTCGATAGTTTTCAGCAAACGTTGTGCGGATCAAATGGACGCGCTCCGTGCGTTTTCCATTCACATACGATCCGGCGGCATCGACAATGGCATAGATCCGGTCATGCTCGAGTATGCCGGCGCCGCTGACTCGAACCTCGGATGCCGAGACACCATCTAATGATTTGATGGGAAAGAGCTCGATGCGACTAAGTACCATCTCTGCCTGGGAAACAATCGATACAGGATTGCCCTTCGAGTTTGCGAGAATCAAGAATTTTTGCGGCGACTATTCGCCTAACGAGCCGCAACATGTATAAGAATGCAGCGATGCGCACTGATTTGCCAAATCAAGAAGGTCCGGATGTTCGCCATTTGCCGCAAACCGTAAGCCTGTTTCTTAAGAAAGCTTTACCAGAATTTACCGTCGACAAGTGCTCGGAAGCTTTCATTTTGGCGCTGAGAAATTTCATTCCGTTCGAGCGGTTACACGGCTTTCTCTGGCGCCCCACTCAGCACGGTAGTTACAGGGTCCGACTAGCGTTGGCTGGGGACTCGGTTTCCTTCAAAGAAGAGGCCTCTCAGGGAGTACAAGTTCGTCAGAGCGAAGACGTTACTGAATCTCGAGATGATCTGAGGGTCACCCTGCATCGTTCGGTAAAATCACTGGAGGCTGAGCCCGAGATCCAGCGGATCCTTGAGGAGGAAGGATGCAAAGCGGCTATGGAAATCCATTTTTCATACTACGGACGGCCGGCATTGTGGATTGCTCTGGGTGTGCCGACCGCCAAACAGTTTCCCGCGGAGAAAACGCAGGAATTGCTGCTGGTTTTTTGCCATTGCGCGCTGGTCTCGCTGCACGGCGCATATCTCGCAGAGCTCGACGAACGAGCTGGAAAACGCGAAAAACCGGAGCCCGGCGAGCAATTTGACCTTGCATTAAGATGGTTTCACACCGTCGTACGCCACTTGAATGTCGGCCTTGTGAGACTGCAAAACAAACAGACGAACGATGCCGAAGACGCTCTGCACCGCGCCTCGATCGTGGCTGGGGTCTGTCTAGCCGAACTGCTTAATCTGATGCGCGCCACGGGGAAGAAGAACAACTAACTCTTTCCAGGCGTGTGCTGAAGTAGAGGCTTGCGTTTCGGCAGGGTAGTTGCTCAGATGCATCACGGAAAGGGACGACGAATGTGAATGAATTTGCTGAACTACACTGGGACGGCAGCAAAACAATGCTGCCCCTAATTGAAGGATCTGCCGGTGAACGGGCAGTCGACATTAGCAAACTGCGCGATCAGACCGGTCTGATCACTCTCGACAGCGGCTACGGGAACACAGGTTCCTGCCAGAGCGCCATTACGTTTATCGACGGGGAAAAGGGGATCCTTCGCTACCGCGGCATTCCGATCGAGGTGATGGCGGAGCAATCGACCTTCGTCGAGACCGCCTTCCTGATTATTTACGGAAAGCTCCCTACACGTGTCGAGCTCGGGCATTTCTCCGATCTGCTCACCACACACGAGTTAATTCACGAAGACATGAAGGTTCACTTCGAAGGATTTCCGCCCAACGCTCACCCGATGGCCATCCTCTCGTCGATGATCAATGCCGCCGGCTGCTACTACCCGGAATTGCTTGCGCCGCAGGAATCGGAAGACTTCAAAAACGAAACTGCCTTTATCATCTCTCAAGTTCGCACGATCGCCGCGTTCGCCTACCGCAAGTCGCGCGGGCTGCCGTTCATTTACCCCAAGCCACAATACAAGTACTCGGCGAACTTTCTGCACATGATGTTCTCCAAGCCGAACGCCGATTACGAACTGAAAGAGGAAGTTGTGCGCGCCCTCGATTTGATTCTCCTGCTCCACGCCGACCACGAACAGAATTGCT
>Ga0306926_10010430_pt1 | contig 10270 bp, 11 predicted proteins | sample flu12Cox44000178_FD_203759 | JGI IMG/M metagenome (GOLD analysis project Ga0306926, IMG submission 203759) | Lab enrichment of tropical soil microbial communities from Luquillo Experimental Forest, Puerto Rico - flux8day.12C.oxic.44.000.178 (v2)... | ecosystem: Environmental > Terrestrial >... | reverse complement strand
ACCCGCGATCGCGCGGCGAACGATGTCGCGAAGTTCGAGACAGTTCATTGCCTTCAACAAATTTGTGGTCGCTAACCACGTCTGCTGCTCTATTGTTTTGGCTCATGGTTACTTTCTCCTCCAATTCCCGAGGCGGAACGTTTGCTCGCAGCCTGGAAAAAGTCCGCGGTCGTGTGGCTGCACATCCGGTCGCCCGAGTATCCGTTCGGCGACGCGGTCTGTGATCTGACCGCCGGGTACTACGAACCATTTCCGTCCAGCAGTCGTGTGCATGCGCATGAGCGATCGGCCTTCACGCATGAGTTCGAGCGCGATGGTTTCGGGCAGGTTCTTCATCGTCGTGGTCTCCGTAAGAAGGCTGGAATCTCCTGATCGTCGCCTTGCTGATTTGGGAAGATGCCGAGGCTGCGCTCGTCGCAGTCGAAGGCTTCGAAGCCAAGTTTGCCTCGCGCAATAACGAAGCCGCCAGTTGGGGCCGTCGTAGACGGACGACAGCGGCGAGGGGCGCGAGTTCACGACCATGACAACGCCTCTTTTGCTCTGGTCAGATTTGTCATGTCCGTAAGCGAACCGTCCGGCCGCCTGATCCGGTACAGGCCGGGATATTTGGCGTCGGGAACGATTCGCGGATGAAGCTTGAGGGGCTTACGTCTTAGCGTGACACTTTGCGGGTTTTGCCCCCGGGACATCCTAAGAACCGCGTCCTGGCCCACGCCAGGGCGTGTCACGGGCACTCTAACGGGTATTCCTCGGTCGCGTGCTCGCTGCGCAGCCTTACGGCAGCGCGGGCTGCAGAAGAGTGCCGTTGAGCGCTGCGGTCCAAACTGCACGCCGCAGGCAGTGCATTCTTTGGGACTGTTTTTGGTTGGAACATGACTCCTCGAAGCCCGCGATGGATTCCGCCGCTTGCCATTCGTCTCGCGCGCGGACTTAGATCGCTTATGCGCCCCGGGCTGCTTTGCGTTCAGTGGACCGTTTAGAACTTTGCGCGAACGTTTTGCCCAAGCAGTGCCCAAGTCTGGCAGGCATCTGGGCACAGTTCGCGGCTTGTTCAGGCTGATCGAGGCCGGAACGTCATCGCTGAAGCGCAGCGCTTGCGTTGATTTTTCGGAATTTGTTCGGAGCGGGCGAAGGGATTCGAACCCTCGACCCCGACCTTGGCAAGGTCGTGCTCTACCCCTGAGCTACACCCGCGTCCGAATGGTCGCAGCCATTGGCGCGCCGGACCATCGAGCACCTATGCCAAAAGGGAGGCAGCTTTGCAACCATCCCATCTCCCGTTTCATCCGCGCGCTCGTGCCCTCTTGTGACAAACACGCTCGCGGTTCATGAAGCGCGGCGACGGTCGACGAGCAAGTCGATCTTCCAATCTGCGTGCAAGGCGTTCTTCCGATGACCTCCTCCCGCACCAAACCCGGCACCGACTTCATTCTCGACGCACTCGTGGCAGAGGGCCTCGGTCACTTGTTCATGGTTCCCGGTGGCTTGGTCGATCCATTCCTGCCGGCGCTCGCGCGGCAGGCAAAGATCCAACCGGTCGTCGCGGCACACGAAGGTGGTGCCGTCTATATGGCCGACGGCTATGCCCGAGCCAGCGGCCGCTTCGGCGCGGCGCTCGGAATCGGCGGCCCGGGCTGCTGCAATATGGCGACGGCGGTCGCCGCCGCCAAAACCGACGGCTCGCCGGTACTGGTCATGACCGGGGAAGTCGCCGTCGATCTCGAAGACCGGGGCACGTTTCAAGATGCGAGCCAGGCGACGCTCGACGACACGGCGGTGATGGCCCCGCTCACGCGCCTGTCCAAGACGGTAGTTTCGGCCAACAACCTCAATCACTGGTTTCGTCACGCGCTCACTGCGATGTGGGCGCAGCCGCGCGGGCCGGTACACCTCTCGCTCACCCACGACGCGCTAGCCGGCGAATGCGCGGCGGACTACGTCGCGGTCACGGGTTTTTTCGCGCAGGCGCAGTCCCTGAGCACAGAGGCAGCCGAAACGGCGCTGAGGCTGCTTGCGGATCAAAAGGGCGGAAAGAGCCGGTTCGCGGTGCTCGCCGGCGCCGGCGTGGAGCACGATGGCGCCGCGGCGCGCCTGAAAGAAATCGCCGAGCGCTGGTCGATTCCCGTCGCCACCACGCTGCGGGCCAAAGGCGTGTTCCCGGAGGACCATCCGTTATCGCTCGGAGTGTTCGGCTACGCCGGCACCCGCCATGCCACCGCCGCGATGCTCGGCGGCGAGCTCGACTGCCTCCTGGTTCTCGGCTCCGGCTTCAACGAGCGCGATACCATGCATTGGACCGTGCGCGAGCGCTCGAAGGCTTTCATGATTCACGTCAACACCGACATGGAGGAGCTGACCGCGAACGCCGACCTTGGTCACGTCGTGCCGGGAAGCTGTCACGCCTTTCTCAACCTCATGCACGAGCGCGCCGCCCACATCGCGCCGGCGCTGACGGCCGGGGAGACGCGCAGGCGGGAATGGTTCGCTGCCATCAAGGCCAAGCCGCGGCTCTACGATACAGAGAATCTGAACCGTACGGCCACACCGATCCATTCTGCCGCGGCAATCGCCGCGCTGCGAAAAACGTTTCCCCGCAGCGGAATCGTGCTGGTCGATTCCGGGGCGCACCGCGCCTTCGCCGGACATTACTGGAGCGCCTACGAGCCGCGCACCTACATCTCCGCCACAAATCTCGGACCCATGGGCTGGGCGATCCCGGCGGCGGTCGGCGTGCAATGCGCGCGGCCGGACCGGCGAGTCGCGGTCATCACGGGAGATGGCTGCATGCAAATGCACGGCATCGAGGTACAGACCGCGGCGCGTTACCGGCTGCCGATCGTCTACGTCGTCATCAACAATTCTGCGCTCGGCAACGTGTGGCTGCGCGCGCGGCAATACGGTGCGCTGCCGGCGGAGCTCACCAGCATTCCCGATCACGACTGGGCGGGATTTGCTCGGGCGCTTGGAGCGCAGGGCTTCACCGTGCACGATCCTGCGAAATTGGAGGCTACGTTCCAACAGGCGCTGGCCGCCGGCACCACCGCGCTCATCGACGTCAAAGCCGACAAGAACTGTCCGACTCCAGTCTACGATTTCAGCGCCGGGGCACGGGCCTGGTCCTATCACGAATAGGAGCGGAGAAATGACCGAGCTCGACATGAATCCCACGACGCTGCCCGCCGCCGCGCAAGCGCTCTACGAAAAAATGGCCGCGCGTCGCCAAGCGCATGGCGAGGGGTTCGGTGGCCCGTATCTGGCGCTGCTCAATCATCCCGAGCTCGCGCGCCGCATCGAGGAGCTCGTCTTTTTTCTGAAGTTTGAGGGCGCGCTGTCGCGCACGGTCTATCAATTCATCGTGCTCACGGTCGCGCGCGCGACCGGTGCCGATTTCGAATGGCACGACCACATCGCACACGCGCGCGCCGCCGGCCTACCGGCGGACGTGATCGATTGTATCGCCTCTGCCCGCTCCGCAGCGCTGCCGCAGCCCTACGCGCTCGTGCATGCGATCCTGGAGAAGACGATGGCGTGGCAGATCGTTCCCGACGATCTGCAGGTGCAGGCCGTTACGCAGTGGGGCAAGCGCGGACTGATCGAAATCGTGGTGCTGTCGGGTTTTTATCAGATGTTTGCCGCCATCAATCAGGGATTCGACATCAGGCCGCCGCCCAACGCCGCCTGAGCGCGCTCGTTGCATGCCCGCTACCCCATCCGATCTCTTCGCCTTTCTCGACCGGCTCGGCATCGCGCACGTGACGGTGACGCATCCCGCGCTATTCACCGTCGAGCAATCACGGGAATTGCGCGGAACCATTCCCGGTGCCCACACCAAGAACCTCTTCCTCAAGGACAAGAAGGGAGCACTGTTCCTGGTCACCGCGCTCGAAGATGCGGTGATTGAGCTCAAGTCGCTGCACAGGCGCCTCTGCGCCTCGGGCCGCTTCTCCTTCGGCCCCGCCGACCTCATGCGCGCCACCCTCGGCATCGAGCCCGGCGCGGTTACGCCGTTTGCGGCGATGAACGACCGCGACCGGCGCGTGAGCGTGGTGCTCGATACCGCCCTGATGCGTCAAGAGACGGTCAACTGCCATCCGCTGGTCAATACCATGACGACATCGATCGCACGTGCCGACTTGCTGCGGTTCCTCGAGGCGACCGGTCATCCGGCCCGGATCGTGGCAGTCGCGGAACAAGAGACGCCGCTGCCGGATTGACTTATCGATTGCAAACGCCCCCGTTAACACCATTTAATTGGCCATATGCAGCTTTCGGCGCGACGGGTCTCTTTCTTGATCGCGCTCGGCAGTGGCGAATTGATCGGGCTGGACGGGCAAACGATCCAGTTGAAGATCCCAAGCCGCCGAGCCGACGGCACGGATGAAGGGCGGACGAGATGACGATGTTGCAGAGCGGCGAGGCGACAGCCATCGACGGCATGGTCAAGGATACGACCACCCAGACCTTCGTCAAAGACGTCATCGAAGAATCCAAACGTCAGCCGGTGCTGGTGGATTTCTGGGCGGAATGGTGCGGGCCGTGCAAGCAACTGGGCCCGGTGCTGGAAAAGGCGGTCCGCGCCGCCAAGGGCAAGGTGAAGCTCGTCAAGATGGATATCGACAAGCATCCCGCCATTCCAGGGCAGCTCGGTATCCAGTCGATTCCCGCGGTGTTCGCCTTCGTCAACGGTCAGCCGATTGACGGCTTCCTCGGCGCGTTGCCGGAGAGCCAGGTGACCGCGTTCATCGAGCGCATCACCAAGGATCGCATTGGCGGCGAGGAGAGGGATCTGCTGCGGAGCGCGGACGACGCCCTCGCCAAAGGCGATGCCGCCGGCGCTGCCGATCTCTACGCCAAGGTACTAGCGCAGGACGGCGGCAACCTCGCTGCACTCGGAGGCCTCGCGCGCAGCTACGTGCGAACCGGGGCGCTTGATCAGGCGAAACAGACGTTGGCCTTGGTACCCGAAGCCAAGCGCAACGATCCCGCGATCGCCGCTGCCCGCGCGGCGCTCGAGGTCAGCGAGCAGGCGCAAGCGGTGGGACCCATTGCCGACCTCGAACAGAAGGTCGCGGCCAATCCACTCGATCATCAAGCCCGGTTTGATCTCGCGATAGCCTTGAATGCGAAGGGGCGGCGGCAAGGCGCGGTCGATAACTTGATCGAGATCGTCAGGCGCGATCGCAAGTGGAACGACGACGGCGCGCGCAAGCAGTTGGTCCAATTCTTCGAGGCCTGGGGGCCGACCGACGAGGCCACCGTGAACGGCCGCAAGCGGCTGTCGTCGATTTTGTTTTCATGACGTGAGGGCTGCTCGGCCGCGCGTCGAGGAGCGCATCTCGGGGCGAGGCTCAAGGCAAGCCGTTTTGGCCGCATTGCCGCGCTGGGAGAGCGACCATGCCGATGAATGCGGTCTATGAGAAGCCCGAGGATCTCGCCGAGATCATCCCGGTGTTTCCGCTGCCAGGCGCGCTGCTGTTGCCGCGCGGACAGATGCCGCTCAACATCTTCGAACCCCGCTACATGGCAATGATCAATGACGCCTTGCGCACCGGCCACCGGCTTATCGGCATGATACAGCCCGACGGTGCAAACCCCGGCCCCGAGAGCAAACCCAATCTCTACAAGGTCGGTTGTGTCGGCCGCATTACCCAGCTCGCCGAAACCGGCGACGGACGTTACCTCATCCAACTCACCGGCATCGCCCGCTTTCGCATCGACGAGGAACTCGGTGTCACGACCCCTTACCGGCAGTGCCGCGTGACCTACGCTCCCTTCAGCGACGATTTCACCGCCCGCAAGGGGGAAGACGAGGTCGACCGCACGAGTCTGCTACGGGCGCTGTCCGATTTTCTCAAGGCCAACGATCTCAAGGCCGACTGGGAAGGTATCGAGAACGCCCCCAATGAAGCGCTGGTCAACGCGCTGGCGATGATGTCACCCTATGGAATCGCCGAGAAGCAAGCGCTTTTGGAAGCACCCGATCTCAAGACCCGTGCCGAGATCCTGGTCGCAGCCACCGAAATCGAGCTGGCCAAGAAAACCTCGGGCGGCGAAACGCCGCTCCAATAACGGGTCGCTCCCACGGCAGCGCGCCGCCCCAATTCCCGCGCTGGCACGCGCGCTCTGTGCTATAGCCAACGCCAGTGCATCTTGGAGTATGTCATGGCCACCTCGTCCGACCGTCCCGCCGGCAGCGTCGATCCGAAGCTCTTGGAAATTCTGGTCTGCCCACTGACAAAGGGGCCGCTCGAATATGATGCGGAGAAGCAGGAGCTGATCTCGCGCTCTGCCAAGCTTGCTTATCCCATCCGCGCCGGCATTCCGATCATGCTGCCGGAAGAGGCGCGCCGGCTGGATTGATGTTTGCTCAAACGTCGGCAACGCCGCGCGCCGGTCTGCTCGTTCCGGCGGCCGTAGATTCCTGCTGACTCGTGTAACGACTGAGCGAAGGCGGAAAGCAATGATCAAGATCTGGGGGCGCAACACCTCGGTGAACGTCCAGAAAGTAATGTGGGCGGTGGGTGAGCTCGACCTAGCGCACGAGCGCATCGACGTCGGGGGGTCCTTCGGCAAGAACAACGAACCCGCCTATCTCGCCATGAATCCCAACGGCCTGGTCCCCACCCTGCAAGATGACGGCTTCGTGCTGTGGGAGTCGAATTCAATCGTGCGCTATCTCGCCGCGAAACATAGTGCCGGCAAGCTCGAACCCGCCGATCTGCGCTCGCGGGCGCGCGCCAGCAGCTGGATGGACTGGCAGCTGACCGTCGCCGGACCGGCGCTCACCCCGGTGTTCTGGGGTCTCGTGCGCACGCCGCCGGAGAAGCGCGACCATGCCGCAATCGAGTCCGGCAAGATCAAAACCATCGCCGCGATGAAGGTTCTCGACGCGCAGCTTGCCGCCACCGCGTTTATCGCCGGCGATGCGCTATCGATGGGCGATATCCCGGTCGCGCTGATGGCCTATCGCTTTCGCCGCTTGGTGCCGGAGCGGCCTCAGCTCGATCATCTCGAGCGCTGGTTCACCACCATCGAACAACGCCCCGCATTCAAACAACACGTCTTGGCAATACCGTTCGTATAGTCGCGTTCCTACAGCGCCTCGCCGCGTAAAAGCTTCGGCACCTCCCCTACGAGGCCCGCGGCTTCGCGGATAAAAAGATGTTTGAGCGCCGGCAGCCGGTCGACAATGCCGAGGCCCACATCGCGCACGAGGCGCAGCGCGTCCGATTGGTTGGAGAACAAACGATTGAGCCCATCGGTGGCAATGCCCATGGCGATGGTGTCGAAGCGGCGCCAGCGTTGGTAGCGCTCGAGTACCGCGAGCGAGCCAGGATCAAGCCCGAGCCGGGCGGCATCGACGATCACTTCGGCGAGGGCGGCGACATCCTTGAGTCCCATATTAAGCCCCTGCCCCGCGATTGGATGGATGACGTGCGCGGCATCGCCAACGAGGGCCAGGCGATCGGCAATGAAGGTGCGTGCAACCGAAAGGCCGAGCGGGTGCACGCGCCGCGGGCCAACCGCAGCAATCTCGCCTAGATGCAAGCCGAAACGCCGCTCGAGTTCGGCATGGAATTCCCCATCCGGCAGCGCAACGATGCGCGCCGCCTCTTGTGCCTGCTCGGTCCAGACGATCGAGGACCGGTGTCGCCCAGACGAATCGCGTGGCAGAGGCAGGATTGCGAACGGTCCGGCGGGCAAAAAATGCTCTTCGGCGCGCCCCTGGTGATTGCGCTCGTGCGCCACGGTCGCGACAATAGCGGACTGCGCGTAGCTAAAGCCGTGGCTCGCGATGCCCGCACGCTCGCGAATCGCCGAGTGCGCACCGTCGGCAGCGACGAGGAGTCGCGCAGCGAGCGTGTCGCCATCGGCTAGCTCCACTTCGACCCGCTCACCCTCGACTTCGAAGCCGGCGACCGCGACCGGCTTCAATGTGACGCCTTCGTCCCTCGCCTTCTCCGCCAACGCCGCGAGCAAGGGAGCGTTCTCGATCATATGGGCGAACGGCTCTCCCGGCTCGACGTCGCCGCCGAAGGTAAGAAAGACCGGCCGCACGACGTCGGCGAGACGGCTGTCGGTCACCACCATGTCGAGGATGGGCTGCGCATCGACGTGCTGCCACACGCCGATCGTCTCGAACAGCCGCCGCGCCGCGGCGACGATGGCGGACGCGCGTCCATCTTTTGCGGCCCGGCCCAGCGCCGGATCGGCGACGGCAACGGAGAACGACGGCCCGAGCCCCTGGCGCAGCGCGATTGCCAGCGCCAGCCCGGCAAACCCCGCGCCGCCGATGACCCCGTCGAATCTCTGCGCACTGCGAGCCGATGACGTCACGATCGCCTCCGGGCTACGACTATAGCATTGTCATATCCCACGTCTGCGGATGATGATGGAGGTCGAGTCGAAAAGGTCAGCGATGTCGTCTGCCGTCCAAGATCTGCTTGCCATCCTCGATCTCGAGCAACTCGAGGTAAACCTGTTCCGTGGCCGCTCGCCGCAGGTGGGTTGGCAGCGGGTGTTCGGCGGGCAGGTCATCGGCCAAGCGTTGGTCGCCGCCTGCCGGACCGTCGACGTGGCCGGACGCCCGCCGCACTCGCTGCACGCCTATTTCCTGCTTCCCGGCGATCCCAAGGTGCCGATCATCTACGAGGTGGACCGTATCCGTGACGGCAAGAGCTTCACCACGCGCCGCGTGAGCGCGATTCAACACGGGCACGCGATTTTCACCATGGCGGTGTCGTTTCACCGCGACGAACCCGGCCTGAGCCATCAGGCCAGGATGCCCGCGGTCGCCAAACCTCAGGAGCTGCCGAGCGAAGCCGACATCAAGCAGCGCGTGTTGCCGCTGATGCCGGATCCGGTGCGGCGCTACTACGAGCGCGAGCGGCCGATCGAATGGCGGCCGGTGGAGCTCGACCGTTATCTCGGCAAAAGGATCGAGAACGGCCGTTTCCATGTCTGGATCCGAGCCACCGCAGAGCTGCCGGACGAGCCCGCCATCCATCAATGCGTCCTCGCCTACGCATCCGACATGCTGCTCCTCGACTCGGCGCTGATCCCCCATGGACGCACCGTATTCGAAAAAACCTTGATGGCCGCAAGCCTCGACCACGCGCTCTGGTTCCACCGCCCGTTTCGCGCCGACGAATGGTTACTCTATGCCCATGACAGCCCCAATCTGGCGGGTTCGCGGGGTTTTTCCCGCGGGCTTATCTTCGCCGGCGATGGGACGCTGGTTGCATCCGTGGCCCAGGAGGGGCTGCTGCGTGAGCGCCGGCTTCCCTAAAAGGTCAGTTACGCTGCCCTGATGAGATTTCGCTTCTGTGGGGAAAACACAGATGCAAGCGCTTAATTTTTCATCATGGCGCCGATATCGTGCGCAGGCGTGCGGAGTAAATTCATGAAGCTCGTCATCGCTATTATCAAGCCATTCAAGCTCGAGGATGTGCGCGACGCCCTGGTCGCGGTCGGCGTCCAGGGAATGACCGCGAGCGAAGTCAAGGGTTACGGCCGCCAGAAAGGGCACACCGAGATCTACCGCGGCGCCGAATACGCCGTGAACTTCCTGCCGAAGATCCGAATCGAAGTGGCAGTGGCATCCGAACGGGTAGGCGCCGTCGTCGAAGCGATCATTGCATCCGCTAAGACCGGGCAGATCGGTGACGGCAAGATCTTCGTCACCAGGATCGATCAAGCCGTGCGTATCAGGACGGGCGAGACCGACGTCGACGCCCTGTAACGGCCCGAGCATCGAGGGGGCACAGCATGACCAGGGACACAATTCGCATGGCGTGCGGCTTTGCCGCCGCGCTGAGCTTGGGCTTTGCGGCTGCACCGGCGATGGCTCAGGAAACGGCCGCAAAAATCGACGCGGCCGACACCGCCTGGATGATCTCGGCAACCGCCCTTGTGCTCTTGATGACGATTCCGGGGTTGGCGCTGTTCTATTCCGGAATGGTGCGCAAGAAGAACGTGCTCGCCACGATGGCGCAGAGCGTCGCTTGTACGGCTCTGTGCTCGCTCTTGTGGTTCGCCCTCGGCTATAGCCTGAGTTTCGTCGGAGACGGGCCTTGGCTCGGAAGGTTTGACCGCCTGTTCTTGCGCGGCATTGGCATGGAGTCGACGAGCGCGTTCGCGCCGGCGATCCCGGAGGTCTTGTACGTCACCTATCAGATGACGTTTGCGATCATCACGGTTGCGCTGATCGCCGGCGCAGTCGCAGACCGCATGCGTTTTTCCGCGTTTTTGTGGTTCTGCGCGGGTTGGC
>Ga0306926_10010428_pt1 | contig 10271 bp, 11 predicted proteins | sample flu12Cox44000178_FD_203759 | JGI IMG/M metagenome (GOLD analysis project Ga0306926, IMG submission 203759) | Lab enrichment of tropical soil microbial communities from Luquillo Experimental Forest, Puerto Rico - flux8day.12C.oxic.44.000.178 (v2)... | ecosystem: Environmental > Terrestrial >... | reverse complement strand
AGGGGCCACTATTACCCTGTCAATATCGATAACTGGGCAACGGACTGCAATGGCTGCACGGCTGGCACGATACCGTGCCTATCCCCTTTGGGAAGCGGGCACCAGTGGAAAGGCGATCAACGTAGACCTGTTGCCGTGCGGGTTTTCGTGACGGGAACAGCTAGGCTTCGCGTCAACGCGGCCCGGTGAGCGCTTCTATCTCAGCTAGAAGCTGATCAGTGCGGCACTGGCGGCAATAGCCGCGAATGCCAATGAGGGCCTGGTGGTGGCGCTCGGCGCTCTCGGTGACGCAGGCGTTAGTCAGCAGCGTTACGAGATACCCAAGGTCGCAGGCGTCGCGCACCGCACTTTCGACGCACTGGTCGGTCATCATTCCCGCCACGATCAGCGAGCGCACCCCGAGGTTGCGCAATACATAATCGATATTGGTCGAGATGAAGACGCTGCTGGACGTTTTCCGGAAAACCATCTCATCCGCACCCGGGGCGATTTCGTCCAGGATCTGCGCGTCCCACGAGCCGCGTGGCACGTCGATCCCCGAGATCTTGTAGTCGAGGCTGCGGTCGCGACCGTCCCGGGTCATGTTCTCGACGCCGCGTAGACGACCTCGATGCGCGCGCGGCGGCAGGCTAACTGCAGAAGCTGCAGATTGGGCAGCACGGTTTCGCGCAGGCTGCCGAACAGATAACGGTGCTGCTGCGCATCGAGCTTGTGAGAGCCGGTGCCATCGGGATGCGCGCAGTAATTCTGGACATCGACGATCAGCAGCGCCGCATGGACTGGGTCGACCGGTACTTCACGGCTTAGTGTGATCATCGGCACAAGAACTCTGCGTATGCGGCCGGCAACACACGCGCTAGGCGCTCGGCCCAGGCAGCCTGGCCGGCTGAGTCGGTGATTTGGTCCTGGCGGATCTCGATCTCGACATGGGGCAGACCACGTCGCTCGCCATGCACCGGAACCGTGAAATCGGTCAAATCAGTGACGCGGTAAGGCTCGTTATTGCCGACAACGAGACCGTCTTCGGCGTTCAGTAATTCAAATAGAGGAAGGGCCAAGCGCGCGTCTCGATTGTACAATACCGCGGCATGCCACGGGCGAGCGACACCCTTGAAGACCGGGGTGAAGCTGTGCAGAGCCACCAGTACTGCGGCGCGGTCTGCCGCTGCGCGCCGGTCGAGCGCCGCCGCTATCGTGTCGTGGTAGGGGCGGAATATTGCATTGGTCCGCGCCGTGCGAGCCGCTTCCGTTAAGCCGAGGTTGCCGGGGATCTCAGTCGTTTCGCTGATCTCTGGAATCGAGCTCGGGACCTTGGGATCGCGATTACAGTCGATCACCAGACGGGAATAGGTCTGCAGTATCACCGTCGCGTCCAGCAGCTGCGACAAGCGACGTCCGACACCGCCGATGCCAATGTCCCAGGCGATATGGCGCCGGGTCTCGTGGTCGGGCAAGCCGAGCCTGTCGAGCCGGCGGGGGATGGCCCGGCCGGCATGGTCGCAAGTCAGAAAAAAAACCGACCGCCCAGCCTCGTTGTCGAAGGTCACCGGATCGGGTTCGTCGGAGTCGAGTATTGTCTCGGCCATTGAATTTAATAGACCTCGGCGTAGCGGGCGCAGAGTTCCGGGTGGGAAAGCCCCGCCATCTTTTCCGCCTCGACCCGCTTAAAGCGCAAGTAGGCGTCAAAATGAGTCGGGCCGAACCAGCCGGCGATCGTCTCGCTAGCCGCAAGCCGGTCGAGCGCTTCGGGCAGCGACCGGGGAAGCGACGCCGGGCTGCCGCCTGCGGGGGGTAAGGGAAGTCTCCGGCGGATCCCGTCGGCCCCGGCAAAAATGACAGCGGCCAACGCGAGATAGGGACTGGCCGAGGCGTCGGCGACGCGGAACTCGACATGAAACTGGCGCATCACCTGGTCCGGCGTCGCCGCAGCGAAGACCGGGCAGATCCGAAGGCTCGCGCCGCGGTCCTGCTGCACCAGATCGATCGCGGTCGGCGCCCACGCGTTGGGCACCAGGCGCAGGTATGAGACGGGAGAGGGCGCGGTTATCGCGCAGATCGCTGGCATGTGATGCAGCATGCCGGCGAAGAAATGCTGCGCCGGTTCGCTGAGATCCATCGGCTGGCCTGGCGAATGGGTCGCGGGCCGTCCTGCGGCATCCACTAAACTCATGTGAACGTGCACCCCGTTTCCGACCAGTTCGGGGTCGGGCTTGGGCGAGAAGATCACGCGATGCCCCAGCCGGTGCGCGGTGGCGCGTGCAATCTCGCGGGTGATTACGGCGTGATCGGCCGCTGCCAACGCGGGTTGCGGCATCACCGTCACTTCGAACTGGCGCGGACCATACTCGGCGAGAAAGGTGTCGGGAACCGGCCCGGCCGCTCGCAAGGCCGCAATGAAACTCTCGCCGAAACTGCCCTGGCGGCGAAAGGCGCCAAGGGCGTACGCGTCACCCGGACGATCGGATGTGCCGGTGTAGAGGAACTCCTGCTCGAACGCGGCGAGGAGGCCGACGCCGGCCACCTCTTCGAGTTGCCGGACCGCGCGGCGCAGAAAATCGCGCGGGCAGCATTCCCAGGCACTGCCGTCGGTGTTGCAGATGTCGCCCAGAAAGAAATGCTCGATCGCCGAGCCGTCGGCAAAATCGACCCGCACTTCGGCGCTCGGGTCCGGCACGATCATGAAATCCCCGGCAGTGCCGAACGGTGTGTCCCAGATCGGTCCGAACGGCGACATCATCAAATTGCTGCCGGTCCACCCCACACCTTTGGTCAGGCGCAGCGGCAGCTCGCGGGTCGGGAACCCCTTGCCGCGCACGAGACCGGAGATGTCGCAAGTCGCTACGAAAATCAGCTCTTCGCGTATCATGCTGCCGCCAAGGTGATCCCTCGCCGTATCCGATCGATGTCGGCTAGGATCGCATAATTGCGCATCTCGACCAGGAGGTGAACCATGCCGATCGCGACCGCCCGCAGCGTCGATATCAATTACGAAGTTTTCGGCGAGCGCGGCCCATGGGTGGCGCTCCAACCCGGCGGGCGGCGTGGTCTCGAAGGGGTAAAGCCGCTTGGGCAGAAGATCGCCGAGGCGGGCAATCGCGTGCTGGTTTACGACCGGCGCAATTGCGGCGCCTCCGGCATTTCGTTCGAAGGGGATTCCGAAAATGAGGTGTGGGCGGCCGACCTTCACGAGTTGCTGCTGCAACTCGACGCGCTTCCCGCGTTCATCGGCGGCAGCTCGTCGGGCTGCCGGCTCGCTCTACTGGCGGCGCTGCGTCATCCGACCGATGTGCGCGGTCTCTTGCTGTGGCGGGTCACCGGCGGGGCCTACGCGGCCAGGCGCCTGGCTCAGAACTATTACACCCAGTTCATCGAAGCGGCGGAACGGGGCGGCATGGAGGCGATCTGCCGCACCGAGCACTTTGGCGAGCTGATCGCGAGCAACCCGGCTAACCGTGAGCGGCTGATGTCGATGGGTGCGGAGCGCTTCAACGCCGTGATGAGCCAATGGCACCGAGCCTTCAACGAGGGGGCGGACCATCCGGTCATCGGCATCAGCGCGGCCGAGCTTCGCTCAATGGCTATGCCCGCTTGCATCATCCCGGGTAACGATCTGACCCACCCGCGCGAGCCCGGCCAGATCGCCCACCGGTTGATGCCCAACGCCGAGTATCACGAGGTCCTGACCGAGGATCGTCCCGATCTTGATGTGGCGTTGGAGGACTGGAACGCCAAGGAAGGCTTGCTGGCAGCGATCTTCATCGATTTTCTGCGGCGCGTACAACGTCGCGCCTGACCCTCTGTCAGCGGCGCTGGTTGTTCTGGTGCAACGCCAGCGGCTGTCGTTGGCCAGCTAGAACGACGGGAAGACGGGGGCCGGTACGACGTGCTCTTCCACCTGCCGCACCCCCGGAACGTTCTCGGCGGCGACGCGCAACGCCTGCCTTTCTTCCTCGGACCGGTCGTCGGAGAACCAGAGGTGCACGACCCGGTCCCTGACGATGACATCCGCTGCCCACATGTGAACCCACTCTTGTCCCTTCAGCTCGGCAAGCAGCCTTTCACGGATGGTGCGGTCGTCGCTGTCGGCCTCGATCGCCGATTCGTTCTTCGTCACCGCCAGGGCCCGCACGAGGTTCGCCCGGCTGACAATGCCGACGAGCTTGCCGTCGCGAACCACCGGCACGCGCCTGATCCGTCTCGTTTCGAGCAAGGTCGCGATGTCGGCGAGCTCGGTCGTGTCACTAACCGTGATGACGTCCCGCGTCATGATCTCCCGCACGGTGCGGCCGTGCGCCTTGACATAGTCACGAGCCGCCTCCTGATCCGCGGCGAAGGTGTCCAACCAGCGCGAGCGGCGGCGCTGGGTCCGGCGTTCCGTGCCAGTTTCGGCGCGATGCAGCAGGTCACCCTCGGTGACGACGCCGACCAGGCGGTTGTCACGGTCAACGACCGGCACCCCACTGATTCCGCGTTCGGACAGGAGCGTTGCCAGCGCCTGCACCGAGGTGTTGGGGTCGACCGTAATTACGTTGGTCGTCATGACATCCATGGCGCGCATTAGACCACCTCCCTGAGGATCTGTTCGAAAGATAGTCTATCACTCCTGCGCTGGTTTGACATACATCAACCGTGAGCCGCAGTCCGCAGACTGTCTCGATTATGTCTTCATCCGATCAGTCGATCACTGCGATACCCTGAACTTCGACCAGCAGTTCTGGGCGCGCGAGACCGGCGACCGTGATCAGCGCGCTCGCCGGAAAATTGTCGCCGAAGATTCCCTGCCGTAGCCGAGTAAACCGGTCGCCAAACCGCGCATCGGTGATGGGGACGGTCATGGTCACCATATCGCCGAGCGCGCCGCCAGCTTCTTCGAGCGTCTTCGCCAATCGGGAGAACACCTCGCGCACCTGGCCGTCAAAATCGCCGGCGAGAGAGATGCCCGATGCATCCTCTGCTGCGACCTGTCCCGCCAACCAAATGATCTTTCCGCTGTCGCTGACGACCGCTTGCGAGTAGGCCCGCGCTTGCGCCGCCTGCCGCTTCAAAAAAGTCTTTGCCATTTCTACCTCCAAGCAGGAATCTGACCCCCGATCGCAATTTACAAGATCGTCGGATAGCGAGAACGAGCTGCTGCTTTCGCCCGGTGCTGTATACCGGAATAGCTGGTCCTGGGACCCTCAACACACGATCTTGCGCCCTCGCATAAGCATGGCACACTGTCCGTCCGGACCCAACTTATTCGCCATCATTTGCCCATAGGGGGGTGCGTGTTTCTGCTCGACGTGTTTCGGAAGCAGGCCAAAGGCCGTACAATATACGAGTGGTTCGAGCAAATTGTTTTAAGCATTCTAGTGTTGATTATTTGCTTAGTTATCGTTTATTCGTTAATCATTGTGGCGATCAAAATATTTGAAGATTTGGTATCTGGTGTAGGATTCATTGAAACGGTTGCACTAAAGGATACCTTCGGTTTGATCCTGACCGTCATAATCCTGGTGGAATTCAATCACTCGATCGTCTTGGCGATTAGGCAAAGGTCGGGCGCCATTCAAGTCCGTATCGTCGTACTCATTACGATCATTGTGCTCGCTCGGAAGTTAGTTCTATTGGATTACGCAGCTGCGAGCGTGGAGACGCTTCTGGGCCTCGGCGGTCTGGCGTTAGCCCTGGGAGGTCTATATTGGCTAATTTCCGACGGAGAGCAGCGAAGGCGGTCACCCGATTTGATCGTTCAATGATCGGAGGTCTGTCGCTGGAGAGGCGGTTGCTGTGATCGAGAGCATCAGCGCAGTCACGCTTGCTACACACGACATGCGGCGGGCTGTCCGTTTCTACCGCATGCTGGGGTTTGAATTGCTGTATGGCAGTGAGGATGCAACATTCAGCAGTTTTCGCGCCGGCGATAATTTTCTCAACCTGATCGTCCAGTCGCCGAAGCGCCGCTGGTCCTGGTGGGGACGATTGATATTCTTCGTATCGGACGTCGACGCGCTCTATTCCCGGCTCATCGCCGCCGGCTGCCTGCCCGACACGGGGCCGCGCGACGCCGAATGGGGCGAGCGCTTCTTCCACCTGACCGATCCCGACGGTCACGAGCTAAGTTTTGCTCGACCGCTGCGGTCCTGAACGAGTTCACCAGATCTTAATTCCCGGCGTGGGAGGATCTCCCCCGATCGGTTTGAAGGTGGTAATCGTGACGGCATTTCAAAGCCTTCGTCATTCGACTGCGCCGCTGGAGGCGAAGAGCGTTACCGAACGTCGCCTTTCGGTGCGGGCGGCAATGTTGTGCGTCCTCACGTTATCGGTACTGGGCTGGACAGCAATTCTGCTGCCTCTCTGGGCGATCGCTCAATAGCATATGGTTTTTCGAGGCGGCCCGCAGTGCCGTGGCCGGAAGTCCTCTCGTCCGGTCTGAGGAGGCGCTGCCATACAGGACCTTGCCGGTCATTTCGAGGGTGATGCCCGGATTGTTCAGCACGCGCATCGATACCGCGGAGTAACCCGGGTCGAAGTGCGGCAAGCCGGCCAACGTCGGGCGCCACGATGACATGGCGCGTTGCTTGAATGTCAGGTCGAGACATGTAGTCGATGCAGTTCGCCGACATAAGAAAATGGCCGAAACCAAAGTTCCGGCCAAGTTTGAACAGGGAGGCTTCACGTCTGGGAGACGTGGCGCCTAGCCCCTCACTGGCTTTCGCCATCCCTCGCCGGCCTTCACAAACCGGTTGAAAAGCAGTGTCTGAAAAGGCATTATCTCCTTCACCGGCTTTCGCTGGTATTCGCCACAGCCCGGCGCATCTTGGGACCCCTGCGGGACCCAGGATCTCCGGGTCCCAAAATCGAGGGCAAGAGAAGCGATGAAAAAGCGGCTGACAGATCGATTCTTGCAGAGCGTCACCCCGCCAGCCTCGGAGCGAGACACCTATAGCGACACAGAGGCGGACGGGCTCGAGCTGAGGGTCTCTCCGCGAGACAAAAACGGCGTTGTTTTGAAGGCGTGGTCGATCCGCTACCACCTCAAGGGCGGCGAGCGCAGACGCGTCACCTATCGGTCCTATCCCGCCGTCACGCTCGCTGAGGCGCGGGCGCGCGCCAAGGAAATAGCCGCCGCCGCAGCCCGCGGGATAGACTTGCCTGAGCAAGAGGAGCGCCAGCGCGAGGAGGAGCGTAAAGCCGCCAAGCGCCCACAGACCGTCGGAGACCTGCTCGACGGGTACGTTGACAAGTACTGCAAAACCAACCAACGGAGATGTCGACTTGTCGAGCGTATGTTCGACATGCATGTGAAGCCGGCCAGGATCGACGGTAGACCGCTCGGGCAGAAGCCGCTCGTCGAGCTCCATCGCGCCGATCTTGTCCAGCTGCTGGACGACCTGCAGAACGAAAAGGGGCTGCACGCGCAGGTCAACCGAGTCCGCTCGCAACTGCTTGCCGCGCTCAACTGGGCGATCGAGCGTGAATACCTCGAGACCAACCCGGCCGCGGCGATCAAGAAGCGCAAGATCGAGGCGAGTCGCGATCGGGTGCTGACCGACGAAGAGCTCCGCTCGATATGGCGCGCTGCCGACCAGCTGTCGGACCCGAGCCGCTCGCTGGTCAAGGCGTGGATCCTGACCGGGCAGCGACGCGACGAAGTGCGCTGCATGACGTGGAGCGAGATCGACCTCGGGCGCGCGCTGTGGACCCTGCCCGCGGCGCGCAACAAGGGCAAGCGCGACCACGAGATCCCGTTGTCGCCGACGATGCTCGCCTTGCTCGGCGATCGGCCTCGGCCAAGCAGGCCCGTGTTCACGATAGACGGGCATAAGCCCTATGCCGGGCAGAAGCGCTTGAAGGCGATCCTCGACCGCGGGTCCGGTGTGAGCGGCTGGACCTTCCACGATTTCCGGCGAACGGCAAGTACCGGCATGGCCGCGCTGCATGTCCCGCAAGACACGATCGACCGCGTGCTGAACCACGCCAAGAAGGGACTCGCCGAAACTTACAACCGCCACCAATACCTCGACGAGAAGCGGAAGGCACTCAAAGCCTGGGCCGAACGCGTCGCCTTCATCGTCGGCGACGGCCACGACCAGGCAAACGTGGTCGAGCTGCGCCCCACCGCGTAAGATCCAGATCGCGGCGGTAAGGGTAGCTCCCGACGCCCGACATCCGCACCGGGTCCGCCGCGACACCTTCCTGCGGAGCCTTCGGAGGCGCAGTCACAATGGGCGATGGCGAAGAAGCGCCACCCGCGTGGCGCGAGTACATTCTGACCGCGGAGCAAATCGAGGAGATCGAGCTTCGGGTTGCGTGGGAGCGGAGGGCGAGAAGGCGAAAGGCACCATCGTGGAGCCCTGATACCGATCCCCCTTGGCGCTCGCTCGAACATTCCTTCGTCGCCGCCCTTAAAGCCTGCCGCGACATCTCGACGCGGGATCTCGAAACGATCCTCACGCGCGGCGAAGTACCGATCAGCGGCCGCCGCAATGATCTCGTCTCTGACGACATGCTGCCGGTCCGCATCGAAAAGCTGGTCGCGGCGGCCGAGCGAAGGGTCTTTTTCCTCGAAATCAACGCGATCTGGGCGGCATACAACGAGCCGGTCGATCGCGCCATGCCACGAGTCGGTTCCCTGAGCATTGAATTAAACAACGTCCGCATTCACTGGCCGATCCTCGTGACGGCGTTGCAGGAGACCGGCTTCGCGATCGGCGCCAAGCCGCAACAAGGCAGGTCGCGCGGTTCGCCGCCCAAAGAAGTCACACAGAGGATCGCCGCCCCAGCCAGAAAGCGAGGCCGCAGGCCGGAGATCTTCAATGCCGTAGTAGCCAAGATGCGCGTGGATCTCGAAGCTCGCCGGCTGACACCGGAGACATTGGATGCGAAGCGGGAAAAGGAGCTCGCCGCCGATTACCAGGTAAGCCGCGACACCGCTCGCCGGGCCCGGAACACTGTATCGCCGAGGAGCCGATCATCCCGCCGATAACGGCTCGCAAGTCGAGAATTTCGAATTCTCGACAATTCTCGACAAACGACAATTAGCGACTGCATTAAAGTGTCAGCATCTTCGCCTGCGTTTGCAGAACAGCGCAGGTACTTGCAATGTCAATTCATTCTACCGGCCTCGGCGACGACGAGGGGCGGCTCGGCGTCTCGCCGAAAACCGCCTGCGAGATGATCGGATGCGGGATCACGACGCTATACGCGTTGCTCGCTGACAAGCGGCTCGAAAGCTATCGGATCGGCCGGGCGCGCCGGATCACGACAGCATCGATTCGGGCCCTCGTCACCCATGAAATCGAGCGGTCGAAAGCCGCTTGAGGGATGCTCGAAGACAAAGCCCAGTCCCCGAGGGCATTCGGGGACCGGGTGAATGATCGGGTACGTGTTGATGAGGCATTCCCCGATACCGCATCCGCCCAGCTGACTCAACTGGCGCCCCAGACTATCGAAGCCGTATACGAATATTATCGGCGCGGCTGGGTTGTCGTTCCGGTCCTCCGTGGCCAGAAAGCGGCAGCAATGTCAGGCTGGCCGAAACTCCGAGCAAAAGTGGACGATCTGCCGAGGCTGTTCAGTCATGGCGAAAATGTCGGAGTGATCCTCGGGTCGGCATCGGGCGACCTCGCTGATATTGATCTCGACTGTACCGAGGCGGCAGCGCTCGCTGGTTTGTATTTGCCGGCCACCGAGGCGGTATTTGGCCGGCGGGCAAAGCCAAGATCGCACCGGCTCTATGTCGCACCCGGCGCCATTTATGAGAGCTTCGTCGACCCGAGCAACGGCAAGACAATGCTCGAGCTCCGGGCGCCCGGCCGCGACGGTGGCGCCCATCTCACCCTGCTACCCCCGAGCATCGCGGACTGCGAGCGGCGGGAGTGGCACGGCAAGGTCATCGCCCCTCGGCCGATTGAGGCCGGTGTACTGCGGACATCTGCGGCGTGGCTTGCGACCGGGTGTCTCATCGCACGCCACGTCTCGCGTCATGCCGCCGAACGGCCGGGCTGGGACCTGCTGCAGCTGCTGTGGGAATGGGATCACGACCTTGGCCGAACTGCCCATCGCTGGCTCGGGCAACCCGCACCTGACGCGGAACGGCGCCATCCATTGCCACGAAGTCAACTGTCCCGCCGAGATCTCGACCTCGCAGAAATCGTGCATACGATCCCCAACGACTGCGATTGGTCAGGCTGGAACAAGATCGGCATGGCGATCTTCGCCGCATCGGGCGGGTCGACCAATGGCTTCATAATTTTCGATGATTTCAGCGTAAAGCATGCAAAGTATGA
>Ga0306926_10010427_pt1 | contig 10272 bp, 12 predicted proteins | sample flu12Cox44000178_FD_203759 | JGI IMG/M metagenome (GOLD analysis project Ga0306926, IMG submission 203759) | Lab enrichment of tropical soil microbial communities from Luquillo Experimental Forest, Puerto Rico - flux8day.12C.oxic.44.000.178 (v2)... | ecosystem: Environmental > Terrestrial >... | reverse complement strand
ATCTTTGGCAAAATAATTATGGATCTCAGTGCTGGTTGGATTTTCAGACGGCGGAGTTGTCTCCAGAGAACAACGGATCTCAAAGCAGCGATACTAGCTATTGGTGCCCCTCCCGCACCGGAGGTTATTTATGGAGAAGTTATGATGGCGATGGCAATATACCTAGTGGCCCGACTGTCGCGCACATCTATGGTGGACTGCGTACAACGAACGGCTCTAACTCGTATATAGACTGCGCGTATGTGGACAATGTGCTCTTGGTGCAACCATCAAGCGCAAATGGTTGCCGCCAGAACTATTCCAGTACAGATCAATCCGGTGGACGCAGTTTTCTAATATTTGCCGCAGACAACACTGTTAATTCAGATGTGCCTACGCCACAACAGCATATCGTCTATAACCATTGGGTAAGAATATGGGCATGTAATGCCGCTGCGGCTACGTCGGGTAAGTGCAACGGGAGTACGCTTACGGGATCGGCCAACAGCGGAGCGGTGGCATATTGGCACTGAAACAGTATGTATTGTGGCTGTGGTTGCTGAGTGGCGTGCCGATTGGCTTGCTGTTGTGGCGGTTGCCGCCGAGCGGCCGGGTCGCGTGCTTTGCGATCCTTCTGCTGCTTGAAACCATGCACGTTCTTTCACCGATCCTGTTGGCGTGGATGAACAAGGGTTTTCGGAGGATGATGCTGCAGGATACTCGCAAGTATGTCGTCCTCCCGGCTGCCGTATTCTTGGGAGCCACGCTGGTAAGTATCGCAACAGCCGCGGGCTGGACCGCTTACGACCGGGCGAGCGGCCCGATCCATCCTCACGCAACAGGTTGGGATAACCCGTATCCGATCCTCTTCGGGGTCTATCTCGTGTGGAACTACTATCACTTTGCTATGCAGAACTATGGTGTGATGCGGCTCTGTGGGATCGATCCTGGCCGGTGGGGGAAGCCGGTTGCACTTATTGGCACGGCGATTGGCCTCAAGTTCGCTACGCTGGCGACGAGTGCCAATCACTTCATCACTGACATAGGCTTGTCGTGGCGGATGAGTGGATATCGGGCGGCCTTCCTTTGCCCTTTGTTGCTGCTGTCTCCGATCGCGTTCCTTTGGAACTCGCCGACCGGGACCAAGCCGATGCTGGGCCTGGTTATCGTGCTCGTCGGGATGCGCTGGGGTGTCGGCTTTGTCCATTTCCTCTACTCGCGGTGGGTCTGGAAGCTCAGCGATCCGCAGGTGCGGGCGACGATCGGTAAGGGGCTGATCGCATGACGCCGCGGATAGCGGAATTCTCGCACTGGGATGGAACTCAAATCCGGCCAAGCTGGTTGCCGATGGCATCCGCGCAGTGTTTCACAGGGCAACGTAGTTGCGCGCGGTCCATGGGTCGATAACAACAAACGCGGCGACGGCTGCAACCGCCGTCATGTGCCATCGCCGATGGATAATGAGCGAACCGAGGATGATCACGCCTACGAGCACCAATTACTCTAAACGGACCAACCGGTGATGCCAGCGAGCGCGCTGACACGGACCGACAGCGGATATGTTTGCTGCCGCGCGGAAAGCGTCAGATCAAATATGATCAGCAGCATCAGCATGTAGACATTGAGAGCGTGATAAGTCGCCACTGAGAATACGGACACCGGATGCAGTGCCATGATCCTGCCAACTAGAACTAGAAAGGGGATGACCTCCGAGCCGAACAAGGCTTGCGCCACCCGGATACTGTAGTAGACGATGCCTACGCCCTGCAGCGCGTTAAGTGCTGGTCGTCATCGCCAGCGGCAGCTTGGTCATTCCGCACCGCAGGAACAACCCTATCCAAACAAAGATCAGAAAGGGCGGCACGAACGCGGTCGGATAGACGAAGGTAGTACCGGCCGGATTCCCTGGCACACCGTGCGCCACGATGATTTGCAAAACCATCTAGCCATGTTCTACCGTCACTCGAGTAATATTGCCGTATTCCCAGATGTTAGCCGTTGCCCGATCCAAATCCGTGAACACTGCCGCAACCACCGTGCGGGCGACAAACGCCACCGCGAGAAATCGCCCAAAGCCAGGTCTCGCCGCGACCGCGACCACCATGCGCTTCGCGGCGCGCCTCCCCGACCGGACGAGGGCCAGCGCAACAACCGTTTCTTGGCTGGCGGATTCAGCGCCTCGCACAGGATTTCATTCTCCAGGGTTTTCTTGCCGAACAACCGTTGCAGCTCACGCACCTGCTCTTGCAGCACCCGGTACTGCCTGTCAAAATTTTGTAGCGTTCAAGAGTCCGCTCCGGTGCCGCCCGATCGAAATGGAACCAGCGAGGCTCGGGCAATGGTCGGCACCTGCCAGTCACCAACAGAAAGCCGCTGTGCAATATCGAGATAGGTGTGGTTCAAGACACACGCCCAAAAACAAGTCCAAACTCACCTATGTTAAATTTTACCGTCACCTTGGATAAGAAGCACCGAGATCTGTAATTAAGTAACTCATTAGTGTTGAGGTTTGCCATAATGAAAATATGACTAAGTACGACTTTAATTGAAATGTATTTCCATGGGTAAAATGAGGTGGTCACTACAAAATTGCGGAGTGAGAAGAAGCGCGTTAGTCCCTGAATCGACCAGTGAAAACGGTGCTCGGGGACACGATGCATCCAAAATCGCCCGAACACGCGGTCGGACCAAGAACCTGCACACGGTGCGACTACCATCATTCGGGCCTCATTGCTGCTGTTGGCTATTGCCCAATCGACGAAGACGCCAGGGTCAGGAATATGTTCAAAACTGTCTTGAAAGATCCAGAGATCCACGGGGTCCGGCAAAATTGGGGGAAGCCTCTCAAAGTGCAGCAGGTGGTCGCGGGGGATTCCCAATGCGTGGGCATGATTAATACTGCTTTCGACAATTTCCACGCCGTAAGCCTTGCGGGCAAGGGTATGGAGACGCCTAAGACAGAAGCCACCGCCGAAGCCAACTTCGCAGACGACCATCCGGTTGAAATCGTTTAACCCCGCCCGCCGAAGCCACCCCATCATCGTGCGCGTCTTAAGTTCGCCAATCGTTCCATCAAAATGATTTCTGGCCTTTGGGTAATCGTCGCCATATCTCCAGCCGGAAAGGGAGGGAATGTCCAAAAAACTTCCGCAGTCCGGGCAGGACAGGCGGTGTGAGTGCGAGACCATCGCGGCCGACGACCCGCAAAAACATTTCAGCTCTGGTGCCGCTTCGGCGGGAGCCGGGTTATCTCCCACGTAGATAAGGCCCTCCTTGACCAATCTGCGGTGATGTCGCTCCAAGGCGAATATAATGTGATATCCGTCTGCTTGCCAAACAAAACGGAAGCAAAGATGTGGACTTAATGTATCGACCGTGGAACGCTCCGCTTAAAACACGATCATACGTCGGAGCGGAGGGCTGATCTCAGCCATCAAGACTCCCGTCTGATGAGAGGTGGGTTCAGGAACCAAACCGTCTTAGTTCAGATACACCACGGGTCGCCTCGGTCCTTCAGGATGGCGCGGGCACACCCGCGCGGTGATGGGAGGTTTCTTATGAATCCACAAAATTGGATGGCAAGTGTTCCGGACGACACCTATCTCTCGCTACTATCTATTCCGGGAACTCACGATACTCTGACATACTCGGCCACTCTCGCTGGCGAGGACCAGCTTAGACACTCGACTCCGGCATCAGCTGTCCCCTACCCCGAAGCGGTTTCGCACAATCTCCACTGTTCCCTGGTTTTCAAAAAAGCCCGATTAATGGTGTACCTTTCTTGCAATTCCAAAATATCTTTTCTGACCGGCTTCACTGACGGTAAAATGTATTTTTGATTAGGGAATAGACATATCGAAATCCGACCTTCCAGACGTTGATGGATGATTGCCCAAGATTTCGTCGATATTCATGTGTCGGTACTTCGATAAGGACCTATCCGCACCTCATCGTTTCGATGACCATTTCTTGCTCGATCGTGGTGATGTTTTCCAGGAGATTCAAGTCTTCGACCACATTCGCTTGGCCGATTTACATCTTTGGGCCTCGCCAAACGACAAGCATACGGTGCTCCGCCCCAACGGAAGAAAAAACGTGCTATCCATCGGCCAATCAAGAGGGCTCTATGCTGAGACTGCCGGTGCGTACCATAAGCAAAGGCCGCGCGCGGGTCGCTGCGGTGGTTGCACCAACCGTGTTCAAATCCACGCTGATCGGTCAGTTCTTCCGATTTGGCACAGTCGGCACCTCAGGGTTTCTGATCGACACCGCGATTGTCTACGGGCTCAAGGGCAAGCTAGGGCTCTACGCCGCCGGTATGATGTCCTATCTGGTTGTGGCGAGCTGGTGCTGGGCGCTGAACCGTTGCTGGACGTTCCGAGGCCACGGCAGTGGCCCATCCCACCACCAATGGGCGAGGTATCTGCTGATGAACCTATTGGGTTTGGTTATTAACCGCGGTACCTATGCAGCTCTGGTGACCGGGATCCCATTGTGCGCCATACAGCCCGTCTTTGCAACGGCCGGTGGGGCGCTCGCCGGCATGACGTTGAACTTCGCCCTAGCACGACAGATGGTTTTTCGTTAGCTTTACGTCAGCCATGGCCGTTACGTCACATTCCAAATGGCCGAGGTCACCGTCACCGTGTCACAGCGGAGGATTCGCGGAGGCGTGGCCATTCTCCCCGGCATGATTTACAGCAAAGAAATGGCGGCATAGCGGCACAAATCATGGCCGTGGCCGGCAAATACCCGGTTATTCCGGTGAAAGGGCGGCGGCGATTATCCACTTTATATCTGTCATATTGAGGATTTGTGCGACCTTATTATTCATATAGCGCGGGCGGATGAGCCGCCCGAGGGATTATCGGAACGGTCAGTTTCGAGCCTGGGCGGAGTTTGTCGCCGCTCACGGCCTTGTCTTTCGCTACGCGGCGTTCGATCGACATGCCGTCTTGATCTGGGACGTGCACCCCGGAGCTCCTAATCCGGCTCGCGAACAAATCGTTCCACAATGACTTTCCGCACCAAGCAGCTACTCGACTTTTGGCTTGGCAGCCTGCTACTCTCTCTCCTGTTTCTACCTGTCCGCTGCCTGGGTCTGATTCTGCGGCGCGACCATTCCGTCGCCCGTCGGCGCGGCTGCGCCGTCATCAAGCTGGTCGGCGCTGGAAGCCTGTTTCTCGCCATACCATCGCTGCAAGCCATTCGCGGCCAGTTCCCGGCAGGCAAATTTTTCGTCGTTGGCACCCGCGGCATCACTGGCTTCGCGGAAGGCTTCGGCTGGTTCGACGAATGCTGGACGATAGACGATAGTGGCCTCCTTCGATTCGTTAGCTCCACCTTGCGCGCGCTATTCAAGATCGCGTGGCACTGCGATCATTTGATTGATCTCGAAGTCCACTCGCGCTTTACCACTGCCTTCGCCGCGCTTACGGCGGTACGCAACCGCATTGGCTTCGTGAACGAAATTGTGTTCTGGCGTCGTGCCTTTTACACGCATATGACCTATTTCAATGCGCAAGGTCCCGTCTATGCCTTCTACGACATGTTGGCTGGCTGGTTCGGGCTCGACCGTGTGGCGGTGGCGTCGGTGTACACCGCTTTCCGCGCCCGCGTGATCGCGCAACCTCTGCCGAAGACCCTCGCGTTGCCACCCCGCTATGTCATCGTCGCTCCCGGCTGTTCAGCATTTGGAAAAGAGCGGCAACTGCGCCCGGACGAATGGCAGAGCCTGCTCGCGAACGCGGGCCTCGACGGGGCTGCTGTCGTGTTGCTTGGCGACGCGGCAGACCGCCAACTGTGCGATGCCATCGTGCGGGAGCTAGGACAAGGGTATAGCCTGTCCGGCCAACTCGGAATTGCGCAATCGGCTCGCGTGCTCGCAGGAGCCGAGCAGTTCTTCGGAATCGACTCCCTGTTGCTGCATCTGGCCCGTGCGCTCGGCGTGTCGACCACTAGTGTCTGGGGACCTAGCGACCCCGCGACTCGGCTGCGGCCAGGGGTGGTGGAGGACCGCATGTACTACGCCAAAATGTGCTGTTCGCCCTGCATACATGTCCACGAAACCCCACCCTGCTGCGGCGCGCGGCCCTGCATCCCGGCGGCACTCTCCGGGACGCCCGCGTCACCCAACACCGCCGCAACCGGCGTTGCTGTCGGCTGGGCCGTCGGTCCGGACGATCGCACGGCTCACGCCGTTGAAGTCGCGTATGACTGAGGCGTTGGGCCGCCGCCAGCTTTAGTTATCCGCCTTTCTCCTGGTGGACCGCAGTGAGACCCTTCGGCAAGCGCCGACGCCGCTTTGCCCGCGACGAGACGATTTACTACCCGTGGCACTACGTGCCGGTGCTAGCCAGAAAGCCAGATACGCTCGTGCGCTCGCGGGTCGAGCATGTCTTCGCCGCGCAGAAGTGCCGGGCTGAGCTTCATCGTGCGCACCATCGGCATGGTGCGCGCCCGCGTCAAAATCGGCCCGGCCAATCTCGCCTATAGCTTCAGCGGGCTGGCCTTGCTCAATAGGCCCGCCGGGCCGACGTGACACGCAACCCGATCAGCGCCAGCCGAAAACGGCACGTTGCAGCTCGGTCACGCTGGTGCCGTCCTCAGCTGGCAGCACCGGGGCCGAGTTTGCCGCTCAATCGCGCTCAAAAAGCCGGTATTTCGAGCCGAGAGACCCTCTTTTGCCGGAAACGCACAGTCCTAGCCCGCCGGCTCACTCCTACTGCGCGTCGATGTTGCTTCGAGAAAGCTCCGTACACCAGAAAACGCAACGATGGGCGGCGGATTTTGCTTTTCGTCAGGCCGCCTCATCGCCAGCACATTTTTCCGAACAAAAACTGTGATGCCTTCAGGAACTGGTCGAACCCGCGGGTTTCGAGATCAGCAGCCGCCGGCGCAGCGAGCCCCAAATTCCTACGGCGCCGAATGCAGCATACGCATAAAGGAATGGCTCGACATTCATGCGGTAACGGGGAGCCACGGCGAAGCTCATCATCACCAATGTCTGGAAAGCAAATAACACCAGCACCGTTCGGTGATCGGGTTGCGCGAAACAGCCGCTACGGGCCGCCATGCCGAACCCGACGACCGAAAGCACAAACAACGGCCAGAACTGGAGTTGATATAGCAGTTTATGGGTAACCGGATGGTAGATGTCGTAGATCCAGAACAACGCCGCCTTGTAAATCGGCAGCACTACAAAACTGCGTAGCGGATGCGACTTCATGTACTCGATGACGGCCTTGCGATAGACGTCGTTAACGGCGATTTCGTAATTGCGGTCTAGCGGTACGGCAGAGAGTTCCGGGCCTAACAATCGTTCATAGGCGCCGCTGTCTACCACTGATTTACCATCCCCGTTCGCTTCCGGATTGTCCCCGACGAACAAGACCTCCCAAACCTCAGTGGACACCGGAATGAATCGATGCAAAACCATGTAATTGCGCGCAGTCCATGGAGCGATGAGAACGCACGCGGCGAAGGCAGCGACCGCGGTCATCTTCCATTGCCGATGGGTGATCAGCGAACCGAGGATGATCGCGCCTATCAAGACCAAGTACTCTGTGCGTAGCAGCGCGGCGATGCCGGCGAGCAGGCCGACAAGCACCGACAACGCATAGGTTGGCCGACGCGTAGAGAGCGTCAGATCGAACGCGATCAGCAACAGTGGGATGTAGAAATTGACTGCATGGTAGGTCGCCACCGAGAATACAAACACCGGATGCAGCGCCATGATGATGCCAACCAAAAGGGCGATGACCTCGGAGGCGAACAGGGCCCGCGCCACGCGGATACTATAATAGACGATCGCTGTTCCCATCAGCACGTTGAATGCGGTCATCACTGCCAGCGCCAGCTTGCTCACTCCGAACAGCAGGAACAAGCCGATCAAGCCCCAGATCAGCAAGGGCGCCTCGTAAGCTGTGGGATAGACGAAGGAAGGATCGGCAAGGTGCGATGACTTCATGCTAATCGGCGCAACTATCCAGCCGTGGCCGTGCTCGACTGTCGCTTGGGCGATCTCACCGTATTCCCAGAGGTTCGCTGTTGCCGGATCGAAATCCGTGAACACGACCGCAACTACCGTGCGCGCGACGAGAGCAACGACCAGTGTCGCCCAAAGCCAAGTTGCACGCCGATCCTGCAATCGCAATTCGAGAGCGTCGAGACCGGCGGCGCGAATCAATCGGCCCGTGATGGGTATCATGGTGTCCTCTTAGAAATCAGGTTTCTTATTGCGCAATCTTCGTTACGAACGGTGACAATGGTTGATATACGCCGATCATCGTTCCGTGAAGAGCATTCTCAGCGCAGCGCACAGTGCGCTTGTGCCCTGCCGGAGTGCACTCTTACCATGCTAGCGTCAGCGGCGACGGGAGTAAATTAGCTCCCAGAAGGTTAGACAACCCAACCATAGAACATGAAGCTTCTTCCATCGACCATGGGGGGCAAGATGAAATATCCGGCGGGGTGGGGCGTGACCGCTGACCTGCACGCCGTTTCTTATCCAGGGATAAGTAGAGTCGATTGATCATTTGAGCCTGCTCTCCTCGACGTGTCAACAGGGCGGGGCGCGTAGCCCCCGATTGCCAGCAGCAACCCGTCCCGTTGCGACGCCGGGCGCTAAACTGGGCGTAATGCGCCAGTGGCAACGGCGACAGGCTGCACTTTCTGGTCTAGTCGCGCAGCGACGGGCGCCGCCCTCGCGTGAGCCGTTCTGGCGAGCCTCGCGCGGCTTTCGAAACCGGGACGCTGGGTTCCCCGATATTCTCGCGTAACAAAATAACACAAACTGTAATAAATTTGCCTTAAGTTGGCTCCTTGACTCCATCCTTCGTCGATGATTGAATACAATTGTGTTTCTACAAACTCCACTATGGTTAAGAAAGAGATGCTCCGACGCGCGACCGCGAAATCTATGGTTAACACAAACCCGGCTCCGACGAAAACCCGTTGAGGCCTGCGTGATCACCTGCGGTCATCAGCGCGGCATCAAATGCGTTTGGACCCGGGCACAGGATGGCATGTCGGACTTCCGGGCGCAGTACCATTCGGCGCGGCGCTCGGTGTTGTGCCAAGGCGGCGCGGTTTTCTGGCCCATTTGCTGAGTTGGCGCGCATCTGCCAATGCAAACTCGTGGGGAGTAGCCTTGTTTCCGCCGTATGTATATGGGGTCAAGAGCTGCGGAGGTATTATGACCGTTGGCGACATTCCGACTGCAGAAATCGATCGGAAGCCTTTTGGAAGCTTCAATTTCGACGGACCCAGTCGAACGCTGATCGTGGTCGTGCAGATGGTCGGCGATGGCCTCATCCTGATAACGTCATCCTACGTATCATTAGGTCTTGTGATGTATGTACATCGTAATGCGATAAATATGCCATATTTACTTTATTTTCTCTTAACTGGATGTACGACTGCAATTATGATTTGTACGTTTGCACGCTCTGGAGTGTACGATGTCTTTGACAATTTTAAGCGTTCTGGGATACTGAGAACACTAAAATGCCTCGCAATCGTGTTTCTCCTGCTTACGTCCTGTTTGTTTATTTTAAGAATTTCTGACTATGTGTCACGTCTTTGGTTGGCGACTTGGAGCATTACCAGTCCGATCGCGCTATGTTGGTTGCGGCTGCTTACAGCGTCTGCCGCGCAGAGGCTCAGACAAAGCGGCCGATTGGCGAAAAACGTTGCTATTGTCGGAGCGACCAAAGTTGGTCAGCAGCTCGCCGCAAAGTTCCTCCAGGAGCGCTCAGGTACCCGCTTGGTCGGAATATTTGACGAGCGTCAATCACGTTTTGTTGAAAGCGCTGACATCCGCACAAAAGTACATCAACTCCCGGTGCTCTATGAGCTTTTATGTAGAGGAACAGTTGACGAGATAGTGATCGCAATTGCGCCGTACGCGTCTTCTCGAGTTTTTGAACTATCACGGCGCTTCCATCCATTCGCCGTCTCGCTCCGGGTGCTTGCCCCCGTGGGATACGAGAATTTTCAGGTGCTGGACAGTCGCCGGTACGAGGACATTGGTACGTTTCGTGTGATGGGCAAGCCACTCGACGAGGTGGCCGTTCTCCTCAAACGCATCGAGGACGTGGTGATTGCGGTCTTTTGTTTGCTTGTCACACTTCCTCTTATGCTTGCGATTGCACTGTCCGTTAAATTGGAAAGTCGAGGCCCTGTGCTGTTCAGGCAAAAGCGGCTCGGCGCCAACAATCTGCCATTCAACCTGCTGAAATTTCGCTCGATGTTCGTAGAGCAAACGGATCCACTCGGCCGCGAGCTCACTCG
>Ga0306926_10010420_pt1 | contig 10274 bp, 3 predicted proteins | sample flu12Cox44000178_FD_203759 | JGI IMG/M metagenome (GOLD analysis project Ga0306926, IMG submission 203759) | Lab enrichment of tropical soil microbial communities from Luquillo Experimental Forest, Puerto Rico - flux8day.12C.oxic.44.000.178 (v2)... | ecosystem: Environmental > Terrestrial > Soil... | reverse complement strand
GACGCGAAATCGCTGCACACGCAGGCGGAACCGCTCTATCGTCGCGCATTAGCAATAGACGAAGCAAACCTCGGGCCGGAGCATTCCGAGGTCGCGAGAGACCTGAACAACCTCGCGTTATTACTTCGGGACACCAACCGGTGGGTCGAGGCAGAGCCGCTAATGCGCCGGGCGCTGGCAATTGCGGGGTCGCGCTTTGGGCCGAATCACCCGACTGTTGCGACTGCCCTCAACAACCTCGCCGAGTTACTGGGTACCACCAATCGAATGGACGAGGCCGAGCCGCTCCTGCGACGGGCGCTGGTGAGCGACGAGACGAGCTTTGGACATGATCATCCCGATGTGGCCCGAAGCCTCAATAACCTAGCCCAATTGTTGCAAGCCACCGGCCGGCTCGCAGAGGCGGAGCCGCTGATGCGACGGGCGCTGAGGATCGGCGAGGCGACCTTCGGGCCCGACCACCCTAACGTTGCGATTGGGCTCAACAACCTCGCCGGACTGCTGAAAGAGACCAACCGGTTGGGCGAAGCCGAACCACTCTATCGCCGAGCCTTGGCGATCGATGAGGCGACCCTGGGGCCGGAACATCCGGGTGTTGCAAGAGACCTCAACAACCTCGCCGCATTGCTGGGAGACGCTGGCCGACCCGCCGAAGCAGAACCGTTAATGCGCCGCGTGGTGGCAATCTTGACCGATTTTGAGCGAAGGACCGGGCACTCGCACCCGCGTCGCGAGGCGGCGGCGCGTTACTACGCGCGCCTGCTGAGGGCAATGGGCAAGAGTGAGGCCGAGACTAGGGCGGCATTTGCCGATTTTATCGCCAAGCACGGCGCCTGAGCCAGGAGGGGCAATGGCCGCGGAGTTCCGCGTCTTTCTCTCGGCGGTGACGAGCGAGTTCGGGCTGGCGCGCGACGCACTCGCCGCCGACCTGAGATCCCGCGACACGCTCGTTCGCGTGCAAAGCGACTTCCGCCAGGAAGCAGACAGCGACACGACGGTGAAGAAGCTCCACGACTACATCCGGGATTGCAGCGCTGTCGTCTGTGTAATCGGGGTACGCAGCGGAGCTTGCCCACCGCCGCCCGCAGCGGCACCTTTCCTCGATAAGCTTCCCCCGGACATATGCGAGGCCTCGTATACGCAATGGGAGTTCTTCCTTGCGCGCCATTACCGGCGGCACCTGTCGATCTATATAGCCAATCCTGATTACGTACCTGACCAGCCGGCCGCCACGGGTGAGGATCGGCCGGAACTGCAACGGGACTTCGTCCGGCATATTGTCGAGGAACAAGGGCTCGACCGGAGCTATTTCTCCAATATCGATCAGTTGGCCCGATCCGTCCTTAAGGAGGATTGGCCAAAGAAGACACCCGTCAAGCCGATCGTGCTGCCCTATGCCAGCCTCGGCCGCCTGTTCAAAGGTCGCGAGGCATTTCTGCGTCGGCTGCGCCAAAGCCTGATGCGCGCCGATGGCGGTGCGACGGCGATCGTCAGCAAGGCGCTGTATGGGTTGGGCGGCATCGGCAAGACGCGTGCCGCGGTCGAATACGCCTGGGCCTATCGCGACGACTACACCGCGCTCTTGTTCGCGCAGGCCGATTCTCCCGAGAAATTGCGGCGCTACCTGGTGGGTCTCGCCGGGCCATTGCAATTACCAGAACGCGAGGAGGCCGAGGAGAAGATTCGTCTCACTGCGGTGCTGGCTTGGCTCGCGGCCAACCCCGGCTGGCTGCTGATTCTCGACAATGTCGACACGCCCGACGCGCTATCGGAGGTTGACCGGTTAATGGGCCGGCTCACCGGTGGTCACGTGCTGCTGACCAGCCGGCTCGACCGCTTCGCTCGCCATGTCGAACCGGTTGAGCTCGATGTGCTAAGCCTGGACGCCGCCGCCGCCTTTCTGCTGGAGGCGACGGATTCGCGCCGGCGCAGAGCGGCGGACGACGAAACCGCATCGCGGGAGTTGGCTGAGGAGCTGGGAAGGCTCGCGCTAGTTCTGGAGCAAGCGGCGGCGACAATCGAGAGGTTGCGCTGCGGCTTTCGCCGCTACACTGAAATCTGGCAAGGCAACCGCGAGAAGGTGGTCGGCTGGGCTCGGCCGGACATCACCGGATACCACCACGCGGTTGCCGTGACCTGGCAAACCTCGGTCGATCAGCTGAGCGACGCCGGGCGGCATCTGCTCGAGCGGTTGGCGTTTTTTGCGCCAGACCCGGTGCCGATGTTTCTGTTGGGTGTCGCGGTCCCCGATGTCGAGGGCGGAGACCAGGAAGACGCGGTGGCCGATCTCGCAGCGGTCTCGTTGGCGACTCGCGATGCCGAAGGCGAGCGGTTGGCGGTGCATCGCCTCGTGCAAGAGGTAACGCGGCGCAGCCTTGATGCGTCAGCGTCGCGCCGACGGATCACCGAGGCACTCGGCTGGGTGAATGCGATCTTCGTCGACGACCCGTCTGACGTCCGCAGTTGGCCGCGGCTGGAGCCGCTCATTCCGCATGCGCAGCGTGTGACTCAAGAAGCAGACGCCGCCGGCATCACGGAACCCACGGTAAGGCTGATGAACCAGCTAGGCACGCTGCTGTATACAAAATCGGCGCACACTCAGGCGGAGCGGCTTTATCGGCGCGTATTGACGATCGACGAGACGAGGTTGGGCTCAGATAATCCCGATGTCGCGGTACATCTCAACAACCTCGCCGAGTTGCTGCGAGCCACCAACCGACTGGCCGAGGCCGAGCCGCTCCACCGCCGGGCGCTGGCGATCCAGGAGGCGAAATTCGGGCTCGACCATCCGGTGGTCGCGGTAGTCCTCAACAATCTCGCCGAATCGCTGAAAGCCACCGGGCGGCCAGCCGAGGCAGAGCCCCTCTATCGCCGGGCGCTGACGATCACCGAGGCCACCCTCGGACCGGACCATCCGAACGTCGCGATCCGCCTCCACAGTCTTGCCGGATTGCTACATGATACCGGCCGGCTGGCCAAAGCCGAGCCGCTGATGCGCCGGGCATTGGCGATCACCGAGGCGACCTTCGGCCCGAACCATCCCGACGTCGCGATCCGCCTCAATAACCTCGCCCAATTGCTGCAAGTCACCAACCGCTTGCCAGAGGCTGAGCCGCTGATGCGCAAGGCGCTGGCGATACACGAAGCGAGCTTCGGTCCGGACCATCCCAACGTAGCGACTTGCCTCAACAATCTTGCCGAATTGCTGCGAGCCACCAACCGGCTGTCCGAAGTGGAACCCCTTCATCGCAGGGCATTGGCGATCGACGAGGCGAACTTCGGACCGGGCCACCCCAAGGTCGCAATCCGCCTCAACAACCTTGCCGTATTCCTCTTTGCAACCGGCCGGCTGGCAGAGGCCGAGCCGCTGATGCGCCGACACTTGGCGATTTTTATCGATTTCGAGCGCAAAAACGGACATTCGCACCCGCATCGCGATAAAGCGCAAGTGAACTACGCCAGCCTTTTAGCAGCAATGCGCAAGAGTGAGGCCGAGATTAAAGCCGCGATCGCCGAACTAACAGCGGAGAGCGCCTGAACTTGGTTGGATCATGGCGCGTTGCGCATAGAGCTCCGTAGGTCGCTTTCCAAGGTGCTGCGCATACGGACGAGTACCTCGGCCAGCGGCGTGGCCGCCACCGGTGCGCCGGCCAGCACATCCTCGAAGAAGGTGAACTGATCCAGTACCGACATCAGCTTTAGCGGCGATCCGCCAAACTTCCATGCGTCACGGTAGCGATCGAGCAGTTCCACCTCCGTCTCCCGGCTAAAGCCGCCTTGCAGAACGGCGCTAAGCACCCGGGCGTCGGTACCGGCGATATCCCTCCAGAAGTCGTTCTGATCCCCGGACATCTTGGCGATTTCCTCGACCGCGGACCGTAGTTTGGCAGGAAGGGCGCCCCCATGAAGGCGTTTCCGGGCAATCCCGGCGGCAGCCCATTGGAGTTCCGGGTAGAACCGGTCGTTTTTGCTCGCCAGGGACATCGCCTGAGCGTTGCATTCGGACATTCTTTGCAGCGCGTCGTCGCGCTTCTGTCCCTGTTCGACCTGTGCCAGTCGTTTCCAGCAGCTGCCGCGCAATGACCAGCGCTCCGAAGTGTCGCCTACGAGCTTTGCCAACACCTCGACACTTTCTCTGGCCTCGTTGATGGCCGCGACCGCAACGGCGCGGGCGGAAGCGGTCCGTCCGGCGGACTTAAACTTAAGAACGGCGGCGCGCGCCGAGAGATTGGCGCACTGCTCGATCGCTCTGATCGGCGCGCCACCCCTGCAGCTCCTAATCGCCCGGTCATAGGTTGTAACCGCCTGATCAAGGTCGCCGAGCTCTGCTAAAGCCGCGGCGAGAGCCGCGAGCAACGTCGGATTGTTGTCCCAGCCTCGCTTCTCGACCTCCTGCTGGATCTGCTCGACGCGCGCACGATTCCCCACGAGGTCACGCGCCAGGCCCACATTCAGCTCTTCACCGAGCTGTTCGAGCGAATAGATGGCCTCGGCTGCCGAGGCGAAACGGGTCTCACCCGGCGAGGGGCCGCCGGTATGATAAGAGTACAGGCGCAAATCCGGTTCGCCGTAGCATTGGTAAGCGCCCCAGGTCGTGCCGTTGGGCTGCAAATCATAAGCAGCCTCCCGCGCCTTGAGCACCGCCTGACCAAATTCTGCGCCGGCGAGAAAGTGATCATAAAAACAGGTGGCAAAACCTTCGGCGGCGGCATCGTCGACCGCCCATCCAGCGACTACGACACCCCGAACCCCGAGCCGGATCAGTTCGACCGCCACGCTCGCCGCAAGTTCAGGCCGGCGACCACGTTGGGCCCGTTCGACCGCTCGGGCCTCTTCAGTCGGGTCGACGTGCCCCTGATGGCAGCAGTTGATAAATACCAGATTTGGCGTGACCGATAGCTGAGCGAGCACTGAGGGCCCAAGGACAAGTCTACCGCCCAGAACGATCCCGGTATGCTTTTGCTCCGTCTTACTACCGTCGGCTTGCGGCAGCTGTTCGTCGAACACGCCGTGTGCCGCGATATGGATCACGTCCCAATCTTCCGCGTGCAGGTGCATGACGACCTGTTCCGGCGAGACCTCAGCGCCGATCAGCTCGGTGACGGCAAAGCCTCTCTGGCGCAATCTGGCGGCAGCCGCCCGCGCCTCATCCTGGGCGCCGGGCAATTCGGTGAAGCCGAAGGCCGGCTCGCGCCGCGGGTCGCCGACGACCAGCGCCTTGTGCGCCCCGCGCGGTGGCAGCACCGCCTCGCGAAAGCGTGTCTCGATCAGTTGCCTGACCACTCCCGCCCGCGCGGCGTAGGGCTTGCGCTGATCAGCCCGCTCGCCCCCATCCTCCTCCCACGGATGGCGGTCGTCCATCAGTTCCCAGGGAAGCGCCGCCGTATCCTTGTCGAGGATAAGCCGGAGATTGCGGTCCCCGCCGCTCTGGTTCTTGAGTCTGACCGGCCACAGCAGCTCAAAGAGGGCTCGGCTGGGGGTGGCGCGCAAGCCGTCGCCGCCGTTTCCGGCAATGGCTTGTCCGACAAAGCGCTCGACAAAGGCGAGATTTGCATCGAGCAATGAGGCCTCGGCGCGGGCCCGATCGGCGGCGCTCACAAAGGCCAGCGTTCGCTCACCGCCGGCACTCTTGTCCATCGTGATCTGGAGCGGCATCCACCAGCTCGGGTCCTCGGCGCCACCGACCGTCCGGACCACGCCTTGTGCTCGCACCAGATCGCCGGCCAGCTCGAACCCCCTAGCGAACTCGGGGCTACCGGTTGTTAGTTCGTCGACGGCGTGCCAGACTTCGATGGCCCGATACTCCACCGCCTCGACGATCTGCAGCGAGGCGAGCGAATTGGCGTCGGGTCGCGTTTCTGCCAGCATACGCTGAAGGCGATCGGCAGCGCGCAACAGCGCACGCACGCATGCTGGACGCGACAATCCTCCTTCACCCGAGCCGATCAGCAATGCGCTGATGTTGAGCGGCGTCCCAGTCGCGGCCTTCGCCGCGATGCGCCGATCTATTTCGGCCGCCACATAGGCCGCAAGCCCGCGGTAGAGCGCTCTTTCAAGTGTTCCCGCATCGAGATTGCCGGCCTCGCCAAGACCCACCACCACCGCGCCCTTCGGACGCTTGCGCTTGTCCAGCACAACAGTCGTGCTGCCAACCGGGCCGGGATACAGTCCCATCCGCCGCCGCGTTTCCAGCCGCCCATCGAGCGCCTGGTCTAGCATCGCTTCGGTTCCCGTTATCATGTCGCCGTTGTAATGCCCGATCAGGACCGGGTGCTTGGCAAAGGCGAGGTGGCCAAGCATGACCGAGACGCGGATGCTGGGAAGCCGGGCGCGCGGAGCAGCGCTCGGCACGCCGCCCAATCCGGCGAGGGCGAGATCTTCGGCCGATGGATGGATCGGAGCCTCTTCTCGAGCGATCGGCAGCGGCCTCGCCCGGCCGCGCAGTGTTGCGGGCGGATCGCTCGGCAGCCTAGTCGTCGTGCCCTTCTCGAGCAGCTCGCCAATTGCCTGAAAGGCGAATTCGTGGCGAGCGAGGTCGCCATGGCTGGCCCGCGAAAACCAGACCCCCATTCCGTGCAGTATACCGCTCTTCCAAGTGACCCAGCCGTCGCCCTCCGAGGTCCGGGTGAACAGGATGCGCTCGCCGGGCCGGGCGGTGTCGTCGATCACGATGCCATCGAGCGTGTCCGCTTGTCCGGCCACGTACACCATGCATTCGCGATCGCGCGGTGCTTGCACATAGGCGTCGCGGAATTCCTTGGCGGCGGCCAGATCCTCCTTACTCGGCGGGACCCGGCGCTCATCCGGATCATCCAAGGGAAGCTTCGCCCACCAATCGGCCTCGAACCCGTCGTTCAAGTCGGCAGGCAGCATCTGCAACACGCCCGGCCACCGCGACACGATCTCGCAGTGTTCCCGCGGGTTAGCTGTGAGGTCGAGCGCCGCCAGCTGTTGCATAAGCTTATTGCGGCCCAGCAGCATAAGCGGGATAGCGTAAGAGCCGCCGTTCGGGGTGCCGAGCATGACCAGCCGCGCGCCGTCGCGAGACTTGAAGCGGCTCCAGATTTCCGCGTCGAGCATCGCCGCGCGGGCGACGAGACCGCCCATAGAATGCGCGACGATCCGTACCGGCCGATCACCGGCTTCCAGCGCAGGCCGCAGCGCCGCGGCGAACGACATTGCGGATTGCCGTATCGGTTGCCGCCAGTCATAGGCCCACGGTCGCACCTCGTGCGTCTTGTCGAGAAAGCTGCAAAGATCACCGTAATAAAGCTGCACGAGCTCCCCGGCGGTCACCGATGGCTGGCCACTGGCAAGATCGCGCATCCCGCCAAAAGCAAGGCTTGCGAGGTCGATCCAGACGCGTCGACTCCCCGAAGCAAGATGACTGCCGGTGATGCCGGGAAGTACGAATACGATCGGTCGACGGTCATTGGCGCGGCTGCGCAATACCGGCATTCCGCGCATTTCTCCCCCGGGCAACGTCGCAAAACCGGCCAGATCCGCGTCGGCTCGCAGGAGCCCGCCCGTCACCCGCTCGGCGGTTCGCGGGTTGACAAAGTAGTGGAAGTGATCGACCGCGGCGCCCTGGTCGAAGAATTCACGTGCCGTGACACGTGTAAGCCCTGCGACCATGGCCGGGGTATTGACGACCAGATCGTGCTCTTCACCGTAAAACGCATCGGCAAACCAGATCATTAGCCGCCGCAGCACCCCGGACGCCTCGCAGTCGCCCTTGATCACGCTTAGATCCGCGTCACTTTTAAGCCCTGGGCGGTTGAGAATCTTGATCACCGGCGAACCCGGAATCATCGCCTCGAGCCCGGGAATTAAGTGCGGGTTTGTTCGCTCCTTGACAACCGCGAGCACCATCGCCTGCACTGCATCGTAGATTTCGCCCAGCACAGGAACTCTGCCGGCTGCCAAACCCAGCGCAGCCAGCATCGCGTTCATCCAACGGTCCAGCCGCCCGGAAGCCAGTGTGGTACCGCGGGCCGGGCAAGCGACACGAACAAAGCGCACGATCTTCGGCCGTTTTTCGGCCAGTTTGTCGCGCAGCTGCTCCAGTTTTTCGCGCTGCGAGCTGCGCTCCTCACCGGCGAACTGGTCGAGATCAGTCTGGTCAAAAGCAGTGGGGGTTTGGTTCGAGCCATCGCTAGCCACCAGGTTTCCACGGCACAGCAGCTCGCCGATTAACCCGCCCCGGCTGTGGCTCACCAGATGCAGCGTTGCTCGCCGTGGCAAGTGCTCCAGAGCCTGAAGCGCGTTCTCGATCGGGCTTTCAGTGAGCGTGTAATGCTCGAGCGCAATAATGCGGTCGCCGTACTTTTCGGCCAGTTGGTTCCACAGCGCCCCGTCCGCTGGTGCCGAGAGGCCGCCAAAGCTGCCACCCGTGTTCGACATCGTGCCGTGCAGAAACAGCAACCACGGGCTGTCGCCGGCAGTTAATGTCCCGTCTACTGGGGTGAGTGTCTTGCCATCCCTCCAACGATGCAGTCCGGGTTGCGGGACGAGTTTTTTGTCGACGGCGCTCGCGATAGCCACCGCGCCCATCGCGGGCAAATCCACCCCGACCAGCCGCAGCCCCTCGATCACCCAATGGGCAATCCCACGCTCCGCTGTGTCGAGCGGCAGCACCGGTCTGATTTCAATCTCGTCCCGCCGCGTCGCCGACCGAGTTGCGGCGCCGGGAAGCCGGTCGATGGCTTCGGCCGCCGGCAGGAACAACCGCACGCCGCCCTCAAGAACGATCTCGACGACGTCGTCGTGGGCGGCGTCCAGGACCACGCCGTCTGAGAGCGCACGAGTCGCCTCGACCCGCACGGCATCCTTAACCTCGACTTTGTGGAAGCCAAACTCTTCGAGCTTTGCGCGGGGCACGCCACCAACATCGCCGCGAGCCTCGTCCCTCTGTCCGGGAACCCGTAACTTCAACGGTGAAATTCTCGTTGACCCGTCTGTCAAGGCCATCGGCGCGCCTCCCCAGCTAAGCTGATGCTTAACCAAATCAGCGGCGCGGCGCTACCCGAACTGTGACCGACCGAATCCCCAACGGAAGGTCAGGAGGGGGCGGCGGTTATTTCATCCACGAAATCGCCGACGAGCGGCTGGCCATGGTCGGCTTTCATCCGACGGAGACAGTAATGGCCATCAATAGCGCGGCGGGTAATACCCCGGGGCTGGCGCGTAGTTCTGCGACGGGTAATAGCCTGGGGCCGGGCCGTAATTCGGCGGCGGTGCGTAATAGGACGGTGGTGGGGGCCTCCGGGACGCCATGCATTGAGAATAAAAGGCGTTGTATTGCTGCGGCGCGTAGCTCGCGGCGTTCTGAGCATTCACGACACCTGTGGTCCCGCCCAGGACCGCTCCCGAGGCTGCGCCGATGCCGGCGCCACGGCCACCGCCGACGGCGCCGCCGATCGCGGCTCCAAGCCCGGCGCCGAGAATCGTGCTACCGAAAGCCTGGGCGTTCGCCTGGCCCTGCAACGCGGCGACCTGCTGGCCGGCATATTGCCGGCAAGCCTGATCATCGTAATAGGATTGCGCTGTCGCACCGGTGCTCGCCATTAGCACCGCCAGCCCCGCGGCGAGAGAACACGTCTTGACCGGCCTCATTAAAATTCTCCTCGGCAACCCGCCCATCCTGAATTGTGCCGCTGGGTCGTTAACATTCGGTGAGGCTCGGTCGATCCACCAGAACGCCTTGCGGGCTTTATTCACCGAGGCTGGCAGCGTAGCATCGCCAATTGGACATCATGGCAGGTTACCCCATGGAATTTGGTGTCGGCATCTTCTTTACCGATTACTCGATCTCGGCGGCCGAGCTGGCGGCGGCGCTGGAGGAGCGCAGCTTAGACGTGCTTTGGGCACCCGAGCATTCGCACATTCCAACGTCGCGGCGCACCCCAGCACCGGGCGGCGGCGAACTCGCCAAGCGCTATTACGATGTGATGGATCCCTTCGTCACGCTCGCCGCGGGAGCGGCGGCGACCAAGCGGCTCAAGATCGGCACCGGAGTGTGCCTCGTGATCCAGCGCGACACGATCCAGACGGCCAAGCAGGTCGCCTCGATCGACCAGATCTCGGGCGGGCGCTTCCTGTTCGGCATCGGCGGCGGCTGGAACGCCGAGGAAATGGAAGACCACGGGGCGGTGTACAAAACCCGCTTCAAACGGATGCGCGAGCAGATCGAGGCGATGACCGAGATCTGGACCAACGAGACGGCGGAATACCACGGCGAAGTCATCGACTTTCCGCCGATGATGACCTGGCCC
>Ga0306926_10010419_pt1 | contig 10274 bp, 9 predicted proteins | sample flu12Cox44000178_FD_203759 | JGI IMG/M metagenome (GOLD analysis project Ga0306926, IMG submission 203759) | Lab enrichment of tropical soil microbial communities from Luquillo Experimental Forest, Puerto Rico - flux8day.12C.oxic.44.000.178 (v2)... | ecosystem: Environmental > Terrestrial > Soil... | reverse complement strand
CCTTCCCCGGCGGCGCGATCGACGACGGTGACGATGGCCCGGTCGGCGCCGCGCTCCGTGAGGCCGCCGAGGAGACGGGACTCGACCCGGCCGGGGTGGAGGTGCTCGGCACGATGCCCGAACTGTTCATCCCGCACAGCGGATTCCGGGTCGTGCCGGTGCTCGCCTGGTGGCGGGAGCCAAGCGCGGTGGGGCCCGTGGACACCGGGGAGGTAGCCGCGGTCGAGCGGATCCCGATCGCCGATCTCGCCGATCCGGCCCACCGGGTAATGCTCCAGAATCCCAGCGGCCGCATCGGCCCGGCGTTCCGCATCGGCCCCATGCTGATCTGGGGATTCACCGCCGGCCTTGTCGACCGGCTGCTCGCGCTCGCCGGCTGGGAGCGCCCATGGAACACAAACGCCGTCCTGGACCTCCCCGCCTGACCCTTTCCCAGTGATCTTGGATCACCAACCACACCGGGATGGGGTTTTTGATCCAAGATCAGCTTGGCTAGTCCTGTTATCCATGAATTTGAATAGGGTCCTAGCGCGATGATGTGCGTATCGGTCACTCTGAGTCCATGGACGGTAACGCTTATCGCGATTGGGTCATGCTGCTTGACTCGCAGTGCGGGATCGTTGATCGATCCCAGGTGCGGCAGGCAGGATTCACAATCCGCCAGATTGAACATCGGCTGAACTCGGGAAAGTGGCAGCGCGTGTATTCGGGGGTCTACGCGACCTTTACCGGCCCCCTGACGCACGAAGCAAGGCTGTGGGCGGCGCTGCGGCACGCCGGGGAAGGGGCGATGCTCAGTCATGAGACCGCGGCCGAGCTGCATGGTCTGATCGACAAGCCCGCTTCGGAGATCCACGTCATGGTTCCCAGCCACCGCCGTCCTGCTCAGCGAAGGCCCATGCGGGGAGTCGTGATCCATCGGTCGGATCAGAGCCGACCGCAACTGCCAATCACATGGAAGCTTCCCCGCACTCGGGTCGAGGACACCGTTCTAGACCTGATCAATGCTGCCTCCACTTTTGACGACGCCTACAGTTGGATCTCCCGCGCTCTGTCCCGCCAGTGCGCTACCGCTGACATGCTCCGCAGTGCGCTGACCGCTAGAAGCCGGATCCGCTGGCGGGACGAACTCTCTGTGGCGCTTGCCGACGCTGATGAGGGAATCTACTTCGTGCTCGAACGCCGTTACGTGCACGATGTCGAGCGCGCTCATGGGCTGCCGAAAGCGCAGCGTCAGGCGCGCCGCCAGATCAACGGCAAGATTCACTACAGAGACAACTGGTATGCCGAGTATCGCGTCTGCGTCGAACTCGATGGGCCGACCTATCACCGGAATGAACAGGTACGGAAGGACAAGCGCCGCGACAATCTCAACCTTGCCGTGGATGGTGCTCAGACTCATAGGTTCGAGCCACCAGACGTTACCGAACTCGCCTGCCAAAGTGCCGCTATGGTCGCCGCCACCTTGCGCCGCTCCGGCTGGAAGGGCAGACCTCATCCCTGTCGACGACCCGGCTGCACGGTCGGCCGCCAAAGATAGCGGATCACCAACAACACCGGGATGTGGTCAGTGATCCAAGATCATTCGGCGGCGAGGGAGCGGGCCGCCTATCCCGGCTAGGGGAGCATTAGGTGGACGTCGCCGAACTCGTGCCATAGGTAGCCGTGGGCGAGGGCGGCGTCGTAGCACTCGCGCAGCAAGTCCTGCTCATGGAAGGCCGCCAGCATCCGCAGATGCGACGAGCGCGGCTCATGGAGCCCGGTCAGCAGGCCGTCCACCACCCGAAGGCCCGTCTCGGGGGTCACCACGTGCGACGTCCAGCCCGTCCGCGCCTCGAGGCCGTGCCCTGGCGCGGCGGCCAGGGCGGCGGTTTCCAGGGCGCGCACCACCGTGGTGCCGATCGCGATGACCCGGCCGCCGGACTGCCTGGTGAGGTTCACCAGGCGCGCGGTGGCGGGCGGGACGTCGTACTGCTCGGGGTACGGGTCTTCGTCCGCCTCCAGCGAGGCGACCCCGCAGTGCAGTGTGATCGGCGCGATCACCACTCCGCGCGTCACCAGCTCCGTCACAACGGGCGCACTGAACGGCCGGGCGGCGCTCGGCATCTCGGCGCTGCCCGGTACGCGGCCGAATATCGTCTGGTACGCCCGCAGCGGCCAGCGCCTTCCCGCGTAGGAGTACCGGATCGGCTCGCCGTATCGCAGTAGATACGGTACTACTGCAACCGATAGCCTCGCCCGCCAGAGCCGGGCGCTCGCGCGCCCGAGCAGGGTCAGCGCAGCGCCGCCGGGCAAGGCGATGACCTGGGGAGTCGCTATGGTCCCGTTCGGGATGCTGGATTTTCCGGCCGGAGTCCGCGGCTCCACGAGCCAGCTTCCATCGGGCAGACCGGTCGAGAAGTGGATCGCGAGGTCGGGGCCGACGGGGACCGCGGCGGGCAGCGTCCGGGAGGTGTTGACCACTAGCAGGTCACCGGGCAGCAGGAGCCCGGGGAGGTCGGTGAACCGGTGGTGCGCGACCGTCTCGCCCGCGGCGCGGCTGACCAGCATGCGTACGCCGTCCCTGGGCAGGCCGCGCGCTTCCGGCGGGGCGGGTGCCTCGAGCTCGGCTGGCAGCGTGAACTCGATGTTCGCGGTCATGCGGGGACCAGCTCCGCCGCGCGGTACCGCCCGCTCGGCGGTCGTTCCGTGACCAGCCGGACGAACGCGGGGACCACGGATTCCGGAAGCGGCCGGTCGGAGATGTCCTCGCCGGGGAATGCCGCCTGGTGCATGTCCGTGCGCAGGTCACCCGGATCGACCCACCAGACCCTGATCGCGGTCTCCTCGGCGGCGAGCACGTTCGAGGCCTGCTCGAGCGCCGCCTTGGCCGCGCCGTAGCCGCCCCAGCCCGCGTACGGCTCGACCGCCGCGTCGGACGTGATGTTCAGCACCGCCCCGCCGCGCTCGCGCAGCGCCGGGAGGAACAGCTGGATTAGCGCTACGGGTGCGATCACGTTCGCCTCGAACGCGGCCCGCAGTTCCTCGGGCGGATAGTCGGCGAGAGCGGGCAGCGGCGCCGCGCCGAGCGTGCCGGCGTTGTTCACGAGCAAGTCGATCTCGGCGGCGGCGGCGCGCAGGGCGAGCCTGTGGGCCGGGTCGGTGATGTCGCCGACCAGCGCGGTGACGTCGGCGCCGGGTGCGCTGCCGCGGATGGCGGATGCCGCGCCGGCCAGCGCCTGACCGTCCCTGGCGTCGATGACGAGGACGTAGCCGGCCGCGGCCAGGCCGCCCGCGAGGGCCCGGCCCAGTCCGCGCGATGCCCCGGTGATCAGTGCCTTCTTCATGACTTCGACGCTAGGGACATACCGGGCGGGGCGCATCGGTCGCGAGGCGGCACTGGAGTTGTCCCATAGTCCTAGGACCAGCGGTCTAAGACCAGCGGCCGTTCCGGTGGCGCACCCGCCGGGATACCGTCAGAAGGGTGCAGAACTACGTCGCTGAGCTGCGCCTGGTCAGCGAGGCTGTGCTGGCCGTCAGCCGGCAGCTGTCGACGCGTGACGCGCTCGCGGTCATCGTGCGGTCCGCGCGCACGCTGGTCGGCGCCCGGTACGCCGCGCTCGGCGTCCCGGACGACCGGGGTTCCTTCGCCGAGTTCGTCGTCGCCGGGATGACCCAGGCCGAGCAGCGCGCGATAGGCCCGCTGCCGCGGCAGCACGGGATGCTGGCCGCGCTGCTGAAATCGGGCGTGCCGGAGCGGCTGCCGGACATCAGGGAAGACAGCAGGTTCGAGGGCTGGCCGGCCGCCCACCCGGTGCTGACCGGGTTTCTCGGCGTGCCGGTGAAGAACGGCGAGGACATCCTCGGCATCATCTTCGTGGCGAACAAGCGGTCCGGGGCGTTCACCGCCCACGACGAGGAGCTGCTGACGTTGTTCGCGGCGCACGCCGCGATCGCTCTCACCAACGCCCGGCTGTACGAGCGGAGCCGGGAAGTGTCAGTGCTCGAAGAGCGGGCGAGGCTGGCGCGGGAACTGCACGACGCCGTATCCCAGCGGCTGTTCTCCATCCGCGCGCACGCCCGCGCCGCCGAGGTGCTGGTCGCGAAGGATCCCGAGCGCGCCATCAGCGAACTCCGCGCGGTCGCCGAGCTGGGCGCGCAGGCGCACGGCGAGCTGCGGGCGGTCATCGACGGGCTCGCGCCGCCGGAACTGGACGGGCTGGCCGAGTCGCTGCGCCGGTACGCGCTGCTGGCCGGGCGGGCGCACGGCATCCCGGTACGACTGACCGCCTCCGACGTGGACGTGTCAGAGCTGGACCCCAGGGTGCAGGCGGCGGCGTTCCGGGTCGCCCAGGAGGCGTTGCACAACGCGTTGCGGCACTCCGGCGCCAGCGAGGTCTCGATGACGCTATCGCGGGCGCGCGGCCGGGTAGTCCTCGAGGTCTCGGACGACGGGACGGGCTTCGACCCGGAACTCGCCTCCGGCGGGCTCGGGCTGGCGTCGATGCGCGAGCGGGCGGCCGCCGTCGGCGGGGTCCTGCGCGTCAGCTCGGCGCCCGGCAAGGGCACCAGGATCAGGCTGGCGGTGCCGGCATGACCGGCGATGGCAGGGTCGATGGCCGGGGCGATGGCGGCGTCATCAGCGTGCTGATCGTGGATGACCACCCGGTAGTCCGGCAGGGGCTGCGGGCGCTGCTCGACGTGCAGGACGACATCGTCGTCGCGGGCGAGGCGGGTGACGGCGCGACCGCGGTGTCCATGGCCATGTCGCTGCGGCCGGACATCGTGCTGCTTGACCTGAAGCTGCCAGGCATGGACGGAGTCGCGGTGCTCGAGCAGCTCCGGGCGTGCGGGCTGCGCGTGCTCGTGCTGACCAGCGCGACCGAGCCGTCCGTGGCGGCCCGGGCTGTGCGGGCCGGTGCCGCAGGCGTCCTGTACAAGGACATCGACCCGGACGCCCTGGTCCGGGCGATCCGTTCGGTACGGGACGGCAACATACTGCTGGCTCCCGAGGCCGTCAGCGCGCTGAGCCGCGGTTCCCGCGTCGACACGCTCACCCCGCGCGAGCGCGAGGTGCTCACGCGAATCGCCGAAGGCAGGTCCAACCGGGAGATCGCCCGCTCGCTCGGGGTGTCTGAAAAGACGGTCAAGGCACACGTGAGCTCGGTGCTGGCCAAGCTTGGCGTGCAAGACCGAACGCAGGCGGCCGTGTACGCGGTGCGCAACACATGATCCGTAACGGAATTCTCACGCCCGGCGATGCCGCTTCGGCAGCCGGTAACACCGGATACCGTGGACTCCGTGCGCGGTGATCTGCTTGACCTAGCCCTGCTCGTGGTTGCCGCCGCATTCGCGGTCTCCGGCTACCGGCAGGGCTTCATCGTCGGCTCGCTCAGCTTCATCGGGTTTGTCGGCGGCGCGGTGCTCGGTGCCCAGTTCGGCCCGGCCATCTCGCGCGCCATCGTCGGCGGCCAGACCCAGCAGGACGTGGTCGCGGTCATCCTGCTGGTGAGCTTCGCGATCATCGGCCAGTTCGTCGCCTCTTCTATCGGGGCCGCGATGCGGCAGACGATGACCAGCCGTTCGTCGGCGACCATCGACGCGGTGGGCGGCTCGGCGGTCAGCGTGCTGTCCATGCTGCTGGTCGCCTGGGCTATCGGCTCGGTGCTCACCGCCTCGCCGTTCCCCGTGGTGGACCAGCAGGTGAACAATTCGACGGTGCTCGGCACCATGGACAAGATCATGCCGACACCCGCCAAGACGATGTTCTCCGAGTTCCGGCGGATGCTGGCCAGCGGACCGTTCCCGCAGGTGTTCAGCGGCATCGGGGCGGCCCGCCTGTTCACCGTGACGGCGCCTGACCCCGCCGTGCTGAAAAATCCCGGCTACCAGGCAGCCAAGAGCCGTGTCGTCAAGGTGCAGGGCACCGCGCTGAGCTGCGACCGCAGCATCGAAGGTTCCGGGTTCGTCTACGCGCCCGACCACGTGCTGACCAATGCCCACGTCGTGGCCGGCGTGAACCAGGGGCCGACCGTGACCACCATAGGCGGCGCCAAGTACCACGCGTCGGTGGTGTTCTACGACCCGCAGGTCGACGTCGCGATCCTCTATGTACCGGACCTGAACCTGACGCCGCTGCGGTTCGCCGGCCAGGCGCAAAACGGCTCGGACGCGATCGTGGCCGGTTACCCGCTTGACCGGCCGTTCACCGCGGGGGCCGCCCGGATCGGCGGGGTACAGCCGCTGGTGGGACCGGACATCTACCAGACCGGCCAGGTCACCAGGCAGATTTACGAGATCCGGGCCGTGGTGGAGCCGGGTAACTCGGGCGGCCCGCTGCTCAGCCCCTCGGGCAGCGTCTACGGGGTGGTCTTCGCCGCCGACATCGGCGTGAACAACACGGGGTTCGCGCTCACGTCGGCCGAGGTGGCGAGCGACGCGAACGCGGGTGCCCACTCGACCGTGCCCGTTTCCACCCAGAACTGCGACTAGTCTTCCCGCGGGCCGAGCGCGAGGTTCAGGTCGGCGGCCGGTACCGCCGGCAGGCCGTCCCGCTCTATCCGGAGCGCGACGTCCTGCGCCTGCGCGGCCACGAACCCGGGGTCGATACCGTCCCGCGCAACGTAGCCGCGTACCCGCTGCGCGCCGCGGCGAAGCAGGCTCACCGCACCGCGGGCGTTGCCGCGACGAGCGTGCGTGAGGCCGACGGCGATCTGCGCCAGGCCCCGCCACAGCTCGCGCTCGGGCTCCGGCGCTGACTTCCACGCCGCCTCGAATACCTCGTGCGCGTGAAACGGCTTGCCCTCGGCGAGCAGGCTGCCGCCGAGCGCCGCCGCCTCGGCTGGCGTGACCGTCAGGTCATCGGGAATCCGCGGCATGTCGCCGGCGCTGCCCACGCCCCGGCCCAGCGGCCTGCCGAGCTCGTCGCGGGGCCGCGCGTTCCGCGGTCGCCCGGCGGCGTCCCTGTCCCGCGGGACCGGGCCCTCGGTCACCGGTCCGGCTCTGGGTCGGCCAGCCAGCCGAGCAGTTCCGCGTCGAAGAGGCCGGGCCGTTCCTCGTGCGGGTAGTGGCCCGCGCCCTCGATGAGCTTCCAGCGGTACGGGGCCTCGACGTAGCGGCCCGCGCCGCGCGCGGTCTGCGGTGGCACGCACGGGTCCAGCGCACCGTGCAGGTGCAGGGTCGGGGCCGCTATCGGCGACCGCATCTGGCGGGCATACCGAATGCCGTCGATGCGCACGGTGCTGCGGGCGAACCAGCGGTTGTACTCAAGTGCGGAGTGCGCGACCGACGGAATGCGTATCGCGCGCCGGTATACCCGCTCGGTGTCAGGATCGGGCCAGCCGGGCGCCGCCCAGGCGGCCAAGATCGCCCCCACCAGGGCAGCGCCGTCCCGCACCAGCTGGCGCTCGGGGAAAAGCGGCAGCTGGAAGGCCAGTGGGTAGCCGCTTCGCGGCGACAGCGTGAGGGACCTGGAGATCCGCAGCGGGCTCGACAGGAGCGCCGCGCGCATCTGGAGCGGATGGGCCATGGACACGACCGCGAGGCGCCGGACCGCCTTCGGGAAATACGCGGCGAGCGTCCAGGCGGCCAGCCCGCCCCAGTCATGGCCGATGACGATCGCGTTGGCCTCGCCGAGCGCGCGGATCAGCCCGGCGGCGTCCGCGGCGGCGGTGACCAGGTCGTAGCCCCGTGGCGGCTTGTCGCTGCCGCCGTAGCCCCGCAGGTCGGCCGCGACCACGCGATAACCGGCCGCGGACAGCGACACCAGCTGGTGCCGCCATGTCCACCAGAACTCGGGAAAGCCGTGCAGCAGCAGGACGAGCGGCCCGTCACCGCTGCTCGCCACGTGGAAGCGGGTTCCGTTCGCGCTTACCGAACGATGCGTCCACGGCCCGCTGATCTGGATGGCAGGTTCGGATGGCATGGCCATTCAACCCCCGGTAACTGGCGCGCGGTTATCTCGGCCTGAGTGCCCGAGCCGACGCTGCCCGTGCCAGCGCCCGGACCGGCTGCCGCCAGCCCGGACCCGTCCGGGCTGCCCCGCAGAATGCTCAGGTCGTCGCTGACGGTCTTCCGGGTCATGCTCATCCCGGTGATCCGCTTCCCGACCAGGTAGGCGACTCCGCAGGCGGCCAGGAGCAGCACCACGTAGGTCAGGGCGACGAACAGGAACGCGCCCCACAGCCCCCCGGGGGCACCGGCCGCTTCCAGCCCGTACGCGTAGGCGAAGCTCAGCACGAACATGATTAGGGCGATCATGACCGCGCTGACCGCGATGAGCGCGCTGGACACCCCGGCACGCCGGGCGTCCATCCGCAGCTCGCTCTTGGCGAGACTGATCTCATAATGCAAGAGCTGCGAGAGGTCCCTCAAGGCAAGCGATACAAGGTCGCCCAGTGACTGCTGGTCGTCAGCTCCATCCGGCATCTCGCTGCGGACCATGGCCGTCCTCTCCCATCCATGCGGCTGCCAAGTGGTCCAAGGCTATCGCTCGTGCTACACACCCAAGCGACATCCCTCACATAGCGCGTCCCCCCGCGCCGCTAGGCGCGTCCCCCCGCGAGTCGAAGGCCGCCGTGCCGTCTGGACCGAGGAGCGAGGGAGCGCAGCGACTGAGCGACGAGGGAAGACGGCACGTGAAGGCGGCCGGAGACGAGTGGGGAAACAACTGCGAACGGCGCCCCGCGCGGGGGCGCCGTCGCCGTAAGCACGGTCAACCTGGCTACCATGCGTGCACCTAATCAATTGTCAGTCAGGCGTACTGACCTGGCTTGACACGCCTCCCGCGGCTGGTCGCGCGTGGGTACCTGGCTGCCGTGCCCGGACGTTCCATGAGTCCGTAGCACCTTTCTACGACGAAAGCCCGTCGCGCGGAAGCCCTGGGCGTGATCAATTCGTGATCTCGATCAGTAGCCGCGTTCACATGTCGTTAACTGGTGGTAGGGCACCGGAAGCCTCTGACAGCCACTGACAGCATGACGCCGACCGGAAAAATATTCACTCGGCCCGGACCCATCTGCTGCAAGGTCTGTTCACGATCAGTCGGTATATGTTGTAATTCTGCTTGCGCGGGTAATGCTGGTCGCTTGATGGCTATGCAGGGCCGCGAATGGACTAAGCTTTCCCGTAGCACGGGACCGGCCTACCCCCCCAGGGCCGGACCGTCCGGTGGCCCCTGCTCTCCCCCCCGGCAGGGGCCACCTTAAATCGCCTTCCCGAGCAGGACGCCAAGCAGCCCTATCGCGCCAGCCTTGGACAGCGGCGAGTTGCCGTTCCCGCATTTCGGAGACTGGACACACGACGGGCACCCGGACTCACACGAGCACGAGTCGATCGCGTTCCGCGTAGCGCGCAGCCAGTCAGCCGCCACGGCGAAGCCGCGCTCGGCGAACCCTGCCCCGCCCTCATGACCGTCGTAGACGAACACGGTCAGCTGTCCGGTGGCCGGGTGGAGTTCGGTGGACAAGCCACCCACGTCCCACCGGTCACAGGTGGCGAACAACGGCAGCAGCCCGATGGACGCGTGTTCCGCCGCGTGCGCCGCGCCGCCGAGACTCGTGCCCTCGAGAGGAGCCAACGGCCCGTTCGGGATAGTCCACCAGATCGCCGTTGTGGCGAGGGTCCGTACCGGCAGGCTGAGCGCCGTTTCCTGTCTTTTTCTCTTTGATTCCGAACGGACGGTGGCGTATCCCACTACCTGCCGCGTTACTCGCACGTCGCCGAGAACCACGTCGGCATCTCCCCACCGCGCGCGCCTGCGCTCGGCCATGACATCGATGTCCGTGACCGTGCGCGCTTGCGTGGTGTATCCCGGGTCCCGGCACTCCACCAGCGCCACGCGGTCGGCCAGGTCCAGCTTGCTGACCAGGTAGGTGTCGCCCTGGTGGAGGTATACCGCCCCGTCGTGCACGAATCGGCAGGCGGAAGGCTCGTCCATGGTGCCGACCAGCCGGCCGGTCGTCTCCTCGACCACGCGGATCGGGCGCCCGTGGTCGCCGCGGAGGCTGATCTGGCGGGCCAGGTTCCCCCGCCGTGCCGTGTGCTCCTTGGCGGGAGAGTGCCAGCCGGACTGCCGCTGCCGCAGCTCGCCCGCCTTGGTCAGCTCGGCCACGGCGTCAGCCGCCGCGGGCCCGAACAGGCCCAGGTCGGTCTCGGTCAGCGGGAGCTCGGCCGCCGCCGCCGCCAGGTGCGGCGACAGCACGTACGGGTTGGCCGGGTCGAGCACGGCGGGCTCGAGCGGATGGTGCAGCAGGATGGCCGGATGGTGCAGCAGATAGGTGTCCAGCGGGTCATCG
>Ga0306926_10010416_pt1 | contig 10277 bp, 3 predicted proteins | sample flu12Cox44000178_FD_203759 | JGI IMG/M metagenome (GOLD analysis project Ga0306926, IMG submission 203759) | Lab enrichment of tropical soil microbial communities from Luquillo Experimental Forest, Puerto Rico - flux8day.12C.oxic.44.000.178 (v2)... | ecosystem: Environmental > Terrestrial > Soil... | reverse complement strand
ATTCTCGAGCACCGCACGGGGCCGGTCGGCGCCATCGCGAGGAGCGTGTGGCACCGCGACTTGATGACCGGCAGTGTTGTGTTGGTCCTGCTGGCAGCGAACATGGGCCTCGTGCTCTTCGCAAGTCACCGCGCCCAGAAACTCGCGAAAGTGCAAATGGAGTTCGTGGCCTCGGTTTCCCACGAACTGCGCACGCCCATTGCCGCCATTTTTTCGGCCAGCGAGAATATTAGGGACGGTTATGTGGAAGGGCGGAAGAATCTCAAGTTTTACGGGTCCATCCTGACCAGCCAGGCGCGGCAGTTGATCGATCTCGTGGACCGCATTTTGCTGTTTGCGTCGACGCGCAGCGGAAAGACGCAGTACGTCCTTTGCCCGCTTGCGGTTCCCGAGATCCTGCGGGCGGTCCGGAAGAACGTTGCAGAACTGGTTGAAGAAGCAGATTGCCGCATTGAAGAGCGCGTCGATTCTGAACTTCCACAAGTGCTCGGCGACATGCCGGCCGTATGTGTCTGCTTGCAAAACCTGATCGCCAATGCCATCAAATATGGGGGCGAAGAGCGCTGGATCGGCCTCGCGGCCGAGTGCGTCGAAGCCGAGAAGCATGGAAAAGAGGTCAGGATCAGCGTTCAGGATCACGGGAAGGGAATCAGCGAAGCCGAGCTGCCGCTTATTTTTGAGCCCTTCTATCGTAGCCCCAAGGTCGTGGCCGCGCAGATTCACGGCACGGGCTTAGGCCTGGCACTGGCAAAGCGGATTGCGGAAGCGCTCAGCGGAAGGATTTCCGTTGTAAGCGAGCTTGGCGTCGGCAGTACTTTCACCTTACACTTACGGGTGGCCGAGGATGCGAAGCCTAAAGAACAGCCAAAATTTTCAGAAGTAACCGGACACTAATATGAACGAAAACATTCTTTTAGTCGAAGATGAAGCGGCGCTAAGAGCCACGCTCAGCGACCGGCTTCGCGGCGAGGGTTACGTCGTCGAAACCGCCAGCGACGGGCATGAAGCGTTCGAGAAGGCCGCAAACGAGCCGTTTGACCTGGTCATTCTCGACCTCATGTTGCCGGTGCGCAGCGGACTGGATGTCTGCCGCGACATCCGGCAGGCCGGTATGGCGACACCTATTCTCATTCTCACGGCCCGCAACCAGACCATCGACAAGGTCGTCGGGTTGAAGCTGGGCGCGGATGACTACGTCACCAAGCCGTTCGAATCCGCCGAACTCATCGCCCGCATCGAAGTTCTGCTGCGGCGCGTGCCGATTCAGACGGGTCAGGGCGTGCACGAGTTCGGTACCATTCACGTTGACGTCAAGCGATCGGAAGTGACGCGAGCCGGGAAGCCTATTTATCTTACGGGTCGCGAGTTTCAGCTTCTGCGTTATTTCATCGAACGCGCGGGAACCACCATCCCTCGCAGAGAGCTGTTGCAGTCGGTCTGGGGCTATGAGGCCGACACTTTGACGCGCACCGTTGACACACACGTTGCGAGTCTTCGTCAGAAGCTAGAAGAGAATCCAAAGCGGCCCGAACTGATCGTCACCGTTGCTGGCGTGGGATATAAGTTCGTGGGACATGGTCGGGGCTAGTCTTGGAGCAAGAATTCTTCCGGCCGCAGACACTCTCCACGAGATGTAAAATTTCTTGACATCTGCTCCTCTCTCGTAAAGATCGTAATCGCTGTCAAATCCCCGCAAATTGCCGCCATCTCCCTACCCTTCTTTGCTTAACGACAAATCGCAAATCTATTTAGTCCCTAATCTCGCAACACTGCGCTGAAGGTCCCCGGGCGCGAAGTGGTGAGTAACGGCACCATCTGAAGAACTAAAGACGAATGAGCGTTGACCAGGTGTGCACTGGACGTGTAGCGGCGAGGCGCGTGTTGGTGTTGGAAGTCGCGGGCTCGCAGTTAAGGAAATCGCAGCAGTGGTAATCAGCAAGGCCGCCGGTGGCGGCGAAGGAGGAGGCATGGCGAGGAGGAAGTTGGGCACCACGGTCATCTTGTTGGTGCTGATTTTTGTCGCGGCAATGCCAGGAGCCGCTCAGTCATTTAGGGTGCAGTGCCCGACAACTACAATCACACACCCGGTGGCGGCCAAAAATAATTCGGAACCCGCCTACATGGGTCCGACTTATTCAGGTACCAGTGGATACCCCGCCGCGCCGACAAACGTAAACGGCGCCATCAAGTGCCAACAGATTTCTGGTGGTGACGGTTACGCGACGATGGGCGACGGGACGCAGACCTACATGTTCTCGTTCGGGCCATTGTCGGGGCTCGCCGACATCGCGAACGGGCTGCCCGGCACCGAGTACCCGAGCATGTTCAATACCATGCCTCCTACTCCGCTGCGACCGGGCGATCCAGCCACGAAGGTTGGGATAATGGCCAACACTTGGCCGGCTTCAGCCTCAGGGTTCCCGCTCTCGACCGCGGGGTTCGGCTATAACGGCGCCGTGGGGCTGACCTACAACATACCGAACCTGGTCAGCATTTACGACATCAGCGAGGTTGGAACCACGGTCACGGTCGTCGGCAATGCGCCCTTAGGCGTGGCTGTTGGGAACCAGGTAACTATCTCGGGGGCTGACACCACTGGCTACAACGGCACCGGGCTAACTGTTACCGCCGTCAGCATCCCCAATCCCTTTTTCCCTGCCAACTATGCTTTCCAGTACACAAATCCGATCGCCGGATTGCCTGAGGTGACCGAATCAACCACCGCAACCGCTGGAATTGCCCCGACAATCGATGGCCATGTGGATCCCCGGCCAATCATGGACGTAGGCGTTATGAACGGCAACATCCCGGCACCGCTGATGGCGATCGACGAGGATGACGAATTCTTCCTCACGCTCACCAACGTGGGCATGATCATGCGGCCGGACCTGTTCGAGCAGCACACGGTCCACTTCCACGGCTACCCCAACGCCTCTTCTTTTTATGACGGCGTACCGGACGCATCCGTGGCCATCAACATCGGCGCCAGTTTCACCTACTACTATCTCGCGCCCGATGCTGGCACTTACTTCTGGCACTGCCACATCACTCCGCCAGAGCACTTGCAGATGGGCATGGTCGGGCAACTCTATGTGCGCCCACGGCAGAATCGGGTCCCGGTCGGCACCAGCCTCTATAGCGCTCGCCAGAGCCAGGACTCGGATCTGCGCACAGCATGCGTTTCCGCCAACGACATTCTGTGCAGCAATCCACTGCCGGCAGGCGGGGCCACTGCCAATCCGGCGACGCGCTCGACGACCGGCAATTATGCCTACAACGATGGCGACGGCTCGACCTACTACGACGTCGAGTATCCCATCCAGATCCACGGCTTCGATCCCAACTTCCACTTTGTCGGCATGACTTTCAACCCGGAAGGCTTTACAGACATGAAGGACAAATATTTCCTGCTAAATGGGCGGAGCTACCCCGACACGGTCACCCCCGGTCCGCTGGCCACGCAGTCCACGGACGGAAGCATGCATTTCTCGCAGCCGCTGCCTTCGATCATCAACATTCCCGCTGGCCAGAAGGCGCTCCTGCGCATTTCTGACCTCGATGTTACGGAATATCAGACCTTGGCCTCGCTCGGGATTCCGATGAAAGTGGTCGGATACAACGCGAAACTCCTGCGCGATCAGGCTGGAAACAACCTTTACTACAAGACCAACTCGATCACGCTGGCCGGCGGCGAGTCGCTGGACGTGATTCTGGATGCCACCGGCTACAGCGCCGGCCAAGTGTTCTATCTCTATACCCCCAATCTCGACCACCTTTCGAATGATGCTGAGAACTTCGGCGGACTGATGACCGAAGTCCGCATTAAGTAGGAGAGGGCGATGAGCACTAGCGGAAAGGTAACAAGCGGAGTGACTATGAAAAACACAATCTCGAAGACTCGATTTCTTCTGGTGCCGATGGTGGTGGCAGTGGCGCTCTTGCTCGCGGCGACGGCGGCATACCCTGCGGCTCCTGGCATCACGGGCACGGCGTTCAATTTGACGGCGCAATCGGCCTATCTCACCCAGCCCGATGGACAGATGGTTTACTCGTGGGGGTATGGCTGCTCAACTGGATCTTCCCCGGCCTTTTTGCCAAGGGCTATCACCGGTACTTGCTCCTCCATGCAGGTTCCCGGGCCCACGCTGATCGTCACGGCACCTGCAGCTGGGACCGTTACCGTCACGGTTACTCTGACGAATAATCTTCCCACTGCTGCGGGCAACACCTCGATTCTGTTTCCTGGTTTCAGCGTCGCGGCTTCAAACGGTGTGCCTGGCCTTCTGACACAGGAGGCTGCTCCTGGCGGATCGGTCACCTACACGCTTACCATTCCCAGCACCGCGGCGGGAACCCACGCTTATTACAGCGGAACGCAGGGCGACCTGCAGGTCGAGATGGGCTTGTATGGAGCCATCATCGTTATACCCAGCGCCATACCGACGGCCTGCACGGGCGGCGTGCACGCTTCGAACCGAGCAGCGCAGACTAGTTGGGGCGAAAGCGACTTCCGGCTTGCGGCAGCGGCTTATAACCACCCGCAGGCCTGCTACGACCGGGAGTATCTGTTCCAGTTCTCCGAAATGGATCCCAACATACACTCGCAGGCCTTGGCGCAGGTTACCGCGAAAGCTGGCTGCACGGCCGGGGCTGCTGGATGCAGTCTCGAGGTCCCGACCGAGCCCTACCATCCCGCGTACTTCCTGATCAACGGGCGGTCCATGCCCGACGACATGGATCCCAACTACGCTCCGGAGTATCCGCATCAACCCTACAACGGCAATCCGCATATGCATCCGGGCGAGCTGACCCTGCTGCGGATCATCGGCCAGGGGCGCTGGCAGCATCCTTTCCACGAGCACGGCAACCACGTGCGTATCCTGGCTCGTGACGGAAATCTGATTCTCAGCCAGACCGACCCGAATTCTCTGGCGGGACCGCTCTTGTTCACCACCACCACGACTCCGGGCATCGCAATGGATGGGATCTTCTACTATACAGCCAAGGGGTTGAACTGGGACATGTACGGTCACAGTCCGGCTTCTTCTGATCCTGCCGCGGTACTTCCCTGTACTCCGGATGCCAACGGCTACAACACCGGCGATCCTACTGCAATTAACTATTTCGAATGGTGCCAGGACCACAACAAGCCACTGCAAGTTGCTCCGTTCGGCGATGTCGCGGCCGGCGGCCCGGCAACTCTGCCCGATCCCAATCTGTTTACGAACGGCCCCTGGTACGGTGGCAGTCCCTATCTCGGTCCGAATGCCACACTTCGGGCGACTGGATGCAGCGCTGGTTCTCCGGCCGGCTCGTGCGGCGCCACGGGTACAACTCCTCCCTCGGGCACCATCGCGAACAGCCCCTCGGGTGAGGCAGGTTTTGCCTTTATGTGGCACTCACACAACGAGCGCGAGATTACCACCAACAATATTTTCCCAGGTGGGATGCTGATGATGATGTTGGTAGATTCCCGGGAATTTGTGATCAACGAGTCCAACTGACGACGAGGGATGACGATGCGAACGAATAATCTGAAAACGATTCTGAAGGCCGCTCTGAAAGCCGCTCTGAAAGCAGCATGTATTCTGCCGTTTGCGGCAGTTGTAGCCCTTGGCCAGCAACAGGTCAACCTGACTGCGGGGCCGACCACCGCAACCATGCCTGATGGCACGGTGGTGCAGATGTGGGGCTACAGCTGCGGCACGCTCGTGACTGGCTCGACGGCTACCTGCGCGCTGCTGAATCCACTGGCAGCAGCGGTGCCCACGGCGACGCCGCCCATTCTGGCGAGCTGGTCACCTGTGGTGATTACCGTTCCCACGGGGCAAATCCTGACGATCAACCTCACGAATAACCTCTCGTTTGGCACGACGCCGAATAACGTGCCTACTTCGCTCGTGATTGTAGGCCAATTGGGCGGCGGTCTCGGAACTACTGCGACCAGCACGCCGAGCCCGACTCACGCCGATCAGAGTGTCACCTGGCCCATCGCCAACAGCGGGCCGACGAATACGCCGCCGCCGCAGGGGAACCGCGTCCAGTCGTTCTCCACGGAAGTGGCGGCGGGGGCGACAACGGCTCTGACCTTCGGGACTACAGCAAACCCCCTCAAACCGGGCACGTATCTGATTGAGTCCGGTACGCACCCATCGATTCAAGGCCCCATGGGCCTGTACGGAATTCTGGTTGTTACCACTGCTCCGTCGGGAACCACGGCTGGAACAGCGTATCCTGCGGTCGGAACGACTCCGGCCGTGACCTACCACGCGGAAATTCCCCTGTTGCTCAGTGAAATCGATTCAGTGCAGAACAATACGGTCAACACCGCGGTTAACACCGCGGGTTTCAGTGAGACCGCGGTATGGTCCGGCCAGCCAGGCGGCTGTGGCAATCCGAGCTCCGCGAATTATCAAACCTGCTATCCGCCAGCGGTGAATTACAAGCCGCTGTACTACCTCTTTAACGGAGTGGCGTTCAACAAGACGAGTGGGTTGAGTTCATTCGCCTCGCTGTTCAACGCTTCGACCGTCACAGGGGTCGCGACGGGAGCCACTGGAAAAGTGTTGGTGCGTTTCGTGAACGCTGGCTTACGTATGCACGTGCCCTCGATCGTCGGCTCTCTGACCACGCCCGCCGTTGTTCCGACCGGGGTAACCGCAGTACCGGTCCCCGGTTTCAGTTTGGTCGCTGAAGACGGCAACCCCCTACCCGGCGTTTCCCGCGTGCAAAACGAAGTATTTATGGCTGCGGGAAAGACTTACGACGTGATGATAGACGTGCCTGCTACCGGTGGCACTGCTCTTCCGGTGTATGACCGGGAACTGAGCTTGTCTGGCAACGCCACGGCGCGTGACGCCGGGATGCTGGCGTATATCAGCGTCAACGGCGCTGGAGTTCCATCCACCGCAATCGCAGTTTCGGTTGCTAGAGCTGATACCTACAACTCCGTGATTGCAGGCAAGTCGTTCTCCGTGCCGGATGCAGGCAAGGGTGTGATCGCAAATGACACCAACGTTTACGGCGTTACGCTTCTGACAGCGCCGACCAGCGGCACGGTCGCCTTGAATCGTGACGGCACGTTTACTTACACGTCAACCGCAACAGCCGACCCCGCCCCAGACTCCTTTACCTACTGCGCGAACGGAACCGTTACTGCGGGAGTATGCTCCTCCGGTATCACCGCTTCAGTGACGTTGGGCTCGGCGACACTCGAGGGAGCCGGCGGCATTACGTGCCCCAATTCGGCGTTCTCATCGACGGTGGCAACCACCCTGAGCATCAAACCCCCGGGCATCCTCGCGGGCTGCAAAGACGCGGCGGGCTACCCGCTTACCGTCAACGCTGCCAGTGTGACACCATCAGGGGTTACGCTATCGGTCGATCCCAACGGCGGCTTCAACGCCTCCCCCTCGGGGACAAGCTCCCACACCTTTACCTTTAAGGCGCAGAACTCGCAGGGAACTATCGGTTCCACGGCCGCTACCGTGACGTTGACCTTCCCGACTGCCACCGGTCTTGTCGTGAAGGTTGTGGATGGCCAAGACAAAACAACCCCTGTCACCGACTATCGCTGGATCATTGAGGAGGACCGCACCTTCTACATCAACCCTGCCTGTACAACCAACCCCCCGCCAGCGGGTTGCCCGACCGCTGGGAGCGGAATCGTTCCAACGTTTGGCACCAATTTCCACACCAGCTACATGCCGGTCGTGGCAGCGGGCTGCATGGGACCCACTGGCGCAGTCGCCTGCGAATCGGGCCAGACCCTGTTGGGTGTGCCAGCGGTGTGCGACGTTGGGAACGGAGTTTGCCGGACTACCGCATCACAGCAGGCGCCACTGGATCCCAGCCAGGTCCACCTGGATCCGACCAAGCGCTACTATATCTCGGTCTTGCCGGGGGACGCCGCCAACTCGTTCGAGAACTTGAACAGTTGTTTAAATAATCTCACTCCAAGTTGCGGCCACGGCATGGGCGGCGCCCCGATTGCCTGCGTGCCTGCAGCGGGGCAGGTCACGTGCACTGCTACGAGTGGTGCCTTCCCGGCGTCCGTGACCGTGCTGGTACAACCCAATCCCTTCCCACCCTCGAAACTCTCCGTATTTGTGTTCGAGGACGATCTCCCGCTCAACGGCGAGCAGGACGGAGGCGGTGGCGTCGACGTGCTCTCGCCACAAGAGCCCGGCCTCGGGAGCTTTAACATCACCTTGTTTGACGATGCTGGCGGCAGCGGAGACGCAACCGGTCAGATGACCTACGACATGTTCAACATGCCGTTATCGAACGGTTTGTCGGGAACGATCGATCCGGCCACCCAACTCGATGCCTGCCCTGTTTCCAAGAATGCGACCACGGGCTCTAATGGTGCGACGAATGCGACGGGCATCACGGGGATGATCGTGACCTGCCCCAAGTACGAATCGGATGGCAAGACTCTGTCTCCGCTGGCGGGCCATGCTGTCGTTTCCAACTTGATGCCGGGACGATACGGTGTGGTGGCAACCCCGGGGGCCGACCGGATTGCGCGTGGCGAAGAATGGCTCCAGACCAACACCTTGGACGGCCAGAAAGCGCACGACTCATTCCTGCGCATCGGTGAGCCGAGCTTCTTCCAGGAGTTCGGGCCGGCGGGATACCACGTGTCCATCGGCTTTGCCAACCCGGCGATCATCAATGCCCGCAAACAGTTCGTTTGCAACGGTACCGACCCCAATATTTCCGGTACAAACTGCACCAATAGTATTACCGGCACGGTCACCACCGAGCGCATGAGCCGCACGCCCGATGAGCGGCTCTACAGCAGCGGCGACAACAGTAGCTTCTCCTTCACCCAGTGCTACGTGAGTTTTGGCGATCCGGACGGCGAAGACTTCGCGTTCACCAAGTGCGACTCGAACGGGACCTTCACCCTCTCTGGGCTCCCCGATGGCGATTGGAGAATCACTGTCTTTGACCAGTGGAACGACATGCTGGTGGACGGACTGTCAACGCCGGTCCGGCTGGCGGGCGGAGCTACCGTCAATTTGGGACAGATTGCCACCAATCAGTGGCAGGCAAATATCTACACAACAACCTTCTTCGACAAAAACGGTAATGGTGTGCGGGACGCCAATGAAGACGGGCTCGCGCTGGTGCCGACCAACAATCGCTTCCGCGACGGCAGCTACTCGAACTTCAACAATACCGACCTAAACGGTTACGCCGGCTTTAACGAGATCTTCCCGTTGTTCAGCTGGTACGTAATTGAAACGGAAAGCACCCGTTTCAAGACCACCGGCGTCCACGTCGTTTATGACGCAGGCGGTCCCTCCGACACTGTCGGTCTTGCTGCCTCCCTGGCGAACACTACTGAGGCAATTCCGCTTCCGACGAATCTCCGCGTTCCGGGTGCCTACTACTGCTCCACTGCGGACTGCACCGATGCCCCGAGTCCCCTCGCTCCTGGCGGTGCGGGCGGCTCCACTGGACGAGTTGACCCGCCCTACTGGTTTGGCACCGAAGGTTGGCAGGGTTTCTCTGGCCAGAATAGCTTCATTGAATTCGGGAAGAAGCCCTACGCAGTGGGCGAGACTGGCGGCATTTTCGGCGAGGTGATCTACGCCTCTACCCGACCATTCGATGATCCCTCGCTGCTCATCCACACGAGTTGGACCCCGGACGTGCCGAATGTCACCATCAACCTGTATCAGGAAGGCACGGCGCCGGATGGAACCACGAGCCTCAACCTGGTCGACACCACCAAGACCAGCAGCTGGGACGATTGGGCTCAAGGCTTCCGATCCGATGGCATGCCGAACATGAACTGCCCCGGTCAAGGCACGGCTTCGGGAACCAACGCCGATCTCTTCTTCTTCTCACTGTATAACCAGCCACAGTGGCTCGACTTGTATAACGTCGGGGGCATCAACGGGGGCACGCCGGCCCACCCTCTGCCTTACAACTCGCAGTTCAAGTGCTATGACGGCATGCACAACTGGAACCAGGTCCAGCCCGCGCCTTACGACGGCATGTACCAGTTCCCCAGCATTACCAGCCTAAATCCGACCACTGGAAAACCCGCCGGGACAAACTGCACGATCTGCGTCACGAACCCCGACGCTTCCGATCATTACAGGTATGGCGGAAGCGCGACGCCAGTTGCTTGGACACCCGGAAATGGTGCGCCCATGCTGCCCGCCGGCAAGTACGTCGTGGAAATGGTAGTGCCCCCGGGTTATGAGCTGGTGAAGGAAGAGGACAAGAACATCCTGATCGGCGACAATTACATTGCGCCG
>Ga0306926_10010413_pt1 | contig 10279 bp, 10 predicted proteins | sample flu12Cox44000178_FD_203759 | JGI IMG/M metagenome (GOLD analysis project Ga0306926, IMG submission 203759) | Lab enrichment of tropical soil microbial communities from Luquillo Experimental Forest, Puerto Rico - flux8day.12C.oxic.44.000.178 (v2)... | ecosystem: Environmental > Terrestrial >... | reverse complement strand
CGGGAAGCCCGCGCCTTATTCACCGCACCGGGAGTCGCCCGTGACCGGGGACAACATCGCGCTCCTCATCCGCGACGAGGCGAGTGCGCGCGCCATCGTGTATGCGCCTGGCGTGGGTGCCATGCACGAGGAGCTGTGGCAAGCCATGCAGACCGCCGCCTGCGTGCTCGTCGATGGCACCTTCTGGAGCGACGACGAGATGCCGGCGCTCGGCATATCGCCCAAACGGGCGCGCGACATCGGCCACCTGCCGCAGAGCGGTCCCGGCGGCATGCTCGAGTGGCTCGGGCAACTGCCAGCGGATACCCGCCGGATTCTCATCCACGTGAACAATACCAACCCGATCCTCGATGAGAATTCCGCGCAGCGCGCCGAACTCAACCGCCGCGGGATCGAGGTCGCGTGCGACGGCCTGGAGATCGCGCTGTGAGCGATCATTCCGTGACGCCGGGCGCGTGGACGCGCGCTGAATTCGAGCAGCGCCTGCGCGAGCGCGGCCGCGCCTATCATGTTCACCACCCCTTCAACCTCATGCTCAACGGCGGCCAGGCGACGCGCGCGCAGATTCGCGGCTGGGTGGCCAACCGTTTTTACTACCAGATCAGTATTCCGCTGAAGGACGCGGCCATTCTCGCCAACTGCGAGGAGCGCGCCGTACGCCGCAACTGGGTGCAGCGGATACTCGACCATGACGGCCATGGCGATGACCCCGGCGGCATCGAGTCGTGGCTGCGGCTCGCCGAAGCGGTGGGCCTGGAGCGCTCGCAGGTGGAGAGCCTGCAGGATGTACTGCCTGGAGTGCGCTTCGCGGTCGATGCCTATGTCAACTTCGCCCGCCGCGCACCCTGGCTCGAGGGAGTGTGCGCCTCGCTCACCGAGCTCTTCGCGCCCGAGATCCACCGGCAGCGTCTGGCTGCCTGGCCCGGGCACTACCCGTGGATCGACACGGCGGGCTTGAGCTATTTCCAGGGCCGCGTGAGCCGCGCGCAGCGCGACGTCGAGTTTGCATTGGCGCTGACGCTCGAGCGTTTCCAGACGCGCGCCGCGCAGGAGCGTGCATTACAGGTGCTGCAGTTCAAGCTCGATGTGCTGTGGCAGATGAACGACGCGATGGCGCTCGCGTACGGGGTGAGCTCATGAGCGCGCTCTCCGACACCGCCAGACCCGCCATCGCACACGGGATGCGCCTGCAGTGGGAGGCGGCGCAGGATGCGCACGTGCTCCTGTATCCGGAAGGCATGGTGAAGCTGAATGGAAGCGCAGGTGCGATCATGAGCCGCTGCGACGGGACGCGCACGGTGGCCGACATCGTGACGGACCTGGAGCGCGCCTACGGTGCGACCGGACTGGCGGCGGACGTGCGCGCGTTCCTCATTCTCGCCCTGGAAAGGCGCTGGCTGGAGCTGCGGGAGTGAGCGCAGCGCCGACACCGGGGACAACCGCTCCCGGGCCACCGTTGTGGCTGCTGCTCGAGCTGACCTACCGCTGTCCGCTGCATTGCGTCTTCTGCTACAACCCGACCGAGTTTGCGCGCACCGGACCTGAGCTCCCGACCGAGGACTGGCTGCGCGTGCTGCGCGAGGCGCGTGCGCTCGGCGCGGTGCAGCTCGGGCTCTCGGGCGGTGAGCCACTCGAGCGCGAGGACCTGGAGACCCTCGTCGCCGAGGCGCACCGCCTCGGGTACTACATCAATCTCATCACCTCGGGTGTGGGGCTGACCGCACCCCGTATCGCCGCGCTGAAGGCAGGCGGGCTCGATCACATCCAGCTCTCCTTCCAGGACAGCACCCGTGAGCTCAACGATTTCCTGAGCAGCACACGCACCTTCGAGCTGAAGGCGAGGGTCGCCGCACTGATTCGCGCGCATGACTACCCGATGGTGCTCAACGTCGTGCTGCACCGCCTGAACATCGACCACGTGGGCGAGATCCTCGAGATGGCGGAAAGACTCGGAGCTCAGTACGTGGAGCTCGCCAACACGCAGTACTACGGCTGGGCGTGGCTCAATCGCCAGCAGCTGCTGCCGAGCCGCGCGCAACTCGAGCGGGCGGAGGCGGTTACGCAGCGCTTCCGCGAGCGCGTCGCAGGCCGGATCCAGGTTTACTTCGTGGTACCGGACTACTTCGAGCGGCGCCCGAAAGCCTGCATGGGAGGCCTCGGATCGGTGTTCCTCGGCATCGCGCCCGATGGCACCGCGATGCCCTGCCATGCGGCACGCATGCTGCCCGATCTCGATCTGCCGAATGTGCGCAGCGCGGACATCCGCACCATCTGGTACGACTCCCCGGCCTTCAACCGTTTCCGCGGCGAAGCGTGGATGAAGGAGCCGTGCCGCAGCTGTCCCGAAAGAACGCACGACTTCGGTGGTTGCCGCTGCCAGGCGTACCTGCTGACCGGCGATGCCACCAACACCGACCCGGTGTGTGATCTCTCCCCGCACCATCAGCTGGTGACCGACGCGGTGGCGCGCGCCGAGCGTGACGCCGCATCGCCTGCGCGCGCGGAGCAGGTGCTGGTGTTCCGCGATCACCGCACCTCGATCAAAACCCCATGAGCGTACGGCGGGTGCTGAAGATGGGCGAGCCGCTGCTGCACAGCGTCGCCGCTCCGGTGACGCGCTTCGATGAGGAGCTGCTCGCGCTGGTAGCCGATATGGACGAGACCATGCGCGCGCTGCACGGCGCCGGTATTGCCGCCCCGCAGATCGGTGTCGGTGCCCGGGTGGTGATCTTCGAGCTCAGCGACAATCCGCGCTACCCTCATATCGCGCCGGTTCCTTACACCGTGCTGGTGAATCCACTTGTCACGCCGCTCTCGGCCGAGCAGGATGAAGGCTGGGAGGGCTGTCTGTCGGTGCCCGGAATGCGCGGGCTCGTGCCGCGGTACCGGCGCATGCGCTACCGCGGCTTCGATCAGTACGGCTCACCGATCGACCGCACCGTGGAGGGCTTTCACGCCCGCGTGGTGCAACACGAGGTCGATCACCTCGATGGCATTCTCTTCCCGCAGCGAGTGCGGGATATGCGCGACTTCGGGTTCGAGGATGCACTTGCGGGGCGAATGACGCCGATGCCGGACTGACAGGCGACAGAAACCGAGGGAGAGGCAGCAATGAGTCAACGCGCCGCCGGCGCTTTCGACGTCAAGGTGACCCCGCAGAAGCCCGATACGCAGATCGCCCGGGCGGCGAATCTCGGCCGCCTCACGATCGACAAGCGCTTTCACGGTGACCTGGAGGGCATCAGCAAGGGCGAGATGCTGGCGACACAGACGGAGGTGCCCGGGTCCGCGGGTTACGTGGCGCTGGAGCGGGTGACCGGCAAGCTCAAGGGCCGCGCCGGCAGCTTCGTGCTGCAGCACAGCGCCACCATGACGCGCGGCAGCCCCAAAGCGAACATTTCCGTGGTCCCGGATTCGGGCACCGGTGAGCTGCAGGGGATCAGCGGCACGATGATCATCACCGTGGGCGCGGACGGCTCACACTCCTACGAATTCGATTACAAGATCGGTCCCTGATCTTCCCAGGCGAGCCGGCTCAGGGCGTCTGCTGCCAGCTTCCCGGGATGTTTGCCCGCTCGCCGCGTACGTCGCGCACCATGCGAATGGCGGACTCGACGCCCTGGTAGTAGCCGGGGATCTGGCCGAGCTCGCGGTAGCCGAGGGCGCGATAGAAAGCGCGCGCCGCTTCGTTGCCCGCCCGCAGCTCCAGGCCAATGATGAAGGTTCCGGCCGTGAGCGCCGATTCCTCGAGCCACTGCACCAGAGCCCGGGCGAGCCCGCGGCGGCGATGCGTGGGAGCCACGGCGAGCAGGTTGAGGTGCGCGACATCGTCGCCATAGCGCATGATCGCAAAGCCGGCAATGGTCACCCCGCTGCGCGAGGTGAGCACGACGCTGTCCGCGTCGCGCACGTGCCAGCGGATACGCGCCGCTCCCCAGGCCGGTTTCAGCCCGCTCTCGATGTGCGCCTGTGACATGGCGGCGAGCAGTGCGGCATCACCGATACGGGCCGGCGCCAGGCGGTATGGATGAGGAATGCGCGGCACGGTGCTGCGCGCATCAGGCGAGGGTGTGGAAGACTTTCTGCACGTCATCGTCCTGCTCGAGACGGTCGATCAGCGTCAGCACCTCGGTGGCCTTCTCCTCCGGGAGCTCCGTCGGTACCGTGCAGATGTATTCGTGCTCGGCGGAGAGCGGAGTGATGCCGCGCGCCTCGAGCGCCTCCTGCAGCCGGCCGAAATCGGCGAACGCGCAGCGGATCACCAGCTGCGGCTCACCTTTCTCGCCGGTGCTCTCGCCCATCTCGTCGAGTCCATGATCGATGAGGTACAGCTCGAGGTCGTCCTGGTCCAGGCCCTGTGGGTTCAGGCGGAACACGCCCATCTTGCGGAACATGAAGCTCACACTGCCGTTGGTGGCGAGATTGCCGCCGCCCTTGGCGATGAGGTTGCGCACGGCCGCCACCGTGCGTGTCGGATTGTCCGTGGCGGTCTCCACCAGGAGCGCAACGCCGTACGGCGCGTAACCCTCGTAGAGCACCTCCTGGTAACTGGTAGCGTCACGCCCCGCGGCGCGCTTGATCGCCGCTTCGATCTTGTCCTTCGGCATGTTGACGGCGCGCGCGTTCTGGATGACGCGCCGCAGGCTCGGATTTGCGCTCGGGTCGGGCCCCCCGGCCTTGACGGCCATGGTGATGTCCTTCGCGATGCGGGCGAACTGCTTCGCCATGCGGTTCCACCGCGCGAACATCGTGTGCTTGCGGACTTCGAAGATGCGGCCCATGCGGTGCATGGTGCACGAAGCGCACAAGCGGTGCCAGCTACGGCCGGCAGCGGAGATACTGGGAGCTACGCGAGTTGCGCCTGCAGCACGCGCATGCGCCGCAGCTGCAGGCTCAGGCGCCGCTCGATCTCACGCAGGCAGCGTTGCAGTTGCACCTGGTCCAACTGCTCGAGCACGGCGCGCTTCTTCTCACCGAGCCACTGCTCCTTGACCTTCGCCCACTCGGCAATGGCCGCCAGGAAGCTCTCGTACTCGTGTGCCACGCGCGCACGCAGCGACTCGACATGCGCCGCTGCGCCGATGGTCGGAAGCCGCTCGAGGCGCGCCTGCGCACGCCGGAACTGCATGGCGAGCAGTGCCCGCTGGATCTGGAACACCGGGGTGCGCTTCAGCCGGCGGGTGAGGCCCACCACCTGCAGCGACGCAATCAGCCACTTGGTGGGGTCCCACTGCCACCAGCGGACGCCATTGCGGTAGTCGTGGGCAAAAATGTGGTGGAAGTTGTGATACCCCTCGCCATAGGTGATGACGGCGAGCACCGGGTTGTCACGCGCGGTGTTCTCCTCGGTGTACGGCCGGGTGCCCCACATGTGCGCCAGCGAGTTGATGAAGAAGGTGACGTGGTGGCTCCACACCAGCCGCAGCACGCCGGCGAGGATCAACATGCCCCAGATGTCGTGGAACACGAGCCCGGCGGCGAGCGGCAGTCCGAAGTTCAGCGCGACCGCGAGCGGCACGTAGTAACGGTGCTGGAACACCAGCAGCGGATCCTTCCTGAGGTCGGGGATGTTGCTGAAGTCGTCCCGCCCGCTCGGGTACGCGCGCAGCATCCAGCCGATGTGCGAGAACCAGAATCCGCGCCGCGCGGAGTAGGGATCACGATCCTCGTCATCCACGTACAGGTGATGGGTGCGGTGTCCGCTGCACCATGAGAACACGCTGTTCTGCAGCGCCATCGTGCCGAACAGCAGGTAAAACAACCGCAGGCTCCAGTGCGCCTCGTAGGTACGGTGCGCCCACAGGCGGTGGTAGCCCGCGGTAATCGCCATTCCATTGGCGACGAGGAAGAAGGCGAACACCCCCCAGTCAGCCGTGCTGAAACCGTGGGTCAGGCCGTACCACGGCACCAGCACTGCAGCCGCCGCGAAGGTGAGCGCGAACATCAGGGCGTTCGGCCAGATGATCGGAGCGTGCGGCGAGCTGTCGGAAGTGGCGGGCATGCGCTTTGGGGATCCTGAGCTGGGGTTGCGGCGAGGCCTCAATAGGGGCCCGTCGCCGGTCCTCAAGGGAGGGCGGCGTAACTTAGCATGCCTGCGGGGGCGATGTGGGGCTTGGGTCGTCGTTTTTGAGTATGCTGCCGCGCCGCGAGAGTCGATTCGCATTCGCAAATGCCATGACCGTGACGTGCTTCCGCGCATTCCTGCGCCGGCTTTCCCTGCACCCGGCCCGGGCGCCAGCGGCGCAGGCGACGCTGCTCATCGCCGCGTGGTTCGCGCTCGCGCCGCAGGCCCAGGCGGCACGGGCCTACGTTTCCAACGAGGACGACGGGACCGTAACGGTGGTCGATACGGAGCGCCTCGAGGGCCTTGGCACCATCAGCGTCGGCAAGCGTCCGCGCGGTCTTGCGCTCAGCCACGACGGCAAGCGGTTGTACGTGGCGCTCAGCGGGCTGCCGAAGTGCCCCCCTCCCATGACGGACGCGGACTGCGCCAAGCTACCGCGCGATGTGGAAGCCGATGGCGTAGCCGTGATCGACACGGCAACGCTCGCGCCGGCCGGGAAATTGCGCGGGGTTTCGGATCCGGAGCGTGTGGACCTGAGCCGCGACGACCGGACCTTGTTCGTGAGCGAGGAGGATGCAGCACGGCTCGCGGCCCTCGACCTGCGCAACGGCAGCGTACGTGCGCGCACGCCGGTCGGACGCGAGCCCGAGGGTGTGCGGGTCTCGGCGGATGGCCGCTGGGTGCTGGTAACGAGCGAAGAAGAGAACACGCTCCTCATCATCGACGCGCACACGCACGCGTTGCAGGCCACCGCCAGGGTAGGTCAGCGTCCCCGCGATGTGGTGGTAGCTCCCGACAACCGCACGGCCTACGTCTCGGGCGAAGCGGACGGATCGGTGTACCGCGTGGCGCTGCCCTCCGGTGCACCCGCGATGCCTCTGCTGCAGCTGCATAGCGGCGCACGCCCCATGGGCGTCGCGCTCGATGCGGCGAGCGGGCGGCTCTACGTGACGACCGGTCGCGGCGGCACTGTCGCGGTGATCTCCATTGCCGATCAGCACCTCATCGGTGAGGTCGCCGCCGGGGCGCGCCCGTGGGGGGTCGCGTTGACGGGCCACGGTACTCGATTGCTCACCGCCAATGGCCCCGGCGGAGATCTCGCGGTCATCGATACACGCACGCTCGCCGTGCTCGGCCGGGTGCCGACGGGTCACGGCTCGTGGGGCGTGGTCGCCGAGCCGTGAAGCGCGCGGGGCCTGGTTAGTCAGAATCGGACCATCACGCCCGCACCCCAGATCGTCTCGCTGGTATGCAGATCCGGGAACCATACGCCGCCTTCGCCCGCGCAGGCGTTAGCGTCGTAGACGGCGCCGCCGTAGACGCTGCCGTTGTTGCATACCGGGCTCGCCGGCGATCCAGTGTTGCCCGCGGGCGGGGTCACCCCGCCGGGGCCTGACCAGTAGGGCACGTCCGAATGGCGGTAGGTCACTTCCGTCCACCAGGTGATCCAGGTCTTCGGCATGTACTGGAAGTTGAGCTGCACGTCCCACTGGTAGAGCTTCTGGCCGGGATTCTCAGTGAAGTACGGCGTGCCGGTCACCGCGGTGGCGCCGTTGATCGGTGGCACCAACGCGAGGTAACGCCCGGGGTTGTTCATGAAGCCGCCGCCGAGTGTCACCGCATACTGGTCGTGGTCGAACCACATGCGGTTGTAGGCCATCATGCCGAAGAAGTTGGACTTGTTAGGTCCGCTCGAGCAGTGCACACCGCCACCGGACTGACAGCCGAGGTCCCAGGTGAGCGACACGGCCATCTTCGAGAGCCCGCCGCTGTCCTTACGGTCGTAGTACTTCCACAGGAAGCTGTCGTCCTCGTGATAGCGCGTGACGTGGGCGTAATTGACATAGGTGCCGCCAGGATTCGGCAGGCCGATCGGTGCATTCGGGTTGCCGCCGTTGTTGGGGTAACCGCTACCGCCCGCGAGGTTGTCCTGCCCGATGGCGTAGGTGTTGAACACCAGCTTGATCGAGTCGTTCGGAATCCACAGGATCTGTCCGCCGAACCCCGGATGGCTGTTGTATTTGGCGTAGGACTGCCAGCCGTTGATGAGCCACGGCTCGATCTTGAGCGTCTGTGTCGGAAACCACTGCACGCGCAGTCCGTTGAAGAACCACGGCGTGTTGGATGACACGAAGGACGGCTGGTAGGTCCAGTTGTCGAAGTTGTAGTAGCTGAAGAGCCCCACGTACGAGACGAAGATGCCGGCGTCGACGTTCAGCCCGTGATTGACATCCCAGTGGTAACCGGCGTTGGCCTCCGACATGTACTTGTAAGCGCCCTGCAGATCCCACTGACCGACACCGAGGCTCGCGTCATTGCGCGGGGTGGTCACCGCGAACATGCCGAACATCGACAGGAAGCGCGCCCTGACGTTGTGCCAGTGGAAATCGCCGCCGAAGCTCACCTGCTCGATCTGGAACTCACCCGAGCGGAATTCCTCGGTCGAGCCGACGATGGTGTGATCGACCGGGTGATTGAGGCTCTGTAGATAGTTGACGTCGAAGCGGATCTCGGGCGTGAAGAACTTGGTGTCGAAAACCGGTGTCGTTGCGCGGCTCGTGCCATTCATCCAGCCGAGGTCACCCACCGCGAAAGGCGTGTAGGTATCGACTTCCGGTGCGGGTGCCGGCGACTGCAGCGCCTCGGGTACCGCCGCCGCGACGGCGGCGGCTGCCGCGGCGGCCATCTCGGGAGAGGGCGTGGGAGCTGCGGCAGGCGCTGCACCCACCGCCGGGGCGGCCGGTGCGGCCGGGACGTTCATCACCAGGTCCGAGCGGGTCGCCTTGCCCGTCACCACCACGAGCGCGGGAGTGCTGACGACCGGCTGACCCCCGACCTGCGCGCTCACCGTCCAGGTCCCGGGCGGCAGGTCGCCAAACGAATAGACACCATCGCTGCCGGAAAGCGTCGCACGGATTGCGCCGCCGTCGGTGCGCCTGGCCGTGACGGTCGCGTCAGCGACCGGCGCGCCCGCCGTCGTCGTCAGCCTGCCGACGATCGCACCCAACTCGGCCGCGCGCGCCAGGGGCAGCAGCGCCATCGCGAACACGAGCAGCACCGGCGCGCGCATCCATTTCGTTGGGCATCTCATCGACTTGCATTCCTCGGGCGGTCGGCGCGGTTGCACCGGGGCGGGCTCGCCATGGTACGCAGCCACGCGTCCGCAGAAAGACCAAACGGTGTTAAGAAAATGGCGGCCGCCGGGGGGAGGCATGCTACCGTTGGCCCCATCCGTCACATGGGGAACCACCGCGGTGACTGCAGCTCCCGAGGCGGCTCGATTCGTCCTGGCGGTCGCGGCGCTGACGATCGCTGGCGTTGGCTCGGCGCAGGAGGCGCCAATTCCCGGCGCAGTGGAGCAGGCCGCGCGCAGCTACATTACCCGGGCATCTCTCGAGGCGCCGATCCGCTTGCTGTCCTCGGATCTGCTCGAGGGCCGGGGTCCCGCCACACGCGGCGATCAGCTCGCGCGGCTGTACCTGCAGACGCGGCTCGAGGGCATGGGCTACCAGCCTGCTTTCGCCAACGGCGCGTGGCAGCAGCCCTTCGACATCGTCGGCATCACGGGGCAATTCCCCAGGAGCTGGACCTTCCAGGGCCGCAGCGAGCGCGTCGATCTGACCTGGCGCGACGACTACATCGCCGGCAGCGGTGTGCAGAGCGAGAGCGTTTCCATCGAGGACGCCGAGCTGGTGTTCGTCGGTTACGGCATACAGGCGCCCGAGTTCCGCTGGGACGATTTCAAGGGCGTGAATCTCGCGGGGAAGATCCTGCTGATGATGAACAACGATCCCGACTGGGATGCGAACCTGTTCGCCGGCAAGCGCCGGCTCTATTACGGGCGCTGGGACTACAAGTACGAGAGCGCTGCGCGGCAGGGCGCGGCCGGGGCGATCATCATCCATACCACGGCGTCCGCAGGGTATCCGTGGCAGGTGGTGCAGAGTTCCTGGGGCGGGGAGCAGTTCCAGCTGCCGGCCGGCAGCGAGGCGCGCCTGCGGCTAAGGGCCTGGGCGACCGAGGATGCGGTACGGCGGCTGCTGAAGGCGAGTGGTTACGATCTGGACAAACTCGTGGCCGCCGCGCGCTCGCGCGAGTTCCATCCGGTACCACTCGGCATTCGGACCTCCCTCAGCTTCACCAACAAGCTCGCCAGCGTGCAGACCGCCAACGTCGGCGGGCTGTTGCCCGGCAGTGACCCGAAACTCGGTGTGC
>Ga0306926_10010412_pt1 | contig 10280 bp, 7 predicted proteins | sample flu12Cox44000178_FD_203759 | JGI IMG/M metagenome (GOLD analysis project Ga0306926, IMG submission 203759) | Lab enrichment of tropical soil microbial communities from Luquillo Experimental Forest, Puerto Rico - flux8day.12C.oxic.44.000.178 (v2)... | ecosystem: Environmental > Terrestrial > Soil... | reverse complement strand
GACCGTGAACTATTCCCGTGCCGCCAACCGGGTGCAAGGGAAAAAGTTCCCCGCCACGGTCGCGTACGCGCTCGTCAGCCCGGCAGTTTACTCTCATCCGGCGGAAATAGGCGCGCCATCGTGACCATGATCACGACCGTCAGCGGCACGGCGAGAAAAGCCCCGATGGGGCCCCACAGCCAGGCCCAGAAGGCGATCGCGAGCAGAACCAGGAGCGGATTGAGCGTGAGGCGGCGGCCCAGGATGGTCGGCGTGATGAACTGGCCCTCGAGCGTCACCAGGCCCACGAATGCGGCCGGCGGCACGAGCGCGTAGCCCAGCGACGGGAAACTCACCAATCCCACGCCGAGAAGGATCACCGTCATGCAGGCGGGACCGATATAGGGAATGTAATTGAGCACCATCGCCATCAGTCCCAGGATGATCGGACTGGGGAAGCCGAAAAACCACGCGCCGAAAGCGACCACCACGCCAAGACAAAAATTGATCACCGTCACGGTCGCCACGTAGGCCGCGAGATGATCCTCGATGTCGTTGACGATGCGGATGAAGCGCAGCTTGGCGTCGCGGCTGCTGAAGAACGACACCACGTATCTGCGAAAATCCATTTGCGTGGCGAGAAAGAAGACCAGCGTGACGAAGAAAAGGGTGATTTCGACGACCGCCGGCGTGACGAAAGCAACGACCGGGGTGACGATGGCCAATTGCGACGTCTCGACGGCGACGGTCTTTTCCGGCGACGGCAACAAGACGTCCTGCAGCTCGCGCAACGCCGCGAGCGGGCGATCGAACACGTAAAGCTTCTCCTTGATCGTCGTACCGATGTCCGGCGCCTTGGCGATCCACTCGCTGACTGGCCCGGAAAGCAGCGTCACGGCGGTCCCGGCGACGGCGAGGAGCAGCGCACCGAGCGCGATGGCGGTCACCCAGGGTGAAATGCGATGGCGCGTCCCGGCCTTGACGATCGGGGCGAGCGTGGTGCCGATGATCATCGCCGCCGCCACCGGCAACAGAACCGGCCGGGAGTAATTGAGACAGACGACCAGCAATAGAACGAAAATTCCGACGGTCGCCATGTGCGCCGCCGGCGTCCAGATGTCCTCGATCGACTCGAGCGGTTCTGGAGGATCGCCCTGGTCGCGCTGGCCGCGAAATAACTCCACTTTCGCCTCCACGAGGGCGGCGGGACACGTGCGCGATCTTAACACACCGTGTCGGGCTAAGTTCCCGCCGTGCGGCGCCGCGGGCGCCGGGGACATCGCGAGCCGCGCGCCCGCACCAATGCCGCGGACCTTTTCGCCTGTGGGGCGATCTGCTAGGAAGCGCCGCATGATGGCGCGCGTTGCATTCGCTGCTTTGCTCGGCTCGCCCGTTCGGCGAATTACCGGCCCGGCCTCCGCTTGACCATCGGTCGGCGGGACCGGGGATTGCGTTGCCGAGCTATTGTTGCCGTCCCAATTCCAAGTAGACGATCATGACCGACGCCGCCCGCGATTACAGCGAGACTCTGTTTCTACCCAAGACCGATTTTCCCATGCGCGCCGGGCTGCCGCAGAAGGAGCCCGAAATCCTCGCCCGCTGGCAGAAGCTCGATCTTTATGAGCGGCTGCGCGCAGCCGCGCGCGGCCGCGCCAAATTCATCCTGCATGACGGCCCGCCCTACGCCAACGGCAACATCCATATCGGCCACGCGCTCAATAAGATTCTCAAGGACGTGGTGACGCGCAGCGAGCAGATGCTCGGCTACGACTCCAATTACGTGCCGGGCTGGGACTGCCATGGCTTGCCGATCGAGTGGAAGATCGAAGAGGAAAACTACCGCTCCAAGAAGAAGCCGAAGCCGGACCTCTCGGATCCGCAAGCCATGATCGAGTTCCGCAAGGAGTGCCGCGCCTATGCGCAGCATTGGCTCGAGGTGCAGCGGGAGGAATTCAAGCGCCTCGGCGTCGAGGGCGATTGGCAGCATCCCTACACGACGATGGACTTCGCCTCCGAGGCGCAGATCGCGCGCGAGCTGATGAAGTTCGCGCAGAACGGCACGCTCTATCGCGGTTCCAAGCCGGTGATGTGGTCGGTGGTGGAGAAGACCGCACTCGCAGAAGCCGAGATCGAGTACGAGGATTATGTCTCGGACCAAGTGTGGGTGAAGTTTCCGGTGCGACGTTTCGCCATCACTGAACAACCGGAGATTGACCGGAGGCTAAAGACCGCTGCTGTCCTGATCTGGACGACGACCCCGTGGACGATACCCGGTAACCGCGCCATCAGTTTTTCGCCGAAGATCAGGTACGGCCTTTACGAGGTTACAGATGCGCCGCCCGAGAATTGGGCCAAGGTCGGCGACACGTTCATTCTCTCAGAAAAGCTTGCCGAGGACGTCTTTCAACACGCGCGCGTCAAGGCATTCAAACAGGTCGCCACGCTTCCGACTGAAGTAGTCAATGGCATCCTCTGTTCGCATCCTCTCAAGGGGTTTGGCGGAGGTTACGAGTTCCTCGTACCGCTGCTTGAGGGCGATCATGTCACTGAGGATGCAGGGACTGGGTTTGTGCACACCGCGCCAGGTCATGGTCGAGAAGACTTCGAAGTTTGGACGGATAATCGAGCATTACTAGACGCGTCGCATATCAACACGACAGTGCCGTACACGGTCGATGAGAACGGCGCGTTCACCGATCATGCGCCCGGATTTACCGGCAAGCGCGTGATCACGGACAAGGGCGAAAAGGGCGACGCCAACGAGGCGGTCATCAAGGCGCTGGTCGATGCAGGCATGCTGATCGCGCGCGGCCGGCTCAAGCACCAATATCCACATTCCTGGCGCTCGAAGAAACCAGTGATCTTCCGCAATACGCCGCAATGGTTCATTGCGATGGACAAGCCCATTACGTCTCAACTCATTAAGTGGGCCGAAAATTCCGGAGTCGCTTCGCGCGACACGCTGCGCAACCGCGCGCTTGCGGCAATTGCAGTCACCCGCTGGGTGCCTGAGCAAGGCGAAAACCGTATCACCGGCATGATCGAGAGCCGGCCCGACTGGGTGATCTCGCGCCAGCGCGCCTGGGGCGTGCCGATCACGGTGTTCGTGCGCGAGACGGGCGACGGCCCGCCCAAGATCCTCGACGATCCGCGCGTCAACGCGCGCATCGCCGAGGCGTTCGAGCGCGAAGGCGCCGATGCCTGGTATCAGCCCCGCGCGCGCGAGCGCTTCCTCGGCGAGCTCGCCAACGAGGACTGGCAGAAAGTCGACGACATCCTCGACGTCTGGTTCGACTCCGGCTCGACCCACGCCTTCGTCCTGGAAGATCCTGCGCACTTCCCTTCGCTCGCAGGCATCAAGCGCAAGCGGGACGGCGGCCCGGACACGGTGATGTATCTCGAGGGCTCGGACCAGCACCGCGGCTGGTTCCAGTCCTCGCTGCTCGAATCCTGCGGCACGCGCGGGTACGCGCCCTTCGACGTGGTGCTCACCCACGGCTTCGTGCTCGACGAGGACGGACGCGCAATGTCGAAGTCGCTCGGCAACGTGACGCCACCGCAGGACGTGATCCGCCAATCCGGCGCCGACATCCTGCGCATGTGGGTATGCGCCTCCGACTATGCCGACGATCTGCGCATCGGGCCCGAGGTCCTCAAGACCACAGTCGAGACCTACCGCAAGCTGCGCAATACCATCCGCTGGATGCTGGGCTCGCTCGCGCACTTCCATGAGGAGGACCGCATCGCGCCGGACAAGATGCCCGAGCTCGAGCGGCTGATGCTGCACCGGCTCGCCGAGCTCGACCGCCTCGTGCGGGCGGCCTACGCCGATTTCGACTACAAGCGCATCTTCGCCGCGCTCAACGCCTTCATGACCGCGGAACTTTCCGCCTTCTACTTCGACATCCGCAAGGACGCGCTTTATTGCGACCCGCTCTCCTCGGTGACGCGCAAGGCCTGTCTCAGCGTGCTCGACCATCTGTTCCGCGCCACGGTCACGTGGCTCGCGCCGATGCTGCCGTTCACCGCCGAAGAGGCGTGGCTTGCGCGCTATCCCTCGGCCGAGGGCTCGGTGCACCTCGAGCTGTTTCCCGAAATCCCGTCGGCCTGGCGCGACGACGCGCTGGCGGAGAAATGGCGCAAGGTGCGCACCGTGCGCCGCGTCGTCACCGGCGCGCTGGAGATCGAGCGGGCGCAAAAGCGTATCGGCTCCTCGCTCGAGGCCGCGCCTGTCATCTATGTCGCCGATCCGGAGCTGTTCGCCGCCGTGGTCGACGTCGATTTCGCCGAGGTCGCGATCACCTCGGACTACACGCTGGTGGAGGGCGACGGTCCGCCCGACGCGTTCCGGCTCGACGACGTCAAAGGCGTGGCGGTCGAGGTGCGGCTCGCGCAGGGAAGAAAGTGCGCGCGCTCGTGGAAGATCCTGCCCAGCGTCGGTTCCGATCCGACCTATCCCGACGTTTCCCCGCGCGATGCCCAGGCGCTGCGCGAGTGGGAAGCGATGCGCAAGGCGGCGGAGTGACGGCGGTGGCGGAAGAGCGGTCTCTCGGCATGCCCTCGCAAAGTCGCGGCTCGTTCCTGTGGGGACCGCTCACGCGATTCGCGCTGGCGATCGCGGTGGCGACCGCGGTCGTCGATCAGGCGGCCAAGCTGTGGCTCCTGTTCGGTCTCGACCTGCCGGCCCGCGGGATCGTGCGGCTCACCCCGTTTCTCGACCTCGTGCTCACCTGGAACACCGGCATCAGCTATGGGCTGTTCCCGCAGGACGGGCCGCTGGGCCAGGCGGCGCTGCTGGCGCTCAAGGCGATTGCCGTGATTTTGCTGTGGATTTGGCTGGCGCGCACCTCCTCCCGCCTCGCCGCGCTGAGCCTCGGCCTCATCATCGGCGGGGCGATCGGCAACGCCATCGACCGCTTCGCCTATGGGGCGGTGGCCGATTTCGTGCTGTTTCACATCACGACGGCCAATTTCACCTTCAATTGGTACGTTTTTAACCTCGCCGACGTGGCCATCGTCGCCGGCGTGATCGGCCTGTTGGTCGAGACCCTGATCGGCCCGGGTGCCGCAAAAGCGCCCCGATCATAACCACAATAACTGTCGGGGAGACGGCACATTTTGCCGTCATTTGAAGGGGATAGCTATGCGGGACCGAACTCCGAAGCGCGCGCGGCGCGTCGCCGCCGCGGCGGCCCTCACGCTGGCCTTGGCGCTGGCCTGGAACACGGGCAGCGCGCTGGCGCAAGACGATGACGACGACGAGAACGTTCCGCTCGATACCAAGATCTTTCGCCAGTTCATGAAGGATATCGGCCTGCAACGGGACGGCGCGCCGGTTGATTTCCGCGAGCGTGCGCCGCTGGTCGTGCCGCCCACCCGCGATCTGCCGCCGCCGCGCGACGCGGATGAGGTCGCCAACAAGACCGCGGCATGGCCGAAGGACCCGGACGTCAAACAGCGCAAGGAACGAGCCGCGGCCGAGAAGGCGCGGCTCAAGGGCAACGTCAGCGTGGAAGAGCAAATGCGGGCGCTGCGGCCGGACGAACTCGACAAGCCCGGCGCTGCGAAGGGCGGCGACGGGAAGACCGCCGATGCCAAGGGCGACGGCAAGACGGGAGACGATGCCGCCCGTCCGATGATGCCCTCCGAACTCGGCACCAAAACCAAAAAATTGTTCGGTTCGATCATGTCGTCGTTTACGCCGGCGGCGCCGGAGTCCGAGCCGTTCACCGGCGAGCCGACGCGCGAGAGCATGACCGCCCCGCCCGCAGGCTATCAGACACCGTCGCCCAACTATCCTTACGGGTTGGGCATCCAAGATAAGCGCAAGGCGTCGACGCTCGAGGAGCGGGTCGAAGGCCGGCAGTGAGACGGAACTTTCCGCGACAACACGTCTCATCCACTTTTGCGCCCGAGCAGTTGAGGTTCGCGCTCGCATTCTGTCGCCGGAACGTGCATATCGTGGGGGCGACGCTAGTCCCACGAGAGCAAATTCGTGTCCCATAGGCTAACTCTTGCGATCGCGGCATTTGCTGCGGCGGTGCTCGCCGGCGCGGCACATGCCGGCATCGGCGCCCAGATCACCAACTTCACGCTGTCGAACGGTCTCGAGGTCGTGGTCATTCCCGATCATCGCGCGCCGGTCGTGACCCACATGGTCTGGTACAAGGTCGGCTCCGCCGACGAGACGCCGGGGAAATCGGGACTCGCGCATTTCCTCGAACATCTGATGTTCAAGGGCACGGCCAAGAATCCCTCTGGCCACTTCTCCCAGGTCGTCGCCACCATCGGCGGGCAGGAGAATGCATTCACCGCCGCCGACTACACCGGGTATTTCCAGCGCGTGCCGCGCGACCAACTCAAAAAGATGATGGAGCTCGAGGCCGACCGCATGACCGGCTTGGTGCTCACCGACGACGTCGTGCGCCCGGAACTCAACGTCGTGCTGGAAGAGCAGAACATGCGCGTCGGCAACAATCCCGCCGCGCGGCTCGGCGAGCAGATGGACGCCGCGCTCTACCTCAACCATCCCTATGGCAGGCCGGTGATCGGCTGGCGGCAGGAAATCGAGCAGCTCGACCGTGAGGGGGCGCTGGACTTCTATCGGCGCTTCTATACGCCCAACAACGCCATCGTCGTCATCGCTGGAGACGTGACCCCCGAAGACGTCCGCGCGTTCGCGCAAGACACCTACGCCAAGGTTCCGCGGAGCGGCGAGGTCAAACCGCGCGTCCGCCCGCAAGAGCCGGTGCAGGAGGCGGCGCGCACCGTCACGCTCGGCGATCCGCGCGTCACCCAGCCCAGCCTAAACCGCTATTACCTCGTGCCTTCGAGCACGACCGCGCGGCCGGGCGAGAGCGAAGCCCTCGACGTGCTCACGCACATTCTCGGCCGCGGCGCGAACAGCCGTCTCTATCGAACGCTGGTGGTCGACAAAGGCGTCGCAGTGAACGCGGGCGCGAGCTACGACGGCACCGCCGTCGACAACACGCGCTTGAGCGTCTACGCAACGCCCAAGCCGGAAACCACCCTGCCGCAGCTCGAACAAGCGATCGACGCCGTGCTCGCCGAGGTGGTCGAGAACGGCGTGAGCGCCGAGGAGCTTGAGCGCTCCAAGAACCGACTGATCGCCGACGCCGTCTACGCCAACGACAATCAGCGCACCTTGGCGCAGTGGTATGGCGCGTCGCTGGCGACCGGCGCCACGGTCGAGCAGGTTCGCACCTGGCCCGACCGCATCCGGCTCGTCAGCGCCGACGCGGTGCGCGATGCCGCACGCCGCTGGCTCGACAAGCGCCGCTCGGTGACCGGCTATCTGGTCAAGGACACGCGCAGCGAGGAGAAACGCTCGTGAACGCCGCCTCCGCCCTTCGCCGCGCCGGATCGCGAGCGCTGATCGCCCTGGTCGCGACCGCAGGCATCGCCCTTGCCGCTCCTGCGGCGCTGGCGATGAACATCGAGCGCGTGGTGAGCCCGGGCGGCATCGAGGCGTGGCTGGTGAGCGATCACACGCTGCCGCTGATTGCCATCGAATTCGCCTTTCTCGGCAGCGCCGACCAAGATTCCCTGGACAAGCCCGGCGTCGCCAGTATGGCGACCAGTCTGCTCGACGAGGGCGCCGGCCCCTACGACGCCAATGCGTTTCACGACCGGCTCGAACGCAAGGCGATCGAGCTGAGCTTCCGCACCGGGCGCGACTATATGCGCGGCGCGTTGCGCACGCTCACCGAGAACCGCGACGAAGCCTTCGACGCCCTGCGCCTCGCGCTGAGCGAGCCGCGCTTCGACCCGGCGGCGGTGGAGCGCGAGCGCGCGCAGACGATGGCTCGGCTGCGCCGAGAAACGCTTAACCCCAACGATATGGCGAACCGCAATTGGTGGGCGACGGCTTTCCCCGGCCATCCCTACGGCCTGCCGGTCAACGGCACGCTCGAATCGGTGCCGACCATCACCATCGACGATCTGAAATCCTACACCGCCCGCGCGCTGGCGCGCGACAACGTCAAGATCGCCATCGTCGGCGACATCGATGCGGAAACCGCCGGCAAGCTCATCGATCGCACCTTCGGCGCGCTGCCGGCGAAAGCCGATCTCAAGCCGGTCGCGCCGGCCGCGCCGCAGGGCCTCGGCCGCCGCATCGTCATTCCGCTCGACGTGCCGCAGGCAGTGGTGAATTACGGCGGGCTGGGAATTGCGCGCAGCGATCCGGATTTCATGGCGGCGTATATCGTCAATCACATCCTCGGCGGCGGCGCCTTCTCGTCGCGGCTCTATCACGAGGTGCGGGAGAAGCGGGGGCTGGCCTACGGCATCTCCGACAGCCTGGTCTGGCTCAATCACACCGCGCTGTTGCTCGGCTACACCGCCACGCGCGCCGATGCCACCGGGCAGACCATCGAGATCATCGAGCGCGAGATCCGTCGGCTCGCGGAAGAAGGGCCGACCGAAGCCGAATTCGTCAAGGCCAAGACCTATCTCAAGGGCGCCTTTGCGCTGGGTCTCGACACCTCGAACCGTGTTGCCAGCCAGCTCGTGACGATGCAGATCGACAATCTCGGCATCGACTATATCGAGCGCCGCGGCGCGCTCATCGATGCGGTGACGCTCGCCGACGCCAAGCGCGTGGCCAAGCGGCTGCTCGACGGCGGGATGCTGATCACCGTCGTCGGCCGCCCCGAAGGCGTCACCTCGAGCGAGGGTGTGGCCGGCGGATCGCCGGGGCCGGTCGCCAAGCCCGCCGATACGCCGGCAGGTCGACCCGAACAGCGTTAGTTTTCGCGCCTCGCTTTGGAGGTGGTGCGATTCTGCGCAGGTGGCGCCACCGTTATCTCGCCGCATCACCCCCCTCCCCACCCCTCCCCCACAAGGGGGGAGGGAGCAGACCGAGTTCGCGGCTCGAGCCGCTTCCTACATAATGATCCGCGATGATCCGCATCACTCCTTCGATCAGCATCGGCGAGGGCGAGCTCGAGGAGCATTTCATCCGCGCGTCCGGTCCCGGCGGGCAGAATGTCAACAAGCTCGCGAGCGCGGTGCAGCTTCGCTTCGACGCGCGCCGCTCGCCGAGCCTTCCCGACGACGTGCGTGCGCGGCTCGAGCGGCTCGCCGGCAGACGCCTCACCCGCGAGGGCGTGATCGTGATCAACGCCCAGCGCCATCGCACCCAGGAACGCAACCGCGAGGATGCGCGCGAGCGTCTCGTCGATTTGATCCGCCGCGCCGCCGTGGCGCCGGTTCCACGCCGGGCGACCAAGCCGACCGCCGGCGCCCGCGAGCGCCGGCTCGAATCGAAAAAGCGCCGCTCGAGCATCAAAGGCCTGCGCCGCGCGCGGCCGCCGCTCGACTAGCGTTTTGCGATTGGGTCGTTTGGCCAAAACCCCTTTGGCTCGAGACGCGAGTGGCCTGTTTTCCCTGTAAATAACAGGCAGAAACAGGCGCAGGGCCCGGGCGATTGCGGTTCCCGGCGCTTGCGCACGGCGCTCGCCGACGGCATTTCCATTGTTCCGATCAATGAAAAACAATGAGTTCATTGTTCCGATCAATGAAAAACAATGGGTTCATTGTTCCGATCAATGAAAAACAATGAGTTCATTGTTCGGATCAATGAAAAACAACGAGTTCATTGATCCGATCAATGAAAAACAATGAGCGGCCTTCCCGTATGGCCGCACGTTGGTTCTCAGGCCAACGGCCGGATTCCTCATTCCCCACCTCACGATGTCAAACAGCGCACCCGCTTTCGCTGAAGCTTCGGCGAACAAGTCGCCAAGTCCGCCATAGCCTTGGGCGACGGCGGACAAGACGCCCCTCACGAGCGAGGGTGCGAATCTTCTACATCAGCTTCGTATCGTAGTCAATAGAAAAATGCGATAAGTAGTCGATCGGCAGCCTCAAGCGCGACGGCCGTGAAGACGCGATGCGCAATGAAATCCGGCGCATCGGCACAACAAAAAGGCCGCTCACCGAGCGGCCTTTATCGGGCGGGCCGGATAGTGCCAGCCTAGTGTCCGCAGCGCACTCCCATCCGAGGCCGTATCTGCGAACGAGGCACAGGATACCAGCGAAGGGCATTTTCGGCTGTAGCGGCGCCGACACACCGAGGAAAATGCCATACTGCAGCGCAGCGCGAACGCGTGCGACGCGAAGAATTTTGCCGTCAACCTCGAGCCGTCCACACGCCGACTGAAACAGCGGCCGCAAAGCACGTGTCCTGTCGGGCAACTAGCCGTGTACTCAGTGGCTGAGAGACGGGACGTCAACGCAGAGGAGTGACCACATCAGGCTATGAGCCGCTCGTCATC
>Ga0306926_10010411_pt1 | contig 10281 bp, 10 predicted proteins | sample flu12Cox44000178_FD_203759 | JGI IMG/M metagenome (GOLD analysis project Ga0306926, IMG submission 203759) | Lab enrichment of tropical soil microbial communities from Luquillo Experimental Forest, Puerto Rico - flux8day.12C.oxic.44.000.178 (v2)... | ecosystem: Environmental > Terrestrial >... | reverse complement strand
GTGATGCGGCACACCGCGAATTTGGAAACCGTCAATACCTACGAGGGCACCCACGACGTCCATGCGCTGATCCTGGGCCGCGCCATCACCGGCATCCAGGCGTTTTCGTAGGGCAATGTAGTTCACTCTCAATTTCGTCATGCCCGGCCTTGTGCCGGGCATCCACGTCTTCACTTTGTGACCTGATAGACGTGGATGGCCGGGACAAGCCCGGCCATGACGAGTCACTAACGCAAACCCCTGATCTTACATGGCCGACAACGACGACGTTCCCTTCAACCGCAACTTCCCGTTGGTGCCCGGCGTCGTCGAGGAAGTAAGGCCGCTGGTGCGGCGCATCCTGTGCAACAACCCGAGCCCGTTCACCTTCACCGGAACGGTGAGCTACATCGTAGGACGGGGCAAGGTCGCCATCATCGATCCGGGCCCGGCGGATCAACCCCATGCGGCGGCGCTGCTCGACGCAGTGCGCGGCGAAACCGTAACGCACATCCTGGTCACCCACACCCACCGCGATCACTCCATGAATACCGCGCCGATCAAGGCCGCCACGGGTGCGACCGTCTATGCCGAGGGACCGCATCGCGCCTCTCGGCCACGCTTCGAAAGCGAGAGGCACAATCCGGAATCCGGTGCGGACCGCGACTTCAGGCCTGACGTGCAGGTGAGGGACGGAGAGGTGATCGAGGGCGAGGGGTGGAAGCTGGAAGCGGTCACGACCCCCGGCCACACCGCCAACCATCTCGCGTTCGCATGGGCCGAGCGGAAGATGACTTTCGTCGGCGACCACGTAATGGGCTGGTCGACCTCGATCGTGGCGCCGCCGGACGGCTCGATGGTCGACTACATGGCCTCTCTCGAGCGGCTCACGACGCGCGGCGAGGACCTGTATTTCTCCGGTCACGGTCCGGAAATCCCGGATGGGCCGCGCTATGTGCGTTTTCTGATCCGTCACCGCCAGGCGCGCGAAGCATCGATCCTTCATCGCCTCTCCAAAGGGGAGGCGGACATTCCAACCATTGTGCGCGCTGTCTATATCGGCATCGACCCGCGGCTCACTACCGCCGCAGGTTATTCCGTACTGGCCCATCTTGAGGATCTGGTCGGGCGCAGGATCGTGACGACCGACGGCGATCCGGTGATCGGCGGGACCTACCGGTTGGCCGCGGCCTGAATGGCCCTGTCACCGCGAGCGCCAGACGAAGCAATCCAGCTTTTTTGAAAGCGGCTCCGCCTTCGCGGCGCGCCATTGGAAGTCCGCTTCGGGCCAAAGGCGACACTCCGCGCCTTCCGCCCATTGCCCCTTGCCTCAAAAAGCAGACATCGACTGTTTATGGCTACGCCTGGGCAGGGCGGTGGCCTCAAGGCCGCTTGTCCTCGCATCCCGCATTGGGTCGCGGCTCGGGAGGCGTTACTTCTTCACGACCTTGGGCGGCGGGGCCTTGGGTGCGGGCACTGGCGGCTTCTTGACCGCCGGCTTGTTGCTGGCGTTTTCGGCCGCGGTATTAATGTCGTCGATCAGCTTGCGCACGCGGGCGGCGTTGCTGCCGAGATCGCTCTCGAAATAACGCGATGCGGAGCGGATATCGACGCGCGAATCCTCGCCATCCGGCGTCACGCGGATCGACACGTCCTCGCGAAACCCCATGATCGGCGTGCGCGCCACCGCCTCGATCCGGCCGATCCGGCGCGGCGGCTGCGGCGAACGCTCGTCGATGACCAGCCATTTGCGCTTGTTGACCAGTTGCAGCGTGATCTCGTAGGCCCGCTGCACGGGTATCTCGAGCTCTACCGTTTCGATATCCGGATAGGCGATGCGTTGCCGTTCGGCCGAATATAGCCCGGCGTAGACGGCCGGGTTGGTGCCGTCGCCGGTGCGCAGCCGCGCCAGCGCATCAAACCGCGGCGGATCGATCGGATCGGTGGTGATGTCGTGGATCGGCGGCAGTTTGCGGTATTGCACGGCGAGATAGGCCGGATAGGCAAGCAGCGCTGCGTTGATCAGGAATGCCACCAGGATTCGGCTTATGCCGCGCGAGCCGTCTTGCCAGATCGCGATTGCGCCGGCGAGGCCGATGAGTATCGAGAGGCCGGCAAAGGCCAGCGCGCCGAAGAAGGTCGCCAGCGCCGGCTTGAGTTCGAGGAAGCCGAACCGGACGATGATGACGGAGACCAGCACCGCCACGACCGAAAATATGGCCAGGTTGCGCGACCACGATGCGAGGCCAGACACGGGCTCCGATTGGTAGGGAGCGGAAAACCTTCGGGCCATCGCTTGAATTCTGCCGGGTTGGAATCTTGCCGGCCCAGGTGGACCTGACCGTCGAACTAGCGCTCCGATTCCAACATTCGCTTCCCTTCTCAGCGGCCACATTTGCGAATGTTAGAATCACAGGACCACCAGCAAATACAAGATTCTAGTGGAATTTTGGATTTGACTTTCGCTTGACTAGCCCGCGGCTAGGTCGGTAGCGAAGGTCAAATCCACTCATGGTTCGTTTGAGACCACGGACCCGCGCCAAATTCAAGGGAGGGATTCGGCCCGGGTTCCTCAGGAAATATATGCCCGGGCTTTTTCCCGGGCTTCCCGGTCTTTTATCGTACGGCCAGCGCCAAACGGGCAACCTGCGCGGACGACCGCGAAGTCCTCAAGCGGCCGCGTTCGGGAACCTGTAGCTCTTGAACTGGTCGCGAAGCGCGGTTTTCAGGATCTTCCCTGTCGCCGTGTGCGGGATGCCATCGACGAACACGATGTCGTCGGGCATCCACCATTTGGCAATCTTGCCATCCATGAATTTCAGGATTTCCTCGCGCGTTGCGTTCTGGCCCTGCTTGAGTTGAATGATCAGCAGCGGACGCTCGTCCCATTTGGGATGGTGGATGCCGATCACGGCGGCCTCGGCCACCGCGGGATGACCGATTGCCAGGTTCTCCAGATCGATAGAGGAAATCCATTCGCCGCCGGACTTGATGACATCCTTGGAGCGGTCTGTAATCCGCATGTAGCCGTGCTTGTCGATGGTGGCGACGTCTCCGGTGTCGAAGTAACCGTCATCGTCAAGGATATCGGCATCGACACGGTAATAGGCCTTCGACACCGCCGGACCCTTCACCTTCAGGCGTCCGAAGGTCTTGCCATCCCACGGCAGGTCCTTGCCGGAATCGTCGGTGATCTTCATCTGCACGCCAAATGGCGGATAGCCCTGGGTCTGGAGAATATCGAGCCTCTCCTCGCCCTTGAGTTCGGCGAATGGAGGTTTCAGCGCCGCCAGCGTGCCGATTGGGCTCATCTCGGTCATGCCCCAGGCGTGCCGCGTCGTCACTCCCATGTCGATGAACGATTTGATCATCGAGCGCGGCATTGCCGAACCGCCGCACACGACCATTCGCAAATGCGGCAGTGTCAGGTGATTGGCGGCCATGTGGTTGAGCAGCATCAGCCATACGGTGGGAACGCCGGCGGTATGGGTCACCTTTTCGGTTTCCAGCAGTTCGAACACTGACGCGCCGTCGAGCTTCGCGCCCGGAAGCACCAGCTTGGTACCCATCGAGGGGGCAGAGAAGGCGATGCCCCAGCTATTGGCGTGGAACAGCGGAACCACGGGCAGCATCGTATCGCTGGCGCATGCGCCCAGCGAATCTCCGGAATTGGCCATCAGCGCGTGAAGCACGTTGGATCGGTGCGAATACAACACGCCCTTCGGATCGCCCGTCGTGCCTGAGGTATAGCACATCGCTGCCGCGGTATTTTCGTCGAAGGTCTTCCATTTGAAATCGCCGTCGACCTCTGCGATCCAATCCTCATAGGCGATCGCGTTCTTCAGTGAGGTCTGCGGCATATGCGTCTTGTCGGTGAACACGATGAAGCGTTCGACGCTTGGAAGCTTGTCGGCGATTTTTTCCAGCACCGGCACGAAGGTGATGTCGGTCATCACCACGCGGTCCTGGGCGTGGTTGATGATCCAGGCGATCTGATCGGGAAACAGTCGCGGATTGACTGTATGGCAGATCGCGCCAATACCCATGATGCCGTACCAGGCCTCGAGATGGCGCCAGGTGTTCCACGCAATGGTGGCGACGCGGTCGCCGAGCTTGATGCCGTCGCGTTCCAGCCGCTGCGAGATCTTCAACGCGCGTTTGTGGATTTCGCCATAATTGGTGCGGTAGATGGGACCTTCAACCGACCGTGTGACGACCTCCTGTGTCCCGTGAAATTGTGCGGCATGTTCGAGAACCCGGTGACACAGCAAAGGCCAGTCTTGCATCAACCCAAGCATACGGACGTCCCTCCTAAGCTCGATCGCTTCCCGCGGTTTTGTTTTGCGGAATTGCCATGAACTCTAGCGCGACCAATGCGCGCCGCAAATGGCCTTGTCGCGGGAGTTGCCGCCGCCGACGGGCCATGGTTACCGCGGCGGCGGTAATGTTGGTGTCCTTATGGCCCGCCGGAGCGGGTGCGGCAGCGTCGCGACCTCGGGCGGCGGACGTGCCGCTGCCGAGACCCCGGCCCACTGAGGCTCCGGCGGCCAAATCCGAACAGCCTGCGGATGGGCGTGAGACGTCTTCAGGCGCGGAACCATCCGCTGCAGCGCCGGCCAAACCCGAACGTGAAGTCTCCGCTTGCCGTGCGGCCCTGACGGACGCCATCGCGATTGCGCCCAGCATTCCCGACATCCATGGTCCCGGTGGCTGCGGTGGAGAAGACCTTGTGCGGCTGGAAGCGGTGGTACTTTCCGACAGACGTCAGGTTGCAATCAGGCCTCCGGCGATCCTGCGATGCGAAATGGCCTCGGCGGTCGCCGACTGGGTTCGCACTGACATGTCGAAGCTCGCGAAGGGCCTTGGCAGCGGCATTGCCGAACTCGATAATTTCGACTCCTTTGAATGCCGTGGCCGCAACCGCATCGCCGGTGCGAGATTGTCCGAGCATGGCCGCGCCAACGCGCTGGACGTTCGCTCATTCGCCCTCGCTAACGGCCGGGCAATGTCATTCGCCGATCGCACGGTGCCGCGCGAGGTGCGCGAAACCGTGCTGCGTTCGGTATGCGCGCGCTTCACCACGGTACTTGGGCCGGGTTCGGACGGATATCACGAGGACCACATCCATCTCGATCTGATGGAGCGGCGCAACGGCTACAGGATCTGCCAATGGGATATATGGGACCCACTGCCGCAGATCGCGCCGATGCTGCCCGCGCCGCGTCCCGAGGACGCGCCGCCGCGCGAAGTCGCTGCCAAGCCGGAGGGGGCGAATCCAGATGCCGCGGATGAGACCGGCGCCAAGGCAGCAGCAGAAAAGACGACGGGCAGGCCGCCAACGAAAAAGCGCCAGTAAAACCGGCGCTTTTGATGACTCAGTTTCCGTATTCGACCGGCTAGCGCACCGTGCCGAAACTGGTGTGGCTTGCGATTTGCGAACCACCGGAGCCCCAAGGCGAGTCGCCATGGTGCGGCTCGAGCACAACCACGATGGTGCCCATCTTCACCCGGTTATACAGGTCGATGACATCCTCGTTGGTCATGCGGATACAACCCGAGGAGATCGAGGAACCGATATATTCCGGCTGGTTGGTTCCGTGAATCCGGAACAGGGTGTCCTTGCCGCCCGAATAGAGGTAGAGCGCGCGTGAACCCATCGGATTGTCCGGACCCGGCGCTACGAAGGTCGGAACGCCAAGACGCTCGATCTCGCTCTTGGTCGGATGCCAGGGCGGCCACTCGGCCATGCTGCCGATCTTGGCGATGCCCGACCAAGCCATGGCTTCCTCGCCGACCGTGATGCCGTAGCGGATTGCCTTACCGTCGTTCAGCACGAAATAGAGAAAGTGGTTGTCGGAATCGACCACGATCGAGCCGGGGGCTTCCTTGCGATGGTACGATACGATGGCACGGCGGAAGTTGTCCGGCGGCTGCACGTTTTCGTAGCGGATCTTCGCCAGCAACTCTTTGTCGCGTTGCTTGAAGCTACTGGTATTGGTCGCCTCATAGGTCGCCGTTTCCATGCAACCTGACAGAAGCATGCCGACAGCCAGAACACCCACGGTTATTTTCAGAGACGACATCATGTAGTTCCAATCGAAAGCTGCGCGTGAAGGCGATATTTTGTGCCTCAACGTCACGATTCCCCTAACAAGGGCCGTATTATCGCTCAACTTGGCAACAATTCCAGCGCTTAGATGCCTGCCCTGCACCGCGACAGCCAGGTTGTGTCTTTTTTGCCGCAAGTTCCACGAAGAAAGCACAATTCCCTTGGAAAAGCCGTCGTTTTGCCGCCGAATCCCGCAACCTCTCGCCACCAGGATGCCAGGAATGTGCAGTCGTCTGCCCGGCCAAAAGCGGCAGGAATCGAGCAGACGGGCCCAATGCGGCATTCGCATCCCCTTCGGGCGGACTTTCCTGCCAATGTTGGAATCGAACGGCCTCCCGCAACCATCGGTTTCCAGTGGAGTTTTGGATTTGACATTCGCTTTTGAGATAACGATCGCTACGCTAGCGGGCGCCAAATCCCACTAGGCCCGCTGGTTGATTTGCCGTTTCGTCCGGAGCTACCCATGTTCTCGGTGTTCGTCCCCTCCGAATCCTCCCTGAAGAAGGCAGCCGTCGCCGATCTGGCAGCCCTGCCGGACAGTGCCGTGTGGATCGACCTCGTCAATCCCACAATGGCGGAGGACAGGGCGGTGGAGCGGTTGGCCGGCATTGCCATACCGACCCGGGAAGACATGCAGGAGATCGAGATCTCGAGCCGCCTTTATATCGAGAACAGCGCCCGTTACATGACAGCGACGCTGATGTGCGGGGCGGATACCGAAAACCCGCGTACCACGGCGGTCACCTTCATCCTCGCCAGCCATCGCCTGGTGACCGTGCGCTATGACGAGCCGCGACCGTTTGTGCTGGTGGAGAACAAGCTGGCGCGGTTCTGCTCCGCCGGCATCACCGGGGAAATGGTTTTGATGGAGCTCCTGGACGCGGTCATCGACCGCAATGCCGACATTCTGGAGCGCGCCGGCGGCGACCTGGATGCGATCAGCCACGAGATTTTCGAGCCCAAAGGCGCGCCGCGCACTGGTCATGCCAAACGCTACTCCGAAATCCTGATCGCGATCGGCCGCAAAGGCGACCTGACCTCGAAGGTGCGCGAAAGCCTGGTCTCGATCGGGCGGCTGGTGACTTTCGTTGCGGCCGCGGTCGACGGCGTCAAATGGTCCAAGGACATGCGCGAGCAGCTCAAGACCATGCAGCGCGACGTGATCTCGCTGACCGACCACGCCTCCTATCTCTCCAACAAGATCACCTTCATGCTCGATGCCATGCTCGGCGTCGTCAACCTCGAGCAAAACAACATCATCAAGCTGTTTTCGGTGATGGCGGTGGTCTTGATGCCGCCGACCCTGATCGCCTCGATCTACGGCATGAATTTCAAGGATATGCCGGAGCTCGAATGGCATCACGGTTATCCGCTGGCGATCTTGGCGATGCTGCTGGCTGCGGTCGGGCCTTACATGTATTTCAAATGGAAGAAGTGGCTGTAAGGATCCCGCCGCTTTTTCCGCAATCGGATTTGCATTCCCTTGAGGTTAAAAAGAATGTGGCGGCCCGGCCCATGCCTGCGCGAGCCCCTCCGGTAAAATTTGAGCGTTGGACTGAACCTTTGCGCGACGCCTTTCTGCGATAAGGCTGGCCTGTATTGAAAGGACGGCAATGGTTGAGAAAGTCATAATGCGAGCGCGTAACGTCATCGACTTCGCCAGCTACCAGCAGGGCCGCAGCATCGGCACCCGCGCGCAGGCGATCTCGGCGCGGACCTGCCGGCATTGCGGCGCGGTGCTGTCGGAGGGCGAGCGCGAAGAGGAGTGCTCGAGCATTGCCAATATCGAGGCCTCGTTGCGCTGGCAGGCCGCGCAAATCCTGCGCGGATTGATCTGAGCGGACCGCATTGCGCCCCATGCGAGAAGCCGCGCGCGCTGAATGCGCCGACATCGGCCTTCAAACGTGCTGGCCGCCGTTGATGTGAATCTCCGCACCGTTCACGTAAGAACTCATCTCCGTGCACAGCACGTAGATGATCTTGGCGACCTCGTCCGGCGTGCCCAGCCGGTGCAGCGGGATTTGCTGCTCGACGATTTTCTCTGTGCCGGGCGAGAGGATCGAGGTGTCGATCTCGCCCGGCGCGATCGAATTGACGCGCACGCCGAGCCGGCCGAAATCGGACGCCATCTCGCGGGTCAACGCCGCCAGTGCCGCTTTCGAGGTCGCATAGGCCGCGCCCGCGAAGGGGTGGACGCGCGAGCCGGCGATCGAGGTGACGTTGACCACCGAACCCTTCGCCGCCTTCAATTCCTCGATCAATCCGCGTGCCATCATGATCGGCGCGAAGAAGTTGACCCTGAAGACATGGCGCCAGGTCTCGATGTCGGTATCGATCGAACCGAGGCGGGCGCCGCCTTCGGCCTTCGGCGAGATCGCGGCATTATTGACCAGCGCGTGCAGCATGCCGCCTTCCAGGCGTCGGCGGATTTCGGAGATCGCACGCGAGGTGTCGTCATGATCGGCAAGGTCGACCTGGATGTGATCCTCGGGCCCCGCGCCCCACGGACATTCCTCGGGGAAGGGATGGCGCGAACAGGTGATGACGCGCCATCCGGCGCTCGAAAAGCGGATCACGGTCGCATGGCCGATGCCGCGGCTGGCGCCGGTCAGAAGCAGCGTGCGCCGTGGTCCGTTATTGGATGAAGTGGGCATAGTTTCCTTCGATCCATCGATCAGGGATAGAGCCGCGTCTTGGACCAGGGTTGACCCGGAACATCGCGACGGAATTCGATGCGGTCGTGCAGGCGGAACGGCCGGTCGTGCCAGAACTCGAATTGCAGCGGCACGATGCGCCAGCCGCTCCAGCCGGATGGTCGCGGCACCTCGCCAACGATGTATTTGGCCGCGACTTTCGCAATGGCCTGTTCAAAGGCAAAACGGCTTTCCAGCGGCTGCGACTGCCTGGAGGCCCAGGCGCCGATCTGCGCCTGCTTCGGTCGGGTGGCGAAATAGGCGTCAGCTTCCGCCTCCGTCACCGGGCTCACCGGCCCCCGGATGCGCACTTGGCGCCGAAGTGACTTCCAGTGAAAAAGCAACCCCGCTTTGGGATTTGCGGCAAGTTCGCGCCCCTTCGGGCTGGCGACATGGCTGTAGAACACGAAACCTTCCGTGTCATAGCCCTTCATTAGCACCATCCGCACGTCGGGTAGGCCATCCGCGTCGACGGTGGCGAGCGCCATGGCATTGGGGTCGCTGGGTTCGGCCTTCACCGCTTCGGCGAACCATTCGCCGAACAGGGCGAACGGCTCTTCGGCTACGGTGAAATCACCGGATGTTAAGGGTGCCGGGTGTTTGATGGAGGTCGTGTCCGTCATTTTCGGAGTTCCGAATTGCGCCCGCCCGCGGCCAGACGCGCGTTGCAGCCTCATGCCAGGCTCGCCAGGCTCGCTCTATATAGGGCATGGGGGCGCTTTGGCCTATCGGCGATCGCGCCGAGGGGGACTGTGATGGCGCTGATTCTGATCGGCATTGGCGCCGGCGGCTGCAGCGTGAGCCGCCCTGACGGCGGCTTCGCGAAAACGGGCAATGATTTCACCGGCTCGCTCGGCCCGCCCGGTGCGGTGGTGCCCACCGATTCGGATCTGGCTTTTACGCGCAATGCGGCCTCCGACGTGCTGACCAAGGGCGACAAGGATGCCAGCCAGCCTTGGGAAAATCCCGAGACCGGCGCGCGGGGCTCGGTGACGCCTTTGGCCCAGGCCTACACTGAGGGGCGGACCTGTCGGGATTTTCTGGCAAGCTATGTCAACGGCACCACCGAAAGCTGGCTACAGGGAGCCGCGTGCCAAACCGGCCATGGGTTGTGGGAAATTCACACTCTCAAACCCTGGAGACAGGGCTGAAACGGAAAGCTCGATCCGCTGCAGAATCCGGTTTTGCGTCCGGTCGGGTTCTAAACTATTGGAAGGGCGCTGGTGTGTAGGGTTGCGTTCCAGGCGGATCATGCCCGTTGCAAAAATACCACGACGACCCCAAATGAATTTTCAAACGGGCACTTCGCCCTGCCTCAAATTCTTGATTCCCCGGAAGGAGACCTGACGGATGCGCGACCCCTATGAGGTCTTGGGGGTGCCACGGGGTGCCAGCGCTTCAGCGATCAAGAGCGCCTACCGCAAGCTTGCCAAGAAGTATCACCCCGATGCCAACAAGAACGATCCGCAGGCGGCGGCTCGTTTTGCCGAACTCAATTCG
>Ga0306926_10010408_pt1 | contig 10282 bp, 9 predicted proteins | sample flu12Cox44000178_FD_203759 | JGI IMG/M metagenome (GOLD analysis project Ga0306926, IMG submission 203759) | Lab enrichment of tropical soil microbial communities from Luquillo Experimental Forest, Puerto Rico - flux8day.12C.oxic.44.000.178 (v2)... | ecosystem: Environmental > Terrestrial > Soil... | reverse complement strand
CAGGGGTCTTTTTCCTATTGTCAGCCGCTCACGGATCACCTTCAGCGGCTCCTATTTCGCAGCTTTGGTCATCCGCTGGTACAAGAACATGCTGGACCGGCACAATCTCGCTAGCCCCGCTAGTGTTATCGCGCTCGCCGGCACCCTGGCGATCTGCGCGCCACTCTCCCGCCTGATCGCCGAGTTCGAGAAAAGGCGAGATCCGCGCCGCTACCCGGCTCACTGCACGAGCATGACGATCGAGATCGACTTGCCTTGATAGCGATAGCCGTCTCCTTTATCGCAAGGACGCTGTCCGAATGTGCGGCATCGCCGGGTTCCTGTTAGCCGCAGGGGCACCGCCTGCGAGCGAGCTGGAGGCGCGCTTGTGGGCGATGATCACGACATTGCGGCACCGGGGACCGGACGACGAAGGCGTGTGGACCGATGGCAGGGCCGGCCTTGCGCATGCGCGGCTTTCCATCATCGATACGACACCCGCCGGTCATCAGCCGATGGCCTGCGTGGATGCCAGCGTGTGGATTAGCTACAATGGTGAAGTCTACAACTTCGCGGAGCTCCGCAAGGAGCTAGCGGCGCTTGGCTACCCATTTCGCAGTCGCAGCGACACCGAAGTCATCGTCAATGGTTGGCACGCTTGGGGTCCGAGGATCCTGTCGCGCTTGCGGGGGATGTTCGCTCTCGCCGTCTGGGACGGGCGCGCGCGCAGACTGACTCTCGCCCGCGACCGGCTGGGCAAAAAACCGCTATATTATGCGGCGAGCCGCGATGGGTTGGTGTTTGGCTCGGAGATCAAGGCGCTCCTGGCCTGGCCGGGAATGCATCGTGCGCCGAATCTGGGGGCAATCGACCGATACCTCAGCTTCGGCTACGTACCGGCTCCCGATACCGCCTTTGTCGGCATCCGCAAGCTGCCGGCGGCTCACTACCTGTCCGTCGAGACTCATACGGATGGGTATCTGGGCGAGCCGGAGCTGGTGCGCTACTGGAGCTTGCCCGAAATCGGCGCATCGCGTCGGCTTCACCCGGTCGAGGAGTTGCGGCGCGAGCTACTCGCGAGGCTCGAAGAAGCGGTGCGTCTGCGCCTAGTCTCGGATGTCCCGCTGGGCGCCTTTTTGTCCGGCGGGATCGATTCTTCCGCTGTCGTCGCCACAATGGCGCGCGTCGGGTGCGGGCCGGTCAAGACCTTCTCGATCGGCTTTTCGGAACAGGGCTACGACGAGACCCGCTATGCCCGAATGGTCGCCGAACGTTACGCAACCAATCACCATGAGTTCGTGGTCAAACCCGATGCCGTGGCGGTGCTGCCCCGCCTTATCTGGCACTATGGTGAGCCGTTCGCCGATCCATCGGCGATTCCGACATATTATCTCGCGGAGCTGGCATGCGGCGAAGTGACGGTGGCGCTCAATGGCGACGGCGGGGACGAATGCTTTTTCGGCTATCCACGCTACAAGGCGATGAGCTATCTCTCCCGGCTCGACGCGACGCCGGAATGGAGCCGGAATGTGCTCCAAGCGCTTCTCGGTATGGCGCCGCGGTCGCTTCAGCGACAGCTCAAGCTTCCTCGTATCCGGGCCTTGTTGCGGGCCCCAAGTCAACACCCGGGAAGAGGGTACGCCGCCGCGCTCGGTTGGTTCACGGAGGAGGACAAAGAGGATTGCTACGCCGAGGCAATGCAAGAACAGTTGCCGCGGGCTGACCTCGATCTCTTCGAGCCCTATTTCGCAGCGGCGGGAAGCCTGGTTGCCGGAGCCAATCGGGCCGACCTTCATACTTATCTGCCGGACGACCTGCTGGTGAAGATCGATGTGGCGAGCATGGCGCACGGCCTCGAGACCCGCTCACCGCTTCTCGATCATGTTTTCGTAGAATGGGCGGTAGGGCTGCCGGACCGACTAAAACTCGCGCGCGGGACGAGCAAAGCGCTGTTCAAATCGGCGATGGCACCCTATCTGCCGGCCGGTCTGATGCATCGACCAAAAATGGGGTTCAGCTGTCCGATCGATCATTGGTTCCGCAACGAGATGAAGGAACTCGCATACGATACTTTGCTCTCTCACAGGGCGAGCGGCCGCAGCTTATTTCGACCTACACATGTTCGCCGCCTGCTCGAGGAGCACTGCGGCATGAGACAGGACCATCACCAGCAGCTTTGGGCGCTTTTGGTACTGGAGCTTTGGTTCGAAATGTGGATCGACGGGTCCCCAGAGCCCCCGGTGACGCAGCCCGCCGCTCTGGCGAAGATCGGCTCGTAACCCGCAGTCGCCCGCGCCGCTGTGATCGCGCGGCCCGCCTCTGCCCGACCGATGGGCTTGTCTCACATCGTTTCGGGAACCGGCGCGCGAACTGCCCTGTTATTGACCCAGAGGCCAAGCATCTCCGGACGGCCCTCAATGGAGGACGACATGCTCTACTGGGCTCTGGTATTCTTCATCATCGCGATCATTGCCGCCTTCTTCGGATTTGGAGGCATAGCGACAACCGCCGCCAGCATCGCGCAGGTTCTCTTCTTTGTTTTCCTGGTTATCTTCGTGATCGCTCTTGTAATGGGAGTGGCCGGTCGTCCGCCTATCTGACCCCGCTGCGCGGCTGAAGGTCCCCGCAGCGGACCTTCAGCCGAGATTGTCGTCTTATTTTTCCTCGGCAGCGAGGACCCGGGCGAGTTGGCTCAGTGCTTCCTGATGACGTTCATTGGGGATTTGAGCAAAGTTGCGGGCAAGCTCGAGACACATTCGCTCTCGCGGGCTGACCCCACGCCCGCCTTCCTCCGCCAGCCCATCGAAAAAGTAGTTGACCGGCACGCTCAGGACCTGAGCCACCTCAAATAGCCTACCGGCCGACACACGATTTATCCCGCGCTCGTATTTGTGCGCCTGCTGATAGGTGACCCCGATCAGATCAGCCAGCTGCTGTTGCGTAAGACCGAGCATTATCCGCCGCTCGCGAATGCGGGCGCCGACATGACGGTCGACATCCTGTGTGCGGCTGGCGGACCGGCGCAAAGGACCGGTCTCAGCCGGCGGCGCGCCTGCAGCACTTTGCCCGTCGCCCAAACCGGAATGTGGCTCTACGATCTGTCCCTGCTCTCGCATTGCTTTCGACTCACTTCCCGCTTAGCCGCAAAGGTGGGACCGCCATCCCGCGGCCCAAGGGTGTCCAGTCAGACGCGCGAGGCTCTTTAAACTACCCGGCCGCGACGATTGAACGGACAACGTGTGTCAAAACTGAGGCAGGGCGTCGGCGCGGAGGTCAAGTAACGCTGTTCACGTCTGCGTGGCGCGCATGCCGTTCGCGTTGACAGCCTACTATGCCGGTGATACCGACGGGCGCTCATCTGCTCTGCACCGCGAATCGATGCCTCGCACCTCAATCGGCGACTGCTCACTCTATTACGAGCGGCACGGCATGGGCTTCCCCGTCCTGTTCATCTCCGGATTAGGCGGGTTTGCGTCATTTTGGCAGGACCAGATCGCGGCTTTCGCCAAACGCTTCGAGATCGTGACGTTCGATCATCGGGGCATCGGGCAGAGCGATCAGGCCCGCATCGGGTATACGGTCGAGCGCATGGCAGCCGACGTTGTCAGCCTGATGGACGCGCTGCGGATAAAGCGCGCCCATATCGTGGGACATTCGACGGGCGGTGCAATCGCTCAGGTCCTCGCGATCGACCATCCGAGCCGCCTCGCGAGCGTCGTGCTGTCCGCGACCTGGACCAAGGCCGATGCCTATTTTCGCCGCCTGTTTACGTTCCGCAAGGAGGTGCTGATGCGGCTGGGGCCGAGCACCTACCTGCAATCGGCTACACTTTATTCGTACCCAAGCTGGTGGGTGGCCCGGAACAACGAACGCCTTCGTCAATTGGAAGCTCAAAACCTGGCGAATTTTGCGCCGGTTGATATCGTTGCGAGCCGGATCGATGCAATGTTGGCGTTCGACCGCTCGACCGAGCTGACGCGGATTAAGACTCCGACCCTGGTGGTCGGCGCCGAGGATGACATCGTCACGCCGGCCTATTTTTCCGAAGAGCTGGCGAGGCTGATCCCGGGGGCGGAAGTCAAGCTCTTCCCGAGAGGGGGGCATTTCCTAGTCCACGTCCGCGCGCGGGAATTCAGCAACGCGGTCTTGCCCTTTCTCGTCTCCCATACACCGGCTTGACCGTACTCAACCCTGATGTCGCAGCCGGGATTAGGAATTCCTCAAGGCTCGACGGCTAGCTTGCGCTCGAGCTCGCCTTGCTGAGGGTTGACGCGGTGGATCGGGCTGTGCGCGCCGGCACCGTGCCGGACGCGCAATTTCCGTCACCGAGCTTTCGTGAGCGGCAGAAAGCCGAGGCGCCGACAAGGTGAATAATCACCGGGATATCACACACCGAGGCCAACAGCGGCATAATTCGGCGATCGGCGGCACGGTGAAAGCTGCGCTACGCCAGAACCGCTTGCTGTTTGCGTATCAGCCAGTGGTCTGCGCGACGACTGGAACAGTCGATTATTTCGAGTGCCTGCTGCGGATGCGTGACGAGGCGGGGAACATCTTTCCTGGCGCAGAGTTCATCACGGCGATCGAGCATAGCGGTCTGATCGGCCTCATCGATCGCTTCGTCCTGGAAAAAGCGGTGTGGGAGCTCGGCACGCATCCCGAGGTAAGGGTGGGCTTCAACGTGTCGGGACTGACCGCTTGCGACCGGGTATGGTTGCGCACGTTGCTCGCCCGGTTGCGCAATCGGCCCGAGCTCGCCCGTCGCCTGGTGGTGGAAATCACCGAGACTGCGGCACTCGATGATATTGAGGAGAGCGCCAGGTTCGTCGACACCTTGCGAGATGCCGGCTGCCGCGTCGCACTCGACGATTTTGGCGCCGGTCATACTTCATTGCGACATCTGCAAAGCTTGGCTGTGGATACTGTCAAGATTGACGGCTCGTTCGTCCGAAATCTCGCGGGGAGCCCGGAGAATCGGGTTTTTCTGCGCCATCTGCTCGGACTTACCAGGGGTTTCGGCCTAAGAACGGTCGCCGAATGCGTCGAGAGCGCCGAGGACGCGGCAATGTTGCGCGCCGAGGGGATAGATTATCTGCAAGGTTACCACATCGGCGCGCCGTCCATTGAGCGCCAATGGCTCGGTACTCCGCCGTCCGAAACCTCCTAAGGCAGTTGCTAAACGGCCGCGGACCGCACGGCAGGTTTGGCGAGGTGCTGAGACCGTATTCAATGCGCACGGGCCCAACAGCTGTTGACCTCCTTGGGGCAACGATCCTAGGCTTTGGCCAGACCCCCCTGCCCGCAAACGGGAAGGAGTAACCGTGATGGCCAAGCTCGTCCTCGGGATCGGCACTTCGCACACCCCGATGCTCAACGCTCCAGCCGAGGATTGGCCACGCTTTATAGACCGTGATGCCGTTCGCGGCTTCCTCGACAAAGAGGGGCACCCGGCAACCTACGAAACATTATTGCTCCAGGCTGAGCCGCATGTCGCGGGCGAATTGACGCCGGAGCGGTTCGCCGCCCGTCACGCCGACGCACAGGCCGGAGTCGGCTACCTGAAGGAGGCCGTGCGGCGCGCCGAGCTCGACGCGTTGATCGTCATTGGCGACGATCACAAGGAGCTATACCAGGATGACAATCTGCCCGGCTTTGTCGTCTATCACGGCAAGACGATCCGTAATGTGCCGCTCAACGGCTTTTCCGGCCCCGAATGGGCGCGGCGGGCGGCAGCCCGTTACTACGAGGACAAGGAGCCGCGCGCCTACCCGGTTGAAAGCGGCCTCGCGCTACACCTGATCACTTCCCTGGTCGATCGCGAGTTCGACCCCGTCTCGTCGGACGCATTGCCGGAAGGGAAGGGCGAAGGGCATGCCTTTGCCTTTGTCCGCAAGCGGCTGATGGATGATCCGGAACTGCCGGTCGTGCCGGTCTTCATCAACACCTATTTCCCGCCGAACCAGCCGACACCGCGCCGCTGCTACAAGCTTGGCCAAGCTATCCGCGAGGCCGTAGACAGCTATCCGGGTCACGCGCGGGTCGGCATCGTCGGCTCTGGCGGGCTCAGCCATTTCGTCGTCGATGAAGACCTCGACCACGCGGTTCTCGACGCCTGCGCGCGCAAAGATGGCGATGCGCTGCAATCATTGCCCCGCCGCAAGCTCAATTCCGGCAGCTCGGAGATTCGGATGTGGATCTGCGTCGCGGGCGCCGCCGAGCATCTCGATTTCGCCTGGTCGCGCTACATTCCGGGATACCGTACCCCGGCCGGGTCTGGTACCGGCCTCGGCTTTGCCCTGTGGTCGTGAGGTCAGCGATGAGCAAACAAAGGGATAGCGAGGATCTGGTCCGCGTCGGCCCCGGCACTGTGATGGGCGAGATGATGCGGCACTACTGGATCCCAGCCGCGATGTCGTCGGAACTCGAGCGGGACGGCGCGCCGATGCGTCTCGTGCTACTCGGAGAGCGGCTGATCGCGTTCCGCGACAGCTCGGGACAGGTCGGGGTGATGGACCACCGCTGCCCCCATCGCTGCGCCTCTTTGTTCCTCGGCCGCAACGAGGAAGGCGGCCTACGCTGCGTTTACCACGGCTGGAAATACGATGTGGCCGGCAATTGCGTCGACATGCCGAACGCGCCGCCGCATCAGGATTTCAAGCACAAAGTCAAGGCCAAAGCGTATAAGGTGGCCGAACGCAACGGCCTGATTTGGGTCTATATGGGCGCGCGCAAGGAGGCACCGCCACTGCCGGCGATCGAAGCCTCGCTTTTGCCCGACGCCGAATTGCAGATGTCGCTCGTGCAGCGCGAGTGCAACTGGCTGCAAGCCCTAGAGGGCGACATCGACACGTCGCATTTCGGCTTCCTGCACACCGGCAGTGTGCAACCAGACGATGTACCACCTGGCAGCCTCTTGCGCTGGACGGTGACAAACCGGGCGCCGGAATATCAGGTTACCGATACGAACTACGGCACGATGTACTGTGCTTATCGCGCGGCGGAGCCGGGTCAGACCTATTGGCGCTTTGCCAATTTCCTGTTCCCGTTCTGGACGCAGACGCCGCAGGGCCCATTCGACCGTGTCAACACCCGCGCATGGGTGCCGATGGACGACACGCACACAATGTTCGTAAGCCTCAGTTGGCGCGGCTCGCCGCCCTCGATCCGTCCTCTCAAGAATGGTCAGATGATCCCGGGGTCAAGGCTGGGCTTCGAATACCTGCCAAACACTACCGACTGGTATGGCCGCTGGCGGCTCACTCAAAATCCGTCGAACGACTGGATGATCGACCGCGAGGCGCAGAAACACGGCGAGAGCTATACCGGCATTGCCAGCATCCATGGCCAGGACCAGGCGGTGACCGAAAGCATGGGCGGCATCACCGACCACGACTACGAAAATCTGGGGCCGAGCGATATCATGATCGCCCGCACTAGGCGGCGCTTGTTGCGTGCTGCGCGAGCATTGCACAAAGATGGGGCGGTTCCACCTGGTGTCGACGACCCTGAGATCTACACCGCCGTGCGCAGCGGCGATTTCCTCGCCGACGCTAAGATCGCTTGGCGCGATGCCTACGAGATGCAGATGCGCGCCGCCATCCGCCCCCTCGCACAAGCCGCAGAGTGAGGCTTCGCCAGCGGGTTCACAACTGCCCGGTTAAGCGGAGCCGGCTATGCGGGCAGTTGTCGCACTTTATCTTGCGATCGGGATCGCTCTCGTCGCGATTGGCTTTCTGTTGCCCGGTCCTTGCCCGAACCGCAACACTGATATCGTCAACCACGTCATCTTTGTGCTGACGTGGCCGATCGGATTGTACGCCGAGGTTTATCAAGGCCATCAATCTGCTGAAGAGTGGCTGCGCTCTCAGACGTGTCAGGGTGGCGGCCCGCTTGGGCCGAAGCCCGTTCCGAGTTAGTCGGGTTTCTCGTCGCGCAGCTAGCTTGGGGGAAGTATTGGCAAGGTTTGCGTCCAAGCCAGCCAAAAAACTGCGAAGCCGACCGATATGATCGCGATCGGAACCCCCGCGCGGGCATGTTCGATAAAGGTGATCCTTGCGCCCATCCGGTCGGCGCGCTCGGCGATCAGCACATTCGTCAGGCTGCCCGTCAGCAGCAGATTGCCGGCGAGGCTCGACAACAGGGCCAAGCTATAAAAAACTCCCGGCGGAGCACTCGGCCAAAGCTGCAGAAACAGCATCGCAGCAGGGACCCCGCCGATCGTATTGCTCGCCACCATGCTATATGGTGTCAACAATACCAGACTGTCCGGCAGCAGCCCATGACCGGTCAGAAAGTCGAGGATTTGGGCGGCGACCCCGGCGCGATCGAGCGCTCCGGTCACCGCGAAAAGACAGGCGACGAGCAGCAGCAGTGGCCAATCCACCGCCGCTATCATCGTCCGGCTGGTGATCTTGCGGCTGGCAAGCAGCAGTGCGGCGATGATCAGCGCACCGATCTCGCGCGGCAGGGGTGTCGCGAAGAGAACGAGCAGTAAGAGCAGGGCGGCAACGCCCTTGATTGTCTGATTGCGATCGAGAGGGTGAACAGCGATCGACGGTGCCTCGAGTGTCGCCGCGAGGACTGTCCGGCTGATGCGGTCTCGCCATTGCAGCCAGACGATCAGGAAGACGACGATCAGCGTGAACATCGCGGGCACGACGCAAATCGCCAGGAAGCGCCAAAAGTCGAGCCGGCCGAGGGCTCCGATCAGAATGTTTTGCGGGTTGCCGATCAGCGTCGCGGCGGAGCCGGCGTTTGTCGCGGCGGCCAGCGCGATCACCAGTGGGCGAGGATCGAGCCCACGGCTCTGTGCTCCGGCAATCAGCAGCGGCGAGATCGCGATTATCAAAATGTCGGTCGCGAGCACCGCGGAGAGCCCGCCGCCGATCGCAACGGTCAGCGCCAGCAAAGTCGCTGTGCCGTATCGAGTTTCGGTTATTGTACGCGCGCATAGATCGATAAAGCCCGATTCGGCGAACTGCGCCGAAATGATCATCATCGCGAACAGAAAGGCGAGGGTCGGGAGATCGACGGCGCTGCCGAAATCGTCAAGGTTCATCTCGCCGCTGGCGAGGAGCGCGATGACGGCCAGCAGCGCGATGCCGGTGCGGTCGACCTGCAGCCACGCGATCCGGCCAGCGGCCATGCCAATATAAGTCAGGATCAAGATCAATAAGACGATCGCGGCGTGCATCGAGGTGAGGGTGCATCATCCGTCCCTCTCTTGCTATATCATGCAAGGCATGTCCGAACCTGCTGTGCTCGCTCGCCAAGATACCGAGGTATTCGACCTCGGGGGCCTCAACGACGCGCAGCGCCGAGCGGTCGAGGCGATCGACGGCCCGGTGCTGGTGCTCGCCGGTGCCGGCACCGGTAAGACCCGGGTGCTCACCACCCGGCTCGCCTTTACGATTGCAACTGGCCGCGCCTTCCCGTCCGAACTGTTGGCCGTCACCTTCACCAACAAAGCGGCGCGGGAGATGCGCGAGCGGCTCGAGGCGATGGTCGGCCGCGCCGCCGAGGGTGTGTGGCTCGGCACCTTTCATGCCATCGCCGCCCGCGTTCTGCGTCGACACGCGGAGGCGATCGGGCTCAAGCCGAGCTTCACGATCCTCGACACGGACGACCAGATCCGGCTGTTGAAGCAGATCCTGGCGGCGGAGAACATCGACGAGCGCCGCTGGCCCGCCCGCCTCCTGCTTGCGCAAATTCAGCGCTGGAAAGACCGCGGTCTCGGTCCCGAAAAAATTTCGCCCGCCGATGCCGACGGCTTCGCGCAGGGTAGGGCAATCGATCTCTACCGTCAGTACCAGGAGCGACTGACGACGGTGAACGCCGTCGATTTTGGCGATCTGCTGCTGCACAATTTGAGCCTGTTTACCGGCAATCCCGACATTCTCGCCGATTACCAGCGGCGCTTTCGGTACGTGCTCGTCGACGAGTACCAGGACACCAACGTCGCCCAGTACCTGTGGCTTCGTCTGTTGGCGCAAAAGCGCCGCAATTTGTGCTGTGTCGGCGACGACGACCAATCGATCTACAGCTGGCGCGGTGCCGAGATAGGCAACATTCTGCGTTTCGAGAGGGATTTCCCAGGAGCGACAATCGCCCGTCTCGAGCAGAACTATCGATCAACGCCGCACATACTCGGCGCGGCAGGCTGCGTGATCGCGCAGAACCGCGGCCGCCTCGGCAAGACACTATGGACCGACGCAGATGAGGGCGAAAAGGTCGTCATGCGCGCGGTATGGGACGCCGAAGAGGAGGCCCGCTGGGTCGGGGATGAGATAGAGGCTCTGCAGCG
>Ga0306926_10010407_pt1 | contig 10282 bp, 13 predicted proteins | sample flu12Cox44000178_FD_203759 | JGI IMG/M metagenome (GOLD analysis project Ga0306926, IMG submission 203759) | Lab enrichment of tropical soil microbial communities from Luquillo Experimental Forest, Puerto Rico - flux8day.12C.oxic.44.000.178 (v2)... | ecosystem: Environmental > Terrestrial >... | reverse complement strand
TTTCTTTCCACTTGACGTAAGTATTTCGGTTTTGGATGGCAGGCTGATTCGTCGCCCGGCGAAAGATGCTCGCAGAAAATGTGAACCGTGTGGGTTTCAAGAAGGAGAGTCTAGTCTTCAGCACTATTGCTCGTGAGTCTACGCTGCCATCGCATAGCGATGGTGCAGCCCGCCGAGTCTCGGAAAAGGATTGAATCCTGCTTTCACCCCCTGTGGTGAAAAAACTCGTGCCGGTCACGGCCCTGAGCAACAACTCTTTGCTCAGCGCCCGTCGATGATAAATCAGGCGCGGGAGGTCTTTTGGCGGGGGAGATTCCCGGCATTCGGCCCATCGCCCGCTGTCCCGTCGACGTTTATGCCGCTTCCCTCTCGTAGTACTTCAGCAAGCCCGCTAGTCGTTCTCGGCACCGCACTGCTCCCATCTTCCTCCCTGTCTCCAGGCGTAAAGGAAACAAGATCCGATTGTCTCTGCCTTGATGGTTGCGCTCCTCGTGGTAATGTACGAGGTATTGCTGCAACGCTCGCCGCAGCGACGATTCTCCAAACAGGATCAGCCTCGACAGACATTCTTCTTTGACCGACCTCACCCAGCGTTCCGCGGACGAGTTGAGATTCGGGCTCCTTGCTGGCAATCGAAGCGGATTCACGCCATGCCCGATCAAGTCTCTCTGGTTTGCTCCTTGACCACACTTTTCGCGTCCTTGTCCCAGCGGAGCCCGCCAAACTTTGAGTGCCGGAGCCGATTCGCGATTTTGCCTAAGCCCCGAACTGCCTCAAATGGTGATCTATGTGGAGATAGGCATGCCGCATGCGCTCGGTCCTCGACATCTGCCCAAACATCCCGTGAGGAGCGAACTCGCCTTGGGAACTACAGAAGCGCTCAAATAAGATGCGGAACTTCTCCGAGTCGGATGCGAACCGCAAGGGCGGAGTACCACCACGTTGCTGGTCCATTTCAGGAAGTGTCTTGACACCGTGCAGCCACCGAAGCGGAACCCAGAGCGCCATCCATTTGAGGAGAGTGCGTTTGAAGAGATTCGTGCGCGAACTGACATATTTTTCTCCCAATGATCCCCGAAAGGAATCGCTCAAGTGACAGATCATCTGATGAGCAGACATCGTGCCCCACCGGGGTTGGGTGTCCACGCGTACTCTCGCAAACCGGGCAAGCAATTCGTTTCTGTCGCGGGAATTTAAGAGAGTCTTCATGTATAGATCCCGCATTTTACGCCGTATCTTGTGTCATCCAAGACAAAAGTAGGCCCGTACCCGATTAGGCTTCTCTCGTGTGGTCCTTGACCACAAGTCGGCGTCTTTGTCCCCTCTTAGTCCGACAAATTTTGAATGCCTCAACCGATCTCCTACCGTCCACGGTCGAACGAGCCTTCTATTTCTGGATAAGTTTTCGCTGAACCTCAACGTTGACCCAGGACCGCCAACCATGACTAGCAGCGTCTTGGTTCACCACTTCCTTCGCGGCATCGATTGCATGATTCACGGTTTCTGCGGAGGCCTCGTTCTTGTAGTGGACAAAGATTAGGACTGTATTGGGCGGCTTCGGTAGATAGTGAAGGCTATAGTCGCTATTACGGCCAAAATCCTCGTGATACGAAGCCTCAAGGTCAAGAGCGAGCCACTCTAATCGCGTCGGTGTGTAAGGAGTCATCCCCGGCTGCGTTGGAGGGGCGGCTGGTTGCATTGCAAGTCCGAGAATTGCTATCGTGCAGACTGTGAAAAGACCCGTCATCAGGTTTCTCATCTCTCCTCCCATCGACTATTTTCATTGTTGACCGAAACAACTCCAAACTGCTCCTTTCACAACCTCACAAGAATTCTTATCACCCCTCAACCCAACAAACTTCGAATGTCGGAGCCGATCTCCCGCCGTGCACTCCAAGAATTCAATCTGAGCAACAGCCTCGGGCCGAAGCCAAACGCCCTCCTTTATTTTTTCAGCAGTCAAATTCTCTCCCCATCTCGACGGATGTCCGTCTGGTTCGTCTGGCAGGTTGACGAAGGGCATTGTAGGCGACACCAGGCCACGGATTTTTTCAAAGACCTGACGACGTGATGCTGGAACAAAGCCGTTCCTCACTCTAGCAACATAGACCAAATCCTTGCCGCAATAGTAGCCGACGACGAGGGAGTCAAGGCCGTGTGGTCCAGGAATGTATCCGCCGATCACCAACTCCTGGCCTCGCTTCACCCTATATTTGATCCATGCGCGTGCGCGCTTTCCAGGCTCGCACGAGCCTTCCTTGCGCTTCCCGATGACGCCTTCAAGCTGTTGCTGGCGCACGGCGGCAAGCATGTCGTTGGCTGAAGCCTCGAACTGGTCGCAGATGCGGACTCGGGGAGAGCGGAGCCTCAGGAGGGATTTCATCAGCTTACGGCGCTCGGTTAGGGGCAGTCTGGTGAGATCGCGGTCGTTGCAAATGAGGAGGTCAAAGATGAAATAGTGGATATGGGAAGCTCCACTGCGAAAGTTCTGGAGCATGTTGAAGTTCGGACGGCCTGATTCATCGAGCGCGATAATTTCTCCATCAACAACCGTGCCCTCTGGAAACTCGGCAAGGGCCTCAACGATGTGTGGATATTGATGATTGAACGATTTGTGCCGCCGAGAAAATAGGCTAACGCCGCCATCAGTTTTCACGGCAATGGCACGGTAGCCATCCAGCTTTATCTCGTAGACCCATCCCGGCCCATCGACCAACTTGGTGACCGGGGCGCACTCCATCGGCTCGATGAACTCGGCTTTTCTTTTCGGTAGAGCTGCTAGATTAATCGAGGTTCGTCGCATGGATCGAGATACCCGCCCAAAGGGTCCTACGCTGGGATACAATTCACCCGTGACGGGCAAGCAGAAGGTGTGTTGTAGCAGCCCCGCCTCCATTTGCTACTGGCTCATCGTATCGCTGGCAGCGTGGGCAGGCTTGGCAATCATTGGAGAGTACTGGCATCCGCTGCATGCGTCATCGGCGGTAACCTGCCTGCTCGCTATGGCGGTCGGCTGCTTTGCCAATGCGCTCAAGAACCGAACTTATCATTGCATGCTCACCGGGCCGCTATTTCTGATCGCTGCTATTCTGTTACTTTCATCGAACCTAACGCACGTCAAGCCTAACCTGATCTGGACAGGCGTTCTCGTTGGAACCGGAATAGCGTTTTGGCTGGAATGGCGCTATGCCCGAAGGCTACCTGCCAATACAACAGCGGACGCAGGAGCGGATTGTAGCTAGGACCCATTTTCGGGTGGAACGCCACCCAACAGCTCAGCATCCAGTCCCGAATGGTCAAGATACTCGTCCCGGTCACTGCCCTCGGCAACAACTCATCGGTCAGCCCCCGTCGATGATAGATCAGGCGCGGGACGTCTTTTGCCAGGCGAGATTCCCCGCATCCTTAATATATGCGCTCATTGTGAGCCCATCGCCCGCTGTCCCATCGACTTTATGCCGCTTGCCTCTGGTAATACTTCAGCAGGCCGCCCAGTCGTTCTCGACACCGCACTGCTCCCGCGTCCCTTCTTGCCTCCGTCCGCAAAGGAAACAAGATGCGATTGCCTTTGCCCTGATGGTTCCTCTCTTCATGGTAATGCAGCAAATATTGCTGCAAGGCTCGCCGCCCAAGACCTTTTGGGTTCGAGCGCCTTGCATGAAGAGAATCATTCTTACTGTTCTGACGGGCGCAGGAAGTTAGCCTGTTTCGGCGAATAGGCGTTCAGGGGGCCGCGGCGATAGCTTCGATTTCGATTAGCAACCCGGGCTTCGGCAGAGCGGCAACCACCATGAGCATGGAAGGAGGACGGCAATCTCCCAGAGCACCAGCGCGGATCGCCCCGTAAGCCGCGATATCTTCAGCACGGACGAGATATTGAACGATTTTGACCAAATGCTCCGGTCCCATGCCCGCTTTTTGCAGCGCCGAGAAAATGTTTTTCCAGGCTTGCTCGGCCTGGAGTTCGAAGGTAGCTGGCAGGGCGCCATCTGGAGCGAGGCCGGGCGTGCCGGAAGTGAAAAGCCATCGAACAGCATGCGGGACTTCGATGGCATCGCTGTATTTGCCAATGTGCTTTGAAATGCCAATGTCGATGGGAGAGTGGAGGCTTGCGGTCATGTTGAGAGTCCTTTCCGACTCCTACGAGAGAACCCGGTCGCAGGGCATGGGAATGGCAGATCGTTTCGCCGGAGCGGCGAGCTACTTGGGCGGCCGGAACATGAGATCGAACCACGGCTTCCAAGTCTTACCCGCATCGGTCGAAGTGAATGCCGTTTCGCGCACGCCGCCATCCACCGGTTTCCAACTGCCGCGAACACGACGCTCTTCGCCGGAGGCCGTGCGATCCGTACCCGCGAGAACCATCACGCCATCTTGCATGTGGCCTTCGATGATGAGCAGTTTTCCGCGATTGGTGACCCAACTCTGATGCCAGACCTTTCGCGAAGCATCGTAAATGCTGAAACTCTCGCCCTTGTGGCCTTCCACGCTTTGATAATCTTCGTGAATGACGCAGCCATCGAGGATGCGCTCGACGCGAACACGAGCGTCCTTTGTGGAATCGGCGATGTTGAAAGAGTCCCAATCGCCTAGCCAGAAGTCGAATTCGTGGTATTCGGGAGACGCGCAGGGCGCCGCTGTTGGTGATTTAGTGCTGAGTGAAATTAGAGAGAGCAGGATTTCCAGTCCGCTCAAGAGAAGAAGTAGCGAGGGCCGGCTAAATTTTGTACGCCGATGTTTGGAGTTCATTTTCTGGATCGAGTTCGTGGCAAGCTCCCCTGGCGATGACTCGCGGAGTTGCTCTGCCGGTTGAATTATATGATGGGTGCAGGGCGTCGCCGAGAACAACCACCCTGCACCCATCCTCGACAAACTGAATTTTTCTCATCGCAACAACCGGCAAAAGCGACGCCGTCGATTATTGCTTTCTCCGATTCCCATTTGTTTATTGTCAGTCATCTGCAAGCGGTTCGCCCGCCAGCTTCTGAACGCTTTGGACGCGCTTGCGGAGGCTATCGGGAATAGTCGTTGTCTGGCTTCCATTGATGGCAGCCTGACCCGCCGTTCCAACTCCGCCGGGGACCGGTATTCCGCGGAAAGCTGGCCCGAAGAGCGCGATGGGGTCAAATAACTCTCCAGTGATTTCGCCGCTGTCGTTGATGTCGTTGGCAAACAGCAGGAATTGAGAACCCGGCACGGTCATGCTGTTGATGTCAGTCATGATCCCGTTCTGCCAAAGGAAGGCTCGGAAGATGTGCGGTCCACCGCGAGACAGGCCAACCACTTGGTTATTCTCATTCACGCCCAAGGCTTCGGCGCGTATGTCACCCGGCAGCTTGCCCAGGCGAACTAAGCCGCCGGCCTGGGTCCACAGGAAGGCTTCGAAGTTTCGTGTTCCGTCCTGTCCAGCGGGCAACGAGAAACCCACCACCGTTCCTGCGTTGTTGATTGCCGTGGGAGTGTTCCACGCATGTCCTCCCAGGTCCGGGATTCTCATGGGCACGCCGTTTTGCCAAATGACGGAGTGCAGAGCACTGACACTCCCGACGGCAATACCACAAGGTCCGGAGATGCCCACAACTTGGCCCAGGTCATTGATGGCCGTAGCGGCGCTGGTGGCATCGCCGGGGAGTGGCGGAAGTTCCTTCATCGTGCCATCTGGTTCCCACATGGCCGCGCGAAACTGCAGCGTCTGGAGGGCGTTGTTGCAGGTTGGGTCCACAACGCCGTTCTCCGCCCAACCGACGATTTCGCCACGATTGTTCACTGCCGTGGCATAGCTGTTGAGCCCGCCAGGAAAGGGCGGAAGCGCGGTCATCACACCGTTCGCCCATCGAAAACCATTACAGACTTTCCCGGTTGGCGAGCCCGAAGCGTAGAACGGCCAGCAAGAGAAATTGTCGTTCGGGATCTGGTCTTGATTGGTGTCTGAGATTCCGACGATCACGCCATTGTTGGCCTTGATCGGCCAAGCGATGGCGCTGTTGAAAGTCTGCCCGCCAAGGGCCCCCAAATCCGTTCGCTGCGTTCCCACCCAAAGAGCAGCATGTGAGACATTATCTCCAGTCTGGTCGGCAGTACCGGTAATCCAGCCGCGATTGTTAATGCCGTCCCCGGCGGCACTCACCCCGCCAAGCGTCGGTAGTGGAACTATTTGGTACGTGACTTGCCCAGACTGCGAAGCGACCTGAATCGGTGCAATTGCGCATGCCGCAAGCAAGGCTATTCCAGCCAAGCCTGTTGATATCCTGAATCTCATGTTGCCTCCCTGTTGGTTGTTGTTTACGTCGAGGGGACCGAGAAGCCGGTCTGGGCTCCTCTCTTGCACCGTGGCCGACGCGGGGATTCAGCCAAGAAAGAACAAACCGAATCCGTGGACACCTCCTATGCACCGCGCCATAATAGAGTGATAGGAAAAACAAGGTTGGACGTTTGCGGACGTGGAATACGCGCAGAGGGGAAGATGCGATCGGCTGTGTCGCTCCACGACTCAACTTTCATCAGATTTGCATGGGTATTTGTGAGTTCGCAATCGGCGCTTGGGCGCACTATCTGAGGTCCGAAAACGTCCAGTGTGCGTGCACGAATCCACTACGCTTATCCGCGAAGGGCGGAAGTCATGAATCTGGACTGGCGGATATGCTCGCGAGCGCGGCTTGCACGGGATGCGCGCTTCGACGGCAAATTCTTCATCGGCGTTCTGACCACCAAGATTTATTGCCGACCGGTCTGCCGCGGGCGTACCTCGCAGGAAAAAAACATACGGTACTTTCCTAGTGCGGCGGCTGCCGCGGAGGCGGGTTTTCGCCCGTGCTTGCGCTGCCGTCCGGAATCCTCTCCTGGAACTCCGGCGTGGGCTGGAACACAAAATACGGTTTCACGCGCCTTGCGGTTGATCAGCGAAACAGGCCTGGAAGACGGCGGCGTAGAAGCTCTGGCCGAACACCTTGGAATCGGGTCGCGCCATCTTCGGCGTCTCTTTCTGCGTCACCTGGGAGCCACGCCCAGCGCAGTGGCACAGACGCGCCGCTTGCACTTCGCTAAAAAGCTCATCGACGAAACCACTTTGCCCATGACGCAGATCGCCTTCGCCGCGGGCTTCGGCTCCGTGCGGCGGTTCAACGCTGCCTTCCGCAACATCTATCATCGAACGCCGACGCAAATTCGCAGCTTGGCGCTAAAAATGTCCCGCCAACCCGAAAATCAGTACCTCTTCCATCTGAACTTTCGCCCGCCGTACGATTGGAAACGCCTGTTGGAGTTCCTCGCCGCTCGAGCCATCCCCGGAGTGGAAGCGATCGAAGGCGGCTCCTTCCGCCGCTCGATTTTGGTGAATGAGCATCGCGGATATTGTGAGGTCTCGCTGGATGGTGGCCGGAATGCGCTCAACGTGCGCGTTCAGATTGGCGACTCGCGTGCGCTCTTCTTCATCATCGAGCGCATCCGCGCAATGTTTGATCTAAACGCGGACTGGGCGACCATCGCGCGAACCTTGGGTGCTGACCCGTCTTTGGTTTCGCACATCAATTCCAACCCCGGACTCCGCGTCCCCGGTTGCTGGAACGGGTTTGAGCTCGCTACACGGGCGATCCTGGAACAGCGGCTTGGCATCGCCAGAGCCAATGAGCTGGCTGGCCAGATCGCGCGCGTTTTCGGCGAGCCATTTTGTCCGGCGGATGGCGTTACTCATCTTTTCCCCACGCCCAAAGTTCTGGCGGTTGCGAATCTGGAAACCGTTGGTATGCCTCGTGCACAAGCGGATGCCATTCGCGCTCTCTCCTGCGCCGTTCGCGATGGACGAGTCAGCTTTGAAAAAGTGGTGGACGCCAATGCGTTCCTGGCCTCCCTTTCTGACATTCCTGGCATTGGAGAATGGACAACGCAGTGGGTGGCCATGCGCGCGCTTCGGGAGCCCGACGCTTTTCCGTCCTCTGACCACGGCCTTGCGCGAACTCTTGGGCTGGCAACTTCGCATGAACTTGAGCAACGATCCTCGGCCTGGCGTCCTTGGCGTGCCTACGCAGCCGTCTACCTATTGAGTTTCACCGCCGACTTCCGATTGCGCGGAAACGCGCTTGCGTCCGTGCCCAAGAAGGCGCGCGCTCGAAAAGCTGACTTCCGCCCGCAAACCTCAGCCGTCCAGCGGGCTTCCTAGTTGCCCAGCGACAATCGCGCTCATCCTCACGAAAACAGATCGTCTGTGCTGCGCCTTTCTCCTTTCGGCGGAGGGCCATGCGGCCTCGTGACGCTTAGCGGCAAATTCCGCGCCGGGAGGCCTCCGTTCCGTCGTTGCCGAGTCGCTGCTCCTCAAACATCAACTACAGATCCTCAATCGCGGCCGCAAGCGTGCTCCCAACCTGCGTCCCGCAGAGCGTTTCATCGCCGGTTTGTGCGCCTTTTCATGAACCCGGCAGGCGTTCTCCGTTCCGCCATCGCCCTGAAGCCATCCACGCCAGCTGCATCTCCACCACGTGCTGGCTAAACGAAAGTACCGCATATTGTTCTCGCGCAACCGCAGGCGTCCGCCTGGCCCGAAAGGACCGCAGAAAAAACTCATCGACGGCGTCGTTGAATGGAAACGGCGTAATCGCAACTGGGGTCGTCCCCGCATCGCCCAGCAGATCACCTTCGCTTTTGGGCGTTGCCATCGACAAGGATGTGGTTCGCCGGATCCTCTGCGTTCATTACCGGCCGGAATCGCATTCGGGAGGCCCATCCCGGCTCACCTTCCTCGGCCACATGAAAGACAGCCTCTGGAGTATGGATCTGTTCCGGTGCGAGTCGGCATCGTTGCGTACCCACTGGGTCCTGGTGGTCATGGATCAATACTCGCGCCGGATCATAGGGTTCGGCGTCCATGCCGGCACGGTCGATGGTGTCGCACTCTGTCGCATGTTTAACCGCGCCATCCGATGGCAACTCGAGATGCCCAAGTACCTCCGCGTGCTGGAGGTGACAGAAATCAAGAAGGTGCCCTATGTGCCGTTATCCCATCGCTTGTCGAGCGGCTCATTGGGACCTTACGCCGAGAATGCCTGGACAGCACGTTATTCTGGACCACCACCGACCTGGAGGCCAGGCTACTCGATTTCCAACACTATTATAATGAGCATCGCACGCACGCCGGACGCCAAGGGCACCCGCCGGTAACGGGCGTCAACGCCGATCGCTCACGAGCCAATCTCAGTTGTTATCGATGGCAGCAGCATTGTCGCGGCTTATACCAAACGCCGATGGCTGCCTGATTTTAGTAATTCGCCACCGACAGGGTGCTGAACCGCAATCCGGAGTTTTATTTCTCTGAACGGCCAAAACGAGACAAATACCTTTCCACCCATTGTCTTTGTCCTGGCGTGTTGGGCACCGGACAGCCTCTGGCTTCTTGAATCACTCGGAAAGCAGAATCAGCTGAAAGTCCAGCGCGAATCAAAGCAGAAGCGACAATCATTGCCGAACGTCCGATTCCTGCACGACAGTGAACTCCCACCGCTCTGCCATTGCGAAGGTGTTCCATTATGGAGTTCACCAGCCCATCAAATTCACAGAATGAATCGGGAACGGAGCTGTCCTCAATGGGAAAAGAGAGAAACTCCAGACCATAGTTTTGACAACACTGACTTTCTTCAAGGAGTCCCATATCTTGGGCTTCGGCACGAGTCAACGCTGAAACCAGGACGTCTACCCCGGCTCGTTTCAAAAGGCGGATGTCATCCACAAGCCACTCATATCCTCTCGGACGCGGCGTTATCGCCAGCCGGACTCCCTCTTTTTTTATCCAAAATGGATTCATGTATGATAATTACAAGATCCTCGTTGAAATCTGACTGGTTCCTCGCAATTCAAACATTGTCCACTACCATTGCATCTCCGACAGACGTTGCGGTAACTGCCACGCGGTACTTTTGCTTGCTCAAGGCTTTGTGAAGGCCAAGCAGCGTCGAAGGCTTCAGAACGATTGCGGAACGGAGCAGACGAGTGGGACGTACCAAGAGCGCCATCAAGCCGGCGAGGATGCGGTCCGAGGTGCATAAATTCGGCGATCGTTGCCGGGATCGATTCACGATCAAGAGTTGGTGCTTGAGGATAAGGGACTCCGCAACTAGGGAACGGACGCCGCCAGGGCCGAGCAAGCGGGCCAGGGTAGCCATGAAATGGATACAAAGAATGACCAGATTGCTCATCGCAGAATCGTAGCAGGAAGGGAAATCCTAAGGAAATATAGGCGAAACAACAATTCGCCAGCCACAGGGTATGTTCTCATTCTTAGAATGGTAAGGTGAGG
>Ga0306926_10010405_pt1 | contig 10283 bp, 9 predicted proteins | sample flu12Cox44000178_FD_203759 | JGI IMG/M metagenome (GOLD analysis project Ga0306926, IMG submission 203759) | Lab enrichment of tropical soil microbial communities from Luquillo Experimental Forest, Puerto Rico - flux8day.12C.oxic.44.000.178 (v2)... | ecosystem: Environmental > Terrestrial > Soil... | reverse complement strand
CATGAACCCTCTAATGAAAGCCGGTGAAATGTTTATTCGGGCGAAGGCGGCCGCTGTTTTCGCCTGTCAGCGCTTTGGTTGGTCATTTCCTCTGCTGCTGATCATTTTTGCCGGGATTTACTACGGCTCCTACGCACTCTCAGGACTCGATCTCCAGGGAGAAGGCGGCACAATCGGCATCATCGCTCAAAGGATCCTCGACGGTCAACGACCGATCGTGGACACCTTCCTGGGATATAACCTGCTTTGGTTTTTGCCAGTGGTCTGGCTTTTCCAGTTGTTTGGGCCGACCTATGTCGGGATCAAGGCGCTCTTTTTTACTCTTAGCGCAGTGATGGGCGTCCTCGGCTACCGGATACTCTGGCGCGCGACCGGGCGCCCCTTGCTCAGCGTCGCCGGCGCCATGGTAATTATTCTCATCCCCGGCATGCAGTTCCGAAATTATATGGGGTTGCTGGCGGTCGGAAACATGATGTTTCTGCTGGAATCGTTTGTATTTCCCCATCGTAGTTTGGCGCGGCGCTTATTCTGGCTCGGCGCAGCGAGTGCGTTTGTGGGGGTGACGTTCCTGTTTCGGATCGACCTGGGCATTTTCTATTCAGCGCTTCTCCTTGGCAGTGCAGTGGTGAATCTCTTCCTTGGGACTACCAAATGGAACGAACGGATCATTATCCTGGTGGCGAGTTTCGTGTTCCTTCCAGCCTTCTTTGGCGCGACTCACTGGCCAGTCGCTGCCTATGCGAAGCAACACGGCTTCGAACGCCAGTTTTGGTCTCAGTACGAATCCTGGTTGTCTGACCTGGAATCCAGGGCAGCCCAATTAGTGGTGAGACCCGGGCCGCTGCCCACTCCCGCGACCCGACCGGAACCCGCGACCGGAGGTTCGGCTCAGTCACGGGCAGCTCAAGCGCCCGCCGCATCGCCCCAGGTCGATCGCAGCACCCGGCCTTTGCCCGATCTGAAGGAAATCCTCTCGGGAAAAGGAGGCAGAGACCGCTTTTTACCCCTGCTAATTTACGCGCCGGTCATCTCTATCGCATTGATCCTGGTCGTGGCGCTCGGGCTTGCCATAACCGGCCTATGGCGGGGAGATTCAACAAAGAAATCGCGCAGTTTCCTTTTGCTGATCGTAACCGGGTCCGCTCTTTCCCTCTTTCCGCAGTATTTTTTCTTTCGTCCGGACCCTCCGCACCTCAGCGAGATGATGTGCGCATTTGTCATCGCATCAGTTTGCGCGCTCGGTGTTGCGCTCGAGTTCAGGAAATCCGGGTCACGACTTTTGCGCGCTTTCGGTCTTTTCTGGGGCGTAATCCTGGTCGTGCACATCGCACTGTACGCCAGGTACGGCGTCAGCCAGCCTTGGATGGGATCAATTGCGATGAAGAAGAAAGGCGAACAGCGAGTTGAGTTCGACAACCACGTCATCGCCTTCCTGCCCGAGGCCGAAAAGGAGGAACTGGAAGAGCTCTACCAGGCGGTGAAAACGCACTCCGCTCCCGGCGACTACGTGGTCAGTTTTCCCTACTCGCCCATGATCAACTTCATGACGAACCGAAGATCGTATCGGTATAACCTGTATGTCGACAATTCGACCCGGCCCGAGAACTTTGATGCGCAGGCCATCCAGGAGATTGAGACGCACAAGCCCGCGGTGATCGCGATTGACGATGTGGCAATGAATCTGACCGAGTCTTCCCGGTTCAGCGTCTGGGCTGCACCCACTCTGGACTTCATCCGGCGTCACTACCAATCCCTGGGTAACTTCATGGCTACAGACATCTACGCCCGTGAGCCGGAAACTTCCGGAACAACGACTGCAGCCGGCCCATAAGGGGCGGTCACGCGCCGGAATAACATTGGATGCCGGTTCGATCCGGTTTTGCCATCTGTCATTTTGTCATTTGCTATCTGCCATCTGCTATTTCCTTACTGCCAGCCCAAGAAGCACGTGCATATTTTCCACGTCCTCAGCCAGGTCCTCTCCCTTGGGTGTTTCGAGAACTTTGGGAATATTCCTGAATTCCTTTGCTTGCATGATTTCCCGAAAAGGGATTAGCCCGATCTTGCCCCGACCAATGTGCTCGTGCCGGTCGACCCGCGACCCGAGTCCGGTTTTCGAGTCGTTCAAATGCCACGCTGCCAGCCGATCACCGCCGAGAAGGGCGGCAAACTGCTTCCAGGTATTCCAGAATCCATCAGTGGTCCGAATATCGTAGCCCGCTTCGAACAAATGCGCAGTATCGAGACAGGTAGAGAGGCGCTCCGGAAACTTTGAGGCTTCGACAATCTTGGCCAGCTGTTCGAAGGTGTGACCGAGCGAGCTCCCCTGACCCGCGGTAATTTCCAGCGCGATTTTGCATTTGCCATCGGGCAAGGCACGAAACGCTTTGTCGAGGCTGGCTCCGACTCGCTGAATTCCGGACTTTTCACCGTCCCCCATGTGTGAACCGGGATGCAAAACGAGGAAAGGCAACTCGAGTTGATCGGCGCGACCGAGTTCCTCGACCAGGGCCTGAAACGACTTTTTCGCAAATTCCGGGTTGTTCGCGCCGGGATTAATCAAGTAACTGGTGTGCCCAAAGACGACATTTGGCTTGTCGGAAAAATTACGATAACTCGCCAGATCGGTTTCCGAGAACGGCTTGGCAGTCCATTGCATGTTGTTCTTGACGAAAATCTGGATTGCCGAGCACCCGATCGATCGTCCGCGCTCCAGGGCTTTGGCTGGACCACCGGCTATGGACATGTGCGCTCCGAGCAAGGGCTTCTTCACCGATGGCGAAGCAGGTCTGGAGGAACGCGTGAGGCTTCCTCGCTTCCTCGCTCCCCGGTTCGGTTCACTTCGGCCCATTCGAAGAAATCTGCCAAACCGGGTTCTGAAGGGTTCCGGAAGCGCGGAGACGGAGCGCGTTCTCGTCGACGTCGCCTGCGAGGTTCAGGGCGCTGTCCAGCAGGTCCAGGGTTCCGCTCAAGCTGAGCGTGTGCGACTGCGAGGTGATTCGAAGCGCGTCTATCTCGGCAACGGCTTGCTGCAGGCGAAAGTCCATGGTCAGCTCAGCCGGTTCGTGCAGTCCCAGGGAAACCAGGCGTTCGCTCAGGGGCATGAATAAAGGGCTTGCGCTGAAGCGCGCCTGAGCGACGCGAACCGATCCGGTAACAGTGGGAGGCACCCGGTTGATTCCTCGATGCTTCACCTTCACTTCACCGCTCAAGAGGCCGTCATATCCTCGAAGATGTCCGATTCTCTTGGCCAGCACCGGCACCTTCACGTTGGACAGCTGCACCTGTGCTTCGTAGAGGTTTTTCGTGATCGGCAATTTGGCGGTGTATTGCATTGTCCAGGTCCCCTCGCCGATACGACCGTCAAACCTGGTCATTTCGACGCGATCCTCTTTCACAGAGACCTGAGCAGCTGCAGAATCAAACGGGACATCCAGGCCGGCAAACTCGTAGCTGAAAGAGTTCGGAATTTCGATCTGCATTCCGAGGTTCTGCGTTCCGCCATCCCGAAATTGAATAACTCCGTCAGCGCGGATTCTGGGAGGCTGACTGAACCGGAACAACTGGACGGCTCGTTGCAGGGAAGGGTTAGTCCAGGCGGCAAGGGCTGCCGGGTAAAAATTTGTTTCGGCATGATGAATTCGCACTTCGCCTTTACCGAAATCGTAAGAGAAGGCTCCGGTGCCAGAGCCCTCATCTCGAGCGATCCGAACGTCCCTATAATCGACCGCCTGGTCCCGGATTTGAAAAGTCGCAGACGCCGAATTCATAAACGCCCCGCGCAGTTTTGTGCGCCCCAGCCAGATCTGGCCTGAGCCCTGAATATCCTTAAATTCTGGAGCCGGTCCGGAGAAGTTGCCCTGAACGACAGGCGGTGTCTGGAATTCCCAGTCGGCCAGAGCGCGCTGAACGCGCGCGGGAAATAGCGGCATGAGTGCAGTCGGGTTTAAGGCGGAGTGGAACCTCAGTCGAAAGTCGCCCGGAATATGAAGGATGTCTCCCGTCAATGTACCGGTCGGGTGAGTCACCTCAGCATTCGAGATCATCCACCAATCGCCGGCTCTGGAGAATTCCGCTTTCATGCTTTGGAACTGAACGGACCGAAACGAGAACCGGTCGAAGGCCAATTTCCCAACGAACTGGCTTTGGTGGTTTACCTTGGTAAACCCGCTCAGCTCAAGTTGAGGCGGCGAATCGAAGGTCCAGTCCTTGGCCCAGAGACAACGCGGCTCGCCGGCAAGGAGTTTGGCCAGATCCAGGCTGCTCCGGACTCGGAATCTTTTGGCACCAGTTGCCAGGTCCCAACTGGCAGTCGCAAATAGCTCACCTTGGCCATCGCGGACCTGGATTTTTGGGAGCTCCAGGCGCCGGTTTTCGAGCGAGAATTCCGCATTGAAATCGGAGAGCAGGTACTCCTGGCGAAGAATTAACCTGGCCGATAAGCGCCCACCTTGAATTCGGAGGCTGGCTGGATTGGCCAGATCAACCTGAAACGTCAGATCGAGCTTCGGCGGCTCGCCGGGAAACCGCATACCGCGTACTTCATCAATGAATTTGCTGACCAGTTTTTCCGCGGAATCCTTGTCAGCCCCGGCAGACTCGTCTTCAAAATGACTTGTAAATCGAAGTTGCGCCGGGTTCACCAGGGTACCGCTCGCCGTAAGCTGTATTCCATAAAGGTCTCCCGAGACCTGGCGAACTTCGATCCGGCCTGGCAGGAAATAGATTCGAGCGTGCAGGCTGTTGACCGCTACCCTTTTTCCGTGCGGATCCTCGGGATCGAGCGGTATCGAAATCCGAGCGCCGCGCAGATCCACGGCGTTGAGCGCGGCCTCATGCTGGAGCAGGTTCGCATAGTTAATATCGAGCGAGATATCGCTGATTTCGGCCAGGAGCGTCTGCCGGCTTTCAGTATCGAAGACCTGGACCTCTCTGGCGATCAAGCCGTGGAAAGGGTCCAGGGTCAGCCTGCGCGCCGTGATGACCAGACCATAGCGTTCAAATTCCTTGGCCAGGGTCCAGCGCCATCGTTTCCCGAACCCTTTATCGTAGACATACCAGCTGCCCCAGCAGAGCGCAGCGAACAGCAAGGCCAAAAGAGGCCACTTGGCCAGAAGAGCAATCCGCCGGGACATGAATCAAGAGATTCAGCCAAAGCGAGAAAAAGAAAAGGCACTTTTCTCTTCATTTCTGGCCCGCGTTGTGCTGTTAATGAACAACCGATGATTCAACCGAACTGTCGGGCACGCTTTACCGCTGAAGATTTCAACTTTATCATCGGCACCCTCTCTCGAAACGAGGCCGATGCAGTAAGTCTGGTTGATCTTCTTACCGACACTGAAACCCGGGACGAGGTTCTGGACCACGAGACTCTGATTCGCGCAGTCCTGGAGAACCCGGGAAATCTGACCATTTCTCCACATTTCTATTTCTACGTGCTGGCCAGACTTGCTCTCAAGGGCTCGGGAATCGATGACCGGCTGCTGGCCGACTACGTCGCTGCGCTGCTGGAGACATTCTCCCGGAGCCGCCACTTGCATGCTCCAATCGAGAACCTTGAAGCGCCTTACCTGTCCGACCTGCTGCTGGCATTGAAGGGGGCAACTTCGTACCAGAGCTTTCTGATACGCGCCCACGTCGGAAATTACTCCTTGTTTATCACCGGGATCTTCCACGAGAGCATTGAGCGCAGGAGCCAGCGCGGCGCTCCGAGTTGTTCGTTTTATGAGGACATGGGCCGAACAAATTTCCACGCCGTGGCTTCGCACCAGGTGGCGAAGCAATTTGAACTCAACCTCCTTTTTGAAACGCTGGCCGACCGGTTTCACGAGTGCCGTGTCGCTTTGAATCGACTGGCAGAAGAATTTGTCGACCTCGGAGACAACCGCTACTTGCCAACGTTGTGATCCGATGAACTCCACCCTGTTCAGCGAAGTCCAGAAACTCTTCGAGCGCACCTACGCAAGTGTAGGAATCAACCTGGAGGATTGTCTGATCGATCGCGTCCGCTGTGCGCACCTGACCAAGCTGGCCGGCGCGTCGGCTCGTGAATTGAGCGACCTGGCGCGCACGTTTCTGCGGACTGCCGATGATCGGCTTTACGTTGGAATCTACTACTCGACCTGGCTGATCGATCAGCTGGAGATGCACGACCCGCGCTCGGGCCTGAGCAATTCGAACATTCAATCCCTGATCATGTTCGTCGAAGAGATCAACCATGCGTTGCATGCCGCCTTACAGTTCAAGGCGGGCCTGCGCCGCATCGAGAGCGAAGACTTTGCCAGGAACCTGGAGCTGCAAGGCCTCGTCGATACTTATCTGGTATTGCTGCTCTTTGTCGCTTTTTTTCGCCGGACTCAGAAAGTCTCAAGGATGGATCGCCGTTGGCTCCGGTTCCACTTATTCGAGTCGCGTCTGCCTGATGCGTATCAAGACGAGAATTTGCGCGCCCGATATCTGGAGACTGCGGAGTTAGCTTCCTCCTACACTCACTACCTGGACACGCTGATCGGGGCCAGGCGCCTGGAAGAAATCCGTAATTTTCACACCTTAAGTTATGACCAGAAGAAGCGGCATATCCTTGCATTGCTGAATCGAGAGGCGAAGGACGAGGGGTAAATTCCGCCTCGTGAATTCTGCCTCCCAAAATTGCGCTTTGCAGACTCGGCGTTTGACGTCGCACCTAGTCTTCCTCTACAACCCGAGGGGAAATGAAGATCTGGATCAACCGGGCTGGCCAAAATCTCGGCACCTTTACTCTGGAGGAAGTTCAACAAAGGCTTGATCAGGGACAATTCGTTGCGACGGACCTTGCCTGGCAGGAAGGTATGGAGGGCTGGAAACCGCTTTCCGAATTTCCAGGCCTCACTATCCCCCCTGCCAGACCAGAATCGCCGCCCCTGGTTCCACCCGCCGAGACGCCGGGTGCCGAGCTTGCCACCGCACCCGCTGCCGAGGTAGCACCGGCCTGGGAACGCCTCTCCGAGGTTGGCTTCGGAAAAGCGTTCTTCACGACCTTTAGACAAATCCTGTTCGAGCCGGGACAAACGTTCGCCCGGCTCCCGCTGAACGGCAAACTCGGGAGACCGACCGGTTTTTTTGCCGCCGTCGTCGCGCTCCAGCTGTTGATCTCGCTTGGGCTTCCGCTTGGGCTTCAATTGGCATTAGGACCGATGGTCGGCGCATATTCGCACTCAGAGGAATATGAAAAACTCGCTGCCATGACCGGCAACCTGGCGGTCGTTATTCCGCTGATGATCATTGTCGGTTTTGTATTCATGATCGGCGTGAATTTCCTCGTAGCGGGTATTTACCATTTGGTCCTGACGCTTCTAGGCGGAGCGACCAAAGCCTATGAAGGCACTTACAAAGTAATCTGCTATTCCCAGGCCGCGCAGATCGTCAGCGTCATCCCGTGCGTTGGGCCGATCGCGGCTATCATCTGGTACTTGATCGCAGCGATTACAGGGCTTCAGAAAGTGCACCAGACCGAGGGTTGGAAAGCCGCGCTGGCCATCCTTATCCCCTATTTTCTGTGCATAGGGACAGCGGTCGCGCTCACAATCTTCCTCGTTGCTCAGGCCCAGAAGGAGATGCGGTGAAGGCAATGCGCCGGTTTTGTCGGCCGTTGGCACCGAACGAAATGGATTTTGAGGGGTGGTTTCTCTTCGGGTCGGCGGCGCTCGCGGTTGGGAGCTTGACCTGGCTTGCCTGGGGTTTGCCCTGGCCCAGATGCTGGGTCCGCCACTTGCTCGGCGTCCCGTGTCCGACCTGCGGTTCAACCCGGTGCGCGCTTGCGTTCGCTCACGGCGACCTTCGCCACGCGATCGCACTAAACCCGCTGATGTTCTGTGTCTACGCGGCAACGATTGGTTACGACTGCTACGCGAGCGTCGTTCTCTTATTTCGATTGCCCCGGGTTCGCTTCGAGTCCCCTCCAGCTGCAATCAAACGCAGCCTCGGGATCATAGTGGCAGCTGCAATCGCGCTGAACTGGTTTTATCTGCTGACAAGCTATAGCAGATAGCAAATAGCCTGGAGAGCTGGAGTGCCGGTCTCGCACATTTTGATCGAAGGCTGAACAGGCTCCTCCGAAAGCACCAAAGGTGCAAACCAACCAAAGCTTAGGGCGAAGCCCTAGGACTCGGGTCAAAATGTCGTTTGCGGTCTGAAGGACCGCTCCAGAATCACGCCGCGGTGAGCCTGGTACTCTCCCTCTGTCACTGCCGCTCTCCTACCGCAAAGGTCGGGCTCACCTCGTGCTGCGCGGCACAGAACAGGTCGAGCGTGCTTAGGCCCATTCGCGCGATTGCTGCATGGGCCAGTTCCGCGCTATTGCAGTCGCGGCTCAGGTGACCCAGCACCACCCGCTTCAGGCGATCGCCAGCAATGTTTGCAACCACCTTTGCCGCCTCCTCGTTCGACAGATGGCCATGCCGCGAAAGAATGCGCTGTTTGACCGACCACGGCCGCCTGAGATCGTCCTGCAGCATGCGTTCGTCGTGATTGGTTTCGATAACCAGCGTGTGCACCTGGCGAATGCGTTCGAGCGCATGTTTCGGTGCATGACCGAGGTCGGTCAGAAATCCCATCGCTCCTTCATCGCTGGCAAATACGAATCCGACCGGATCGACCGCATCATGTGGCACGTAGAAACTTTGGATTTCGAGATCTTTAACTGTGAAGACCGACCCGGTTTCAAATTTTCTGAAGGCCTTCTGGGCCGTGTATCCGCCATAAACCATTGCTTCGGCGGTTTCCCGATTGCAGTAGAGAGGGACTTCAAATCGCCGGGCTAGAACTTCGAGACCCGCAACATGATCACCATGCTCGTGCGTAATGAAAATCCCGTCCAGGGACTCGGGCTGTACTCCTACCGACTGAAGCCGCCGGCAGATCTGGCGAGCGCTCAGCCCGGCATCAACCAGGAATCGGCAGCTGTCCGTAACCAAAAGCGAGCAATTTCCCGCGCTTCCACTGCCGAGCACCGTCAAACTGAACACAAGCTCATTTAACCGCAGATCGCCAGGGAAGGAAAGGAATTCAAGAGTCAGGAGTCAGAATTAGGCCACGGCAGGCGAAACCCACGACCGGTAGGGCAAGGCTTGCCTAGCCTAAACCCATGGGCTTCCATCCACCTACTATGCAGCCATCACGGGAACATGGTGTCCTTCCAGAGAGCGAGGAGTAAGAGGACGCGAACAACATATAATAGCAACGATACAATATATGCATTGTACGGCCCATGATAATTCATAACGCCAAGACGAAAGGTGGCAACCCATGGGTTTAGGCTCGGCAAGCCTCGCCCTACCGACGCTGGGTTCAACCATACCTGGCAGCGGGCACATCCTGCCAGCGAACGGACCTATTGCCGAACCGAACTCGGAGAACCGGGCGCATTGGAAATGCGCCCCTGCCTCCCCAAAAAAAATAGCTTGCCGCTCTCCCGGTTCGTTTCGAATTTAGACTTCCCCTCAGATGAACCGATACATCACTTACTTAATCATGGGCCCTCCCGGTGGAGGCAAAGGAACGCAAGGGAAGGCCTTGGGAAGTGTGCCTCGATTTTTCCACTGCGCCTGTGGCGACGTCTTTCGTTCGTTGGACACACGAACGCCACTCGGTCAAAAATTCATCGAATATTCGAGCAAGGGATTACTGGTGCCCGATGATCTCACCGTTGAGCTTTGGCGGACGAGTATTGAGCACCAGGTCGTAGCAGGTGAGTTCAAACCCGATATCGATGCTTTGATTTTGGACGGTATTCCGCGAAATGAACACCAGGCAAGCCTGATGGATAGGCTGATCGATGTTAAAAAGGTCTTCCAGCTCCAGTGTGCAAAGCGGGAAGAACTCGTCCGCAGATTGCGCAAACGCGCCCTGAAAGATAATCGCCTTGATGATGCGAGCGAAGCAGTTATTAATATGCGGCTCGACCTCTACGAGAAGGAAACCAAGCCCGTGCTCGATCATTACTCAGACCGGGTCGTCATTATCGACGCGTTGCAGCCGCCGGTAAAAGTCCTTCATGACATCATCGAGATGATCTGGAATTCGCACGACGGGATTCTGGCCTTCAATGCGTGATTGGTGAAGGAGTCAGTTGACGCCTGAGGGAGTTTCGCTGGCAGGCCCCTGTAGGGCGGCAGGGTCCGCCGCCGCAATGTATGTTTGAACCCGCCGTGGGTCGGGCAAGGCTTGCCGCGGTTTGACTCCTGGCTCCTGGATTCTGAATTCTCGCTCCCCTCTTCCCCCCTGGACTCCGCGTCCCCGGCGCAACA
>Ga0306926_10010404_pt1 | contig 10283 bp, 6 predicted proteins | sample flu12Cox44000178_FD_203759 | JGI IMG/M metagenome (GOLD analysis project Ga0306926, IMG submission 203759) | Lab enrichment of tropical soil microbial communities from Luquillo Experimental Forest, Puerto Rico - flux8day.12C.oxic.44.000.178 (v2)... | ecosystem: Environmental > Terrestrial > Soil... | reverse complement strand
GGCATGGAGTCGGCCGCCTATGCCGCACTGCTGATCGCCGGTGCGGTCTTCTTCGCCTACCTGCTCGCCACCGGGAACGCCACCATCGCGCTGTTCGCGGTGGCGCTGGCCGGCGGCGGCCTGCTGACCACGGTCGGGGTCATCGTGTCGATGGACTCGTTCGGCCCGGTGACCGATAACGCGCAGGGCATCGCGGAGATGTCCGGCGATGTCGAGGGCGACGCCGCGGTGGCGCTCACCCACCTGGACGCCATCGGCAACACCACCAAGGCGATCACCAAGGGCATCGCGATCGCCACCGCGGTGCTCGCCGCGACCGCGCTGTTCGGCTCCTTCCACACCATCGTCGTACAGCAGCTCGGCAGCGCGGGCAGCACCTTCAGCCTGTCGGTCGACCGGCCCAGGGTCCTGATCGGGGTGATCATCGGCGGAGCGGTGGTCTTCCTGTTCGCCAGCCTGCTGATCATGGCGGTCGGCCGGGCGGCGCAGGGCGTGGTGGCGGAGGTGCGCAACCAGTTCCGCCGCCACCCCGGGATCATGGATTACACCGAGAAGCCCGAGTACAGCCGGGTGATCGACCTGGTCACCAGGGATTCGCTGCGCGAGCTGGTCACCCCGGGCCTGCTCGCGGTGCTGGCCCCGATCGCCATCGGCTTCACCTTCGGTTATTCCACCCTCGGCTCCTACCTGGCCGGCGCCATCGCGGTCGGGGTGCTGATGGCGGTGTACCTGGCCAACTCCGGCGGCGCCTGGGACAACGCCAAGAAGGTGGTCGAGGACGGGGCGTACGGCGGCAAGGGCTCCGAGGCGCACGCCGCGACCGTCATCGGCGACACGGTCGGCGACCCGTTCAAGGACACCGCGGGACCGGCTATCAACCCGCTGATCAAGGTGATGAACCTGGTTTCGCTGCTGATCGCGACCAGCATCGTGAAGTACAGCAGCAACGTGGGCCTGCGAGTAGGGGTCGCCCTGGCCGCGGTCATCATCATCGTCGCGGCCATCGTGATCTCCAAGCGCCGCTCCGCGGGCGTGGTCGAGGTAGTGCCCTCAGGTGCCGAGGCGGCCGGCGCAGTCTCGCCCGCCGTCGAGGGTGCCCCACCCGCCGTCGAAGGGGCCCCGCCCGCCGTGGAAGCCCCGCACGGCACATCCGTCACCACGACCACAGCGGACACCGACCCGGACAGCGCCCCGGCCGCCAAACGCCGCGAATAGCCAGGCCCCAACGAGATGAAACCCGGGTTTCACTACGCTAGAACGCAGTGAAACCCGGGTTTCACACCATTCAGGGAGCTGCCGGAAGGCGTTAGTGCGGCTCGGCGTGCTCCACATCGTCGCTGGAGATGCCGAGCAGGTACAAGATCGCGTCCAGGTAGGGGACGCTCAGCGAGGTGTCGGCCGCGTCCCGGACCAACGGCTTGGCGTTGAACGCGATGCCCAGCCCGGCCGCGGCGATCATGTCCAGGTCGTTGGCGCCGTCGCCGACCGCGACGGTCTGGGACAGCGGTACGCCCGTTTCCGCGGCGAACCGGCGCAGCGCGTCGGCCTTGGCCGCCCGGTCGATGACCGGGCCGGACAGCCGGCCGGTGAGCTTCCCGGCCGAGATCTCCAGCTCGTTGGCCGCGACGTAGCCGATGCCGAGTTCGGCGGCTAGCGGGGCGATCACCTGGAGGAAGCCGCCGCTGACGATCCCGAACTTGTAGCCGAGCCCGCCCAGCGTGCCAATCAGGGTGCGCGCGCCCGCGGTCAGCCGCAACTGGCCCCGGACCTCGTCCAGGACCCCGGCGTCCAGCCCGGCCAGCAAGGAAACCCGCTCGCGCAGCGCCGCGGCGAAGTCGAGCTCACCGCGCATGGCCGCCGCGGTGACCTTTGCCACCTCGCCGGCGCAGCCGGCCCGGGCGGCCAGCAGGTCGATGACCTCATCCCGGATCAGGGTGGAATCCACGTCCATGACGATCAGCCGTAGCGCCCGCCGGTGCAGGCCGCCGCGCTGGACCGCGACGTCGATGCCCTGGGCGACCGCCACCCGGGCCAGGTCCTCGCGCAGCAGCACGGGGTCGCCGCCGGAGATCTCCATCTCGATGCAGGTCACCGGGCGCCGGGCCAGCCGGCCGATCCGGTCGATGTTCGCGCCGCTGGCGGCGATGCGCCCGGCGATCGCGGTGATCGCGGCCGGTGCCAGCGGGCTGCCGAGCAGGGTGACGTGCAGCCGACCGGCCCGGGCCGGGACGTCTCCCGACCCGGTCGTGATCTCGGCCTGCAGGCCGAGATCACCCGCCAGCGCGGTGACCGCCGAGTAGATGCGGGTCAGGTCGGGCGGGCCCGCGCATTCCATCAGCACGCCGAGGACCAGCTTGCCGCGGATCACTACCTGCTCGATGTCCAGCACCGACAGCGGGTACCCGGTCAGGACGCCGAACAGCCTGGAGGTCACGCCCGGCCGGTCCGGGCCGGTCAGGGTGATGAGCAGGGTGGTCCGGGAGGTATTCATGGCGGCGTCAGGCTACCGGAAGAGGCTGAGATCCCGAGCGCCGGCCAGGGGGCCGCCCCGATCCGGACCGCCCGCCGACCGCGGTCACGCATACTTGACACAACTAACGGCCGATAGGTAAGAGGTTCTGAGTGAGATGCGGGCAGTGCGGCGCGTCTCTGGGGGCGGCAGACCGGTTCTGCGGAACGTGCGGCGCACCCCTAGGGGCATGCCCGTCGTGTGGTGAGCAGGTCGTTCCCGGTGATCGTTTCTGCCGGGCGTGCGGTTTCGAGCTGTCCGGCGACCCCGGCACCGGGCCAGCCCCAGCGACCAGGCCAACCCCGGCGGCCAGGAGCGCCCCCGCCACGGACCACGAGCCGGTGGCCGAACGCCGGGTGTGCTCGGTGCTGTTCTGCGACCTGGTGGGCTTTACGCCGTTGTCCGAATCGCGGGACCCCGAGGCGGTCCGTGAGCTGCTGTCCAGCTACTTCGGGGTGGCGCGGACGGTAATCGGCCGCTGCGGCGGAACGGTCGAGAAGTTCATCGGCGACGCGGTGATGGCGGTCTGGGGGGCACCTACCGCATCGGAGGGCGACGCCGAGCGGGCGGTCCGGGCCGCGCTGGACCTGATCACCGCCGTGAGCCAACTCGGCGCTGAGGCCGGCGTGGCAGGCCTGGCCGCCCGGGCGGGCGTGGTCACCGGCGAGATGGCGGTCAACCTGGGCGCGGTCGGCGAGGGGATGGTGGCCGGGGACGCGGTGAACACCGCGGCCCGGGTGCAGGCCGCGGCCGGGCCGGGGCAGGTGCTGACCGACGCGCCGACGCAGCGACTGGCCGGCCGCGCCGTCGGGTTCGCCGACGCCGGCGAGCATCAGCTGAAGGGCAAGGCCGAACCGCAGCGGCTGTGGCGGGCCACCCGGGTGGTGTCGGCGGTGGGCGGCGTGCTGCGGGTCGACGGCCTGGAGGCGCCGCTGACCGGGCGGGATGCCGAGCTGCGCACGATCAGGGAACTGTTCCACGCCGCGGTCGAGCGGCAGGTGCCGCGCCTGGTCCTGGCGTCCGGCCCGGCCGGAGTCGGCAAGTCCCGGTTGGGCTGGGAGTTCGAGAAGTACACCGACGGGCTGGCCCAGGACGTGTGGTGGCACCGGGGCCGGTGCCTGTCCTATGGCGAGGGGGTCGCGTTCTGGGCGCTGGCCGAGATCGTCCGGCAGCGCCTCGGCATCGCCGAGGAAGACACCGCCGAGGTCGCCGCGGCCAAGCTTGACGACGGGTTGGATCAGATCGTGCCCGATCCGGGCGAGCGATCGTATGTGGGAGTACGGCTGGGCCGGCTCCTCGGCGTGCCGTTCCCCAGGGACGTCGGGGGCCCGCTGGTCCGGGAAGAGCTGTTCGCCGGGTGGCGGCTGTTCTTCGAGCGCCTCGCCGCGCAGATGCCGGTCGTGCTGCTGGTGGAGGACGCCCAGTCCGCCGACCACGGGCTGCTGGACTTCCTTGACCATCTCATCGACTGGGTGCGGGACCTGCCCATCTACGTGCTGGTATTCGCCCGCTCCGAGCTGCACCAGGCCCGCCCCGGGTTCGGAGTCGGCCGCAACCGCAGCACGCTGACCCTGGATCCGCTGGATGCGGCCTCGATGGACCATCTGGTGGATGCGCTGGTCCCCTCGATGCCGCTACCCGCCCGGTCGGCCATCACCCGGCAGGCGCAGGGCATCCCGCTGTTCGCGGTGGAGACCGTGCGAGCGCTGATCGACCGCGACATCGTCCAGCCCGTCGAGGGCGAATATCGCCTGGTGGGCGACCTCGGCGACTTGGCCGTCCCGGACAGCCTGCACGCGCTGCTGGCCGCCCGGCTCGACGCCCTCGACCCCGGCGTGCGGCGGCTGGTCACCGACGCCGCGGTGCTCGGCACCACCTTCCCCGCCGAGGCGCTGATCGCGGTCTCCGGACAAGACGAGCCGACGGTCCGCGCGGCGCTGGCCGAGCTGGTGCGCCGCGAGGTGCTCGCCGTGTCCGCCGACCCGCTGTCGCCCGAACGCGGCAGCTACCAGTTCGCTCAGGAGATGCTCCGTCAGGTCGCGTACGACACGCTGTCCCGGCGGGACCGTAAGGCCCGCCACCTGGCCGTGGCCAAGCACCTGCGGGCCGCCTTCGCCGGCGACGGCGAGGAGGTCAGCGACGTCGTCGCCCGGCACTACCTGGACGCGCTGACCGCCGCACCGGAAGACCCTGATGCCGAACGAATCCGGGCTGAAGCAGCCGCCGCCCGGGTCCGGGCCGCCGAGCGCGCCGAACGCACCGGCGCCTTGGCCCAGGCCGCCGCCAGCTACGCCAGCGCGGCGGCGCTGACCCCGGCGCAGGACGCGAACGGCCAGCAGGTCGCCGGCCGGCTCTGGGAACGCGCCACCCAGGCCGCAGTCGATGCCGGAGACTTCGGTACCGCCGTCCGGAACGCAGACCAGGCCCAGGCCGACTACCTGCGGTGCGGCCAGGCCCGGGCCGCGGCCCGGGTCCAGGCCGTCGCCGGGCAGGCCCTGCGGCTGTGGGGCCACACCGCCGAGGCCCGCGATCGGCTCACGATCGCGATGGAGGTGCTCCGGGCCGACCCGGACCGCGACACGGTCCGGGCGCTCGACCAGCTTGCCACCGTCGCGGTGTTCTCCGGCTCGGCCGACGCCGATCAGCTATCGGCCGAGGCCCTGGCCCTCGGCCAGGATCTGGATGTCGATCCTGGACTGCTTAGTAGCCTGTTCCTGACCCGCGGGATTTACCTGACCGTGGCCGGGCGCCGCCCGCAGGCGGTCGCGTACATGCGGGAGAGCACGAGGCTGGCCACTCAGGCCGGCGACGCCCTCATCCTTGGCCGTGCGCTCCTCAACCTGTCGCATGTGCTGGCCCCCACCGACCCCACGGCCGCGGCGGAGGCCGCCCGCACCGCGGCTGACCACCTGCGCCAGACCGGCGCCCGGGACTACCTGGCGATCACGATCACCAACCTGACCCAGGCTCTGCTCGCACTCGGCGACTGGGACGCCGCCGAGGCCGAACTCACCCGGGCTGCCGACCGCGACGGCCTGGCCGACAACGAGATGCTCATCCTCCACCAGGCCTGGCTGGCCGCGCTGCGCGGTGACCCCGACCGAGCCGAGACCTGGCTGACGTCGGTGCCGGACCTGCGGGCCAGTGAGGAACCTCAGTCGCAGGCCGACATCAGTACCGTGGAGGCCCTCATCGCCGCCGCGCGGCGCCACCTGGAGACCGTGCTGGGACACGCCCGGGTCACCTTGGCCCACGTCGATGCCATTGGCTTCGTCCACGAGGCGATGCGCTGGGCCTGGCCGCTGGCCGCGCGCACGGCCTGGGAGCTGGGCGACGGCGCGGCCGCCCGCGACCTGCGCGCCATGCTCGACGCCCTCCAGCCCGGACGGCTGCCGCCCATGTTGCGCGCCGAGCGCGACCTGGCCCGGGCCAGGGCCAACGAAGGCGACTTTGCCGCCGCGATAACCAGCCTGCGCGAGCTGGGCACGCCCTACCATCTCGCGCACGGCCTGCTCGACTACGCCGAGGTGCTGAGCCGGCTGGGCGAGACCGACGCGGCGGCGGCCGCCGTCGGCGAGGCCACCGCCATCGCCGTCCAGCTCCGCTGCCAGCCCCTGCTCGACCGGGCCGCGGACCCCACGCGCAGCGAAGCGCAAATCACGGCAGCAGCAGGTGCACGTCCCCGAACTCGTGCCACAGGTACCCCGACGTGATGGCCGCCTCGTAGCACCGGCCGAGCAGCTCCGGCCCGGCGAACGCGGCCAGCATCCGCAGGTGCGAGGACCGCGGCTCGTGCAGCCCGGTGAGCAGCCCGTCCACCGCCCGGACCCCGGTCTGCTGCGTCACCACGTGCGACGTCCAGCCCGCCGACGGCGTGACGAACCCGTCCGCAGCGGCGGCGGTCTCCAGCGCGCGCACCACGGTGGTGCCCGCGGCGATGACCCGCCCGCCGTGCTCGCGCACGTGGTTGACCAGCCGGGCCGTCGCGGGCGGCACGTCGTACGGCTCCGGGTAGGGATCCTCGTCGGCCTCCAGCGAGGACACCCCGGCGTGCAGGGTGAGCGGGGCGATCAGCACGCCGCGGGCCACCAGGTCGGTGACCACCGCCGGGGTGAACGGCCGGCTGGCGCTGGGCATCTCCGCGCTGCCCGGCTTGCGGGAGAATACCGTCTGGTATGCCGACCGCGGCCAGTCGCGGCTGACGTAGGAGTACCGGATCGGGACGCCGTAATGCAGTAGATACGGCACGACTGCGACCGACAACCGGGCGCGCCAGAGCCGTCCGGTGACCTTGCCCTCCAGGGTCAGCGCCGCCCCGCCGGGCAAGTCGATGACCTGGGCGGGGAACACCGGTCCGTTCGGCCGGGAGATTGTGTCTTTTATCGCACGCAGTTCCACCAGCCACGCACCATCGGGCCGGGGCGTGGAGAAGTGCACGGCCAGCCCGCGGCCGACCCTGACCTGGGCGGGCAGCGTGCCGGTGTCGTTGACGACCAGCAGGTCGCCCGGCAATAGCAGGCCGGGCAGATCGCGGAAGGCGTGGTGGCTGACCTGCCCGGTCGCGCGGCGGCTGAGCAGCAGCCGGACGCCGTCCCGGGGCAGGCCGCGCGCCTCGGGCGGATCGTGGGCTTCGCGCTCGGCGGGCAGGGTGAAGTCGATGACCATAAGCTCACCGGGCCGCTGGGAGAAGGTGCGCGGCGCGGTACCGGCCGCTCGGCAACCGCTCGGCCACTAGCCGGGTGAACGCGGGCACCACCGTGTCGGGCCGGGGCCGGTCGGAGATGTCCTCGCCAGGGAAGGCCTGCTGGTGCATGTCGGTACGCAGGTCGCCCGGGTCGGCCCACCACACCCGGACGGCGAGTTCCTCGGCGGCTAGCACGTTGGAGGCCTGCTCCAGGGCCGCCTTGGCCGCGCCGTAACCGCCCCAGCCCGCATAGGCCTCCACCGCCGCGTCCGAGGTGATGTTCAGCACCGCGCCGCCGCTGGCCCGCAGTAGCGGCAGCAGCAGCTGGGTCAGCGCGATCGGCGCGATCACGTTCACCTCGAACGCGGCGCGCAGCTCATCCACCGGGTAGTCGGCCAGCGCGGGCAGCGGGCTGGCGCCCAGCGTGCCCGCGTTGTTCACCAGCAGGTCCAGCCGGCCGGCGTGCTGTGCCGCGCGGAGCAGGCCGGCCCGGTGCGCCGGGTCGGTGACGTCGCCCGGAATGGCGGTGACGGAGCCGCCGATCTCGTCCGCGGCGGCGTTCAGGTCATCGGCGTTCCGTGCGTCCAGGATCAAGGCGTAGCCCTCGCGGGCCAGGCCGGCGGCCAGCGCCCGGCCCAGTCCGCGGGAGGCCCCCGTAACCAGAGCCAGCGGGGGGGTCTGGGGGGGTCGTCCCCCCGGGTTGGCACTGTGGTGGTTCATGTCGCTCACGCTAAGCGGCCCGCCGCCTGGGCGCATCGGCCGCGCGTCGCGGCGGGCGTGGGTCAATGGTCCTAGGACCCCCGCCCGATGCGACCAGCCGCAGCGCCCGGCTAACGTCAAACATGTGAGCGACGGGCTGGACGAGCTGTACCAGGTGAGCCAGGCGGTGCTGTCCGTCACCCGGCAGATGTCCGTCCGCGACGTGCTGCAGGTGATCGTGCGGTCCGCACGGTCTCTGGTCGGCGCGCGCTACGCGGCGCTCGGCGTGCCGGACGAGGGCAACTCGTTCGCCGAGTTCGTCGTGGACGGGATCAGCGACGCCGAGTGGCAGGCCATCGGCCCCCTGCCCCGTCGGCACGGGATGCTTGGCGTGCTCCTCACCGAGGGCAAGCCGGAACGCCTCGCCGACATCCGCCGGGATCCGAGGTTCGAGGGCTGGCCGGCCGCCCACCCGCAGATGTCCCACTTCCTGGGGGTACCGGTGCGCGACGGTGACCAGGTGCTCGGCATCATTTTCGCGGCCAACAAGACCTCCGCCGCCGCCGAAAAGCACGGGTTCACTGAACGTGATCTCCAGATCCTGTCCCTGTTTGCCGCGCACGCGGCCATCGCGCTGACCAACGCCCGGCTGTACGAGCGCAGCCGCGACCTCAGCGTCATGCAGGAACGAGCAAGGCTGGCCCGGGAACTGCACGATGCGGTCACCCAAAAGCTGTTCAGCATCCGGGCGCACGCCCGGGCCGCCGCGGTGCTGGCCGCCCGGGAGCCCTGTGCCCCCGACCGGGTGAAAGCCGAGATCGAAGTCGTAGGCGCACTCGGCGCCGAGGCCCACGCCGAGCTGCGCGCTGTGATCGACGGGCTGGCCCCGCCCGATCTGCAGGACGGGGGACTGGCCGAGTCGCTAAGAAGGTACGCGGTGCTGGCCGGACGCGCCCACGGGATCCCCGTCACGTTCACCGCGGCCGAACTCCCCGCCCTCAGCCCCCGGACCGAGGCGGCGCTGTACCGGGTCGCGCAGGAGGCGCTGCACAACGCGCTGCGTCACTCGGGGGCGGGCACGGTCGGCGTGCGCCTGGCCCGGACCGGGCGCCGCGTCACCCTCGAGGTCGGCGACGACGGCCACGGGTTCACCCCCGAGGCGCCCTCCGGCGGGGTCGGGCTGGCCTCGATGCGGCAGCGCGCGGCCAACGTAGGCGGCACGCTGAGCATCAGGTCGGGCGCTTCGGGCACGCTCGTACGGATGGCGGTACCCGTCAAAGCCGAGGCCGGAGGTCAGTGATGGCGCAGCAGCCCATCTCCGTGCTGATCGTCGACGACCACCCGGTAGTCCGGCAGGGACTGCGCGTGCTGCTCGAGGTGCAGGACGGGATCGAGGTGGCCGGCGAGGCGGGCGACGGCGCCAGCGCGCTCGCGCTGGCCGCGGAGCGAGCGCCGGACGTCATCCTGCTCGACCTGAAGCTGCCGGGCATGGACGGCCTCGCCGTGCTCGGCGAACTGAACGCCCGTCGCGGCCAGAGCCGCGTCCTGGTGCTCACCAGCGTCACCGACCACGCCTCGGCCGCCGCGGCGGTGCGTGCGGGCGCGACGGGCGTGCTGTACAAGGACGTGGACCCGGACGCGCTGGTCCGCGCGATCCGCGCGGTCCACGACGGCCACCTGCTGCTCGCCCCGGAAGCGGCCGGGACGCTGCTGCACTCAGCCAGTGCGCCGGCCCGCGGCCTGGATGCTCTCACCAGCCGTGAGCGCGAGGTGCTGGCCGAGCTGACCCATGGCCGCTCCAACCGCGAAATCGCCCGGGCGCTGCAGGTCTCGGAGAAGACGGTCAAGGCTCACGTGAGCTCGGTGCTGGCCAAGCTCGGCGTGCAGGACCGCACCCAGGCCGCGCTGCTCGCGGTCCGGCATGAACAGGGAACCCGGTGACAGAGGTTCGGTCTCGGCGTCACAATGAGCCGAGGGATGCCGAGGAAGGGGACCTGATGTCCGACGAGGTGCTGCGGCTCCGCGGCGTCGAGGTCCGGCGCGACGCGGCGGTCCTGCTCCGCGGTGTCGACTGGACGGCGCACGAAAACGAGCGCTGGATCCTCATCGGTCCGAACGGCGCGGGCAAGACCACCCTGCTCCAGGTGGCCGCCACCACGCTGTTCCCGAGCCAGGGCACGGTCGAGGTGCTCGGCGAGCGCCTCGGCGAGGTCGACATCTTCGACCTGCGGCCCCGGATCGGGCTGACCAGTGCCGCGGTCGCGGAACAGGTCCCGCCCAACGAGAAGATCATCGACCTGGTGCTTACCTCTTCCTACGGCATCCTCGGCCGGTGGAAGGAGGACTACGACTCCGCGGACGTCACCCGCGCCGTCGAACTGCTCGACGCGC
>Ga0306926_10010401_pt1 | contig 10285 bp, 15 predicted proteins | sample flu12Cox44000178_FD_203759 | JGI IMG/M metagenome (GOLD analysis project Ga0306926, IMG submission 203759) | Lab enrichment of tropical soil microbial communities from Luquillo Experimental Forest, Puerto Rico - flux8day.12C.oxic.44.000.178 (v2)... | ecosystem: Environmental > Terrestrial >... | reverse complement strand
CTTGGTGTATCTGTGCTTGACGTGGCAGATGGCTTTGGGTCGCGCGGATCTCTAAAGGATCAAGTTGCGAAGGACGCCTTAGCATCGTGTGCAACGGCGATATTTCTGTTCTGCCGTGACGATGATCTCGCTGTTAGAGGGAATCTCACATTCGAGCTGGGTTACTTCGCTAGGGCCAAAGGCTTGGAGCGAACTCTGGTCATCTACGAAGCCGGGTCAGAGCTACCCAGTGAGTTCGCCAAGGTAATCAGTAGTATCTATCTCATAGATCGTCTGGACATTACTGCAATCCAACCTCATTTGCGTGCTTTCGTTCATATGAGGTTGTAAGGCATCAAGATATGTTTGGCTGTCAAAGTTACCCAATGCACAAGTTGCTTCCCTGAAACTTTGATTTGCGGGATACGACTAGCCAAGTCGATCCTGCAATGGATTGGCAGAATCAAAATCTTCGCCTCGCTGTTCGGACTCATTTAAACGCGCGTCAAGGTCAAACCATACCAGTCGGTATCGAGCGTTCGTAAATGCCTGATGCTCCAAAGTCCAGGTCCGCGAGGATCAGGTCCCGGACTTCGACGAGAACCCGTTTCCGGGTCCTCGGATGTGTTGCAACTTTGTAGCCGAGTCGGAGGTCGGGATAGAAGCCTATACGAGCACTACCAAAGTGGATCTCGACGCGCTGCGGACGCTCGCCGCACCGTGGCTGGGAGGTGTCCGATGAACACACTTCGCGAAGCTGTTTGGGAGTACTTAGACCGGTCTTATACAGTTAGCGGCATCCTCTTTTAGGACGATCAAGTATTGGAGCGGCTTCGCGGACGATTTTTAGTCGCCGACTCCAAAATGTAGTGTCAATAATAGTGAGTTTTATCTTTTTTTATTGCTTAAATGCTAAATCCGTGGATTTGGATTGTAGCGCTAAGAAGCGCCACAATGTTTTTCCGAGTCAAAAGTGCCGGCTCCTATCAATATCTCCAGATCGTCCACAGCATCCGCCAGGGTGAGAAGGTGCGTCAGCAGGTCTTCGGGACTCTGGGCCGGCTCGATGAACTCAAGGCCAGCGGGCGGCTCGAAGCGTTGATGCGTTCCGGGCTGCGCCATTGTGAGAACTTCGCCGTTATCGATGCATATGCCGCCGGAGAGACGCAAGCTGTCACCGTGCAGCGGATCGGGCCGGACCTGGTCTTTGGTCGGCTCTGGAAAGCATGCGGTATTCAGGAGGTCATTGAATCACTGCTCCAAGCTCGCCGCTACGACTTTGATGTTGAGCGAGCTGTCTATCTGACCGTGTTGCATCGGCTTTTTGCCAGCGGCAGCGATCGAGCTGCTGAACGTTGGCGAGAGGACTATCTCATTGCGGGAACCGAAGCGCTTGAACTGCATCATCTCTACCGAGCCATGGCATTCTTGGGCCAGGAGATCGAATCAAGGGGCCAAAAGACCCTGGGCACACCGCGCTGCCTGAAGGATTTAATTGAGGAAGAGCTTTTCGAACGTCGACGTGATTTGTTTACCGAAGTCGACCTGGTCTTTTTCGATACCACTTCCCTCTATTTTGAAGGCCGCGGCGGAGAGTCAATCGGTAAGCGCGGTCACAATAAAGATCACCGCCCCGATCTTTACCAGATGGTCGCACGCTGGTTTGAAAGTGTTCCGGAGCGCAGCAACGCAAAGGATCCTGCTCCGCTTAAAGTCAAGGAAGTTTGGGTCAAAGAGCGTCGTTAGTCTGTCTTAATGAAGAAGAGCGCCGAAAAGATGCGCATGATCGGGAGGCGATCATTGCGCATTTAAAGGAGCATACGGAAAGCCACCTGGCTCTCTGCAAGCGCATACGTCATTACAAAATCCGAGGACATCCTTCGGCATCGCCACTTTGTGTTTCCATATTTATTTAAATCTAACGTAAGCGCGAGAAAATCTATGCGGCTTACCACACTGTTCGGGCGAGTCCTTTTTCCGTGAAATCGCTTCGCTTTTGGCCGACCGCCCTTGCCAGAGACGTTCCAGAATGACTTATCCTTTGCTTGTCCGGATATTCTTCGAGCACCGAGTCCAGAAACGCCAAGAAATCTTTGCTGGTGCGTCTTTTGCGTACATGAGCGCGACTCTTCCGGTGGCAACATCCAACTGGGGAATCAAAGTTCCCGTCGGGACGCTTGGCTCGGAATTTCGCATCACCCGATCGGGTCATAGCACTTACTTGGCAATAGGATACTGCTATTTACGTGGATGAAAAGAAAGGACCGACCGCCAGCTGCGTCTGGCCACATTTTATTGTTAATCTTTATGGCTTGCGGCCTGCAGCCATTGCCACCTGCCGCAGGAAACCCACCAAAAAGTTAGGGGCCATCGCAGACAACGACCTGACCACACCTTATCCCTCGAAGCTCTGCATGGAAATCTTATGCGCAACGTTTACACTTTAGGATTCTGGGTTTTCTGCACTTTGCTTTTCTCCGGAATGGTGCTCGATGCGAAAGGGCAAGCTTCTAATACGATCAAAGCTCGCCGCCTGGCCGGCTACAGCGGCCGCGTCCCGAGCGACTACGACTACCTTATTGGCACCTATCAAAGACAAAACGTGGAGTCAGTCCGAGCGTTTTTGCGGTCGCTGGGCATCCGCCATCGCTTCCTGACGACGGTGTCTGAGGGAGATCTACCGAACAATATCACTCTTACACAAGGCGGCTCACGTAATAGCTTTGAGATCGTCATAAAATATGGGGGGACCCCCGGAGGCCCGCTAAGAGTGGCGTCAGGCCAGGCCGTCTTTGTGATACCCGAACAGGAGGGTTTCGCCATGGTGGACGACGATTTCAAAGTAGAGCAGGCCATACGGCAAATCACGACAACGCCTTTGGTCGACGACTTTGTGCTAGTGCCCCTGGAAGCGCGGGGTCCCGGACCGGAGGAATGCGCCGCCTACGGCATTGTCCCCAGCTTCTTTTTTGACGACCCAGCCCACCCTACTCCCGAACAAGCTTTAACCCATCTGAGACGCATCTTAGGGCAGTTTTTTGACCAATTTGGGGGCGCCTCTCTTACGCTAACACAAAGCGGCTCACGTTATCACTTTCATATGACCGTAAAGGATATGCACGGCGTCGTGCTTCGAGGCACAAAGGACGTGGAGCGAGTGGACGGCGAGGTGTCGCTCGCTCGAAGAATCGGCGAGGACGTCATTGACTGTGAGGTGCTTTTCGATGGTCAATACGCGCCGATGCCGTTTAACCGGCCGCCCCCGGATACGAGATACGCAAACTTCTATCCCAACTTCCAACAGCAGTTGGAAGATTTCGCCCATACATTTTCAGAGTTTTTGCAACGGTATTGCCAAGCCACCTATAACGGCGGCTCCCTCCTTTACCCATAAGGCAAGATGCGTCCTGAAGTGCAATCTCAATTCTACACTATCGCGAAACGATGACTAGGCAGACGGTACGCAGTTGGTTAGGAGCAATCATCGTATTGTCTCATTTCTTGATTCTTGTGTTAGTGCTGACCTCTCCGGTTTTTCTCCACGCCAGAATGGAAGAGGCGGTCGGCTTCGCCGAAGTCATCGCTCCCCTTTTTGCCGGCTTCACCACGGCGATTGTGAAATATTTCGTCGGCAATCCCACTGCGATCGCTGGACCCCAGGGGCCGCGAGTGTCGGTGCCTTTCGTGATCGTTTCGTTTTTACCGACCTGCGCGCTGACCTTTCTGGTGGTGTTCTTTTTCGTGACTTACGTGACGAACTACCTCGGGGTGCGTTTCGAACAGGCGCGCACGGCGATCGCGGGCCTTGAGGCGCTGTTCGGCGTCTACGTCGGCTATGTGCTCGAAGACCTGTTCCGGTACTATCCCGCCACGCAAACCGGGGCGCAGGCGATGCCGGACGGGAACCTTCCCCGGGGCCATGCCGGTACCAGCCAAGGTGGCATGGCCCCCTCAGGCGGTTTATAAGAGCCTCTAACAAAAGCCCTTTAGGCGAATGAAGTTCCAACAGATCAGGGTGCAGCCGAGGTGCAAAGAAGCTTCGTGGATGTCGGCGCGACGCTCGTAGCGGATGACCAGCCGGTAGAATCGGTTCAGCAGGCCAGGGTGCGCTTCCACCACCCACCGGTGCTGGCCCAACCGCTCGCTGGATTGGATGCCTCTACGCGCAATGCGGCTCTTGATGCCGCGCTTTCGCAGCATCGCCCCGCTCTTGAGCCAATCTTGCCGCCCACGGCCGCACCCGCGCTCTCGCTTTACAGAAACTCCGCCGTATCTGCCAGGCCGAGGTCCGCAGACTCAAAGAGCGGCTCACCCCGGCCACCGTCAAACTCTATCTCTCCAAGTACCGCGACGCGATCCGCCAAATCGACCCTGACCACCTCGTCCTGCGCCCCAGAAAGATGCGTTCCGGCCAGCGCTTTTCCTACCTCGCTCTGCCTCCGGAGGAAACCCGGGCGCTCAACGCGGCTTACCACCAGCGCATCCACGAGGACCAATCCAACCTGATCCCGCTGGATGCGCAGGCCTTCATAGAAAAAGCCATCGACCTGTTGGCCAGCGGCCGCTATCTCGAAAAAGGGATGGGCCTGATGGCGCTCACCGGACGCCGGCCGGCCGAGATCTTCTTTAGCGCCAGCTTCAGTTTGCCTCCCAGGAAACTCCCCTTTCCCGCCCTGGTCTTCGATGGCCAGCTTAAAACCCGCCATGCCCCCGGCACCAGCTTCGAGCCTTACCCTATTCCCGTTCTGGCCGATCCAAAAAAGATCATCCAAGCCCTCGATCAACTCCGGGCCTTGAAAACCTTCGCGAGCCCCGATGCCGTTAACACCACCACCGGCCCTCAGTTGCCCAAGTACATTTCCGCCGCTTTCGGCTCCCTGGACAAACCCTGGAAACCGGGCTACCTCCGCAGCGCCTACGGAGCTATCTGCTGCCACAAGTTTAAACCCAGAAACCAGACCGACGACATCTTCTTAGCCCAGATCCTCGGCCACAAGCTGCTCGGACCTAACGCAGCGCTTTCAGTCGGGCAATCCTATAAGGACTTCTATGTCGCAGGGACGTGAAGTTTTCTGATAAGAACTAATCCCAGGTCATGACTCCGGAAGAAGAGCAAGAGCGCGAATATCAGGAAGCACTTCGGCGCAGTTCCTCAGGCTGCCTCATCAAGCCAGCCGCTATTACGGAACACTTCTTAAGAGCATTGAAACAAAGATCTTTGCTCCGGATCACCCCCCCCGTCGCGTACTACGCGAGTGCGCTCGCTCTCTATCGTTTCGACTCGTTGATCCGCAAAAAGGCAATGGACGTTAAGTACCGGCCATTCAAGTACCACCTGCTAGCGATAATTCGCATGCGACTTGGTGGGATCGTTATGCCTGCAATGTCCTCCAACTCCTTTGAAAAATACTGTGAAGGCTTGGTGGTGGCCCTTCAAGACGAGAAGAAGTACGTAACGTTGTTTCGAGGGGCGGTCGGTATTCTGGATACTGCGCTCGAATTACTCATGCAGCGTCGTGACGAGGAAGAGCTGCGCGGGCTCAAAAGCAACATTCCACCACCGGAGCTGCTCGGCCCCTTTACAGGTGAAATTATTCAGATGAGCAGCCTCTCGGATATCCCTGCACAAAGGGCGTCGCCACATCCTTTGAAGTATGACCGTGACAATGCCAAGGAAGTCCCTTTGCTATCGATAGCTGAAGATCTATGCAAAAGCACAAGATAGGAAAAAAGCGCCCTCCCTGTTACCGCTGCTTGTCGGCTGATTCTTTTCACCCAGAGCCACCGCTGCTTTGGCTCTCTCCAGCTCCTGGGGGACTCAAGCGGATCCACAACCAGGCAGGTGTTGATCCAGCTTATGAGTGCGTTGCCGAGCAGAAGCAGCTCGATAACGAAGACCGCCTAACGACTCAACGTCTCAAGGCAAAGGTCTAGAACGGGCGGCATCCACATACCAGTCTCAGTGTAGCGTTTGGCCAGGGTCTTGTCGTCGATGATCAAAAGATTCTCGGCATTCCTTTCTTCGGCAGCAGCTGTGAAATTAAAGCTTCCTGTAATCACAGTCTCGCCATCGATCACCATTACTTTGTTGTGGTCAATAGCATGTGGGTAAACTAAAATTCGAATGTCAGCGTTACGCAAAAAGCTGACTTGATTATCTCGTTCACTTTGCTGGCTTTGATCCAAAATAACAGAAACTGTTACGTCCCTTCTTTTAGCATCAACCAACGCTCTAGCCATTGGTTCGGACGTGAACGAATAAGCTTGTACAAGCACACTATCTTTCGCGCTGCCAAGCTTCTGAACGATAGCGTCAGTGCATCCGCCTCTCGGCGAAACATAAACATGCCATTGGCTGCTCTGCTGAGGACTTGCGTATCGTAATCACCTCTTACAGTTTGATCCAATGCCTGCGCCGCTTGAATTGCTTTTCCCATGTCCCTTGCGCTATCGTGATCTCGTTGGCGTGCTGTTTCTGCGGAACTTCCTAACTCAAGCGTCGCTTCAGCCACCTTGTCGGCCACTTTTTTCTGTTGTTCCTTTGGTAAGTTTTCGATGGTCTTACTGATCAGACTACCTGGCGTCGGATGTTTCGTGATCTCTCCGCTACTTCGGACTTGTGGTAAGAGGTCGTCGTTTTCGTTTTGCATTGCTGTATTTCGATTCAAGACTTCTGTAATCTTGTGAGTTAACGTTTTTTGCTCTTTCTGGATCGTGATAAAAATAGTTCCTTGTGGCAACTCGACTGTGTGCCTCACAGGTTCAGCGTTTTTGACATTCTCGAGTAAGAGTTGGATGCGCCGAAATTCATTCTCGATGTAGGATAGTCGGAGGTTAGCTTCTTCTTGGTCGATTGTCCGAAGAAGCTTCTGGGCGATAGTCGCATCACCATTTGTTAACCATGTCGCTTTCTGGTAGACGATTTGTGGAAGATCAGATTGCGCTCGATGGTCGAAAAGTTCTTGAATGAGCGGCGCAAGTCCATTCCGCCATTGTTCTGGGGTGGTTGCAAGACACAGCCTTCGCCGCTCAAGATGGTGCGTTTGAAGTTTACGAATCAGATCGAAACGCTGTGCATCGGTGAAGAAAGGCGGCAGAAGCTCGATGAGTCTTTCTATTGTTTTGCCAGCCGGTTTCACTGCGCCACTCCGCCAGCTAGGATAGGTCTTTCGCGCATGTTGTTCGGCACCGGGTCCAAACTTCTCGCCGTAACGTAACAGCAAACCGTTAAGAGCGAATGAAGGAAGGCTTAGGAAAACCTCCAGAACATCCCTTTCAACCCCGCCGAACATTTGTGCAAGCTCTTGACGTTTCGTTTGATGGTATTGCGCCCACCGTGCTGAACGGTGTCGTCTACCATATCTGTAATACCTTGACACGGGTTAACCACATGCCCTTCGCCGGAAGTTATTCAAGCATTTTCGTCTGTTAGCTCCACAAGATCCATATCCTCCACAATTACGATCATCCAGGCGATTATTGTATGCTTTGGCGTTCCGGTTCTCTCCGGTCACTGCTCATCTATTCAATCTCAACGGACAGGCGTCCTGCGAGCTGCTTTATTCGTTTGATTGCTGGGCCTAAGATCATTTCAGGCGGCCAGACCGGCGCCGATCGGCGCCGATCTGGATTGGGCATTGTCTAGGAATCTGCCATGCGGCGGATGGTGCCCCAAGGGGCGCAAAGCCGAAGATGGAATTATCGCCGCGAAATACCCGCTGAAAGTATCCTCTTCCAGTTCCTACATCCAGCGCACCGAATGGAATGTTAGGGATAGCGACGGGACGATCGTGCTATCGATCGCCGCGACTTTAAGCGGCGGATCCAAGAAGACTTTGGAACTTGCTCGAAAACATCGTAAACCCTACCTGCATATTCACGCCGGCCAGACTAAGGCCGCGGATCGGCTCAGAACGTTTTTAGCGGAAAACGTGATTCACACCATTAACGTGGCAGGCCCGCGCAAGAGTAAGGAACCGAGCGTTGCGCAGTTTGTTGTCGAGACGCTCGATCGCGTTTTTGGAAACCAGTGATCGGACCCAAGATTAATTGTTTGTGGAACGGGACAACGGTTTGGCAGGGGCCGTGCCAGCCCGATTTCGTGCCTTCCGGTGGAGCTTGGATTACGCTGACGGAATGAATGTTGCCGATATCCCTTTCAATCGATTCCTTGGGTTGCGTTTGAACGGATCCGTCCTGACGCTGCCAGCGGACCCGAAGTACCAGAACCACATCGGTGCGGTGCACGCTAGTCCCAAAATAAGCGTATTCCGATTGCGGTGCGACGAACTTTCGGTCGGGCCATGGCAATTTTCTGGAAAAATGGTGCAAATCCGGGGCGCTCGGGCGGCTGAAGATCCAGGCTTGCTCTCGGCGGAGGAAATAACTAAAGTTTTTTGCGTTGGCACTGTTCGGATCTCCGATTCATTGCCTTGCGAAGGCGCAGCTCTGGCTTGGAACATTGAGGCGTTCGGGCTAGCGTACCGTCAATTGGCTAAGAGGCGGCCTGCTTCAGGCGGGTGCCATCCGACGAAGATTTTCCCAGGCAGCGAAGAAGTCTTTTAGCCAGTGGTTGTAACCCATGATGCGATAAATGATCTTCCGACCGCTGCGCACAATTTGTGCCGGCAACAACACAATGGCCTGCAGGAACCGACGAAACTCCATCCTGACTAACTCCAGACCCCGTTGCCGATTGGGCATGAGCAATCCATACCAGGATTTAAGATTCCAGGCCAGTGCGCTCATGACCATGTAGGCCAAATTACTGACTAGTCAGCTTGAAATGGCATCCAAGCGCTCGTTATATCAGGGAGGAAGTTCTTGGCCTTACTCCGGCGCGTTTGCGCGGCATTCAAGAGGCCCAAGGGGAATTGCTCGTCTTTGTAGACGATGACAGCGTCCTGGATTCTTCCGATCTCGAAGTAGCAGAGACCATTGCCAAATCCCGGCCGGACCTTGGTTGCTGGGGGGCGGGACGAATTGAACCGGAGTACGAAAAACCTCCTCCAGCCTGCATGGCTCTTGAGGGCGCTGAAGCTGAAGAATGCCAGCGCGACAATAAGTGGGATTTTCTGCATGCATAATCGTATACGATATACTTATGTTCCGCTTTAGCCCAAGTTTTCTTGTTTGGCGCTGATTTCATGCGGTTTTGATTCACCAGATCGTCGGTACGAGTAGCGCGAGGATGAGTATGAACTGGCTCAACGTTTGCCCCGTTTGTTGATTTCAATCTCCAGTAACTTGGGCAGCCAGGAGTTCCCAGCGCGTTCGGCCCGGCGGTGGAACCGGATTAATTCCTCCTCGCCGCAGACAGATTTAACGCCAGAAATGGGATGGGCTCATCCGGGGGAGACGGTTGTTTGCACTGTCGGCACGGTGCCAACTGTCAGGTCGCGTCGCTGTATGCCGAGCGCTTCAACCGGCACTAAGGTGCCCGGCGAGATCTTCTTGTTTTCTCTCTACTCGTTTGGAGGCAAAAAGCGCGAAGGTGCGCCCGGAGCACACAACTGCGATCAGGCTACTTGTTAGCTGGCATTCGACTAACAACGAACTAACAGTTTCCGCTTCACATTGCAGCCGGTCAGAAACTGATCCTGATTCCGCCTGAGACACCATTGGAATCGAAGTTGCCCCGGCCTAGTTGACCATCGTAGCTAACGTAGGTCGAGATAGTCGGCGTCCACGCCACAGACACACCAGCGTTCACTATTGCGCTGTCGTGGCCCAGGCTCGGTCCAAAAACCGTCACCGGCGTGCCGGGGATATTCACCAGGCTGGCTGTCACAGGAAGTGCGGACTCTTTGTATTCATGATCCCAGGCTGCCCGCAAGAATGGGCGTATTGCTATCTGCCCGACCTGGAAAGTATACCAAGCTCTAAAGCCTAGATCGGTTCGTAGCGATTCTTGCGAGTCTCCACTCACGTTCAGATCAGTTACGGAACCAGTCTCCGTAAAGCCGTTGAGGTTTACCCAGGAATACTGCAACGCTGCGGTTGGCCCGATCGTCAGGTGACCCCAGTGAAAATCATAACCCGCCGATATAAAAGTACTCAGCTCTTCGCTCCCGGCGCTGCTGTTTGCGGAATCACCCGCGACGGTGGCACGAGAATTAGAGACATTATTGCCCCCTCCGAAGGCTGAGGCCAATGCATAGAACCCGTGCTTGAAGTACCCTAGAGCGCGTTTGTAAATCCTGTTTTATGGACAATGTGCCTACTGGTAGGTAGAACCAATCATGCGGCTAAGACCAAAAGTTAAAAAGCTTCTGCCGAAGATAGCGGAAGCTATAATTTCCATAGA
>Ga0306926_10010388_pt1 | contig 10290 bp, 9 predicted proteins | sample flu12Cox44000178_FD_203759 | JGI IMG/M metagenome (GOLD analysis project Ga0306926, IMG submission 203759) | Lab enrichment of tropical soil microbial communities from Luquillo Experimental Forest, Puerto Rico - flux8day.12C.oxic.44.000.178 (v2)... | ecosystem: Environmental > Terrestrial > Soil... | reverse complement strand
ACCCGCTGGAGTCCGGGACGCAGATGGGTGCCCTCATCGATCAGGGGCACATGCAGCGCGTGCTGGGCTACATCGAAGGCGGCGTGGCGGATGGCGCGCGTCTCGCGCTCGGGGGCCATCGGGCGCTCGAGGACACGGGCGGTTTTTACGTCGAGGCGACCGTGCTCGATGACGTGCGGCCGGAAATGAAGGTTGCACGCGAGGAGATCTTCGGCCCGGTGCTCGCCGTGATGAGCTTCGAGGACGAGGCCGAGGCGCTGCGCCTCGCGAACGACACGCCCTACGGGCTCGCCGCCGCGGTGTGGACGCAGGACATGAACGTCGCGCACCGGATGTCCGCCGCGCTGCGCGGCGGCACCGTGTGGGTGAACGCCTTCGACCGCTCCACCATGGCAACGCCGTTCGGCGGGTTCAAGCTCTCGGGGTTCGGGCGCGACCGCTCCCCGCATGCCATCGACAAGTACTGCGACCTGAAAACGATCTGGACGGCCTACGCGTGAGATTACCCGAGGGGCTTCCCGGCCATCTCGAGGTGCAGCCGGTCGCCGTGATACGGGTGCTGCGCGATCACGGCCTCGTTGAGCTCGACGCCGAGGCCGGGCTCGGTCGGCGGGATGACGTAGCCCGCCTCCCAGCGAATCGGCTTCATCAGCACCTGCGCATGAAACCCCTGCCAGCGCTCGATGCCCTCGAGGATGAGGAAGTTCGGGCTGCAGGTTGCGAGCTGGATGTTGGCCGCGCCCACCACCGGACCGCAGTAGAGGTGCGGCGCGAGTTGCACGTGATCGACTTCCGCGAGAGCGGCGATCTTCTTCGCCTCGAGAATGCCGCCGACCCGGCCGAGGTTCATCTGCAGGATCGCGGCGGCGCCCGCGCGCAGCAGGCGGGCGAAGTCGTACTTGGTGGCGAGGCGCTCGCCGGCCGCGATCGGGATGGAGGTCGCGCGTGCGACCCTGGCCATCTCCTCCGGCGCATCCGGCGGCACCGGCTCCTCGAACCAGAGCGGATCGTAGGGCTCGAGACGCCGCGCGAGGCGGATCGCCCCGGCGGCGGTCATCTGCCCGTGGGTGCCGAAGAGCAGATCCGCCCGGGTGCCGACCGCAGCGCGCAGCTGCCGCATGAAACGCTCGCAAAGATCCAACGCCTCGAGCGACAGCTGCCGGCCATCGAACGCGGTGTAGGGACCGGCGGGATCGAATTTCAGCGCCGTGAAGCCCTGGGCGACGTACTCGGCCGCGCGCTCGGCGGCGAGATCCGGGTCCTGGTAGACGTCGGTCTCATCCCCGGGGCGCGCATAGATATATGTGTAGGAGCGCAGCCGCTCGTGCACCCGGCCGCCGAGGAGCTTGTAGACCGGCTGCCCGGCTTCCTTGCCGATGATGTCCCAGCAGGCCATCTCGAGCGCCGAGAGCACCGCCATCAGCGACAGGTCCGGATGTTGGGTGTAGCCGGCGCTGTAGACGCGCCGCCAGAGCGACTCGATGTCGTGCGGGTCCTGCTCACGGAAGTAGCGCTCGAAGATGTCCTCGAGCATGCGCGTCACCACCCGCGGGTGAAACGGCAGGCAGTACGCTTCGCCGACCCCGTGCACGTTGTGATCGGTGGTCAGCCTGACGAACACGAAATAACGTCCGCCGACGCCCGGCTGCGGGTTGCCGGCGACGAAGGTGCGGATATCGGTCAGCTTCATGGAGCCGCTGTTTATAACAGATGAACGAGTATGACTACATCATCGTCGGTGCCGGCACCGCCGGCTGCGTGCTCGCCAACCGCCTGACGGCGGACGGCACGCGGCGGGTGCTGCTGCTGGAAGCCGGCGGCTCCGACCGTTCGCTGTGGATCTCCGTGCCGGTCGGCTATGCCCGCACCTTCCACGACCCGCGTTACAACTGGATGTACGAGGCGGAGCCGGACCCGGCGCTCGACAACCGCCGCCAGTTCTGGCCACGCGGCAAGGTACTCGGAGGCTCGGGCTCCATCAACGCGATGGTCTACGTGCGCGGACAGCCCGGGGATTTCGATGACTGGCGCGATGCCGGCAACCCCGGGTGGTCGTACGCGGAAGTCCTGCCGTGGTTCAGAAAGCTCGAGGACCACTGCTGGGGGGCGTCCGAGTTCCACGGCGCCGGTGGCCCCATCTACGTGAGCGATGTCTCGGCGAGCGTGCACCCGATCTGTGAGAACTTTCTCGCCGCCTGCGCGGCACTGGAAATCCCGCGGACCCGCGACTTCAACGGCGCACAACCCGAGGGGGCGGGCTACTGGCAGGTCACCATCAAGAACGGGGCGCGCGTCTCGACCGCGAACGCCTACCTGCGCCCGGTGATGCGCCGCGCCAATCTCGAGGTAAAGGTGCACGCGCTCGCAACGCGCGTGCTGTTCGACGGCACACGCGCGAGCGGCGTCGAGTACGAGCGGGATGGCGTGCGGCAGGAGGCACGCGCGCGATGCGAGCTGCTGCTGTGCGGCGGCGCCATCAATTCACCGCAGCTGCTCGAGCTTTCGGGCGTCGGCGATGCGCGGCTGCTGCAGCGCTTCCCTATCCCGGTCATCGCCGACTCACCGGCGGTCGGTGTCGGCCTGCAGGATCACCTCTCAGCGTCATATTTCTGGCGCTCACGCGTGCCCACGCTGAATGATCAGCTGGCGCCCTTCTTTGGCAAAGTGAAGGCGGCGCTGCGCTACGCGCTCACGCGGCGCGGACCGCTTGCCATGAGCGTCAACCAGGTGGGCGCATTCCTGCGCAGCCGCCCGGAGCTCGCTCGCCCCAACCTGCACATCTATTTCAACCCGGCGAGCTACAGCGCCACGATGGTCGGTCCCAAGCGCCGCCTCACGAATCCTGATCCCTGGCCCGGCTTCCTCATGTCATTCAACACCTGCCGGCCGACGAGCCGCGGCAGCGTCCACATCTGCTCGGCCGACCCACACGTGAAACCGGCCATCGTGGTGAATTCGCTGGCGACCGCCGCCGACGTCCAGGACGTGTTCGACGGCGCGCGCATCGTGCGCCGTATCGCCGCGGCGGCGCCGCTCGCGGCGGTCACCGAGAGCGAGCGCCAGCCGGGCGCTGCGGTACAGTCCGATGCCGAGGTGCTCGCGGACTTCCGCCAGCGCGCGGGCTCGGTGTTCCACGCGAGCTGCACGTGCGCCATGGGCGGGGATGCCCGCTCCGCGGTGCTGGATGCGCGGCTGCGCGTGCGCGGGGTGGGTAGCCTGCGCGTCGTCGATGCGTCCGCCTTTCCGAACGTGACCTCCGGCAATACCAACACGCCCACCATTATGCTGGCGGAAAAGGCCGCCGACCTCATTCTTGAGGACAGCCGCGCGCCGGCGGGTTAACCTCGGGGCGGGAACCCAAGCCGAGTACTCATGAGCGAACTGCAATCGAACGTAGCCTCAGGCGTCGGCGAGCTGGCGGGGCCAGCAGCGGCGCCGACGACGCTGATGGCGCGCTGGTACGTGCTCATCATGATGTGTCTCGTGTACACGCTCAGCATCGCCGATCGCTATGTCGTATCGACCGTGCTCGATCCGATACGCATCGAGCTGCACCTCACCGATTCCGGCGTCGCCTGGCTCACCGGGGCGGCCTTCGGGGTGTTCTACGTGCTGCTCGGTTTCCCGCTGTCGTACCTCATCGACCGCTACAACCGCCGCAAGATCATCGGGGCGTGCCTGGTGGTGTGGTCGGCGATGACCGCGGTGTGCGGGCTCGCGCGCACGCCATTCCAGTTCTTCCTCGCGCGTGTCGGAGTCACGGTCGGTGAAGCCGGCGGCACGCCGGGCGCCAACTCGCTTCTTTCGGATTATTTCCCCGCCACGCGCCGCGCAATGGCGCTCACCGTCTTCTCGCTCGGCGCGCCGATCGGCGCCTGGGTTGGCTACAACGTGGCCGGTGTCATCGCCGATCACTACGGCTGGCGCGCGGTGTTCTTTGCTCTCGGCATTCCCGGCGTGCTGGTCGGCCTGGCAGTGTGGCTCACGGTGCGCGAGCCGCAGCGCGGGTGCCTCGACGCGGGCGATGACGGCCAGTCGCCGTCAGTCGGCGAAACCCTGCGCTTTCTGTGGCAACAGCGATCGGCGGTGCACCTGATGATCGGCACGGCGGTGTGCGCGTTGTGGGGCTGGGGGCTCATGTTCTGGACGCCGACCTTCCTGCAGCGCACCTACCACATGAGCGTCGGCGAGGCGGCTGCCGTCACGGAGAACATGCACCTGTGGGGCGGAGGCCTCGCTACCGTCGCGACGGGTTGGCTCATGGCGCGCAGCAGCATGGTCGATGCGCGCCGCATCGTCTGGGTGCTCACCGCGGGGATCGGCATCGCGACCGTCGCCTCGGGTATTGTTTATTACACCCGCGACCTGACCCTCGCGCGCGCAATGCTGTGGATCTTCATTCCGGCAATCTACTTCTACATCGGCCCGGGCTTCGGCTTGCTGAACAATCTGGCGCAGTGCCGCATGCGGGCGATGGCCTGCGCGATCGTGCTGTTCCTCGCGAACCTCGGGAACCTGGTGATCGCGCCACCGCTGATCGGTGCGCTGAGTGACTGGTTCGCCCGCGCACACCTCTCGAACGCCGACTCGCTGCGCCTTGCGATGCTGTGCCTCGTCCCTACCGGCCTCTGGGCGACCGCGCACCTCTATCTCTCGGCTCGCGACATCATCAAGGATCAGCAGCGCGCGCGGAGCTTCCCGTACTGAGCTCACGCGCGCGCTTCATCGGGCGAATTTACTGACCCTGCCTCGGCGGCGGTCGGTTGCTTGCGGGCGGTCGATTGCCCGGAGGCGGTTGGTTGGCGCCGGGCGGCCGGCCACCTGACGGCGGCCGCGTGGTCGGCGGCGGCCGCACTGCAGGCGGGCGCCCCGGCGGTGGCCGGAACACCGGCGGTGGCGGCCGCGGGCGATAGATGGGCGGCGGGCGGCCACTCGGGAAGCGATTCCAGTGGTTGTAGTAGAAGGCGCGGCGCGCGTACCAGGGCCGCCCCGTATACCAGGTGTTCCAGTAGTTGTTGAACGAGAAGGTGACGACCGGTACTCCGACCATAGCCGGGCTGCTCGCGATCAACACCGGGCCGGCGGGCCCAACGGCCTGGAGGAAGGCCGCGTCCACCCAGCCGCGGTTCAAACCGAACTGTACGTCGCACCAGCCGAAGCCTTGCATGCAGCCAAACACCTGTACCCCGGCCCCCGGGGGCAAGATCATTACCGAGGGATAAAAGATGTCCGGACCCGCACGCAGGTGTACGCCCGCGGTGAGGGTTGCCACCACTTGGGCGACGCCGGCGGGCGTCCACGCCACCATCAGGAGCACGAGCGCTGCGCGGCTCACGCGAACGATCCACAGCGGCTGTTTGGTCGTGATGTGAATCACCTACATCGTGTCCCGACGCGAGTCTAACCGGTCCGCACGGCGCAGCCCGAGCTTTGGATAGCGGCGTGCACCGAGGAGGAGTAAGAATGCCTCCGCTCTCCTGCGCTGCCAATAAGCCTGAAAACGACTCTAGTCACAAAGGAGAAAACAATGGCTGGCTCGATAATGGATTCGATCCTGGGAATGGTCACACCGGATATGAAGCAGGCGCTCGCGACGCGCTTCGGCGAGTCATCGCAAGCGGTGCAGAGCGGTCTCGGCGCAGCGACGGCCGCCACGCTCGATGGGATGGCGAGCAAGTCGAGCGACAGCGGCTTCGTTAGTCAGGTGCTCGGCTTGCTCGGCGGAGGCACGGGACAGAATCTCGTGTCGAGCCTGTCGTCGATCGCATCCGGAGGACCGACGGGCGCCACGGCAGACCTGGTGAATCGCTTCCTGCCGATGGTGTTTGGGTCCCAACAGGGTCAGGTGGCGAACGCCATCTCGCAGCAGTTTGGCCTCAGCGCTTCCTCCGGTACCGGCCTCCTGAAGATGGCGGCGCCGCTGGTGCTGGCTTATTTCGGCAAGATGCAGAGTTCCGGCGCGCTCACTGCCAGCTCGCTCGGCGACATGCTGCGCGCCGCCGCACCCAGCCTGCGCAGCTACCTGCCGACGGGTCTCTCCGGCACAGCCGCGGGAGCGGCGAGCGCAACGACGGCCCGCGCCACGACCGCGGTGCAGGGTGCACGCGTGGCGGCCGCGGCACCACCCCGTTGGCTCGTGCCGGCTGCGATCGCCGGTGCGCTGATCCTCGCCTGGCTCGTCATCCGCTCGATGAGCACCCCGAAGCCCGTGCAGACCGCGGCGAGCGTGACGTCGGAAGCTGTCAACAGAGCTGCGAACACCGCGAGCGATGCCGCCACCAGAGCCTGGGCCGCACTTGGCGACATGATGAAGGTAAAGCTCCCCGATGGCACCGAGATCAACGTGCCTTCGCGCGGGGTGGAAGCGCGGCTGGTGTCATACCTGAACGACAGTTCAGCGCCCGTCAGCGACACCACCTGGTTCGACTTCGACCGGCTGTTGTTCGATACGGGGAGCGCCACGCTCCAGCCGGCCTCGCAGGAGCAGCTCACCAACATCGCCGAGATACTCAAGGCGTACCCGCAGGTCAAGATCAAGATCGGCGGCTACACCGACAACACGGGTGATCCGGCGGCGAACCTGCAGCTTTCGCAACAACGCGCCGACAACGTCATGGCGCAGCTCACGCAGCTCGGAGTCGACTCGTCCCGCATGACCGCCAGGGGCTACGGCCAGGAGGACGCAGTCGCGGACAACTCCACCGAGGAAGGGCGGCAGAAAAATCGCCGCATCTCGCTGAGCGTGATCGAGAAGCAGGCTCCTTCGGCTTGATGCACGGGTCCCCGGACGGAGGCAGGCTCCGTCCGGGGGAAGGGCGCAGTCACAGCCCTGATCAACGTGGGGGCGGTGCCCGGGCGGACGGGTTCGCACCCGGGGCCTGCTGATCATCGGCGAGGAGCACCTCGGCCTTCAGCCGCGTCCCGCCGACCTGGAGCTGGTTAGGCACGCAGGTCGAGTGGTAGTCGACGTTGCGGACGCTGAAGAGCGGCAGCACGTGCGCCTTCACCTGCTCGATGAGCTCGCAGTCACCGGCTTCCCTCAGGGGGTCGCGCTCGGTGCTGAGCTCCACCATCTTCCAGTGCGCGGGCACCGGGGTCACGGTGGCGTTGGCACTCGTGGCGTCCCAGGGCACGAGTACGTTCATGTTCACCGTCACGCCCGGGAATTCGGTTGGTCTGCCGAGCGACCCGGAACACGGCATTGGTCGGATCCGGAGATCCGGGCGAGCGCCGAGCTGGAGCAGGATCGATCTCATCTTGTCCGCCAGGCCGTCGCACGAATAATGGGACGTGAAACCCATGTAGGTGAAGCGGAGCTCCTTCGGCGTCCACACTGCCCAAGCCGGCGCAGGGCTCTGAGCGGGATCGCCCGGCGCGGGAGGCTCGGCGAGTACCTCGCCCGCCAGTGCCAGCGAGAACACCGCAGCTGCGGCCACTGTCGCGGAAATCGATCGTCTGCGGTACTGCATGGTGTTTTCTTCCGGGAACGGCAGCACTGAAGCTGCACCGTGCGAGATCAGACCACACCGGTGCCCGGTTGTTTCATTTTAGCAATGCACCAGTTGGGCAGTTGGCGTAGGCTCCGGGGCGTCAGTGCCAACTCGAAGCAACATCAGGGAAAAACAAGCATGATCAGGCTCGCAGTCTTCCCTGCACTCTGCGCGGTGCTCCTCTCTTCCGCCGGGGGTGCGCAACAAGCTGCGGCACCGGCTGCGGGCGGCAACCCGCTCGATGTGGTGCCGGACAAGATGCCGTTCGATGTGCCCTACGGCCCACCCATTACGCTCGAACGGGCCACGGTCGCCATCAATGCAGTGATCGCCGAGGCGAAGAAGCGCGACTGGAAGCTGAATGTCGCGGTGGTGGACTCCGGCGGCAACCTCGTGGCCTTCCAGCGCATGGACGGCGCCCAGCTCGCCTCGATTCCGATCTCCGAACACAAAGCGCGCGCCGCGGTTACGTTCCGCCGCGAAACCAAGGCGTGGGAGAACGCCATACAGACGAATGGGTTCAACTACGTGCTGACCCTCGATGGGGTGATCGCATCCCGCGGCGGTATCCCGCTCATCGAGGGGGGCAGGATGGTGGGCGGGATCGGGTGCTCCGGTGGCACGGGCTCGCAGGACGAGGCGGCCTGCAAGGCCGGCGTCGCGGCGCTGCAGAAGTAACGCGCGTCTCACGTTACGCCTGAGGCTCGGCGAACATCTGTACCCAGTACAGACCGTGCCGGCCTGAACGGCCGGCGGCGTACGCGAAGCCCATCTCTGCGAACCTCGGGTCCATGATGTTCTCGCAGTGCCCGGGGCTGTCGAGCCATCCCCGCACCACCTCTTCCACTGATTTCGGTCCGTAGGCGATGTTCTCGCCCACCAGCTTCTCCCGGTACCCCACGGCGCGCACGCGATCGGCCGGCGACTTGCCGTTGAGGTCGCGGTGCTCGAAGTAGTCGTGCTCGGCCATATCGGCGGCGTGCCCGAAGGCAACATTCGCCAGGGTAACGGAGAGCGCAAGCGGCGGCGCCGGTGGGAAGGGCCGCTCACCGCAGCGCGTACCGTGGGCGCGCACCTCGTTCACGAGCCCGAGCGCCTGACTCGCGAGTTCCGCTGCCGTGACAGTCCGCGGCGCCGCTGCGCGCGGACTCTCGGGCCCCGGAGAAGCCAGGGCCGGCGGCAGAGCGATGCGGGCGCCGGCTGAGGGCAGCGCGGCTGCGCGATAGTCGGCAGTCATCACGATCCAACTATCGAGCCCGCGCCGGAAGACGCCCACGCCGCGCAGATCCTGGCTGGTCACCGTACGGCATGCGTAGCCACGCAGTGCCTCGAGGATCCCGGCCGGAGCGCTGCTCACGTGCAGCCCCGAGGTGGCGGGCGCCGGGTACCCGTTGCGCTCCGCCGCGGCCGCGAGAGCCAACCCATCCGCCCATTGCTGCGCGACGCCGTCGAGCGCCAGCTCGTGGCGCAGTGGCCGCGAGGCGGGAACGACGCCGCCGCAGCCGCCCACGCGCAGCGCCTCGACTGCCGAGAGTGCATCCGTCGCGCTCCCGAGTGCCGGGCCTGCCACCAGTCCCGCCGAAACGATCAGGCTGACCCGTATCCGGGCCGTCCATGAGCCATACATCCGCGCCACACCTCTTCTTACTGCACCGAACGCTCTGGCGCGGCGGCGGATGACGCCGCGGCGGGGTGACGATCCACATAATGTAATACTTTCGGCGCGCCCGCGCGGCGCACCGCAGGTAGCAGACTGCCGGTGTGCGCTGTCGCGGGATGCCGTGCTGCTTTTGCGCGGTGCAGCGGGAGTTGCGAGTGACGCCGGAACGCTGGCAGGCTTGCTGCGATAAACCGGTCACCCTTGCCGTGGGGCCGTGCGCGAAATGGGGCAGCATGAAGGGTCGAAGCAGGGATACATCGGCGATCCGTCGCATCGCGGTCGCTGCTTGCGCCGCGCCGCTCACGGCCTGGGCTGGAACGGGTGAACCGGACACGCAGCTCTGGACCGAAGCCAACGTCACCGGACCCCTCACTACCAACACCACGATTACCGGTCTCGCCAGGCTTCGGTTGAGCGAAAGCGAGCCCAATCCCACTCTTCTCTCTCCCGGGGTGGATCTCAACTACAAAACCGGGGAGTGGACGGTCTCCGCCGGCTATCGGTACGACGCCACCGCGCAGCGCGAACCGGAAACCGTCGGCGGGAAGAGCGTCACGATCAAACAGGTCGTCCTGCTCATGGGCAAGCGCGCCTGGCGCTTCGGGCGCAACACACTGGCGCTGCGGCTGCGATTCGACGACACGATCAACGCCTCGAGCAACCCTTACCGTGCGCGCATCCGTCTCGAGTACCGCTGGGCCACTGAAGGACTTCGCTGGGTGTCGTATCTGTTCACGAACGATGAGGTGTTCTACGAATTTCAGGATCAAAAGTGGTTTCGAAACCGCTTTCGAGCCGGCGCCAACCTGGCCCTCACCGAGCGCACGGATCTCGAGGTGTTCTATCAGCGCCAGGACAGCAACAACTCGACTCCCGGAGCGATCAACGCGCTCGGGCTGACGCTCGATGTGACGTTCAAATGAAGGCCGAAGGGGTCGACGCGTGAACGCGCGCTGAACGACGCAGCCCGAAACCGTCGCCAGGCGCAAACACTTCGCCGGGCGTGGCGCCCGTAGTGATGTGTGTCCCACCTTGATCCGGCGCGATTCACTACAATAAACGCTGTTGTACGCAGCGCTTGCTCGTCGCAGGCAAGGAGGATCAGGTGGACAAGTCCATGGTTACGGGGCTCGTGATCGG
>Ga0306926_10010387_pt1 | contig 10290 bp, 13 predicted proteins | sample flu12Cox44000178_FD_203759 | JGI IMG/M metagenome (GOLD analysis project Ga0306926, IMG submission 203759) | Lab enrichment of tropical soil microbial communities from Luquillo Experimental Forest, Puerto Rico - flux8day.12C.oxic.44.000.178 (v2)... | ecosystem: Environmental > Terrestrial >... | reverse complement strand
TCCTTCGACGATATCGTCGATCACTGCTGCTACGCTTGGAACACGCTCATCGATCAGCCGTGGAAAATCATGTCCATCGCCCGCCGCGATTGGGCAGCCGCAGGTCACTCAATCTGAGGATTGGTATTAGTGCCAAAAGGCGACATTCGCAATTGCAGCGGATTTTCTTATTCGATGACCCCGTCGGCGACGGCAAGCAGTTTACGCGGCACCGTGAGACCGAGCGCTCGAGCAGTCTTGAGGTTGATGAATAGCTGAAACGTACTTGGCTGCTCTATCGGAAGCTCTCCCGGCTTGGCACCCTTCAGGATCTTGTCCACATAGCTCGCCGCCCGCCGAAACAGGTCGTGATAATTGGGCGTATAGGCGATCAGTCCGCCGGCCTCGATGTACTCGTAGAAAGTATAGATGGAGGGCAGTTTGTTCTCGATCGCAAACTGCGCGATGCGGCTGCGCTGGCTCACCAGAAAAGTGTCCGCTGGCACCAAGAAAGCGTTCGGCCGATCTTTTGTTAACGTCACGAATGCTGCATCGAGGGTTATGGTGTCGTAGACCTCGTAGAAGGCGAGCGATAGGTGCAGCACTTCCGCGCCCTTTCGCACACTCTCCCGCACGAGCGGCATATAGTGATTCGTGGGGTTGAGGAGGATGGCGACGCGAGACAGTCCGGGGACTACCTCTTTCAACAGTTGTAACCGCTTCCCCTCAAGCTCAGCAACGCGCAAGGAGCATCCTGTGATGTTCCCGCCCGGACGTGCCAGATTCGTCACGATACCACTGCCGATGGGGTCGCCGATTACACCCATGACAATGGGGATCGTCGCGGTGGCCTGCTTCGCCGCGAGCACGGCGTCGGTACGCCACGTGAAAATGACGTCTACGTTGAGGCCGACGAGTTCGTTCGCCAGCTCGGGAAGCCGCTCGTTGTGTCCCTTTGCGTAGCGGTATACGAAGCGCACGTTCTTACCCTCGATATACCCGCGAGCATCGAGAGCGTGTTGAAACGCGTCGATGGACGGCCAGGGCTCGATCGCCAGGATACCGATCGTGACTAATTCCCCTTCCGCCCGCTGCGCACTTGCGGTGAGCGGCCAAGCAGCCGCGCCGCCGAGCAGTCCGATGAACTCGCGGCGTTTCACTCGATTACCTGATCAGCGCCGGCGAGCAGGGTCCTCGGCATAATGAGGCCCAGCGCCCTGGCCGCCTTGAGATTAATCACGAGTTCGAATTTCGTCGGCGCCTGAACGGGAAGATCCGCCGGCTTCGCACCGCGAAGGATGCGACTGACATATTCCGCGGCGCGCCTGAACAGGTCGGTGATGTCCACCCCATAGGATAAAAGGCCACCCTCATCGGCAAAATATCGATAGGGGTAAATTGTCGGAATACGGAACTGCGCTGCCAGCGAGATAATCAGCTGACGATGCACCAAGGTGAAATTTTCCGGCATGACAATTAGGCCGCTTCTAGGCTCGCTGCCCAGTTTCGCTATGGCGCTTTCAATCTCGGCGGGGTTGCGCACTTGAGCTGTGATCGGCTGGACCTTGAATTCCCTGGCGGCACCAACGAGTGAAGACAAAAAGAATGAGCGCGCGTAATCCGCATTGTAGAGGATGGCTACGCGGGCGAGCTGCGGCATCATTTCTTTCAGTATCGATAGGTATTTGCCGGTAATGGTGGCCGGAAAGATTGTGAACCCAGTCATGTTACCGGCAGGTCGTGCCATGCTTGCAACGAACCCGCTGCCGACGGGATCGGAAACCGACACGAATACGATGGGAATTGTGCGAGTCATCAGCGCCGTCACAACAGGCGTGCTGTGGCCAACGATGCAGTCGGGCTTTAGTTCCACCAGCTCCTTCGCAAGAGCCTGCATGCGCACAGAATCGGCTTCGGCATAGCGGTACTCGATGCGAAGGTTTTGGCCGACCGACCAGCCCACTCTTTCAAGACCTTGTTCGAAGGCCTGGACGCGAGCCTTGGCCTCCGCATCGTTTGCGAAGCCCATCAGCACCCCGACAGTGCGCACGCGAAGCTCTTGCGCATTCGCCGGGATCGCCTGGGCGGCCAATGCGCCGCCGAGCAACGTGATGAATTCGCGCCGCCTCATGGGGCTTACCCGAGGCCAGAGATCAGGGGTAAGTATAGCAGATAGGCCGGCACCGCAGCAGAAAGCGGCCACTTATGTCCGAGTGGGGGTCAAAACCGGTAAGGCTCAGCACGAGCACAAGATTTCCGCTTCGTCCCCAAAACCCGACATCTGCGCGTTAATGAGTACACGCCCTAGCTAGAGCCGCGCATGATCTCGATCGCCCTTTTCGCCAGGCGCGTCGGATCGCGCTCGCCATTTCGGGCAAGTTGAATGATCAGCTTGGCGACCGCAGGCATCGTCGGATCGTTACGATTCGTGATCTCCAGATTTGTAAGGGCAGATTCGAGCCCGGCGGCGAGTAGGGCGATATCTTCCGGCCCAAACGAAACGTCGCCTCGCGCAAGCGACGCGCGGATCACTTCGGACATCGGCTACCCCTCTTATGGCTGAGATCACGTTAGTGGCGGGGCCACCAGCCGAAATGATCGCGGTCAATTATGACACACGCTTTGCAAAAATATCACGGTGATCAGGTTTCACAGATCGGCCCGTCGCCTCACACCGGCGGGTCGGGGCGCTTATCGCGATCCGCGCCGTGCCTGATTTGCGCCTTAGGATAGGATCGGCACGTCTAGCGGCTGCTAGACTCCTAAACTGGTCACCTTTGAGCCCCGGCACGCCCGGGGCTTTTCTTTACTCCCGCCGCCAGCTCCTGGAGAATGCCGCCATCGCATCTTCGCGGGTCGCTGCATAGCCGTGCGTTGGGGTGCGATCCTCGTGGTGCCCGAAGGCGACCGTCCATATCCACGGCTGGCCTACCGGCGCGGCAGCTGTCTCCATGATGCGGCCGACGACAACGCCGTCGGCGAGCACATCGTAATCGTCATCGTCCCACTCACCGGACGGGCGCGACGCTGAGGCGCGCTTGAGAATTAGCTGGCAGTACAATTATTTCTCTCGCTTGGTGACGCCAGGAGGCGCGAATCGTCTTTGACTTTCCTCGCTCTCATGAATGAAGCGAGTAACTAGGGCTTCAATTTCCTCAAGCGAAAAGTGGCGAGAATAGCGTTTCCCGTCGTACTCAAAAACGAACGTGAATGGGCCAAAGACGCGCCGGAAGCGGCTAAAAGGCATCGGGTCCGACGGTTGAAACGGCTCACTGCTTAACTGGAAAAAGCCATCCTTGGCGATGCCATTCGTATCAGCCGGCTCGACGCGCGTCCCGTTAATATTAAAGAGCACGCGCCGTCGCTCGTTGTTCAAGTCTGATCTGATATAGGATTCGACATTTAAGATCGGTTCCCCGGATTTGTTGCGGGCGTTAGTTTGAAACGAACTAACCGTGGGTTCTTCATCGCCAGATTTGCTAAGACCAAGGAAGTACATCCTCTCTTTGTCAAATTGCCATTCAATGTCTGGGGCGCTCGCAATCGAGCGCCACCAGACTGCCGCGCTCCCAAGGCATATGACACCCACCAGCGCTAATATTAGCGGTCCATAGACGGGGGCCACGATGGGATAGCGCGAGCGCTCTCCAGATGACGCAGTGCCGACAGACTGCCTAAGCGCGCGTCGCACCTCAAGCGCCAATAGAGAGATCGCCACAAGGGCGAACACCCCAATGGCAGCAATCCAGGTCCAGAACCAATCGAAACGAATAGAGGCGAACCAGCCGGTTATTCCGCCGCTCGCCGCCGAAATGGCAAGGTCCACGAGGAGTCGAACCCGGCCAGCGTGTCCTACTCCATCCCAAAAAAGCTTTAAGAGCCGCCAAGGATCAGTCGCCATGTCGGATTCATACAGGCCGACACAACCCTAGGCTATCGCCGTAACGTCTAGCTTGGCGTCATAGAACAGCGCCAACTCCAGCGCCCTGCTAAGGGCGGCCACGTCGGCCTCTCCTAACAACAATTCGGCCGCGCGCTGCCATTGGGAGCGCAATTCGCGAGATTTGGACAGCCCGAGCATGTATGCGCGAGCCTCTGCCACGGTGCGCAGCGTGCCGCCGTCCTTAGTCGGTAGGGGCCGGTCTAGTTTTTGGGAGAGGTACGCGGGACGCAACATGCCGTAGCTGCGGTCCGGTCGGCCACCCGTCGCCGAATACGCTACATCGACGGCCCCCAGCTTCGCCTTCTACCCGTAGTCTCTGAGACCTCCGTCGATGATCTCGTCGATGTAGGTATCCGACCAGACCATTCCAATCTGCGCGTCCAAGGGGTCTTGCGAACGCAAGCGGCCGGAATAGACGCCGATGAATTTGTTGGCTGGCCCGGAAGTAACAGTGATCACGTTTCCCTGCGTCACGTGCATGAAGTAGGTCCTGAGGATCACTGGTGAACCGGACATCCCAGGCCGGCAAGCCGTGTCAACGAGAAGGTACTTGTCGGGGTGGGGAACAAGGTCCGGCTCTGAGGCGATGCTGCCTCTCTTCCAGACGGGAAGGCCATTGCCGGAGCCGAAGGGGTAACCCAACACAAAGACATCCATGCCGATCTTAACCAATAGGTCTGCGGAACCCATCTTGTTTATTGAATAGAAGTGTACCGATGAAACAAGGTCGCCCACGAGCGGAATGGCAACAACATCGATCCCTCTCTTGTGTGTTGGGTGGACCAGCCAGCCTACTTCACCTGAGTCTTGACGGATGTGAATACGGAGCTGGTGCTTGTGGCCGATGTTCTGCCCTTTTGCGTTGAACATTCCATACAGCACGTTCGGCTCCGCCGCCGTGGCCGAGAGATGGTTGTCAGTATTCGGGTCGCGGCCTGAGACGTTATGCCAGTTGGTGATGAGATAGTGCTTGCTATCACGCTCCCAGGTGAATGCAGTCCCCTTGGATAGGAGCTGCTCATTGAAATAAAGATCAATCGGAACTGTCGTGAGCGAAAATTCGTCTATGGCGGGCATCGTAGTCCTCCGAGACGGTAGCAGTGGTTGATGGAGTATAGCGTTGCTATTGGCGGAAGATGGCGGAAGAGACGGCCGCCGTCCCGCCGGATTTCGTCACCAGCCGTTGCGACCTCGCGGATACCGCAGCGGTGCGTCGGCTGGGTCGTAAATGTCGCGCACGCCGGCGCGGGACTGCTCTGAAACTCGGTTATTGAGGGGCTACTGAGATCCGGCATGAGCTGGAAATGAGCGGGCAAATCCCCGTCCGCGCCGCCGCGCGCGTCTACGTGTCGGCGCGTCTCGAGCTCGCGCACGCCTGAGAAAATCGCAGTGAATTCGACTGCGGGTGCGCATCGCGGCCCGGCTGGCCATGCTCGGCCACCAGCTGGCGCGACCGTGACAGCGAGCGCAGTCTACGTGCTCCGAAATAGGAGGCGGGCATGGCTGATTCATCAAAGCCGCCGACGACCGAGCGACTCGTCAGTGATTTCGTGACGCTGACCAACAATCTCAGGTACCTCTTTGGCATAGCGGTCAAGCCAACCGCCGACCGCGTCGTGACGCTTCAAAGTCGCTACGTCGTCGCGCTGACGAACGTTGCCATGTTTCTGCAGCGGTCGGGCGTTGAGGACGATATTGTTCGGAAGTTTGTCGAGCTTGCAGATGCGATTGGCAATTTGCGGAACGGAGTCGTCACAGATCCAGTGCGCCCCGCAATAGCCGGTGGCCGTGGCCCCGACGGACACACAATTTGGGCTTTGCGGGCCGATGTCTGCATCGGGCTCGAGTGCTTCGTGAAGGCGGGCCAGAGCCGGGACCAGGCGGCCAAGGAAATTGCGAGAAAATATCCAGCCTTTGAGCGGCTAAAGCGCAACGCCAGCGCCAAGCTAAACGCGTCGATCCTATCCTGGCGAAAGCGCATCAGCATGGCGGACGTGCCCGCCGGGGACCAACTCCTAGCTCACGAACGTCAGTTCTTGGAGGCGCGTCATCATCTGTCCCCTCAGGAAATCCGTGCGGTAGGCGAGGAGCTCCTTCGGCAGGCCGCCAGGCTCGCGGAGATGAGTGCGGTCTGACCTCAGGTGGGGGCTCAGGTCCAAAACACTCGTGGCATACACATGCATCGGTGCAACGCATGAGGCATGACCGATGTCAAACACTGCCGACACTTCCGCGGAGCCCGGCGCCGCAGTTCAGGTTCGCTTGCAGGGCCAGCTCTATAGGGCGCTCGAAAACTGGCGCAGGTCCCAGCCGAAGATCCCCGCCCGGTCGGAGGCGCTCCGGGAGCTTCTCGAGCGTGCCTTGGCCCAAGACGCGGCGACGGCATGACGACCGCTCATAACAACAATTCAGAAGACACAAAAATGCCCGCCGAAGCGGGGCAAATTGAGGAATTTGAATCGTGCAAAGACATACACTCGCCGGCAATAATTTTTCACGCCCGAAAGTAGAGGATTTGCGCAGCGAGCTCGCACTGCTGCGCTCACGCTACGACGCCGGCGCCGTCCCCCTGGCGGTGTATCGCGTCATCAGAGGTCTCGAGGTCGAGCTCGCCTGGCTCGAGCCTGCGAGGCCGGCATGAACACGTTTGAAGACGCTTGCGACCGCGCCGATGTCGAGGAAGCCCGGCGGGCTGAGGTGGACGAAGTAGCTCGCCTCGCTAAGCTGTCGAAACTCGAATACGACCGCCAACGTGATGAAGCCGCCGCGCGCCTCAGGGTGCGCATCGCGACCCTCGACAAGGCAGTGCGGGAAAGGCGGGCCTCGGCCGATGACGATGCCGCAGCATTGCCGCATTGGCGGGTCGAACCGTCGTCCGAGCCTGTTAACGGGGCAGCGCTCCTCGATTCCCTAAGACAGGCTTTTCGGCGCCACATCGTCCTGCCGAAGGGCGCCGATATAGCATTGCCGTTGTGGGTGCTGCACGCGTGGACAATGGACGCAGGCGAGATCTCGCCGTTCATAGTGCTGGTGTCGCCGACCAACCGGTGCGGCAAGACAAGTGTGCTGATCCTGCTGTTCTACCTCACGCCACGATCCGAACTGGCGAGCAACATTTCGGCGTCCGCTCTCTTCCGCTACATCGAAGAGGTGCGGCCGACGCTTCTAGTCGATGAGGCCGACACCTTCATCAAGGAAAACGAAGAGCTGCGGGGGATCCTGAACTCCGGCCATACCAAGGCGGCTGCCAACGTCATCCGAAACGTTGAGACGAACGGCGAGCACAAGCCGCGGCGGTTTTCGACCTGGGCCCCGAAGGCCATCGCCACCATCCGCGCCTTGGCTGACACCCTCGAGGACAGGGCAGTCGTCGTGCAGCTCCAGCGCAAGCCGCCGAGCGCAAAGGTCGAGCGCCTGCGCCGCCGCGATAACGAATGGTTTGAGGCACTCCGCAGCCAGTGTGCCCGATGGGCCATGGACAACTTCGAGCGACTGGTTGACCCGGAACCTCAGGTGCCCGAGGCGCTGAACGATCGGGTGGGAGACAATTGGCGGCCGCTCCTGGCGATCGCCGACCTCGCCGGCGGGGTGTGGCCTGAGCTGGCTCGCCAGGCCGCCCTCACACTCTCGGGCGAAGAACAGGATGGCGCCATCGGCGTCGAGCTTCTGAAGGATATCCGGCTCGCCTTCGGCGAGGCCGATGCCATTCGTTCAATCGACCTCGTGGCCAAGCTCATCGCCGACCCAGAGCGACCTTGGGCGGAATGGAAGCGGGGCAAGCCGCTGACCCAAAAGCAGCTCGGCAGAGCGACTTCCGCATCCGCTCCGAGACCGTCTCTATCCCCGGGCTGAACGACGCTAAGGGATACAAACGTGCTCGCTTCGAGGATGCCTGGGCGGCCTATTGCCCTGTCCAAATCGCCTCGCGAGCCGACTCGGAGATTTCGATCCGTCGAAGCGTCGCTACGCCGATGGAATCGGCACAACTTGATGAATTTCGAAGCGTCGCCGAAGTGTCTGGCGCAGGATCGAAAAATCGCAACTTGTCCTACAGCGATGGGGGTTCCGACGCTTCGACGCTTCGAAAACTCCGAAATGGTGCGCAAAGCAATTTCGCCGCGACAGAGCGGGCGGACCCCGGCCCTATCCCCGAATTTCTCCGCCGCCACCCCGATCGCCGCTGCGATCACTGCGGCGGTCAGCTGGGGATCATGAACCGCTGGGACTGGCTTGGCCGCCCAGACGGCATCTGGCTGCATCTCCGGTGCGAAGAGCCCTGGCACGACAGCACTCGCAACGATCCGGTACCGCGATGACCCGCCGGTCGGCCAGCTTCCGCCAGAGCGACCTGACCATGGCACGCATGCGGACATTGCCCCCACGGGATCAGATCGCGGATGACACGCCGCTGCGGCTCGGGGTCGCGGCTGCGCTCGAGTACCCTGACGGCTCCATGACGGCCAGTGGATTACGCCGGGAAGCGGCCAGGGGGCGACTTGTCATCGAGCGTACCGCAGGAAAAGACTACACGACACGGGCGGCTATTCGGGAGATGCGACGGCTATGCCAACTCTCCGCAAAGGTGCAAGGCTCTGGCTCCGACCGGCGCGCCGGGACAAGACCGGCAGGATCATCGGGAGGGCTGTTTACATCATCCTTGATGCCGGAAAGCATCACCCCACAGGATGCTTTGCGGGCGAAGCTGAACGCGCGGAGCAAAAGCTCGCCGAGTACATCGCCGCCAAATACAAAACGCCGCGCAAGGAGCGCGAGCTAGAGGCGATCTCCGTGGCCGATGTACTCTCGATCTATGCCGACGACTGCGCGCCCAACGGCGAAGCCGCGCGCAAGAAGTTCGATCAGCGGATCGGCCGGCTCAACGATTTCTTTGGCGGCAAGTCGCTGTCCGAGATCAACGGCGAAACTTGTAGGGCCTATGTCGCGTCACGGGGCAATGCCGGCGGCTCACGGCGCGACCTTGAGGATCTGCGCTCGGCCATCAACCACCACGCAGAGGAAGGATTTCACCGCGCCATGGTGCGCGTGACGCTCCCCGAGAAGGGCCCGCCGCGGGACCGCTGGTTGACGCGCTCGGAAGCCGCAAGGCTCCTCTGGACATGCTGGCGGCAGCGCGAACTTCAACTGCGCCATCGCGGCCCGGACAAGGGGCTTAGACTTCCGACGGCGCGCTACCCACTGCGCCACCTGGCCCGCTTCATTCTGATCGCGCTCTATACCGGCACGCGGGCCGGCGCGATCGCCTGCGCCTCTGCCAGCCGCGGCGAAGGTCGCTCATTCGTTGACCTCGAGGGGGGCCTCTTCTATCGCCTGCCGCAGGGGGCAACGCCCACCAAGAAGCGCCAGCCGCCTGCGCCAATCCCAGCTCGTCTCCTCGCCCACATGCGGCGCTGGCAGGCGAAGGGAATCGTCAAGGATCATTTCGTCGAGTGGAATGGCTCGCCGATTGCTTCGGTCAAGACCGCGCTTAAGACTGCCGTGCGACTCGCGGGCCTTTCAGGCAAGGTGACGCCGCACACGTTCCGACACACCGCGGCGACGTGGCTCATGCAAACGGGCGTGAGCGTGTGGCGGGCTGCAGGCTTCCTTGGAATGAGCGTCGAGACGCTTGACCGCGTCTACGGCCATCATCACCCGGATTTTCTGGCGGATGCCGCCGACGCCATCGGACGAAAGCCGAACAAAGCGTTGGTTGTGTCGTTGGTTGACGTCGCCGCGAGGCGCAAAAAATGCTAACGAATCAAAGTGGGCCCGGGAGTTGTGCCACGGCACGGCGATTTCAACAACTTAGATTGTCAAACTGGCCTAACGGGAATCACGGCCGCTAAAGGCATTTTCCGGTGCTGTCAAATCTCACGGCCATGATTTTGTCCGATCGGCAGCGGTACGAATGCTGCGCGCAGCGACCTGCTAACTGAGTCAAATTGACTCACCCCCTCATATTTTCATTGACGATGCGGACGAGATCACTCGTGATCGCAACTGCTCGATTTGTGGCTGATGTGCGCGCAGTTGGGCATACGAACAGCGGAGTTTATCCAATGAAATCGCTGCTCAAGTTAGTGAAGCCGGATGCTAAAAACCGAGCAGTTGCGCCAACACGACTTGCGAATAGCAAATATCGTAGCCGTGAACACCTGACGCCAAGTGAGGTTGAGAAGCTGATCGAGGCCACAAAGACCAATCGTCACGGGCATCGGGATGCGACGATGCTGCTTGTGGCCTTTCGACATGGGCTGCGAGCTTCCGAGCTTTGCGAACTCGAATGGTCGCAAGTCGATTTTCATGGCGCAACGCTGCATGTGCGTCGGGCTAATACCGAGTCCCTGAAATTGTGACTCGTGGGCGAT
>Ga0306926_10010385_pt1 | contig 10290 bp, 8 predicted proteins | sample flu12Cox44000178_FD_203759 | JGI IMG/M metagenome (GOLD analysis project Ga0306926, IMG submission 203759) | Lab enrichment of tropical soil microbial communities from Luquillo Experimental Forest, Puerto Rico - flux8day.12C.oxic.44.000.178 (v2)... | ecosystem: Environmental > Terrestrial > Soil... | reverse complement strand
GCTCAACCGGCTCGGCGGGCACGACGGCGCGGCTTTGGTCGCGGGGTTGGCCGGCAATGCCGGCCTTTCGCCCGAGATCGTTACGGAGATCGTCGCGCGCACCGATGGGGTGCCGTTGTTCGTCGAGGAGCTGACCAGAGCTGTTCTCGAAAGCGGCGATCGCGACAACCGGATCGCCGCGGTGCTGGCCGCGAGCCCGTTGCCGAGCGCTGCGATCCCCGCCACCTTGCTCGCCTCGCTGTTCGCACGGCTCGATCGGCTCGGGACGGTCGCCCGTGAGGTCGCGCAAGTCGGTGCGGTGATCGGCCGCGAGTTCGGCTACGACCTGATCGACCGGGTGGCGCGGCGTCCCGCCGCCGAGTTGCAGGCCGGTCTCGGCCGGCTCACTGAGGCCGGGCTGTTGTTCTGCCGCGGCGCGGCGCCTCAATCTACTTACCTGTTCAAGCATGCCCTGGTGCAGGACGCCGCCTATGGCACGCTATTGCGTGCACGGCGGCAGGAACTGCACGTTCGCGTGGCGGCAGTGTTGGAGCAGAGCTTTGCCGATCTTGTGGAGACCCAGCCTGAGCTCCTGGCTCATCATCTGTCGGCCGCCAATTCCGAGCGCACCGTCGACCAGTGGTTGAAAGCTGGCCGGCATGCCGCGCAGCGCCTTGCCCATCTCGAGGCGATCCGCCATTTCGAGCGCGGCCTCGCGATCTTGCCGGCGCTTGCCGACGCGCGGGAGCGTGATCGCCGCGAGATCGAACTGCAGCTGGCCCGCGGCCTCTCGCTGTTCACGACCGAGGGTTTCGTCTCCGCTGCAGGGGGTGAAGCTTATGCGCGAGCGCATGAGCTGAGCGAACGATCGGGCGATGCGCGACAGCTGTTCATGGCGGTCTTTGGCCTTTGGGTATCGGCCAATGGCAGGGGCGGGATGGTCGAGTGCCGCCAATTTTCCCGCCGCCTTCAGCAGCTGACCGCGACTGACGCTGATGGGGAACTTCGTTTGCAAGCGCATCACAGCGCCTGGACGACTTGCTTGTTCTCGGGCGAGCCCGCAGCCGTGCGCGAGCACTGCGAAGCAGGACGCCGCCTCTACGATCCCGAGCGGCACCGCTCCCACCGCTTGCTCTACGGCGGCCATGACCCGGGAGCTTGCGCCGGCTACCAGGGTGCGCAAGCCTATTGGTTGTTCGGCTATCCGGATACCGGCCTGGCGATGGGCAGTGAAGCATTGGTTCTGGCTGAACGCATCGCTCATCCGTTCACTCTCGGGGCAAGCCTCGTGATGAACGCGATGCTCCACCTCGATCGTGACGAGCCGGAGTTGGCTCTGCAACGGATCGAGGCAGCCAACGCGCTCGCCGCCGAGCAACGAATTGGACTCGTGCTCGAACCGCACATCTTGCTCGGCGCCGTGATGACCGCGCAGGGGGCATACGAGGAGGCTGTCACCTGTTTGCGTGACGGGCTAGCTCAGCCCCGCGCTATTCGGCTGCATCACTATGGCTTGGCCAAGCTGGCTGAAGCGCTCTCGCGGATGGGTGAGCACCAGCAGGCTCTCGCTACGGTAGGGAAGGGGCTGGAGGACCAAGAACGAACGGGGCAGCGCCGCTGGGAGGCGGAACTTTATCGGCTCAAAGGCGTCGCGCTCCTCGGTCTCAACCGGATCGACGACGCGCAAGCGGCCTTCGAAGAGGCCCTGCGTGTCGCGCGCCGCCAACAGGCCAAGTCCTATGAATTGCGCGCGGCGACGAGCCTCGCCCGCATGTGGGGCGAACAAGGGCGGCGCGCCGAAGCGCGCGAGCTGCTGGCACCCGTCTATGGCTGGTTCACTGAGGGCTTCGACACCGCCGATCTGAAAGACGCGAAGGCGCTGCTCGCCGAGTTGAGTTGAGGTCGGTCGCCACGCCCCTGAGTAGGGGCTTCAGTTCCACTCCGGTATCGTCCGTTTCATAAACCCGTCGAACAGGGGGACTGTGAAGGCCGTGTCTCCATGTGCCGGACTGTAGATCATCCCTTTGGCGATCAGCGTGCTCCGGACCGGCGCGACGGCCGTGACCCTTCTGCCCAGCCGGTCGGCGATGTTCCCTGAGCGATGAGATCCAGGGCCGAGCTCGGCCATGGCGCGCAAATAGCGCTTTTCGCTGGGTGTCAGCCGATCGAACCGCACACGGAAAAAGCTTGCGTCGAGCTCGGCCAAGGCCTGGACCGTCGCTCGCCGGGCATCGTTCCCCTTTATCGGCGACCGGTCGGCCAGGTTCCAGCTGTGCTTGCCCCATTCCTGCAGAAAATACGGATATCCGAATGTTTGCGCGAGGATCTCCGATATCGCGGCGTCGTCGAAAGTGACGTTCGACTTGCCCGCAGGCACGCACAGCGCCGCCTCCGCCGCGGCCGGGTCGAGGCGGTCCATCGGCACAAATTCGAACAGCCGTTCGGCATAGGACTTCGCGCGACCCGCCTGGCCGACCAGTTGCGGCAATCCGGCTGCCATCATGGTAATCGGCAATAGGTCCTGACTGGCGCTGTGCAGCGCGCCGATCAGCGCGGCGAGCTGTTCCTCTCGCACGTATTGAAGCTCGTCTATGAACAAGACGACCGCCGCATCGCGCTCGGCCGCTGCCGTCCCGACGGTCGCCAAAAGCGCGGTCAGATCCGTCTCGAGGTCGCCGCTGTCGGCCAAGCCGGGCTCGGGATCGAACTCCAATCCGATCTGCAGATCCTCATATTCGAGTTTGAGGGCTGTCGCGAAACCGGAAAGTGCCCTCAGAGCCCGCCTAGCCGCAGCCTTTGCGGCCGCCCCACGGCTCAACCGCGTCAGCAACGCGCGCAGACTGGGTGCCAACAATGCCGGCAGTGACCTTTCTTCGGGCGCTTCCACTCGAGCGGCCAGGATCCCGCGTCCTTCGGCGTCGGTCCGAATACGATTGAGGAGAACCGTCTTGCCGACTCCGCGGAGACCATAGAAGATCAAGCTGCGCGCGGCGGCACGCGCCCGGATGCGGTCGAGCGCAACGGCGCCACGCTCGATCAGATCGTGGCGGCCGGCCAGCTCCGGGGGCGGGATGCCGGCTCCCGGCGCGAACGGGTTGCGGCGCGGGTCCATTTATAGGAAGTTTAGCCCATCTTATCGTCTCGACATAAACTGGGGTAAACTCCTTATAATTCAAGCTGCCGAGCGCGCCGCCACGAGCCTCGCCCGGCTGTTGGGCCAGCAAGACCGGCGGGGCGAGGCACGCGACCTGCTCGCGCCCCTCTACGGCTGGTTCACCGAGGGCTTCGGCACACAAGATCTAAAAGAAGCAAAGACGCTGCTCGATGCGCTGTCCTGAGAGGCTGTGAAGCAATTCGCTGTGTCATTCCCGCGCAAGCGGGAGTCCAGTGATTTCAGTCATTTGCCCTAGGCCCCCGCTTTCGCGGGGACGACGAACCGTTTTGCCGGAGCTGCTCCTTCATCTTCACAACCTCTGAGGGTAGGCCCGCGGCCGGGCGCGGCTCAGGCCGCGCGTTCGAGCTTGTAGGGACGAACAAGAAGGTCAGCCGGAATTTTCCACGCTTCGCTGATCTTGTGGATCATCTCGACAGTCAGCGCACGCCGGCGGGAAAGAATTTCCGATGCGCGCGAGCGTGAGCCCAAGAGTTTCGCGAGTTCGCCCTGCGAGTGCCCCAGCTCTTCGACTGCATAGTGCAGTACGTCGATCGGGTCGAAATTCTGACCGGCTTCTATCGGCCAACGCTTGGCTTCGTACAGCTCAACGAGCGCGACCAGGAACTCCAGCTTGTCACCCTCTTGGGTGCCTTCTGGCGCACCCCAACAAGCCGCGATTTCTGCTAGCGCCGCGCGGTGATCTTCGTCGGTTCGGATCGGCTGGATATCCATGCCGTGTTTCCCTTTAGAATTGCGAACCGGTCAATGCGTCGACGCGGTCATACTCCGCATGGGTTCCGATAAATTTCACAAACGCTATCTGGCGCCGGAAGTCGAATGCGGCGACCAGGCGATAATTCCCTCCTGCGATCTCAAGCCTGACACGCTCGCTATTCAACACCTTAGCTCTGGGAGCCGCTTTCTGGACTTCATCTGTAGAGGCCCAGTGCGCCGCTCTAACGAGTTGGTACCAGCGTTCCAGCGACGCCCTTGTCTCGGGGTGATTTCCCCAAAAGCTAACAAGCGTATTCCGAGCAATTACTGGCACGCTGTGATGTAGCATGTTCCCCAGGCGGGAACAACAAGCTCAGAATTGGGCGAGTCCCGTCAGATGAGCCTCGACAGAATCCCGCGCTGAGATTGTAATGGTATCGGCGATTTGCCGGTTTCGGACGACTCCAATGAACATGACCGAATGGCTGCAGACCCTCGGGCTCGAGCGGTACGAGCAGGCTTTTCGCGAGAACAGGATCGAGGCTGACGTATTGCCGAGCCTCACCGCGGAGGATTTGAAGGACCTGGGCGTCACTTTGGTCGGGGATCGCCGGCGGCTGCTCGATGCGATCGCCGCGCTTGGCAACAAACATATCCAGGAACCACGGGCCGAGCCCAGCGAGGGCATCGGCAGGTCGCTGGCGCCCACCGGCGGCACAGCCGAGGCGGAGCGGCGGCAGCTGACCGTGATGTTCTGCGACCTAGTCGGCTCGACGCCGCTGTCGACGCGCTTCGATCCCGAAGATCTGCGGGAGATCGTCGGCGCCTACCATCGCTGTGTGGCCGACACCGTCGGCCGCCTTGGCGGTTTTGTCGCCAAGTATATGGGCGATGGCGTGCTGATTTATTTCGGCTATCCCGAGGCGCATGAGGACGACGCCGAGCGCGCGGTGCGCGCCGGGCTCATGGTCATCGACGCGGTCGGTCGGCTCGCCACACAAGAGCCGCTGAATGTGCGGATCGGCATCGCCAGCGGTCTGGTCGTGGTCGGCGATCTGATCGGCGCGGGAGTGGCGCAGGAGCGGGTAGTCGTCGGCGAGACGCCGAACCTCGCGGCCCGGCTGCAGACACTGGCCCAGCCGGGCACGCTGGTCGTTGCCGACAGCACCAGGAGACAGATCGGCACGCTGTTCGAGATCGAGGATCTCGGTCCCCAGCCGCTTGCCGGTTTTGCCGAGCCGCAGCGTGCCTGGTGTGTGGCCGGGGACAGCGGCGTCTTGAGCCGCTTTGAGGCGTTGCGCTCGGGGATCACGCCGCTGGTCGGTCGCGACGAGGAGCTCGACCTCCTGACGCGGCGCTGGCAGCAGGCGAAGTCGGGCGAAGGACGGGTGGTGCTGGTCTCCGGCGAGCCGGGGATTGGCAAGTCGCGCCTGACCGCGGCGCTGTCGGAGCCCATCGAGAGCGAGCCGCATACGCGACTGCGCTATTTCTGCTCGCCGCACGATCAGGACAGCGCGCTCTACCCCTTTATCGGCCAGCTGGAACGCGCCGCAGGGTTTACCCGCGACGACACGAACGCAACAAAGCTCGACAAGCTGGAGGCGCTGCTCGGTGACGGGGCGGAGCCGGGCGACATCTCCTTGACCGCCGAGATGCTGTCGCTTTCCGGCGGCGAGCGCTTCCCGCCGCTCGATCTGAGCCTGCAGCGCAAGAAGGAGCGGACATTGGCGGCATTGCTGCGGCAGCTCCAGGAGCGGGCGCGGCGGCGGCCGGTATTGATGATCTTCGAGGATTTGCATTGGATCGACCCGACCTCGCGCGAACTGCTGGACCTTACGGTCGAGAAGATCACGGGCCTACCGGTGCTGCTGGTCGCAACCTACCGGCCCGAGTTCCAACCGCCCTGGGTCGGCCAATCGCAGGTGACGGTGATCGCGCTAAACCGGCTCGGCCGCAGCGAAGGGGCAACACTCGTGGCTCGGCTCGCCGGCAATCTCGGGGCGCTGCCGCCGGATATTGTCGACGAGATCGTCGAGCGCACCGACGGGGTGCCGCTCTTTGTCGAGGAAATGACCAAGGCGGTGGTCGAGGCCGGCGCCGATCGCGGCTATGCGTCGATATCGGCGGTGCCGCCGTCGGCGCTCGCCGTGCCGGCCACCTTGCACGCCTCGCTGCTGGGGCGCCTCGACCGACTCGGCCCGGCGGCCAAGAATGTGGCGCAGGTGGGCGCCGCCATCGGGCGCGACTTTTCCTATGAGCTGCTGGCAGCGGCCGCGCAGCTCGCCGAGCCCGAATTGCAGGAGGCGCTGCGCCGCCTCGTCGAAGCCGGCCTCGTCTTCCAGCGCGGCGTCCCGCCGGCGGCGGAATATTTGTTCAAGCACGCGCTGGTCCAGGACACCGCCTACAGCACTTTGCTGCGCGGCCCGCGCCAGGCCCTGCATCGACGGATCGCCGAGGGTTGGAACAGCGGTTTCCGGACCTCGTCGAAACCCGGCCGGAGATCGTCGCGCATCACTGCGGCGAAGCCGCCCTGCCCGACAAGGCGATTACCTATTGGCACCTCGCGGGCAAATCGTCGGTGGCCAAATCAGCCGTGCGTGAGGCGATCGCGCAATTACGCCGAGGCCTCAGCCTGTTGGACGGGTTACCCGAAACTCGCGAGCGCAAACAGCTGGAGCTCGATATCCATATCACTCTGATCTCGGCGCTGAGGGCCGGCAAAGGCTTCGCCAGCCCCGAGGTCGTCGCCGCGCTGGAGCGAGCTAATCGGCTCGTGACCGAGACCGCGGCAGTCGGGAGCCCGCCCCATTTCTCGGTACTTTTCGGACTTTGGTCCTATAACCACAACGCTGGGACTGTTGCAGCCGCGCTCGAGCACGCCGCCAACTTCCTGTCGCTCGCCCAATCGCAACCCTCGTCCGGCCCGCTCCTGGTCGGCCATCGCATCCTCGCTTATTCTTTGATGCGAAGCGGCGGTTACCGTGCAGCCCTGGCGCATCTCGAAACGGCCGCCTCGTTGCATCGGCCCGACGAGCATCGCGATTCCGCCTTTCGCTACGGTCAGGACGTTGGGGTCAGCGCCTTTGTCCAGTTGTCCTGGGCGCTCTGGCATCGCGGCTATCCTGATCAGTCCGCCCGAGCTGCCGATCGCGCGATCGCGTACAGCCGGCAACTGGGACATGCCCACACCCTTGCCCACGCCTTTTGGTTTGCCGGCATGGCCGCGGTCTTCGCCCGAGATCTCGCCACCGCCTACGCCTGCAGCAGCGACTGCGTGGCAATCGCGAATGAACACGGATTCCCCCAATGGGCGGCGAGTGGCCGGATTCTCCACGGCTGGGCCGACGCCCAAAAGGGTGAAGCGACGACGGGAATTGCCCGCATCCGCGACGGTTTGGCCGCAGCCGAGGCGGCCGGCACCCGCGTAGCCACACCGCTATTTCTCACGCTCCTTGCCGAGGCGCTGGCGCTTGGCGGAAAAATCGAGGAAGGCCTTGCCACCCTGGACGACGCATTGGCACAAGCGGCCGTCTCCGGCGAGCGGGGCTGGGACGCAGAAATTCATCGCTTGCGCGGCGAGCTCACCGGTCGCTTGCCGCACCCCGATCCGGCGAAGGCCGAGGACTCGTTCCGCACCGCCCTGGCGATCGCCCGCGAGCAGGGCACACGGGGCTACGAATTGCGCGCCGCCACGAGCCTCGCCCGGCTGTGGCGCGAGCAAGGCCGCCTTGCCGAAGCCCGCGACCTGCTCGCGCCCCTCTACGGCTGGTTCACCGAAGGCTTCGACACCGCCGATCTGAAAGACGCCAAGGCGTTGCTCGACGAACTTAGTATTTGACCGAAAATGAACCCAAGATCAGCAAGCACTCATCGTCACCCCCGCGAAAGCGGGGGTCCAGGGTCAGCGCTCCGATCTCGGCCTTCTGGATTCCCGCTTTCGCGGGAATGACGAATGACCCTTTGACTGCAGATTTCATCTCGGGCCAGCCTCTAAGCCGCTTCGCCGGTGACGACAAGCCGGCGGAGCTGCTCTGCCCCGAGACCCTCGGGGATAATCCATCGACGACGCCTGGCACGCTTCAACGCGACCAGGACGACGACAAGATCGCTTTCCCCACTGGTTCAGAGAAGCTCCAAGAACTGAGCCCGACTGAGGCGCGCTTGTCGCAGTATTGCGCGCAGTGTGCCAGGCGGCAGATCGTTCCGATGTGACGGCACGACCGTTTGCCGGCTGGGGTCATTGCGATGCCGTAGAAAATAATGCGATCCCTTGATTCGAACCACCCCGAAGCCGGCCCGCTCCAGCGCTGTGATAACCGCGCGGCCGGGGAGGGGCCGGCAGCGTCCTCATGAGCCGGCGGCGGCGACCGGCACCAGCTGATCGATCGGTGAGGCGAGATTCCCGTCGGGCGGTGGGATAGGCTGGCCATCCTCCCGCATCACCTCCAGGCACAGCTCGATCGCCTCCCGGGCGTTTGCCTGCGCTTCTTCCAGGGTTTCTCCATAAGTGACGACCGGCGGTAGCTTGGGGCAGGTGACCGTGAACCCGCCTTCAGGTTCGGGCCGGAAGTGGCACAGATACGCGATGAGCTTTTGCTGGCTCGACTGCCTTCGCTTCATCGAGCTCCATCCATTGTGGAATCCTTCCGCGTGGGTACTATCGCATCGAAATCCCGTTTGGCGAAACCGGGGAAGCCCGTGAATATCGGCATCTGGCTGCCCGGCCTGGGTCTGGGGGTGCCCGATGGACATAGCGGCGTGGCTGCGCGGCCTGGGCCTCGAGCGATACGAGGCCGACTTTCGCGATAACGAGATCGATTGGGGACTGCTGCCGAAGCTGACGGCCGATGATCTGAAGGACATCGGCGTCACCGCGGTAGGCCACCGGCGGATGCTGCTGGACGCCATCGCCGCGCTCGGCGCCTCGGCGGCCACCTCGACAGTGACGGCGGCAGTTTCGGATGTATCGGCTCCTATCGAGGCGGAGCGGCGGCAGCTGACCCTGATGTTCTGCGATCTGGTCGGCTCGACGCCGCTGTCCACCCGCTTCGATCCCGAAGATCTGCGCGAGATCGTCGGCGTCTACCATCGCTGCGTGACCGACACCGTTGGCCGCTTTGGCGGCTTTGTCGCCAAGTATATGGGCGGCGGTGTGCTGATCTATTTCGGCTATCCCGAGGCGCATGAGGACGATGCCGAGCGGGCGGCCCGCGCCGGGCTCGCGGTCATCGAGGCGGTCGGCCGGCTCGCGCCACACCGGAGCCGTTGAACGTGCGGATCGGCATCGCCACTGGCCTCGTCGTCGTTGGCGATCTGATCGGCGCGGGTGCGGCGCAGGAGCGGGGCGTGGTCGGCGAGACGCCAAACCTCGCCGCCCGTCTGCAGGCGCTGGCCCGGCCCGGTACGCTGGTCGTTGCCGACAGCACCCGGCGACAGATCGGCACCTTGTTTGAGATCGAGGATCTCGGGCCGCAGAGCCTCGCCGGTTTTGGCGAGCCACAGCGCGCCTGGCGTGTGGTCGGCGAGAGCGGGGTCGTCAGCCGCTTTGAGGCATTGCGTTCGGGGACCACACCGCTGGTCGGCCGCGATGAGGAGCTCGACCTCTTATCGCGGCGCTGGCAGCAGGCGAAGGTCGGCGCAGGGCGGGTGGTGTTGGTCTCCGGCGAGCCAGGCATCGGCAAGTCGCGCCTGACCGAGGCACTGTCGCAACATATCGAGACCGAGCCGCACACCCGGATCCGCTATTTTTGCTCACCGCACGATCAGGACAGCGCGCTCTACCCCTTTATCGGCCAGCTGGAACGGGCCGCAGGGTTTACCCGCGACGACACGACCGCAACAAAGCTCGACAAGCTGGAGGCATTGCTCGGCGGTGGGGCAGAGCCGGGCGACCTCTCGTTGATCGCCGAGATGCTGTCGCTTTCCGGCGGCGAGCGCTACCCACCGCTCGACCTCAGCCCGCAGCGCAAGAAGGAGCGGACACTGGCGGCATTGCTGCGGCAGCTGCAGGCACTGGCGCGACGGCAGCCGGTATTGATGATCTTCGAGGACCTGCACTGGATCGATCCGACCTCGCGCGAGGTGCTCGACCTTACTGTCGAGAAGATCACGGACCTGCCGGTGCTGCTCGTCGCAACCTACCGGCCAGAGTTCCAACCGCCCTGGGTCGGAGGGTCGCAGGTGACGGTGATCGCGCTGAACCGGCTCGGCCGCAATGAAGGAGTGACGCTCGTGCATCAGCTCGCCGGCAATCTCGGGGCATTGCCGCCGGATGTTATCGACGAGATCGTCGAGCGCACCGACGGGGTGCCGCTCTTTGTCGAGGAATTGACCAAGGCGGTGGTCGAGGCCGGCGCCGATCGCGGCTATGCGTCGATATCGGCGGTGCCGCCGTCGGCGCTCGCCGTGCCGGCCACCTTGCACGCCTCGCTGCTGGGGCGCCT
>Ga0306926_10010383_pt1 | contig 10291 bp, 8 predicted proteins | sample flu12Cox44000178_FD_203759 | JGI IMG/M metagenome (GOLD analysis project Ga0306926, IMG submission 203759) | Lab enrichment of tropical soil microbial communities from Luquillo Experimental Forest, Puerto Rico - flux8day.12C.oxic.44.000.178 (v2)... | ecosystem: Environmental > Terrestrial > Soil... | reverse complement strand
GATCGCCCAATTGCTGATGATCCGCGTATCGAGGAAGTACAGACCCTTCTCGCTCGGCCACGTAATTGTCCCGTCCGGGTCAGTGACGAGCACGGTCTGACCCTGGTGGATGGCGATTTGCGGTGGACCGACCTGAACCTTAAACGCCATTCCGTGCTCCTCAACGGTTCGGTTTCTCGCTCAACGGCTTCGTCTCCGGCATCAGCAACCAAGCAAGGAAGACTGTACTCATTGCCACGCCGGCAATGCTGAGAAATCCGATCATGCTCCCGTAGCTTCCGAAGATAAGGCCGAAGAACGTGGTGCTGAGCGATGCGCCAATACCCGAAAGCGTGCCGACAAAACCTTGCGCCAAATTGAATCTGCCGGTTCCGTTCGTGAGATCGGCAATGATCAACGCGGTAAGGACGCCCAGGACGCTGCCGCTAACACCGTCAAGCAGTTGAATGCCGATCAGCAAGTCTGAATTGGTGACCACCGCGAACAACAGCGCCCGCAGCGCCAACGCACTGAAGCCAATCAAGAGCAATGGCCGGCGGCCCCAATTTTGAGCCAGTTGTCCCACCCGAGGTGCGCTCAGCGCGACGACGATTTGCGGCAGGATGATCAGTGCCGAGATGATAAACGAGGCGCCGGTTCCACTACGGTACGCCAGTCGTTCGCCGGCGAGCGGCAACATGGAAGCGTTCGCGAGCTGGAACAAAAACAGGCAGCCAGCGAATGTCAGCAACTTGTAGTTCTTGGTGAGGCTCAATCGCTCCGCTCTCTCCGGCGGCCCGGATCCATCGTGAACGGGTTGCCCGCAAGAACGGCCGAAATGGATGTCGGTCGAGCGGATGCGCGCCGTGGCGACAAGCAGTGGAAACACGAGGGCGGCGGAGACAAAGAAGATCGCGCGGTAGGACAGAAAATAGCCAACGGCCCCCATGAGTCCGGTGACGGCCAAAGCTCCCGCCGAAGCAAAGCGTTGATTGCGCCCCAGTCTTTCGGCAAGAGCTGGATGACCAACGAGGCCCAGGCTTATCGCTGCGACAGCGGGACCGAGGAAGCCGCCTGTCGATCCTTGCAACAGCAGCGCAGCAGAGACCACAGGAAGAGTCGGCCAAAGTGCCATCGCGAGCGCGCTGACCGCGACAACGATGGCGCCGAGCGCGACCAGAAACCGCTTCGATCGGGTGATGTCGAGCAACTCGCCGCCTGGCAATTGGCTCAACAACCCGGCGACAGCGCCGGCGCTCAGCACAAAGCCGATGTTCTGTTGGGTCCATTTCTCATCAGCCAGGAGCACGGCAACGAATGGGCCGAATCCAGCCTGCATTCCCGCGAGAAAGAAATTGACCCCGTCGAGGCCGCTCAGACTCGTGCCGGAAGGCGACAGGTCTATCGTGTCGGGTGTCGCCGTGATGGCCATAGCGCAGGCAAGGCCCTCGTACTGGACAACTAAAAACCAAAGCCGGGTCCGCAACGGTGTTTAGCGCGGATCCCGGTAAACACTAAATCCGTCCAACCTACAATTGAGAGCCGGCTTCAAGAACAAATGATCTTCACGGTCAGCGATTCAACGACAATTCACGAGCCGTGACTTATGTTCCACTCGAGATTTTCTTTTTTCCATCAAAGCTTTTTGACTTGTCGATTGCGAGTCCGCCTGTAACAGCTTTAAGCGGTTGGACGATGGGGTGGCAGGACTCCTTCGGCCGAATGTTATTTACTGCCTCAATTATCAGCGAGAGAGACCGTTCGTCGCGGAGTGTCTTTGTTCGCTTGATGCTTTGTTCGCCTGATACTCTCATTATTGGCGACGCGACTAAGAAGTTTGGCCCGTTTTGGAAAAAGAAGCGTTACGGCTGTGTCCCAAGCGTCATTAACTCGCAGGCGTACAGTTGCCGTCGCTTTCCTCGCTGGGACGGTGATGTTCAATGATTGCTGCAGCCAGGCTGCTAGTGCGCCGGGTCGTGCGTTGGACGCCCAGTATCCCCGCGGGATCGATTTATTGAAGGCTGGACGAAACGACCGACGAGAGGCGCACCATCAATGCATGGAGCACGCAAATGGCACGGACAAGTAGAACGGCGCGGCCGATGGCAGAGATCATACCAGGGCCGGATAAAATTCCGGTGGAATTGATCGTCAACGATGTACGCAAGCGGCTAACGCTCGCTCCGTGGACCACATTGCTCGATGCGCTGCGCGACCACCTGGATCTGACCGGCACGAAAAAGGGTTGCGACCACGGGCAATGCGGCGCCTGCACCGTGCTGGTTGACGGCAGACGCGTCAATTCTTGCTTGATCCTGGCCGTCATGAAGGACGGCGCGCGCATTACCACGATCGAAGGCTTGGCGACGAATGGGGCGGTGCATCCGTTGCAGCAGGCCTTCATCGACCACGACGCATTCCAGTGCGGTTACTGCACCCCCGGGCAGATCTGCTCGGCTGTTGGGTTGTTGGCTGAAGGCAAGGCCAGGACAGCGGATGAGATTCGCGAACTCATGAGTGGAAACATTTGTCGCTGCGGCGCGTACCCGAATATCGTCGCGGCTATTCAGCAGGCGATGGGCGAGTCGTGATCAACTTTCAATACGCAAAGGCGAATGACGTTGCCGACGCCGTGCGCCAGATCGCGGCCGACCCTGCGGCGAAATTTATCGCAGGCGGCACCAATCTGATCGATCTGATGAAGGAAGATGTTGAGCGCCCCACGCGGTTGATCGACATCTCGCGGCTGCCACTCGGCAAAGTCGAAGAGACAGCCGATGGCGGCCTAAGGATCGGCGCACTCGTGCCCAATTCCGATCTCGCCTATCACCCGCTGCTCGCAAGCGCGATCCTTGCCGGCGCGTCGCAGCAGCTGCGTAACATGGCATCAACCGGTGGCAATCTGCTGCAGCGAACGCGTTGCCACTATTTCTATGACGTCGCGACGCCTTGCAACAAACGCGATCCCGGCAGCGGTTGTTCGGCCATCAACGGCCTCAATCGTATGCACGCGATTCTGGGAACGAGCGACGACTGTATCGCGACGCATCCCTCCGACATGTGCGTTGCGCTAGCGGCCTTAGAGGCAAAGGTTCGCGTGACGGGTCCGGCAGGCGACCGCATCATCGCGTTTGCGGATTTTCACCGATTACCCGGCAACACGCCACAGTACGACACCAATCTGCGCCACGATGAAATCGTTACGGCGGTCGAGCTTCCGACGCGGGGCTTTGCCACGAATTACACTTACATCAAAATCCGCGATCGCCTCTCTTATGCCTTTGCGCTTGTATCCGTTGCCGCAACCCTTGAGCTCGAAGGCAAATCTATCAAGGAGGTTAGGCTTGCGCTCGGCGGTGTGGCGCACAAGCCGTGGCGCGACCAGACGGTGGAAGCGGAGCTGCGCGGGCAGACCGCCAGCCGGACCGTCTTTGCGCGCGCGGCCGACATGCTGCTGCGTGACGCCAAAGGCTTCGCGCATAACGGCTTCAAAATCGAGCTCGCCCGCCGCTGTGTCATCCGCGCCTTGACGCAGGCGGCTCTAGGCACTCCTCAATCGCAGTCGAGCAAGAAAATCCGGTGACCATCATGGCTTCTTACATCGGCACCCCGACATCCCGCATTGACGGCCACGCCAAGGTCACCGGCGGGGCAAAATATGCGGCGGAGTTCAATGTCCCCGATCTCGCGCATGCCAGCATCGTCTCCTCGACGATTGCCAAGGGAAGCATCGCGCGCATCGATACCAGCGAGGCGATGCGCGTCGAGGGCGTGATCGACGTCCTCACTCACCAGAATCGCCCTCCCATGGCGCCTGCCGACAGCGCCTACCGGGACGACGTAGGACCTGAGGATGGTTCGCCGTTCCGGCCGCTCTACGACGACAAGATCATGTTTAGCAGGCAGCCGATCGCGCTGGTGGTCGCGGAAGAACCCGAGATCGCGCGGTTTGCGGCGTCGCTGGTGCGTGTCGACTACAACGAAGCCGAGCATCTCACGGATCTGTTTCGCCGTGGCAACAAGATCGTCACGTTGAAGGCCCCGGCGCCACCGCGCGGCAACGCCGGCAAGGCCTACGCTGCATCCGATGTGCGCCATGAAGCCGAATATGTCATCCCGATCGAACATCACAATCCGATGGAGCTTTTCGCCTCGACCGCGATCTGGGAGGACGGCAAGCTTACGGTCTACGACAAGACGCAAGGCGTGCAGAACGTGCAGCGATATCTTTGCAATGTCTTCGCCATGAAACCGAATGAGGTGCGGGTCGTCTCTTTATTCGTCGGCGGCGCATTCGGCGCTGGACTGCGTCCGCAATACGAAGCGGCGCTGGTTGTTTTGGCCGCGCGCGCTCTCAGGCGGTCGGTACGACTGGTGCTGACACGACAGCAGATGTACGGATTAAGCTACAGGCCCGCCACGATCGAACGCCTTGCGCTCGGCGCCAAGCCCGCAGGGACGCTCAACGCGGTAACGCATGAAGCGATTGCGATGACGTCGATGCACGAAGACTACGCCAGGGATGACACTGCGTGGTCCGGTCGGCTCTATAAATCCGCCAGCGCGGCATATTCCCACAAGCTTGCGAAGCTCGATGTTCCCACGCCCGGCGACATGCGCGCGCCGGGCGCAGCAACCGGCGTCTATGCGCTGGAATGCGCGATGGACGAGCTCGCGGTCGCGCTAAAGCTCGATCCGCTGGAACTTCGTTATCGTGTCTACTCCGATCGCGATCAGAACAATGACGTACCCTTCACCAGCAAGCAGCTCCGCGAATGCTACCGGCGGGGTGCCGAAGCGTTCGGCTGGAATAAGCGCAATCCGGAACCACGCGCAATGCGCGATGGCAGCGAACTCGTCGGCTGGGGAATAGCGACCGGCATCTGGGACGCACTGCAGATGAAATTCACCGTGCGCATCGCACTGACCGCCAACGGTCACGCGGAGGTCGCATGCGGCACGAGCGACATCGGCACCGGCACCTACACGATCATGGCGCAAGTCACCGCCGACATGCTCGGACTGCCGCTCGACAGCGTCACAGTCAAGCTTGGCGACTCGACGCTGCCCCAATCGCAGGTCGAAGGTGGATCTTGGACCGCGGCCTCGGTGTCTCATGCGATCGCTGCGGCAGCCGATAAGATCAAAAAGGAGCTGTTGCGGCTGGCGAAGAAGGTGCCGGATTCGCCGTTGCGTAGCGTGAAGACGGAGGAAGTGACGCTTGTGGACGGCAAGCTCGTGGGCAACCGGGATGCGCGCCACTTCGTTTCGATCGCCGACGCGATGCGGTCTGGAGCAGTGGACCGGGTCGAAATGGAGAGCTCCAGCGATTTCAAAGACGATAGTTCTCATGCGCGCAATACTCATTCGGCGATCTTCGCCGAAGTGAAGGTCGATGAAGAACTCGGCGTCATTCGCGTTACCAGGGTCGTCAATGCGGTCGCCGCCGGCCGGATTCTCAATCCGAAGACCGCAAGCAGCCAGATCATGGGTTCCGTGGTGTGGGGGATTGGAATGGCGCTACACGAGGAAACTTTGATCGATCAGGCGTTCGGCCGCATCATGAACGCCAACTTTGCCGAGTACCATGTGCCTGTGAACGCCGACGTGCAGGACATCAAAGTTATCTTCGTTGAAGAGCCCGATGAGATCATCAATCCGCTCGGCATCAAAGGCGTGGGCGAGATCGGCATCGTCGGCGTCGCGGCGGCGATTGCCAACGCGGTTTATCACGCCACCGGAAAGCGCGTGCGGGATTTGCCGATCACGCTCGACAAGCTCATGAGGTAAGCACAGCGGTTTTGACAAGCATTCAGGCGAACCATCCGATACCTGACAAGACATAGTGTTCTGTCGCGCTCATCAGTAGAAGCGACGAGCACCTCCAGGGAGGAATACCGCAATGGTTCAAGCCCATCAGCCAGACGAAAGCGTTTTCAGATCCATCTTGCCAGAACAGATCGACTGGAAGCCGTTCCCGGCGTTCCCACCTATCTGGATCCCCGCGATGATCCGCGGAACAAGGGCTCTTAAAAGCTGACGCGACGCGCCCGGGGGAGGCCTAACATGCTGCTCGCGCTCACCGGCGCTACCGGCTTCATCGGGCAACACTTGTTGCGCGAATTGCCCAAGCGCGGCTTGCGATTGCGCGTGCTGCTGCGCCGGCCGGCACCGGTGCCGATGCAATCCACGAGCGCGGTGATTGGCGATCTGGCTCGCCCGCGCAACATGTCGGCGGCGCTCGAGGGAGTGGACGCTGTGATCCACTCCGCCGGTTTCACTCATGGGATGTCTGGAATTCCGGAGGACGACTATCGATTGCTGAACACCGAGGCGACACTCAATCTCGCCCGCGCCGCGCGGCGAGCAGGCGCCAGGCGCTTCATCTTTCTTTCCTCGATCCGCGCCCAGTGCGGCCCGACGGCCGACACCGTGCTGAGCGAGACCGATGATCCAAAGCCGACCGATGCATACGGAAGGTCCAAGCTCGCGGCAGAGCGCGGGCTGGCGGAACTCGACCTCGACTGGGTGTCGCTTCGGGCAGCGTTGGTCTATGGACCGGGCGTCAAAGGAAACATGGCGCAACTCATGCGGCTTGCTCGTTCGCCCTTTCCGCTGCCATTGCGCAGCATCGGCGCTCGGCGCTCGCTCCTTGCACTGGAAAACCTGTCCTCGGCGCTCGAAACCGTGTTGAGAGCGGGGGGGCCGCTGCGGCGCGCTTTCATTGCTGCCGATGGTGAGGCGCTAACGGTCGCAGAAATGATCGCAGCCATGCGCGACGGGCTGGGGCGACGGCCGAACGTTTTTCCGCTGCCTCCGGCGCTGCTAAAGCTCCTCCTTCGCTCCATGGGCAATGAAGAGGTCTACCAACGCCTCTCCGGTTCGCTCGTCGCCAATCCCTCGGCCCTGATCGGATTGGGCTGGAAGCCGCCGTTGACCACGGCCGTAGGACTGCGCAATCTGATGCGCGCGAGTGCAGCCTTGGCCCTTTGGCTCTTTGTTACGCCGCCGGTTCTCAGCGTTATCGACGAGATCACCAGCGCGAGCTCGTCGTTCGCCAGCTTCATATCTCCCGCGATGAGCGAGCCAGCCACCCTCACAAAATCGCAATTGGATGCCCTTAATGCGTATAACGATGCGGCTAGCCACTTTAAGTCCGTCTTGAACGAGCGGCGCGCGCAAATAAATTCGAACCAACCGCTGCCGAATTTGCCCGGGCAAGCGCTCTATCTTGCCCGTAACGCCATGATAAGCGGTTACAAGGATCTCACTGACGTGCTGCCGTCAAAAATTGGAAGACCGAATAAATTTGGAATCCCGCCGGCATATTTCGATGCCGATAACGAGTTCCTTCTCGACGAGTATGCAAGTCTCTTCAAAATCATGCAGGCGCCGCCTCCAAACGCACAAAATTCCGATACGCCGTTCAAAGATGTCGTTGACTTGGGAACGGCGATCGGGCGGGCCAAGGGCCTCGATGCAGCGAATGCTGAAATAGCAGGCCGTATCAGCCTCGGCCTGTTTTTTGCCGAAACAAATGGCATTCAAAACATTGGAAATGCGCGTTCCAACACCTACAAAGGAAGCTTGCAAACAGGTCCGTCCGAAGATCAAAGCGGTCAAAAGAAATGGGCCGCTATCAGAAAATCAGTTGCAGCCCTTTATCCGGCGCTGATCGCTCGTGACCTCAAAGAGGAGGCGCGCGCCGGTCAAATGGATCATCGATTCAATCACTGGACCGCGCTGAGAGACGGCCTCATGAACGCACATGCGGAGCTTTTTTCGCAAATACCGGCGGTCGTGAAATCAATGCCAGATCCGATAGATCAGATGAAGATCTTTGAGCTTATCCAAATCATCCCCAGTCCGACCAAATCCGCTCTCAATTCAGGTAACTTTGCCAACCAAAAAATCTCCGATCCGACAGTGATGGGTTATTTGCGGAATAACAGCATCTTCACCTTCGGACACGCCGACAGGGAAAAAACATCGGCCACCTTCCGCGAAGTCCTGGACGCGATGTGGCTGTTCAACGACAAATTTAAGCGAGCGTTGTCTCAATTCAATGAGATCAAAGCCAGGGGAAAGAGTACGAACTGACTCATCTCTTTGGGCTTCCCGAGGAGTTTGCTCCCCGAAAAACCTGGCGGACTAGGCGTATCGCCAGCCACAGAAATAGAATGACCAAGGCGATGGCGGCAACCGGCGCGGCGAGCGCAAGCAAGGTTACCAGGAGCGCGCCGCCAAGCTCCGCAGTCGCAATCACCGAGTTTCCGAGACCGCCCGTCAAAACGGTCGAGTGAGCCCTCAGCGTTCCGGTTAAGCCTTGCGTGAGGCCGGCAATGCCGCCTCCCGCGATAACCGCTGCCGTCCATTTCACCATCGGCGGCACGTCGGTCATGACCGCCGCCGAGACGACCGCTCCTGCGACGAACGCAGCCGGTGTCGCCAAGGAGTCGAGTAGATTGTCCACGACCGGAATGTAATAGGCCACGATCTCCGCGACCGCCGCCACACTGAGCATTACCAGTGCGGATGTCGTACCGAGCCATGCAAAGCTGCTATCCAGGGGAAGATGCCCGGTATAGGAGGCGACGCTCACGATAAGCATCGGCAAAAATATTCGAAAGCCGGTGGCGGCGGCGAGCGCGATACCAAGAACGATCGATAGGGCGTAGTCTGACATGCGAACCGTATGATCCTACTGCTTAGACCGCCGCGATCCTAGCAAAATTGGGATGGGCGCCTCCCCGCGCGACAAGGACAGTCGCTCCCAGCAGAGATCGAGTTTCCATGCATTTCAGGCGCGGTTGTGCATGGATCGAAGCAGTTCAGTCATCACTCGTCGCAGGCCGTGGACTTGATCAACGAGATTGAGGATGACGCCAACGCCTTCGTCATTAACGCCCAAGTCGTTTTTCAAGTCTCTAATCAGCTGGACGCGCGCGACGTCTGCGTCCGAAAACATCATCTCCCCAGTCGAATCGGCTGGAATGAGCCATTCTTCCCGGATCCACGCCTCAAGCGTCTTGTCCTCGAGTTGCGCGCGGACCATGAATTCCCGCTTGTTGATCGTCATGGCTGCATATCCCGGCGAGGATCATGGGCCTTTCCACCCTGCCAGCCGGCAACGAAAGCTTCGAGCTCGGTATCCGGTAGCTCCGGCAGCATAACCTGCAGTCTCACCAACTCGTCGCCGTGACCGCCGTCGCGGCGCAAAACACCCTTACCGCGCAGTCGCAGCACGGTGCCGGTATTGGATCCCTTCGGCACCGTCATAGTCACCGAGCCGGTCGGTGTCGGCACATTGACGCGGCCGCCGAGCACGGCTTCGGACAAGCTGATCGGCAAATCGATGTAGATGTCGTTGCCCTCACGGGTGAACAGAGAATGAGCTTTGATTGTAATCTCGACAAGCGCGTCGCCTGGCTCGCCCTCGCCGAGGCCCGGGCGCCCTTTGCCACGCAGCCGGAGCACTTGGCCGTTCTGGATCCCAGCCGGGATCGTAACATCGAGAGTTCCCCCTTCGGGCAATGTCAGCCGCTTGACCGCGCCGGTAACCGCATCGAGGAATTCGATCGGGAGCTCGTAACGAACGTCGGAACCGCGGGCGCGCACATGAACATTCGAACGTCGCCTGAGAAGTTCGGACAGGATGTCATCCGAGTCCGCAAAATCCGTAAAGCCAGAATAGTTTTCGTAAGAGTGGCCCGGCGGAGCCTCGGAGGCAAAGTCCCTGTAGAAGTGCTGCCGAGGCTTTTCCGCTCCGCTGGCGTCGATTTCGCCGCGGTCGTATCGCGCGCGCTTGTCCGCATCTGAAAGCAGGTCGTACGCGGCCGAGACCTCTTTGAAGCGTTCTTCCGATTCCTTGTTGCCAGGGTTGAGATCGGGATGCAGTTTCTTGGCTAGTCGGCGATACGCCTTCTGGATCGCGTCAGGCGAGGCGCTGTGTTCAACACCCAGTGTTTCGTATGGGTCTTTCACTGCCGTCTCCACCTCTCGCGGTTTCTAGCCTCAGTCTCCTCGATCGCAGCGGGTCGTCGCGTAGCCGCCCGTGCATCACTCATTGAGACCCTTTGGTTGCCCTGACGTGATTTCATAGCAGACTTGTCCGGCGTTTTCCCGCAGGCATGCCGCATTTTAGTGACAGCCTCTAATGGTTATAATCACCCACGATGTGCATGAGGAATATCGTGGTCGGATTGTTGGTCTAGGGAACGCTTCATCGCGGGAACGACGAGGGATTACGGTGCTGAGGGACGACAGGGCTGGCGGAGAACCAGGGCGTGCGGCCCGCAACGTGTTTGGCGAG
>Ga0306926_10010382_pt1 | contig 10291 bp, 8 predicted proteins | sample flu12Cox44000178_FD_203759 | JGI IMG/M metagenome (GOLD analysis project Ga0306926, IMG submission 203759) | Lab enrichment of tropical soil microbial communities from Luquillo Experimental Forest, Puerto Rico - flux8day.12C.oxic.44.000.178 (v2)... | ecosystem: Environmental > Terrestrial > Soil... | reverse complement strand
ACCGTAAAGCCGGGCTCCAGCTCGGGCACGCGCCCTGCGGTCACCCTGGCCTCCTCCGAGCGACCGAGGAAGGACAGTGAGGCGGCTTGCAAGACATGGGGGAGGCTGAAGCGCGGATTGGCCCGTATGGTGTGACGGCAGGCTGCGATCGCTTCCTCCCAATTGCCCGCAGCGCAATGGGCGATAGCCAGCCCCATATAGGGGTCTGAGATTTTCGGGTCCGACGAGCTGATACGGAGCGCACGCTCTCCGTATTCTATCGCCTCCGCGGTTCGCCCCGCATGGCCGAGGATGACCGCACCGTAGCCCAGCGCCCGAGCCGACGAGGGGGTCAACGCCAATGCGCTATCAATGGCGTTCATCGCGGTTTCGTAGTCATGCTCGACGAGACCAATGACAAAGCCCGCAGTGGCGAGCGTCGCGGCGTCGTCGGCCCCGGCCTCGATCGCGGCTCGCGCGTAGTGGAGGGCAGCCTCCTTGTCCGCCTTGTTTAACCCTCCGCGCATATAACGGTTTTCGTGCGCTAAAGCCGCTGCGGCATTGGCCGCGGCATAATCGGGCTGGAGGGCCAAGGCCTGGTGGAGGAGTGCGAGGGCCCTATCGGCGTCACCGGGCATAGAGGCATGAAGATGGGGCAAGGCGCGAAGGTAGAGGTCGTAGGCGTCGAGACTGTCCGGGCGTTTGCGCTTTGCCCGCTCTATTTCGGCCTGGCGCAGACTGGGCTCGATCGTGCCGACTACGCTCAAGGTGATCTCGTCCTGAACCGCAAAAATGTCGTCGAGCGCGCGATCGTAACGCTCGGCCCAGACATGCGTGCCAGTTGCGGCCTCGATCAGCTGGGCGGTCAGGCGGACCCGGTTACCCGCCTTGCGCAGGCTGCCTTCGAGGACGTAGCGCACGCCGAGTTCGCGACCGACCTGTTTTACGTCTACCGCGCGACCCTTGTAAGCGAAGGTCGAGTTGCGGGCGACCACGAATAGCCATTTGATTCGTGACAGGCCGGTAATGATGTCCTCGACGATGCCGTCGACGAAGTATTCCTGCTCGGCATCGCCGCTCATATTGGTGAACGGCATCACCGCGAGCGATGGCCTGTCGGCGAGACTGAGCGGATCTTGTATCGGGACCCCCGCAGCACCCGCGTTCGGCTCAGCCCCTTTCTCGGCGCGATAAACGCGCACCGGTCGCGCGATGTTCTTGACGGCGTGCTCGCCCAGCTCGGAGAAGCTAATCGGCAGCTTTTCGCCGATCTGCTCGCGTACCGAGTAGCTGACGCAGATCTCGCCGGGTGCCGCGAGCGCCTCGATGCGCGCTGCTACGTTGACGCCGTCGCCGAACATGTCGCCCTCGTCGACCATCACGTCGCCAAGGTTGATGCCGATGCGAAGACGGATGCGCTCGCTCTCCGGCAGATTGGCATTGCGGTCTTCCATCCCCCGCTGCACCACGACGGCGCAGCGCACGGCGTCGACCACCGAGGCGAACTCGATCAGCATGCCGTCGCCCGTGGTCTTGAAGATGCGTCCACGGTGCTGGTCGATCAGCGGGTCGATCAATTCACGCCGGTGGCTCTTGAGAACGGCGAGCGTCTTTTCCTCGTCCGTCCCCATCAGCCGCGAATATTCGACGACGTCAGCGCAGAGGATCGCCGCCAGCCGCCGCTCTATCCTTTCCTCCGCCAATCGCCTGCTCCCTGCGTGCAAGCGACGATACCAGTCGGCTCGGCAGGTGTCACGCGAACCCCCTGCCCCATCTTCCGCTTGGCCCAATTCGCCGCACGCGGCAAAGTCCCTCCTTGGGATGCTCTGAGGTGAGGTGGGAAGAATGTCCGACGGAAGACGCGCGCGGCCGCAGCCGACACCCGAGACACAGCATTTCTGGGACGGCACACGCGCCGGCGAATTGCGACTGCAGCGCTGCAACGCCTGCCTTAAGGTCTATTTTCCGCCGCGGCCGTTCTGCCCTGCCTGCGCGGCGCGTGAGGTCAGCGTGTTCGCGGCGAGCGGCAAGGGCCGGCTTTACAGCTATGTGATCCACCACCGGCCGGTGTCGGGCTTTACCCCGCCCTATGCGATCGCGGTCGTCGAGCTCGAGGAAGGGCCGCGCATGATGACCAATATCACCGGCTGCCCACAGACCCCCGAGGCATTGCAGCTCGACATGCCGGTCGAGGTCGCCTTCGAGAAGCTCGACGACGAGATCACCCTCCCCCTCTTCCGTCCGCCCCGGAGGTGATGCGATGAAGCCGAAATCGATCGCCATCGTCGGTGCGGCCGAGACCACCCGGCTCGGCGTGATCCCCGACATGTCGCAGATTCAGTTGCACGCTGACGCCGCGCTCAATGCAATGGCCGATGCCGGGCTCAAACCCGCCGACATCGACGGCATTGCCACCGCCGGCGAGACGCCGGTGACGGTGGCCCATTATCTCGGCCTGACGCCGAAATGGGTCGACGGCACCGCGGTCGGCGGCTGCTCGTTCATGATCCACGTCCGCCATGCCGCCGCGGCGATCGAGTCGGGCCTTTGCAAGACGGTGCTGATCACACATGGCGAAAGCGGCCGCTCCGGGGTCGGGCGCACCCGCAATGTCACGGCACCGACGAGCCTCGCCGGTCAGTTCGAGCAGCCCTATGGGCCAATGGGGCCGCCGACTTTGTTTACGGTCCCGGTATTGCGCTACATGAAGACCTATGGTCTGACCGACGAGACCCTGGCGATGGTCTCGGTCGTGCAGCGCGAATGGGCGGCCAAGAACCCGCGCGCCACCTTCAAGACGCCAATCACCGTCGAGGACGTGCTTAATTCTCGGATGATCGCCTACCCGTTCCGCTTATTGCAGTGCTGTTTGGTGACCGATGGCGGCGGCGCCTTGATCCTAGTCGCGGCCGAGCGCGCGAAGGATTTTCCCAAGAGGCCGGTCTACCTGCTCGGCACCGGCGAGAGTGTGGAAACGCCGATGGTCAGCCAAATGGAGGATTTCACCTCCTCGCGCGCTTTTCGCGTCGCCGGCGCCAAAGCCTTTGCCGAGGCCGGCATCACCCACAACGACGTCGATCATCTGATGATCTACGACGCCTTTGCGCATTTGCCGATCTACGGTCTCGAGGATTTGGGCTTTGTGCCGCGCGGCGAGGCCGGAGCCTTTGTTGCCGGGCGCAACACCGCTCCCGGCGGTAAATTGCCGCTCAACACCAATGGCGGCGGGCTCTCCTACATGCACTCCGGCATGTACGGCATGTATGCATTGCAGGAGAGCGTGCGCCAGATGCGCGGCATAGCTCCGGCGCAGATCCCCGGCGCCAAAATCTCGGTCTGCCACGGTGTCGGCGGCATGTTCGCCGCTTCCGGCACGATCATTATGTCGAACGAGCCGGCGTGAGTTTTAAGCAGAGGAGGTTACCATGACCGCAAGAACAGATGACTACGACGAGATCGTCCGCGTTGTGAAGCTCTACATCGATGGATTCAATGAAAACGATATTGAGAAGTTCAAGGAGGCCTTTCACGAAGACGCCTGGATTTTCTACATCGACGCTGAGGGTGGCCTGCACAAAAACCTGATTTCTGAGAACTTCGAGGAGTGGGCCTCACCGCCCAGTTCGGGCATCGTCGGTCGGATCATCTCGGTGACACAGGTGGGCGATGCTGCCTCGGTCCAGCTCAGCTTCGACCCCAAGGACAGGCCCTATGGATGGATCGACTTCCACAATCTGCTCAGGATCAACGGGGTCTGGAAGATCACGAACAAGACTGCCACCCACAGCAGCAGGTAGATCTCGCGATCTGCCCTGGTCTCGGCGGTATGTTCGCCGCCTCGGCACGATCATCGTGTCGAACGAGACGCGTTAAGGGTGCCTTTAACGAACGGCAGCAAGGAGGTTAGCGATGACGGCGGCGAGGACCGGCGGCTGTCTGTGCGGTGCGGTACGGTACGAGTCGGCGGGGGAGCCGCTGTTCTCGTTGCTGTGCCATTGCCGCGATTGCCAGCATCAGAGCGGCAGCGCCTACGTTGCGGCGATGCGCGTGCCTGCCGCCGGGTTTCGCGTCACCAAAGGCGAGCCCAAGCTCTATGTCAGCGCGAGCGACGCCGGCAACCGCGTGACCCGGGCATTTTGTCCGGAGTGCGGCTGCCCGCTCTTTATCCGCGTCTCGGCGCGACCGGATATTGTCGGCCTGCGGGTCGGCAGCCTCGACGACCCGAGCGAATTTCGCCCGGAGGCCGACATCTTCGTCGGGAGCGCTCAGCCCTGGGACCACATGAACCCGGCTCTGCCCAAGCACCAGACCTATCCGCCGGGGCGGGCCTACACGCCGCCTAAGTGACGGCTATCGGGGCAGAGGGTCGCCCGTAGTCTCGGTCCTCTCTCCCCGCGTCCCCGGGCAAACAACAGTAGCGACCATTGAAGATGGAGGCGCAGGCCTCCGGGCCGCTAGTAGCCCGGGGAGGGGAGAGAGAGGGAGCGAGCATCAGCTAGGACGGCATCTGGCCCATAAAGTCGCGCTTGCCAATCTCGATGCCGAGACTGCGAAGAATATTATACGCAGTCGTGGTGTGGAAATAAAAATTCGGCATCGCCAAGTGATAGAGATAGTTTTGCGCGCGGAAATTGCGCGGCTGGCCGCCCTGGGTAATCGTGACCTGCGAGTCCTCCTTGCCGTCGAGCTGGTTGGGCCGCAGGCCCTTCAGAAAATCGATGGTCTTGTCGATGCGCGCCTTCATCTCAGCGTAGCTGTTGTCGATGGCGGGCAGCTCGGGCACCGGGACACCGGCGGCGCGTCCGGCGCCAAAGGCGTGCTCGCTTGCCTGTCGAACCTGGCGCGCAAGAGTGAACATGTCGGGATAGAGCCGCTCATTCAGTATGGTGCTTTCATCCCATTTGTGCCCGGTCGCGTGCGCCTCGGCCTTCTCGATCACCCCCTTGAGGCCACCAAGCAGCTGGATGAACACCGGCACTGACGCGTGGTACATGGAAACGGGCATCGAACGGTCCTCCTCGTCGTTGCTGACGTTGACGCGGGGAAGATCTTAACGAGACACGGCGAGGGCGTGAAGACCCCCTTGCCGCGGTTGACGTCCTCTGCCACGGTCGCTACCACGCGCGAAATTCTTACAACAAGCTTGCTCGGGCTTGGCTGACGGGGGGAAGAAAGCAGGTGTCTTGCCACCGCTCTTAGAAGTCAGGGACCTGCACACCGAGTTCCGCACCGGCGCCGGCATCGTGCCGGCGGTCGACGGCATCTCCTACACCGTCGAACGCGGCGAGACGGTTGCGATTGTCGGCGAGAGCGGGTCCGGCAAGACCGCCGGAGCTCTGTCGATCCTCCGACTGATCCCGGACCCGCCCGGGCGGATTACCAAGGGCGAGATCCTCTTTGCCGGGCGCGACCTGCGGCGGCTGTCCGAGGAGGAGATCCGCCAGGTGCGCGGCAGCGATATCGGCATGATCTTTCAGGAGCCGATGACCTCGCTGAACCCGGTGCTGACGATCGGCCGGCAGATCACCGAGACACTCGAGCAACACCGCGGCGCTGACCGTGCCGCTGCCCAAGCGCGTGCCGTCGAACTCCTGGGGCTGGTCGGCATCGCCGACCCGGCGCGCCGGCTCAAGCAATATCCCCACCAGCTGTCGGGTGGCATGCGCCAGCGGATCATGATCGCCATCGCGCTCGCCTGTGATCCGAAAATGATCATCGCGGATGAGCCGACGACGGCACTCGACGTGACGATTCAAGCCCAGATTCTCGAGCTGATGAAGGCGCTGACGCGCCGGCTTGACGTGGCGCTGATCATCATTACCCACAATCTCGGCGTGGTGGCGCGCTACGCCAACCGCGTCAACGTGATGTATGCCGGCCGCATCGTCGAGAGCGGCCCGGCGACCGAGATCTATCACGACCCGCGCCACCCCTACACGATGGCACTGTTGCGCTCGGTCCCGCGGCTCGATCGGCCACGCCAGGCGCGGCTCGACCCGGTCGAAGGCCAGCCGCCCGACTTGACACGACTCGACGGCGGCTGCGCATTCCGGCCGCGCTGCCGGTTTGCCGTGAACGCCTGCGCTACGGCGCAACCGCCGCTGGAACTCGCGGGAGCAGCCTGGCACCTTGCTGCCTGCTTCCGCAGCAACGAAATCGCGATCGAGACGGAAATGGAAGCGCGCCCGCATCAACCGGCAAGCGGTTTGCTGATACCTGAATAGAGGCGGAGATGGAGATCAAACCAATATGGTTGGTGGCGAGTCTGAGCATGCTCCTCGGGACTGCAGCAATGGCTGCCCCGGCAACAGAGGAGGAAGCCCCAGCTAAACGCGGCGGGATCCTCACTTACACGATACCAGCGGACGCTCCGCCGAGCTTTGATGCTCATCGCGAGGGCACTTTCGCAACCCTGCATTCAGTCGCCCCGTTCTACAGCGTGCTGATCCGGGTCAACCCGGAGAACCCGTCCTCGACCACTGATTTCGTCTGCGATTTGTGCACGGCGATGCCGCAACCGACCGATGACGGCAAGACCTACACCTTCAAGATCCGTGACGGCGTCAAATTCACCGACGGCTCGCCATTGACCGCCGCCGATGTGGCGGCGAGCTGGCAGATGATCATCCACCCGCGAAAGGACATGTTGAGCCCGCGCGCCAGCTGGTACGAAATGGTCGACACGGTCGAGGCGCCCGACCCGACGACAGTGGTCTTTCACCTCAAATTCGCGACCGCCGCGTTTCTGCCGGCGCTCGCCGACCCCTTCACGTTGATTTACAAGAAGGAGATCCTCGACAACGATCCCCGCTGGTACGAGAAGAACATTCTGGGTTCGGGCCCGTTCAAACTTGCCGAATATCAGATCGGGCAGGCAATCAAAGGAGTACGCAATCCCGATTATTATCGTAAAGGACTGCCCTATCTCGACGGCTTCACCGCCATTTACGCACCAAAGCAGGCGGTGCGGATCGATGCGATTCGCAGCGACCGCGCGGCGATGGAATTTCGCGGCTTGCCGCCGGCGACGCGCGACGAGCTGGTCAAGGCGCTGGGTGATAAGATCACCGTGCAGGAGAGCGACTGGAACTGCGGCAATCTGGTGCTCCCCAACCACAAAAAGAAGCCCTTCGACGACCCCCGGGTGCGGCGCGCGTTAGCGCTGGCGATCGACCAATGGCACGGCGCGCCGGCAATTTCGAAGATCGCCAATGTGCACACCGTCGGCGGCATCGTCTTCCCAGGCTCGCCACTGGCCGCGACGAAACAGGAACTGGAGCAGATCGCCGGGTTCTGGCCCGATATCGAGAAGTCGCGGATCGAGGCCAAGCGGCTGCTGAAGGAGGCCGGCGCCGAGGGGCTCAGCTTCGAGCTGTTGAACCGGGGTGTCGACCAGCCCTACAAATACGTCGGCATCTGGCTCGTTGACGAATGGAGCAAGATCGGGCTCCACGTCACCCAGAACATTCAGCCGACCGGCCCGGAATTGGACGCGCTGCGCAGCGGCAATTTCGAGGTCGCGCTGGTTGCCAACTGCCATGGCGTGCCCAATCCGCTGCTCGATGTCCAAGAGTATCTGCCGAGCTCGATCTACAGCGGGAACTACGGCTACTACGAAGATCCGCAAGAGGTCGATCTATACGGCAGGATGCTGCACGAGACCGACTTTCCCAAGCAGCGCACTTTAATGCGCGATTTCGAGAAATACGTGCTCGATACCCAGGCCCACGCGGTCTGGGTATTGTGGTGGTATCGGATCATTCCCTACCGCTCATATGTGAAGGGCTGGAAGATCAGTCCGAGCCATTACATCAACCAAGATCTGGCGACCGTCTGGCTCGACAAATGAGGCCGTGTTGGACCTTGTTCTGTGGCGCGAGATTGCTTCGTCACTGCGCTCCTCGCAATGACGAGTCTGTCATAGCGAGTGAAGCGAAGCAATCTAGTGCTTTTACAACCGCCCTCGTCGGGATGACTTTGATGGCGACGGCGCTCGCTGCGCCGGCCGCCGCCGGCGAGGCGCCGAAATACGGTGGTACGCTGACCTATATGATCCCGGCCGACGCGCCGCCGAGCTTTGACGGGCACCGCGAGAGCACCTACGCGACAGTTCATTCGGTAGCGCCGTTCTACAGTGTGCTGATCCGCATCAACCCGGAGAACCCGTCCTCGACCACCGACTTTGTCTGCGACCTCTGCACCGAGATGCCGCAGCCGACAGATGACGGGAAGACCTACACATTCACGATCCGCCAAGACGTAAAATTCCACGACGGCGCGCCATTGACCGCCGCCGATGTGGCTGCGAGCTTCAATGCGATCATCTTTCCGCCCGAGGGTGTGCTGAGCGCACGCGCCAGCAACTACCTGATGGTTGACAGGGTCGAGGCGCTCGACCCGAGCACGGTCGTCTTCCGTTTGAAGTTCGCGACCAGCGCGTTTCTCGGGGCCATCGCCGACCCATTCAATTTCATCTACAAGAAAGCGATCGTCGACCAGGACCCGCGCTGGTACGAGAAGAACATTCTTGGCTCGGGTCCCTTCAAATTTGTCGACTATCAGGTCGGGCAGTCGATCAAGGGTGAGAAGAACGCCGATTATTACCATAAGGGCCTTCCTTATCTCGACGGCTTTACCGGCATTTACGCGGACAAGCAAGCGGTGCGGGTCGAGGCGATCCGCAGCGACCGCGCCGCCATCGAATTTCGCAGCATGCCCCCCGCAGCGCGCGACGAGCTCGTCAAGGCACTCGGCGACAAGATCACAGTGCAGGAGAGTGATTGGAACGTCGCCAGCGCGGTGACGCCAAACCACAAGAGAAAACCGTTTGACGACGTCAGGGTCCGCCGGGCGTTAACTCTGGCGATCGATCGCTGGAACGGGGCGCCGGCACTGTCGAAGATCGCGATTGTCAAGACCATCGGCGGCATCGTCTTCCCCGGCTCGCCATTGGCGGCAACCCGAGAGGAGCTGGAACAGATCGCCGGCTACTGGCCCGACATCGACAAGTCGCGGGCCGAGGCCAAGCGACTGTTGAAGGAGGCCGGGGCCGAGGGGCTCTCCTTTGAGCTCCTCAACCGCAATGTCGACCAGCCCTATAAATACGTCGCTACCTGGCTGATCGACGAATGGAGCAAGATCGGCCTACACGTGACGCAACGGGTAGTGCCGAGCGGCCCGTGGTTCGAGGCGATGCGCAATGGCGATTTCGATGTCGTGCTCGAAGCTCCCGGCCACGGCTTGGTCAATCCGTTGCTTGATGTCCAGAAGGCCCTGCCTGCCTCGGTCGACGCCGAGAATTACGGCCACTTCGAAGACACGACCGAGGTAGACCTCTATCAAGAATTGCTGCACGAGACTGACCCGGCGCGGCAGCGCGCGCTGATGCGGCAGTTCGAGAAATACGTGCTTGACGATCAGAGCCACATGATCTGGGTGCTGTGGTGGCACCGGATTGTGCCGTACCGGTCTTATCTGAAGGGCTTCAGGATCAGCCCGACACACTTCATCAACCAGGACCTGGCGCAGATCTGGCTCGATAAATAATCCGCGAACAGGAGGGTGGGATGGCGATCCGATCGGAGCTATTGGCAATGAGCCTCGCTGCGGTTTTCTGGTCAGTCCCAGTCGCTGCGATGTCCGAGGAAACACCGAAACGCGGCGGCACCCTGACTTATGCGATCCCGGCAGACGCACCGCCGAGCTTTGATGCCCACCGCGAGGGCACTTTCGCGACCGTGCATTCGACAGCACCCTTCTACAGCGTGCTGATCCGGGTCGACCCGAACAATCCGTCCTCGACGACCGACTTCGTCTGCGATCTGTGCACGGAACTGCCGCAGCCGTCGGGCAATGGAAGAACCTACACCTTCAAGATCCGCGAGGGAGTAAACTTTCATGACGGCTCGCCATTGACTGCAGCGGATGTCGCGGCGAGCTGGAACCACATCATTCATCCGCCCGAAGGGGTTCTGAGCCCGCGGGAAAGCCACTACATGATGGTCGACACGGTCGAGGCCCCCGATCCGGTGACCGTCGTCTTTCATCTGAAATTTGCAACCGCCGCTTTTTTGCCGGCGCTTGCCGACCCTTACAGCTACATTTACCAAAAGGTGATCCTCGACAAGGACCCGCGCTGGTACGAAAAGAACATTCTCGGCTCGGGCCCGTTCAAATTCGCCGGGTTGGAAATCGGCCAGTCGATCAAAGGGGTCAGAAACCCCGATTATTACCACCAGGGGCTGCCCTATCTCGACGGTTTCACCGGCATCTATGCCGATAAGCAGGCGGTGCGCGTCGCGGCACTGCGCAG
>Ga0306926_10010381_pt1 | contig 10291 bp, 12 predicted proteins | sample flu12Cox44000178_FD_203759 | JGI IMG/M metagenome (GOLD analysis project Ga0306926, IMG submission 203759) | Lab enrichment of tropical soil microbial communities from Luquillo Experimental Forest, Puerto Rico - flux8day.12C.oxic.44.000.178 (v2)... | ecosystem: Environmental > Terrestrial >... | reverse complement strand
GTTCACGGATCACGTCCTCCCGTTCGTCTGCGCCGCGCGCAGCACCGCGCGAATGATGCGGTTGTGGGTGCCGCAGCGGCAGAGATTGCCGGCGAGCGCCGCGCGCACGTCCGGCTCGCTCGGCCGCAGATTGCGGTCGAGCAGCTCCTTCGCCGACATGATCATGCCATTGGTGCAGTAACCGCACTGGGCCGCCTGCTCCGCGATGAACGCCTGCTGCAGCGCATGCGGCTTGTCGAGCGAGCCCAATCCTTCGATGGTGGTGATGTCGCTCGTTGTCACCGCGCTGATCGGAGTGATGCAGGAACGCACCGCCTTGCCGTCGACCAGCACGGTGCAGGCGCCGCATTGCGCCAGCCCGCAGCCGAATTTCGCGCCGTTGAGCTCGAGATCGTTGCGAAGCACATAGAGCAACGGCGTGTCCGGCTCGGCGGGCACCGAGCGGCTCACCCCATTGACTTTGAGGTTGATGGCCATGCGTGGCGTCTCCCGCGGTCCGCCGACCTAAAAGGCTGGCGGCCGCGCCGTTCTTGTTTAGATCGGTTTTATTGTGCGCCGATGCGGGCGCGGCGTCGAGGCCCTTATGGAGTGCTAGGCCGAGGCGACGGATCAACAGTCCGTCCCGCCGTCTACGAACATGACACCTCGCCTCGCGCCCAGCTTTCGCGCGCGGCCGCGCGGAAATCGGCGAACGTTCCGGCCGCAATCGCCGTGCGCATGTCGGCCATCAATGCCTGGTAATAGGCGAGGTTGATAGTCGTCAGGAGGATCGCGCCGAGCATCTCGTTGGCCTTGACGAGGTGGTGGAGATAGGCGCGCGAATAGTCGCGCGCCGCGGCGCTGCTGCTCGCCTCGTCGATTGGGCGCGGGTCGTCGGCGTGGCGCGCATTCTTGAGATTGATCGGCCCGAAGCGGGTGAAGGCGAGCCCGTGCCGGCCGTTGCGCGTCGGCAAGACGCAGTCGAACATGTCGATCCCGCGTGCCACCGCCTCGACGATGTCCTCGGGCGTGCCGACCCCCATGAGATAGCGCGGCCGCTCGGCGGGGAGCGCGGAGGCCACGGCCTCGACGATGCGCAGCATCACCTGCTGCGGCTCACCCACGGCCAGCCCGCCGATGGCATAGCCGTGGAAGCCCATATCGGTGAGGACGCGGGCACTCTCCGCGCGCAATCGCAGATCGTCACCGCCTTGCACGATGGCGAACAGCGCGGTGCCCCCCGTGCGCTCGAAGGCACGCTTGCTGCGCTCGGCCCAGGCGAGCGAAAGCTGCATGGCGCGACGGAGTTCGGCCTGCGACGCGGGCAGCTGCAGGCACTCGTCGAGCTGCATGGCGATGTCCGAGCCGAGCAGATGCTGGACCTCGACCGCGCGCTCGGGAGAGAGTTCAACCGTGGCGCCGTCGAGGTGGGAGCGGAAAGTCACGCCTTTGTCCTCGACCTTGCGCAGCTGCGACAGCGACATGACCTGGAAGCCGCCGGAATCGGTGAGGATCGCCCACGGCCAATTCATGAAGCGGTGCAGGCCGCCGAGCGCTGCGACGCGTTCGGCGCCCGGACGCAGCATCAGGTGATAGGTGTTGGCGAGCACGATGTCGGCGCCGGTTGCACGCACCGCGTCGGGCGCGAGGCCCTTCACCGTTGCCTGGGTGCCGATCGGCAAGAACGCCGGGGTAGCGACCGCGCCATGCGGCGTCGCGATCTCACCGCGGCGGGCAGCGCCATCGGTGGCAAGCAGGCGGAAGGAGAAGGCGTCGGGCATCGGTTTCTTTTACTGCAGCCCTAGGACCGGAACAGCAGACACGCGTCGCCGTAGGAGTAGAACCGGTAGCCCGCGCCGATCGCGTGCGCATAGGCACGATTCATCACCTCGAGCCCGCAAAATGCTGCCACCAGCATGAACAGGGTTGAGCGCGGCAAGTGGAAATTGGTCATCACCACGTCGACCACGCGGAAGCGGTAGCCCGGTGTGATGAACAGGGCGGTTTCGCCTTCGAACGGGCGGATGACGCCATCCTCGCCGCTGGCGCTTTCCACGAGCCGCAGCGAGGTCGAGCCCGCCGCAACGATACGCCCGCCGGCGCGCCGGACCCGGTTGAGGGCATCGGCGGTCTGCGCGGTGACGCTGCCCTGCTCCGCGTGCATGCGATGGGCGGCCGTGTCGGCAGCCTTGACCGGCAGGAACGTCCCTGCCCCCACATGCAGCGTCACCTTGTGCAGCGTGATTCCCCGTGCCGCCAGACGTGACGTCAACGCATCGGTGAAATGCAATCCCGCCGTAGGTGCCGCGACCGATCCCTCCATCTGCGCGAACATGGTTTGATAGTCGCTTCGATCACGCTCGTCGGGGGCGCGTCGGATGTAGGGCGGCAGCGGCATGGCGCCGCGTTCGTCCACTGCCTGGTCGAGCACAGGTCCGTGAAAGGCGAAGGCGAGCGTGACCTCGCCGTCCTCGCCCTTGGCCTCGACGGTGGCGTCGAGCTGGCCGAGGAAACAGACCTTGCCCTCGTCCCCGAAGCGCACCACGTCGCCCGCCGATAGCCGCTTGGCCGGCTTCACGAAAGCACGCCAGCGCGAACCGTCGAGGCGCTGGTGCAGCGTTGCCTCGATGGTCGGTTCGAAGGCTCCACGGCCGATGCGCCGGCCGCGGAGCCTTGCTGCAATCACTTTGGTGTCATTAACCACGAGCGCATCGCCGCGGCGCAGCAAGTCGGGAAGATCCGCCACTCCGCGGTCTTCCAGTTCCGGCGTACCGCCCGGACGCACGACCAGGAGCCGCGCCGCGTCCCGCGGTGCAACAGGACGCAACGCAATGCGATCGGGCGGGAGTTCGAAATCGAACAGCGCGGTACGCATGCCTCCTTCATACAAGCGCATGCCAGCCAGGTCATCGCCTGCGGTAAAGCAATAAGAATGGAACCAAAGCGCGGCCTATGGGCGGCGCCGATTCGTTTGGAATTGAGATCCAGGCTGTAACTTCATACCGACGGCGCAGCCTTCTGGTTGGCGCGAGAAAACACAACGTCCTCGCTCTTGGCTGGTTCCGCACGCCAGCAAATTTTTGACCCGTGTTCGACGCCTCCGAACGACGTGTTCGGTGAATTCGACGAGTCGCACGCTCTTGTCGCGGTTGCGTCAAATGATTTTCACAGGCTTGGCGTATCCATCGAGCCAACAACACAAGACAGGAGAGGCCAATGGGTGCCGTCATGGTGAGATGTCCCGAGACCGGACGCGACATCCCCACCGGTCTTGTCACCGATCGTAAAAGCTTCGATGCCACGCCGGTTTTCTTCGCGCGCGTTCACTGCCCGATCTGCCGGAGCGAGCATGAATGGTTCGCCAAGGAGGCCTGGGTGTGCGAGGCCGAGCCTCGCCGGCGGAGCGGCGCGTTGCTCTGAATTTGTCGACCGCGGCCGAGCGATCGCTTGCCGCGGTCCTTCAAGTAGTTAGCTCGAGTGTTGAAACCGCCCACGGCCCGCCTTCGTCGCGGCCGGTGGGATGATCACGGCGCATCCGCCGCCATCTTGGCGGAGATGATGCGGTCGGGATCGGCAACCGGCTCGCCCCGCTTGATCTTGTCGACGTTTCCCATGCCTTCGGTCACCTCGCCCCAGACGGTATACTTGCCGTTGAGAAAAGGCGCGTCGGCGAAGCAGATGAAAAACTGGCTGTCGGCCGAATCCGGGGATTGCGCCCGCGCCATCGACACGGTGCCGCGGCGGTGGGGCTCTTTGTTGAACTCCGCCTTGAGCTTCTTGCCGGAGCCGCCGGTGCCGGTGCCATGGGGACAGCCGGTCTGCGCCATGAACCCCTCGATGACACGGTGAAACGCGACGCCGTCATAGAAGCGCTCGCGCACCAGTTCCTTGATGCGTGCGACATGGCCGGGGGCGAGGTCCGGCCGCATCACAATCACGACTTTGCCCTTGGTGGTCTCCAGCGTCAGCGTATTCTCGGCGTCGGTCATGGGATGTGCTCTGCTTGCTTGAGTTTTCGATTGTCGATGAGCCGCACGGTCAACGGGCGGCCGGCGATTGCGTTCCCGAGCGCGTCGGTGAACGGCAAGGGCGTGCAGCGTTTGAGCATCTTGGCCACAGCAATGCGGTAGGCCAACCGTTCGTCATCCGACGCGCCGGCCGACTCGAATGTGATCCTCGGGTGGCCCAAGAGCTCGCCGTCGCGGCGGAAGCTCACCTGCACCGTGATCTCCATGCCCGGGCGCGACTGATCCATGGGCGGCGGCGCCCAACACGCCCGCAGCGCGGCGATGACATCTTTGAGGGTGTTGATCGGCTCGTCTCGGCTCTGCGCAACCGCCACGGTCGCCGCCAAGGCGATCGCGAGCGTCGCGCCGACGAGGTGAGCGTGGGCGGTCACGGCTGGTCGCGGTTAAAGGCGCCCAAATGCGATCAACGCTTGGGCTGTGCGCACCGATCCACCTCGTCATTTGGCGTCAGCGGCGACCTGCACGCGGATCATACGGTCGGGATCGACCACCGGTTCGCCCTTCTTGATCTTGTCGACCACCTCCATGCCGGAGAGGACTTCCCCAACCACGGTGTACTGGCCGTTGAGGAAGGCACCGTCGGCATACATGATGAAAAACTGGCTATTGGCGGAGTTATTGTCGCCGCCCTTGCGCGCCATGCCGACGATACCGCGCTTGAACGGAACCTTGGAGAACTCCGCGGGCAAGTCCGGATATTTCGAGCCGCCGGTGCCGTCGCCCTTCTGGCCGTCGCCGGTCTGCGCCATGAAACCGGCAATGACGCGGTGGAACGGCACGTTGTCGTAATACTTCTCGCGCGCGAGCAGCTTAATGCGCTCGACGTGCTTGGGGGCGATATCGTTGCGCAGCTTGATGACGATGCGGCCGTATTTGGTGTCGATGAGGAGCGTGTTTTGCGGATCGGCACCAGGAGGAAGTTGTTGCGCGAAGGCGGGCGCCACGCAGATCAGCGCGGCAAAAAATGCAAGCAGGCGGATCATGGACTCTCCCGGGGTCAACGGCCGGACTTGCCGGCGAACTTCGCTTTCAGGCGGATGGCGACGGGCGGTGGCACGAACGGCGAGACGTCGGCGCCCATGGATGCGATTTGCCGCACCAGTGTGGCGCTGATCGGGCGGACGATCGGCGAGGCCGGCAGAAAAACCGTCTGCACGGCGGGCGCCATGGTGGCGTTCATGCCCGCCATTTCGATCTCGTAGTCGAAATCGGTCGCGCTGCGCAGCCCGCGGATCAGCAGTGTCGCGCCCTCGCGTTGGGCCGCGGCCACGACCAGATCGCCAAAGGTGATGCAAGCGAAATCGCAGCCGCTGGCGCGCGCGAGCGCGCCGCAGGTCTCCTCGATCATGGCGCGGCGCTCCTCGGCGTCGAACAAGGGTGCCTTGCCGGGATGAGTGCCGATCGCGAGCACGAGCCGATCGGCGAGCCGGGCGGCTTGGCGCACGAGGTCGAGATGGCCGTTGGTGACGGGATCAAACGATCCCGGAAAAAGCGCGGTCCGCAGCATGCGGGGGGTCTAGCGCGCGCTCCGGGGCCCCGCAAGGTGGGCGCGATGGGCCTCGGCGCTGGCCGGCGGCGCTGCGTCGGAGCAGCCATGGGCACCGCCCGCCCCCGGACGCGCCATCTACAATTCTCGTTCTTGTTCAGATTCTTGCAGCCCTTACCGAATCCGAGCTGTGAGCCCCTGCTGTTTTCCCCACGTGACCCGAACTATGCCCTGCCTTGCGCGTCGGGCGTCACTGACGGTCCGCATACCCCGGCCAGTCGGTTCGGGCGAACCGTGGAGCGCCGGAGGGCCTCGCGACCGGGCCACTTTCACTGCACGTTCCAACACGACTCGGTGCAGGAGCGCATGGACTCGATCACCATCCGTCCAGCCAGGTGAACGTCGGGCCCGATCGCCGGTGACCGCGTCACCGTGCCAGTGAGGTCCACTCCGCCGCAGAAGTTGTAGCTGAATCGAGCCTTCTTGCCGTCCTTGATGGTTTCGAATCTCCGTAGGTCGTAGATGCCGGGGAAGTGCGATGGCACCTCGACGCTCTCGACGACGTAGGATTCTAGCAGGCTCTTATCTAGCGACGCCGTGGCACCCGTCGCCCGCATGGCGCGGGCGAGCGCGAAGTGACGAAAAATGTCGTTCATCTCGCGCCATGGCTCTCCCGTACGAACGACCTCGTCCATGCTATTCGTCCAGGCGCAGGCGAACGCCCTCATAAAGGGACTCACCACCCCGCCTGCAGCGGAAAAAGTCTCATAGCCTCCGGCGGTGACTCTCAGCGTAGTCGCATCTTGCGCCTCGTCCCGCAGTACTACCTGCACCGTGTCGAGGAACGCCGAGCGCCCATCGACCACGTAGCTCATCTTGCCCGGCTCGAACCAGAACCGACCGCCTATACGAGGGCTCCTCACACCGTTCGGTATATTCGACTTGTCGTACTCGACCATGGCGCTGTCGACGTCCTGAAACGGCTTCTTGATGCGGAGCTTGATCGCACCACATACCACTTGCTTCATTGTCCAGTCCGCCACAAGAAGGAGCTTGGTGACGCGAGCATCCCGCGGCAGACTGGTGACGCGCGGGACCCCGACGCCGTCCGCGCATTGGGCGGCGAGAGCCCTGTGCTTGGCATCAAACTCGGCCTGACTGGTGGGGTTCACGGCGTCCAGCTTCCTGTAGCGCTCCGTGTGCCCTATCTTCGTATCTAAGGAGATAGCAGGGGGTGCCGTACCATAGGCGCCGGATATGGCTCGCATGGCGACAACTATGTCGTCGAACTCAAGCTCGGGGCGTTTCGGTTCTACCCTGCCCCACAGCACGACGTCGCTTCCGTCCCTCACGAAGCCGTCGAGGCGGGTCATGCCGACGCGGGGCCTGCCTCCGGCGGCTCCGTCGGACAGCATCCTGACCATGGACGCAGCGCGCTCGGGACGCACGAGCTTCTCGGGTACCGGTTCTACCCAGCAGGCTGGCGGGGGCTCCACGGCGAGAGCATCGCGAGGAGCCAGTGCCAGTGCGCTGGCTCCCAAGAGGAATGCCCGACGGTCGATCATCGCACATCCATCTTCGGCTGGCACGGACCGATAAACGTGTAGTCACCGCACTTAGGCATCGTGGGGTCGACCTTCGGCCTGGAGCTTCGCATGAGCGTCTCGACCTCAGCTGTCACGCCGTTGAGGTTTCCGTCTTCCCGGCTCGTCGACCCATCCAGCCTCACTCCTCCGGGCTTACCGCTCGCCGGGGGGGCCGTAGTGGTGCCGCGCCCAGTACCCGTGATGGTGCTCTGGTTGCTGTTCCGGGAGCCGTGCGGGTTTCGCGGCTCGGAGGTGTTCTTGCCGCCGATCACACCCCCGGGTGTGTGCTCACGAGAAGTGTAGTTCGGGCTCGAGGTGTTCTCCCCGTCGTAGTGGGGCTTGTTCCTCCGCGAGATATCTTCGCGCAGAGCCTCGGTCTTCGGATCCCAAGTCTTGGAGTCAGAATTGAGGTAGAGCCGGTCGGTGCACTTGGCGCGGTCGACGCCCTCGTACTTCCCGCAGACCTTGGCGATGCGCGGGTCCTTCAGCAGGATGCGCCCCTTGGCCTGGGAGATGCACTCACGGATCGTGGCCCACCCCTCGGGGGTCGTGGCGCTCTCGGGACACTCCTTCTTCGCCTTCTGGAACAGCTCCTCGGGGGAGATGACCGGCTTGGTGTCCTTGGCGAGGACCGCGGTGGACGAGAGGGCGAGCGTAGTAGTCAACATCAGTAGTTTCTTCATGTTCCTAGTCTCCCGTCGGGGTGTCGATAGGGAATCCAGCCGCGCGACGAGCACCGGCCTTGCACCCGTTGTACCGCTCATAGTGTCCATAGCACCTCCCGCTCGGGTGGTACGGGGAGCGCCGCATCCTGTCGCGGAGGTCACCGGTGCACGCCGAGGTCCTGACCTCGCACTCCCGGCACAGTCGATAGAACAGGTCGCGCGGGGCGATGGATTCCATGCACAGCTTTTCTCCCCGTTTCAGTCGTGGGAAGGGCGCGTTCAGGTCCGGACCTGCCGACGCCGTTCCCGACATGAGCGTGAGAGCGAGGGCGGCGACGATGGGGGCCCTCACTGGCTCCTCGCCAACCTGACGAGGAAGAAGAGGATGACGATCGCGATGACGCCGATGAAGATCGGCCAGAGGAGGTGGCCCAAAAGTTGCACAATCGGGATCTATCAACTGCAACTTTGGTTAGCAACGGCGCCGGTAAAATAAACCGGTAGCCTGTTGGACGGTCAGTCGTGCCCGTCTTCCTGTCCGTGCATCACAACGGCGCCCCACCGACACCGGCAGCCAGCGCCGTCCGGAGCGCCGCGACCTCGATCCTACACGATCGTCGGCGAAATCCGCTTCAACGGCCTCGGCGAATGGGCGACGGCACGCATGCTGGTGGCGCAGTTTCAGAACGTTCAAGGCAGCGGGCTCGATCAGTACTTGATCGGGCATAAGCAGGTCGTCCTCTATCCGCCCGAGTACAAGAATGGCGAACTGGAGGCTCCATTCGCGAAATAACGAATGATGGGTCGCAATAGCGCGGGTTAAACATCGCCCTACCCGCTGTTGGTGACCTGCTCTTCGCCACCGGCCAACCACTGCGAGCTGTCGTGGAAATCACCGCCGCCGTCGTGCGCGAAAAATTCGGTGCCTTCACGATCGATCGGCTCGAACTGACCGATCCGCGGCCGGACGAGGCGCTGGTCAGGATCGTGGCGAGCGGCATGTGCCAGACCGACCTGCACGGTCGCGACGGCTACTACAACACGCCCTATCCCGCGGTTTACGGCCACGAAGGCGCGGGAGTCGTGCAAGCCGTCGGCAACGGCGTAACCAAATTCGCGCCCGGCGATCACGTCGTCATCTCGTTTCCGTGGTGCGGCGTGTGCCCGAATTGTCGACGCAACATGCAGTCCCATTGCATGAAGGGGTTGGATCTGAAAATGCGCGGCACGCGCGCCGACGGTTCGACGCTCATGCGCAAGGGCGGCGCCCCGGTCTACAGCGCGTTCTTCCAGCAATCCTCCTTCGCGACCCACGCCATCGCCAACGAACGCTACATGGTGAAGGTCAGGAAGGACGCGCCGCTCGAGCTGTTGGGACCATTCGCCTGCAGCGGGCAGACCGGCGCCGGCGCGGTGCTCAACTCGATGCAGCCCATGGCGGGGGATTCGTTCGCCGTATTCGGCGTCGGGGCCGTCGGCTTATCTGGTCTGATGGCGGCCAAAATAGCCAGCTGCGATCCGATCATCGCCGTCGACGTGCACGATGGCCGCCTTGCGCTCGCGCGCGCGCTCGGCGCCACGCACGCGATCAATCACCGAGGGCGCAGCGACGTGGTCGCGGAAATCCGCCGGATCACCGGCGACGGCGTGCGCTTCTCGCTGGAGACGTCGGCGCAGCCTGCCGTCTTGCGTGAAGCGGTGGAGGCGCTGATGGCAGCCGGCACCTGCGTTCTTCTCGGCAGCGCCCGCAGCGGCACGGAGGTATCGTTCGAGATGCCGTTCCTGCAGTTCGGTCGGGTGGTGCGCGGCGTGATCCAGGGCGAAAGCCACCCGCAAGAGTTCATCCCCACCCTGGTCGATTTCCTCATGCAAGGCAAAATGCCGGTCGAGCGGATGGTGACATTCTACCCGCTTGCCGAGATCAATCGCGCGGCGCAGGACTCCTCGCAGGGCACGACAATCAAGCCGGTGCTGCGCATGCCCGATTGAGCCGGTGGCGATGCCGGCAATCGGCGTAAGCTTAGGCCCGCGGTAACGGCGATGCGCCGCATCGCCTTCGCCCGCCGTCCGGCCAACCGAGCCGTGGACAAGCTCGATGGAGCGATCAGTCCGGGCTTGAAATCGCCGGACTTGAATTCGAGTCTAAGGAGACTCAGCGCCGGAAAGGAAATTCGGATGGCCGCGGGATTTTGCAACAAAACCCAGGACCGGAGAGCGATCGTGATATCGTCGGGCGCAAAGCTCGGTTGACCCGCGGACACCCGCGATCGAAGCAGCCATGACGCGAAGCTTTGGCTTTCTTGCTCTCGTGGCGGTTGGCGCAGCCCAATTCGCGGGCGCCCTAAGCTTGGCGCAAACCCCGCCGAGCGAGCGGGAGCTGCGTATCTATGCCGGCCTTCACGACGCCGCCGCGCGCGGCAACGCCGCCGAGATCGAGCAGTTGATCGCCGAGGGCGAAAAGCCCACCATCCAGGACGCCAACAGCCGCACGCCGCTGCACGTCGCCGCGTTTCTGCGCCAATACGGGGCGGCGCGCGCCCTCATCCA
>Ga0306926_10010380_pt1 | contig 10293 bp, 9 predicted proteins | sample flu12Cox44000178_FD_203759 | JGI IMG/M metagenome (GOLD analysis project Ga0306926, IMG submission 203759) | Lab enrichment of tropical soil microbial communities from Luquillo Experimental Forest, Puerto Rico - flux8day.12C.oxic.44.000.178 (v2)... | ecosystem: Environmental > Terrestrial > Soil... | reverse complement strand
GTCTCCACGTCGCCGGGCCCGAGCATCCGCTCGCTGTCGGCCAGTGCCTGCTCGTAGTGGTAAATGGCGTAGCCGAGCCGCCCCGCCTGCTGATACGCCGCGGCCAGGTTGGCCCGGGCGGCCCTGGTATCCGCGTGGTCAGGTCCCTGCACCCGTTCCCGGTCGGCCAGCGTGCGCTCGTAGGCCGGGATCGCCTCCCGCAGCTGCCCGGCGCTTCGGTAGGCAAAGGCCAGGTTGGCCCGGGCAGTGATGGTGTCCGGGTGGCCGGAGCCGGCGATCCGCTCCCGGTCGGCCAGCACCCGCTGATAGAGAGCGAGCGCATCCTTCGGCTTGCCGGCGCGGCGGTAGGCCGAGGCGAGGCTGGCCCGCGCCGCGATCGCGTCGGGATGATCGCGGCCGGCCCCCGCCTGGGTCTGCGCGACCAGCCGCTTGTAGTGCTCGATGGCGTCCCTGGGCCGTCCGTTGGCCAGCAAGGCGGCGGCCAGGTTCTCCCTGGTGGCCAGCGTGTCCTGGTGCCGCACACCGAGCTGCCGTTCGGTGTCGGCCAGCAGCATCTGGTACGTGGTCACCGCCTCCGTGCCCCGCGCGGCCGCCTGGTACGCGCCCGCCAGGTGAGACCGCGCGGCCAGCGTGACCTGATGGGTGGGGCCGAGGTGCCGGCCGGCGTCCGCCGCCACCTGCTCGTAGAGCGCGACCGCCTCGGCCGGCTTCCCCGCGCTCGCGTACGCGTGGGCGAGGTTGCCGCGCGCGGCGAACGTGTCCGGGTGCTCCGTTCCCTGGATACGCTCGTGGTCGGCCAGCGCGGTAGAGAACGCCGCGACCGCGTCGCCGAACCGCCCGGCCGACTCATAGGCGGCGGCCAGCCGATCCCGGGCCGTCACCGCGTTGGCGTGCTCGTTCCCCAGCAACATGGCGCTGGTGACGAGCATCGCCTGCCAGTACGCGATGGCGGATTCGGCTAGGCCGTCGGCCTCCAGGCTCAGCCCGCTGCGGAGCAGTACCGGGTGGGCTTCCGGTTTCCACAGCACGCTCTGCGGGGCCTGCGCACCCTGATACGGTCCGCCCGGCTCCGGCTGGGCATGCTGACCCGCGGCCGGGTGCGGCGCCGCGCCGTCGGCCGCCCACAGCGCGGCGGTACAGCTCCGCAGGGCCTGCCTGAGCTGTGCCAGCCCAGGGCGCGCCTGCTCGGGCTGGACCTGCCGGCGCGGGTCCTGGCTCCGGTCCGCCTCCGGCCAGGCCTGCAGCAGGGCCTCCGCGGCGGCCAGCACGGCTTGCTCGTAGTCGGCGGCTGGCAGGTAGGCACGCACCGCGGCCTGCACACTCGGGTGCATCCGCACCGTCCGGACCGCGCTGGCCGGGTCGATGCTGACCAGGCCGGCCCGGGCCAGGTTGGTCATGGCCGCGCGGACCATGGTCTGGTCCGCCGCGTCCGCGGTGCTCGGCCGGCCGGCCACGTAGCCGCACCCGGCCGGGCTGGTCAGCACCGCGCCGGGGATGCCGTGCGGGTCGAGCATGGCGGCTAGCGCCAGGGCCGGCCAGGCCGCGCCCGCGGGCGGCAGCTCGTGCGCGCACTCCGCCGCCAGCGACCAGGTGGCCAGCACGGCGGGGGATACGCCAGCTACCCGGACCGTGGCCATGTGCTCGCGCCGCTCGCCGAACCGGTCCCGGTACTCCCGGCAGCTCAGCCGGTTCAGGCTCATCACCGCGGCGGCCTGGGCCAGCGCGAGCGGCAGCCCGTCCAGGTCCTCGCCCAGGTCGAGGGCTTCGGCCCGCTGGTCGGGAAAGGCGGTGAGCCGGGCGCTCAGGTAGGCCAGCACCTCGCGGCGGCTGAACCCGCCGACCGGCGCGATCCGCGGCCCGGCGCGGAAGGCTGCACCCGGCAGCCCGGCCCGGAAGGCCGCACCCGGCAGCCCGGCCCGGAAGGCCGCACCCGGCAGCCCGGTGGTGATGACGACCTGCCCGGCCCGACCCGCGGGCCACAGGCCTTCCAGGTCGGCCAGGCTGACCAGGTCATCGAGGATCAGCGCCCACGGGCGCCTGGTGTGCGCCAGCCACCCGACGAAGCGGCCCGCGGCGGCCTCGGCGGGCAGGGCGTGGTCGGCCGCGCCGACCGTCCTGGCCGCCTGCGCGAAGCCAGCCACGATCGCCTCCCGGCTGGTCGCCGGGACCCAGACCAGCGCGTCGACCGCGCGGGCACCCCACAGCGCGTGGCTGAACGCCACCGCGATCTGTGTCTTGCCCGTCCCGCCCTGGCCCGCGGGTGCGCTGGCGGTCTCCTCGCCGTGGGTCAGTACCACGGTGTCTCCCGGGTATAGGCCCACCCTGAGGTCCAGCCCGGTCTCCGGGCGCTGGTGGAATGAATCGGCGAGTGGCGGTACGGACCCGGACAGCTTGACGGGAGACTGCGGACCAGTCCGCTCCGCAACCACGTTGACAGCCTCTCCCGCGTTGCCCCGGCGCTCAGGATCAAGCTTCCTGACGCGGCCGCATCTAACGTTCCGGCAGGCCGCCACCGCCCGCGGTCATGGCCACCCGCGACGGACGCGTTCCATGACAGACGCGTTCCGTTCTCCGGCGCCGGCCGGACCCGCCGAATGCCCGGAGCTGGCGACGGGCACCGTTCTGCACGTGCACCACGGTCCGGTATAAGGGAATGCTAGTGGTGAACCCGGGCCCGGGCCTATATGTTCGTAAAAGTTCGGGAAAAGCCGTTATGCGGCTCCCATTCGGGATCGTCTTGGCTCGTCATGCCGCCGGGCCGGCCTGCTCCATCGTGGCCTATGCGCTGCCCAGTCGCCTTCCCGTTATGAACCCGAGATAGCCCCGCCGCGTCCCTTCGCCATCCGAACGACTCTTCGGCATCCGCACAAAATTCCGTCGCAATTGCGAGTCGGCCCGCCTGATCGGCCTCAGCTTACGACTCGCCAGATCCGTCCGGCCGACGTCGGCCAGCAGCTCAGTGCCGGCGACAGCCGCTCCGGTCCTGCGGACCGCTATATCGTCGCACGATTTAGCACCAGCTTGGCGAACCTGACGGGTTTCGAACCGGCGCCCGCCCGCGGATACGATGTGGATGACGCGTTCATGCAGTTCTTACGGCATGAGCGCGGCAACCATGCAGTAAGGCCACCGCACTCAGGACACGCAGAACTCGTTACCCTCGGGGTCGCGCAGCACGATCGAGTGGCCCCGCGTGTCCTCGTTCACCCAGGCGATGCTGGCGCCCGCCTGCACCAGTTGCTCGACCTTCTCGCTGACCAGCTGCTTGCGCTCCTCGCCGCCGATCTCGCGTTCGGCCACCCGGACGTCGAGGTGAACCCGGTTCTTGACGGTCTTGCTCTCGGGCACGCGCTGGAAGTAGATCCGGGGACCCTCGTCCGCCGGATCGATCACGGCCGCCTGGTCGCCGAACTCCTCCTCGGGCAGGCCAATGGACCGGCCGAAGTCCTCCCAGGTCTCGAAGCCGTGCGGCGGCGGCTCGAGCACGTAGTCGAGCGCGAAGGCCCAGAAGTCGGCGAGCTTGACCGGGGCGGCGGCGTCGATGACTATCTGGATCTTGTAGTACATGGTCAGGCTCCCTTGCCGTCAAAGCCCCAACGGTACAGGTCGCGCAGCAGCGCGATCTCGGCCCCGTGATGCAGCGTCTCCCGGTTGATGTGCAGTACCAGCTCGGCCATGGAATGGTCAGCCCATTCAGCCGCGGCCGCAGTTGCGCGCGCCAGTGCCAGTCCAGCTGCTCGGCCAGCTGAAAGGTCCAGTCAACATCAGTCATGTGCCCACCCTAGAAAGCAATCAGGACAGAACCGGTCAGCAAAGGCGCGGCAGGATGGGGGGACCGATACCCGCCGGGCGGCTGCTACTGACGGGCCCGGGTGCTGCTGGATGCGCCCGCGGGCGTGAAGAGCGGGCCGCCGAACTCGCCCGCCGGGCCGCCCGCGACCCGCAGCCGGCCAGGAAGGCCGTGGCCAGCCTGCGTACCGAGATCGGGCCGCCCCAGCTGCCGTGGGCCGCCGCGCTTTAGGTCGAGCTGGGCTGCAGCCCTGGTCGCTGCGCCGCCGGGTCTCGCAATAGCTAATCCCGGCCGTATGCTTGCCCGCTCGCCATTACCCGTGTCACATTGAGCGGGTCAATTAACCTAAATTCGGCTGCACTTCACAGGGTTATGCCGCCGGCCGGCAGGCCGGCGCATACACTCCCAGCAGCCGGCGGCAATCGAATCCGGCGGGATCGGCTGACTATAATATATTCACGGCTCGAAGGGGGAGGTGCAGGTGCGCGTGCCGTTCTCTCACGAGCGCCGTCAGGATCAGCCCGAGGCCCTGCTGCCATACATCGAGAAGCGGATCAAGCAGGCAGTTGTTTCCGGTGAGCTAAAACCCGGAGCCAAGCTCTCACCGAGCGCGGTCGCGGTCGATCTGGGAGTATCGCATATCCCGGTGCGGGAGGCGCTCACCTCGCTGGCGGCATCGGGATATCTCGAGCACAAGCCGCGGGTCGGCTTCTTCGTCCGCGTTCTGTCGTCCGAAGACCTGGCTGACATTTACCACTGGCGCGAGATACTCGAGCGCGAGGCACTCACGATGGCCATCCCCGGGCTCACCAGCGACGATATCGAGGAAATGCGCAGGCTGTGCGGCCAGATGCGGAAGCTGAACGCGCCCGGCCAGCGGCGCGAATACCTGAACCTTAATCGCCAGTTCCATTTCACCGCCTTCCGCCGGGCCGGAAGCGACCGGCTGCTGCGCTTCCTCACCTATCTGTGGGATGCCGCTGCACCTTATACCTATACCGGCCTGGTGGACACCGAGGAAGCGCGGCATGATCACGAGCGGATGATGGACCTGTTCGAGGCGCATGACGTGGACGGCGTGATCGAGATGATGATCCGGCACCGCGGCCTTGCGGTAGAGGCCGTCGCCCGCTGGGAGGCCCGTTCCCGCTCCTGAAGGTATATGGTTTCCGGCTATTCTCGGCGCCTGGAGTCCACATGGCCGCGCGGTTCTCCACAGCCCCCGTTTCCATCCTGCTAAGGCGAGTCTTTGAACGTATCCACAGCACGTAGATCGTTTTCCTCGTCCCGTCCACAGGTTGGCCCGCCTTGTGCACATGGCGATCCACAGACCGGCGGAGGTACCGTGCTAATTCTTGGGCAGTGCGTATGAAACCGATATGCGCAGAGCAGGGGCTCAGGTTGGGTTGGGGCGCGCGGCGAGGCGGTCATTATGAGCAGAGCCGGCGACACCGCGATCGCTGCGGAGGTCCAGCATCGCCGTAGGGTCGTCGTGGACGTCATTCTCTTGCTGATGAGGAACGGAAGGATCCTGTTGCGGGAGCGGGTTAATACGGGCTACGGCGACGGTGCGTACGAACCGCCTACCGGTCAGCTGGCCGACCAGGAGACGATCGTCGAGACGGCGATCCGGGTCGCCTCGGCCGAAGCGGGCATCGCCATCGGGGCCGAGAACGTATCGCTCGCGCACGTCATGCACGACGTCTCCGGCAGCGGGCGAATCGCGTTCTTCCTCGCCGTGTCGGACTGGCAGGGCGAGTACGCCTCGCCCGACGCGCGCTGGTTCCCGGTCGGGCACTTGCCCACCAACATGCTCGACCGGTCCCGGGTGGCGCTGCGGAACTACGACGAGGGAATGCGCTTTTCCACCTATCCGGCGTTCGACCCGGCCGGTCCCGCACTGCTGCGCACCACCGGATGGCAGGATGCCTTCAGCGCCTGACGTCCCCGGATGGCTGGTCCGGATAGGCTGGCAGGGATGGCCGAGATCCTGAACGCGCACGGCTCGAAGAATGACATCTTCGTGGCCGCGATGACGCCGCGCGACTTTGCTTCCGCCGATGACCTGCGCGCCTTCGTCCGGCGGCTGTGCGACCGCGCCGGGCCGTTCGGCGGGGACGGGATCTACTTCTACGACGCGGGTCCCCGGATCCCTGAGGCCTGGTTCTTCAACCCGGACGGGTCGTCCGCCGAGTTTTGCGGGAACGGCATGCGCTGCCTGGGGCGGGTCGTCCTGGACCAGCGCGGGGCCGACGCCGCGGTGATCCGCAGTGGCCAGGCCGAGTACACCGTCCGCCGCGGCGCCACCACCGCGGAGGGCGTGCGCCAGATCAGCCTCGAGCAGCCGGCTGTCGATTTCAGGCCCCGGATCCCCGTGGTGGCCGGCCGGAACCCGCTGACCGGGGCCCGGCTGCCCGAACTGGACCCGGCGCTGGAGTTCACCGCGGTCACGATCCCGAACCCCCACCTGATCGCTCTGGTCGACAAGTACATCGAGTCCGACCTGATCGCGATGGGAGAGCGGGTGGCGGTCCGGCCGGACGTGTTCCCGGCCGGGGCCAACCTGTCCGTGCTACTCCCGCTGGAGCCCGCCGAGGTCTTCGTCAGGACGTTCGAGCGCGGCGCCGGCCTCACCGCCTCGTGCGGCTCCGGCATGGCTGCCGCCCGCGCGGTCTACTCCCGCGTCACCCTGGTTGACCCCGGGCGCCGGGTGACCGTGCGCAACGCCGGCGGCATGGCCACCGTGTCGCTCACGGTCCGCGGGGAGGCCTGGCACCCGGTCCTCGAGGGCAACGCCACGTTTGTCTACCGGGCCGAGGTCGGCCCGGCCGCGCTCGCCGCGGACGCCGTCGAGCCCTACGACGACGAGGTGCGCGCCTACGCCGCCCTCGACGAACGGAACGCCGCCCGGCTGCGCGAGGTCGGCGTGTTCAGCTAGATCACGGCATGGGTCCCGTTATCTCGGCAGCCGAACGACCAGGGCCCGGGGGCACACCGAGACGCTGAGCGCCCGGCCCGGCGGGACAATCTCGCCGTCGACCTGCCGCGGCAGGACGCCATCCGCGCTGACCTGGACGCGCCGGGCCTGCAGCCGTTGCAGCGCGCGGTCCTGCCGCCGGTCCCTGGCCAGCAACCGCCCGGCCAGCCTGATCCAGTCCCAGGCACCGGACGGCGCGAGGATGCCCACGTCCAGCAGGCCGTCGTCGAGACTGGCCCCGGGCAGCAGGGTAAACCCGCCGGGCAGCAGCCCGGCGTTGGCCACCACCACGCTCCGCGCCCGGCGGCGCAGCGGCTCGTCGTCATCCAGGCGGACGGTGAACTCGTGCGACGGCGTCGTCAGCTTCCTCATCCCGGCGGCCGCGTAGGCGGCCCAGCCGAACCGCTGCTTGAGCTGCGCGCCCGCCGCCGCCACTACAGCGGCGTCCAGGCCGATGCCGGCCATGGCGGCGAACCAGGTCCCGCCCGCGCCCTCCACCCGGGTCAAGTGGCCCAGGTCGATCGCGCGGTCCCGGCCGCCGAAGCCCGCCTCAATCGCCCGGTCGGGTCGGGCCGGCACGCCCAGCGCCCGAGCGGTCAGGTTCGCGGTGCCCAGCGGCACGATCGCCATCGGTACGCCGCTGCCCGCGAGCGCCTCGGCGCAGGCCCGGACGGTGCCGTCACCACCCGCCGCGAACACCAGGCTCGCCCCGGCGGCCACCGCGCAGCGAGCCAGCGCCAGGCTGTCCTGCGCCGCGTCGGCCGGCCCGAACCACGGGGCCAGGCCCCGGTTCTCAGCCGCGGCCCGGCAGCGCTCAACGAACTGCCGGGGATCGCGGAGCAGCGTCTGGTTGACCACGAACGCGACCAGGGCCATGGCCCCATTGTCGTGTCCGCCGGGTCAGACTAGCGCCGCGACCCGCTCCTCCGCCCGGCGGGCGGCCCCGGCCGGGACCGGCGGGAACACCACCTCGACCGCCAGCCCGCCCGCGGCTCTGGTTACCGCGCGCAGTTCGGCGCCGTGCGCGGCCGCGATCGCGCTGACGATGGCCAGCCCGAGCCCAAGCCCGCTGCGCCCTAGCCCGCCGCGTCCCAGCCCGCCGTGCCCCAGCCCGCCGCGCCCGGCCCGCCCCGGATCCAGGCGCTGGAATGGCTGGAAGAGCCGGCCGAGCTGGTCCGGCGGGATGACCGGGCCGGTATTGCTCACCGCCAGGAACGCCCGGCCGTCCCGGCCTCCCGTGCTGATCTCGACCCGCCCGTCGGCCACGTTGTACCTGATCGCGTTGTCCGCCAGGTTGACTGCGAGCTGCTCGGCCAGCCGGGAATCGCCCAGCGCCGGGGCGGAACGGAGGTCGGCGGTGACCGTCACCCCGCGGGCGTCCGCCTCGTCGCGCAGCGCGGCCAGCGTCCCGGCTGCGACCGTCTCCAGCTCAAACGGCTCGAATACGTCCAAGCCGCGCTCCCCGCGGGCCAACGTGAGCAGCGAGGCGATCAGCCGTTCCTGCTGCTCGCCCGCTGCCAGCGCCCGTTCGCACGCGGTGCGGAGCGAGGCGCTGGTGGCCTGCTTGTCGCGCAGCGCCACCTCGAGCAGGGTGCGCTGGCGCGCGAGCGGGGTTCGCAGCTCGTGCGACGCGTTGGCGACGAACTGCCGCTGCGCCCGGAATGAGGCGTCCAGCCGTCCGAGCAGCTGATCGAACGTGTCGCCGAGTTCCTTGAGCTCGTCATCGGGCCCGGTCATCCCGATCCGCTGGTGCAGGCTACGCGCGGAGATGCGGCGGGCGGCGGCGGTGATGGTGCGCAGCGGGCTGAGCACCCGGCCGGCCATCAGCCAGCCCAGGCCCACCGAGGCCACCGCCATGATGCCGAGCGCGACCCCCGACTCGATGAGCAACTGATCCAGGGTGTCATTGCGCAGCCCTGCCGCTGTCTGCTGGACGCAGTTGTTCATCTGCGCGACGGTCGGCGGCATGCCGTCGGGCGGCGGCGTGCAGGCGGCGACCCCGGCGCCGGCCCCCCCGGTGATCACCGTGCCGCTGGTCCCCGCGGTTCCGCCCGCGCTGGTCCCCGCGGTTCCGCCCGCGCTGGTCCGCAGCGTGACCGTCCCCGGCAGCTGCCGGGCGACCAGGAAGTACGTAATGACCAGCAGGCACGCCGCGGAGGCGAGGAACAGGCCGACGTAGAGCAGGGTGAGCCGCAACCGCACGGTGCGCGGCGCCCGGAACCGGAGCCTGCCCGCCAGCGGCGGCGGCGCGCTGGTCATGCCGGTCATGCCGGGATCCGGTAGCCGGCCTGCGCCAGCGTCTCGATGACCGGCGGGTCGCCGAGCTTGCGGCGCAGTCGGCTGACCGTCACCTTGACCGCGCTCGTGAACGGGTCGGCCATCTCGTCCCACACCCTCTCCAGCAGTTCCTCGGCGGAGACCACCCGCCCCTGCGCCGCGAGCAGCAGCTCCAGCACGCCGAACTCCTTCGGCCCCAGGTCCAGCGCCAGACCCGCCCGGCTGGCGCCGCGCCGCGCCGGATCGAGCCGCAGATCACCTCGTTCGAGCACCGGTGCGAGCGGCGGCTGGGCCCGGCGCAGCAACGCCCGCAGCCGCGCCACGAGCTCGGCGAACGCGAACGGTTTGGGCAGGTAGTCGTCGGCGCCGAGGCCGAGCCCGTCCACCCGGTCCTCGATGGTCGCGGCGGCGGTGAGCATCAGTACCCGGCTGCGGCGGCCCGCCCGGACGAGTTCGGCGCACACCTCGTCGCCATGCCGTCCCGGCAGGTCCCGGTCGAGCACGATCACGTCGTAGTCGGTCACCAGTGCCCGCTCGAGCCCATCCGCCCCGTCGAAGGCGACGTCCACCGCCATCCGCTCCTGCCGCAGCCCGGCCCCGATCGCCTCGGCCAGCTCGCCGTCGTCCTCGATCACCAGCACCCGCACGGCCTCATCTCCGATCGCCCGGGTTTTAGGCCCACAATGACCGCGTCGCCTGGAGGCAAGCTTGGAGAAAGCCGCAGAATGCCCGCATACTGGCCGAGACCCGGGTCGGCGCCGGCGTCCCGTCCCGCGTTGTCCGCGCGCCGTCGGCACCCCGCGCGGGAGTCACTGGGCCGGGTCCTGGATGGCGGTCGCGGTCAGGCGGGCGGCGTTGCCGCTGAGCTGGGCCGAGACCTCATCGCCGGCCTTGACGCCGCCGATGTCGCGCACGCGGCCGGTGACCGTGGTGGCGCTGGTGACGGCGGCGGTCACCGAGGGACCCGCTCCGCCGATGGTGATCGACGTACGGCTGATCGCCAGCACCCGCCCGGTGAGCAGGATCCGCAGCTCCCCGCCGGCCCCAGCCGACGCCGGCGCGCTGGGTGCCTCCGCTGACGCGCTCGGCGCCGCCCCGCCGACCGCGCTGGCCGATGGCGTTCCCCTGATCAGACAGAGCCCGACGACGACCCCGGCGGCCGCGGCCACCACGGCCACCGCCGCGGCCACCCAGCCCGAGAACCCTGGGATGCCCCCGTGGCCCCAGCGCTTCCCGGCTGCGGACCCCG
>Ga0306926_10010377_pt1 | contig 10295 bp, 9 predicted proteins | sample flu12Cox44000178_FD_203759 | JGI IMG/M metagenome (GOLD analysis project Ga0306926, IMG submission 203759) | Lab enrichment of tropical soil microbial communities from Luquillo Experimental Forest, Puerto Rico - flux8day.12C.oxic.44.000.178 (v2)... | ecosystem: Environmental > Terrestrial > Soil... | reverse complement strand
GCTCTGCGGCGGGGCTGAAGCCCCGCCCTTTCGGAGCGCGCCACAACACTTTTTCCGCAGCCTCAGCAGCGCTCCACCTGACAAAACTTCTCGACGGGTCAGTAAGATTTGCTAGGCTTCACGGAGCCGCCACGCCCTGGTCCGTTCAACGTATTGACAGAGGCAAACTTAGAAGGGAGGTGTCTTGGCACGAGGCGTGCATCTGCTTAATTTTGGGAGGTAAGGACAGGGTGGAAAAGCGTGAACACATGCCGACTGTCGCACAACCAAGCTTTGGAATAGATGGACCGCTCTCCGAGTCGGCGCCGCGTATCAGTCTATGGGGACTTGATCACGAACCGGCTTCGAGCGTCGGAGCGGATGAAGCTGAATGGTTCCTCGCGTTTGTGCGGCGCGAGGCTGGCCCGTTGGTGGGCTATTTGGATCGCGTCATGAACGACCAGGCGTTGGCGGAAGAGGTAGCGCAGAACGTGCTCCTGCGTGTACGCCGCCTATCCAAGCGTCGGCTCTCTGATGGGGACGCCAGTGTCAGCTTATATCGTGCTGCAACAGCGCTTGCTCTGCGGGTCGTCCACCGCCAAAGAACACCTCAGCAACCATGCGCCAGCGGCCATCGACCGCTCCAGCCCCGCAGAACGACGGAATGGGCTATTGGCGGCCAGGAGTCCTCGAGGCGGGAGCGACATCGGAATATGATTGTTAGCGCCATTGCAGCCCTGCCGGAGAGGGAGCGAATCGCCCTGCTTCTGCACAAGTATCAGGGGATTCCTCACAGTCAGGTCGCGAGCATCCTGCTACTCTCCGAAGTGACCGTGAGATCGCTCCTCTTCCGCGCCTACAACAGCCTGTTGGGATCTTTGCAGCTGGTGGTGGCGGATGCGCCCCGCACCCAAGACGAAGGCGCTACCTCGATGGACAGCCTGGCGGCCGTGGGAGCAGCACCTGACGCAGCAAGGATCCGGGACGATGCAAACGAGATCGTTAAAGCGGTACAGCCGCTGGAGAAGGCAGTTTTCACATAGACTCTGAAGCCGCGAGATGAAGCAAAGAACAAAGGGGTGTCACGTATGTCAAACAAGAACATCGCAGTCTTTGGCATATATCCCACCGTAGATAGCGCTCAGGGCGCTGTCGTCGTCCTCCGATTGAGGGGTTTCAGGAGCACCGATATTTCTGTACTAGTTCCCGAAAATGAGGGTTCGAAAGATCTCGCTACTGAGAAGAGCACGAAAGCTCCGGAAGGTGCGGTCGCCGGGGCGGGCGCGGGCGCGCTCGTAGGCGCCGCCCTAGGATGGCTCGTGAGCATTGGGGCCCTATCCGTCCCAGGTGTGGGCGGCCTCATCGCTGCGGGTCCGATCATCGCGACCCTCGCTGGAGCCGGTGTGGGTGCGGCCGTAGGGGGAATTGGCGGGGGTCTCATCGGCCTGGAGGTGCCGGAATACGAGGCCAAACGGTACAAGGGGCGCGTTAGAAAAGGGGGAATACTCCTCTCTGTCCACTGCGATAACAAGGCTTGGACGAGGAGCGCCAAAAAGGCCCTCGAACAGACCGGTGCCGAAAGCGTTTCGACGATGGGAGAGGCGAAAGCTGACTTCGCTCAGAGTGATAGGCCCATGCCCCGTACCGTAACCGGTGGGTCCTGACTCCGGGAGGAGACTCGAACGGATGCGTGGACGGCGAGGTGGCTGCTGTGGCGGCATTCGAACCGGAACGGAACTTCCAACAGCGAAGGAGGTAAGATTCTATGAGAAGAACCATAACCTCATTCCTTGCGTTCGTCATGTGCGGGCCAGGACTGGCGGTAGCCGAAACCACGCCAGTCAAGCAGTTGCAGAAGGCAACTGATGTCGTCAATGAAATCATGAGTACGCCGGACAAAGGCATTCCGCAGGACCTGCTGGACAAAGCCGTTTGCGTCGGCATCGTCCCTTCAGAAATCAGAGGCGCATTTGTGGTTGGCGGTGAGTACGGCCGGGGAGTACTCGTGTGCCGGAAGAATGGAAATGGACCCTGGGGCGCTCCTTCCCTGTTCACGTTGGGCGGGGCAAGCGTGGGGCTCCAAATCGGGGGCAAGGCAACCGACGTGGTCTTTATTGTGATGAACGCGGCCGGCGCGAAGAAGCTTGTGGCGGACAGCGTAAAGCTGGGAGCAGATGCCTCCGCGACGGCCGGCCCGGTAGGCCGCACTGCTGAGGGTGCTACCGACCTCCAGTTGCACGCTGAGATTCTCAGCTACTCGCGCACCCGAGGCCTTTTTGCCGGCGTCTCGCTTGAGGGAGCCGTTCTCAAGCAGGACGCTGACGATAACGAACGCCTGTACGGGCAGAAGGTCAACGCGAGAACGCTTCTGATTTACGGGACCGTTTCGGCTCCGCCTGCAGCTCGGCCGCTGGACAAGGCATTGGCGAAATATTCCCCGCACGGCGGAGAGCCTTTCACCAAAGCGTAGCCCCGCGCCCTTTCACCACAAGCTCGCTAGGCCCGGGACTTGCTCGGGCAGGCAGTGTGCCGCCGCCGTGTTGGAGGGGCACTGCGGAAGGGCGAACACCGGGCCTGGCGACGGGAGGAATGAAAAAGATGCTGTGGACGATCTTTGCTATTCTCGTGATTCTGTGGTTGTTGGGAGTCGTCACGAGTCACGTTTTCGGCGGCTTCATCCATATTCTTCTCGTGCTCGCGATTGTAGCGGTGCTGATCCGAATTATCCAGGGACGGTCACCTCTGTAGCCTCCGAGGGCCAGAACTTCGGGGGAAACCCAGTCATCGTCCCGAGTGTCATGCCCTGGGGCTCCCCCAACAGGCCCCTGAAAAATGGCGCCTGTCATGCTGAGCGCAGTCGAAGCATCTGCTGTTTCTCATTGAAACAGACAAAAAGCAGATCCTTCGCTCCGCTCAGGATGACACGGTCGGAGGTTCTTTCGGCAGCTGCTAAGACGACCGACCCGTTAGCCAGCTCGTAGGCTAGCGCAATGCCGCCTACTTCTACGCCAATCACTCGCACCCCCTCACAGTTGACCTAATCGGAAACGGATGAGGGCTCCGCGCACGCATCATCTCCGTTTTGGGATGTCGAAGGGTAAATTTTTCCGGTCAGTCGAGAGTGTCGACAACGAACCTCTCCGCCCGTTCCTGATTGAAACTGCGGGGGTTGTGGGTTCCAGACCCCATCTGGCCACCCAGTTGCCTAGCCAAAGGTGTGGGCACGTTTCGCGGGCACTGCCTTGGAAGGCGGACTCCCGCGCCAGAAAGTGAGGTGCTTTGATCATGAGGAGATTTGCAAGAGTGGGTCTTGCCTTATTTGTGTCGGCACTTCTCGGGACTGGCTTAGCATTGACGAAAGCGAGCCAGAAACCTGAGGACGCAACGACCAAAGGGGCGATTTCTTCTCAGGGCCTGGAGGCCGGCTTTGGGAGGCCCGAGACAGTCACCGGTACTCTCTTGATGGTCAAGCCTGAGCAAGGAATCGTAGCGCTTGCACTCCGGGGACCGTCCCAACCCCCATCTACGGATGTTGTGGTCCACGCAAGGAATGTGCAAGTCGGCGACGCGGTGATACGCGAAGAGAACGTGACAACCTTTGAGGCTCCGGGTGAAACGGATTTCAGCTTCAAAGTCGCCAGCTCCACCCTGATCAAGGTCAATGGACGACGAGTTGCGTTGGGTGAATTGGCGAGGTTGACGGGACAGGAAGCAACAATCAGGTTCGTGCCACGGCGCGCCGGCAATTTTGCGCTCGGCATCGAGGTGGGATAGCGAAATGCGTACAGACACAAGAGTGCGGAATCTGGTGGTAAACCCGTCCGGCGCGCCCGATGTTTGTTGTGCGGAGGGTCGGGGGGCCAGGCTCCGATCGGATGGAATGAAAATGCGGCGTCCTCGCACAGGGGATGCGCGGTATGTCGGCGTTGTGGGCAGAGTTCGCTTTATGTGCGAGTTCCTCGACTGGGCGGCCGCAGTGGGCCGATGATCTCCAGTCCAGTCGAACCCTGTGCAGCCAGAAACCGGAGGCGGCCGTTGAAAGGTTGAGTTGGGATGGACGTATCGGGACAGCGGATCGGATTGGCGAGAGCAATTGGAGGAGACTATGGTTGAGAAAATCACCTTAAGAAGCGCAACTTGCAGGCCAGGCAAAGCTATAAGAGCAGCAAAGCTTGCTGTAGGGAGCCTGAATCTCGTTGTGTTCCTGTTCTCAGGTCTCTTGACAGCAGCGCCGATGTTGGCCCAGGGCGACCCTCCAACGCGTGTGGCGAGACTTAGTTATGCCAGGGGTAGCGTTTCGTTGCAGCCTTCGGGTGAGAATCAGTGGAGCCAGGCCTCGGTGAACTATACGGTTACAACCGGCGACCGGATCTACACTGACCAGGGCAGCCGTGCTGAGCTCGAAATGGGTCCATACGCTGTGCGCCTCTCAGAAACTACCGACCTGACGATGGCCAACCTGAACGATCAGACGATGCAACTCGGCTTGGCGCAGGGGACGATTCGCGTCAGCGTCCTCCGATTGCCTCCCGGCAATACTGTGGAGATTGACACACCCAACGGGGCGCTCACCGTTTTGGGACCGGGCGCCTACCGCGTCGACACGGTTCCCAACAACGGAACGCGTGTCAGTGTCAACAGCGGAAGCCTGCAAGTGAGCGGCGGCGGCGCTAATCAGACGGTTGGTGCCGGACAGGCTGTACAGCTAACCGGCACAGAGGCCGTCCAGACTTCTTTCGTGGCCTTGGCTGATCCCGACGACTTCGATCAGTGGAGCATGAGCCGCGACCGCCGTCTGGAGTCGGCAGCCTCTAGACGGTATGTGAGCCCTTACGCGCCTGGTTATGAAGACCTCGATGCATACGGTTCCTGGCAGGATGTTTCTGCATACGGTCCCGTCTGGTATCCGTCCGGCGTTCCGGCGGGTTGGGTACCTTATCGATTTGGCCGCTGGGCGTGGGTGGAACCCTGGGGCTGGACTTGGGTGGAAGATGAGCCTTGGGGCTTCTGTCCCTTCCACTACGGCCGTTGGGCCTTCATCGGGTCAGCATGGGGATGGGTGCCCGGGCCGGTTGCTGTGGCGCCTGTGTACGCCCCTGCGCTGGTGGCGTTTGTAGGCGGATCCGGATTTTCCTTCGGCTTCAGCTTCGGCGGTCTTGGCGCAGCAGCTTGGTTCCCGCTGGGGCCTGGAGAGCCCTTTTTCCCCTGGTACCACTATGGGGGTAACTATCTTCGCCAAGTCAACGTGACCAACGTGAGAAACGTAACCAATATCAACAACATTACGAACATCACGAACATAAATAGCGTTCACTACGTCAACCGGAACGTCGGCACCACCGCCGTGGCGGCTAGGGTCCTTCGCAGCGGCCAACCCGTGGCGCGCCAGGTGGTCCGCGTCGACCCGCAGCAGATTGCCAAAGCGCCAGTGATCCCACACCCATCGCTTTCTCCTACGACGGAAGTTGCGCGCGGTGGGAAGCTGGTTCCAGCTCCGCGGATTCAGGCCCCCAGGATTGCTCCCGCTCCGCAGACCGCCCGAAAGCAACCACCCGCTTCCGGTGCGAGCCAGCCTTCCTCGCCAGCACTAGAGGCGAAGAACACGTCCCAAAAACAACCAGTTCCTTCCGGTGCAGCCCGGCCTTCCGCGCCACCGCCAGTGACAAAGAATACATCGCCGCAGAGGAACGCGGCCGGTGCTCCCGCGCAGACGGCGACGCCGCCACCGATTACGAAGAACGCGCCGCCGCAAAAAAGTGCACCCAGTGGCGCGCGACCATCGAAGCCCCAGCCGACCGCGCAACAGCCGTCAACAACCGCTAAGCATTCGCCCGGCGGTCCAGCTTCGACCCCTCCGCAGCTGATCACCAAGAGCACGCCGCCATCACGCAACGTGCCTTTCGAGCAACGTCAGCCGGCCATGTCTGCGCACCCGGGGCGACCTCTTGAACCCCAGCAGGCTGAGAACCTCCGGGCCGGAAGGCCGGCTGGTCCTGCGCATGACAGGGAGTTTCCTCCGCATGCAGAGGCTTCGCCGACCCAACACGCAAAGGCGTCGCCACCGCAGAGCCGGCCAGCGGCAGAACGAGGTGAGAATCCAAAGCCGCCGGCGCGGCGAGATTAGATGTTCAGTCATTCGATTTGAGCGAAAGAACGGAGTGAACCGTCTGATTTACCTCGAAGCGAAAGGAGCAGCAGAATATCATGGCAAAACTCATGACAACACTCTTCAGAACTCTATTCCTTGTATTGGTTTCCGTGCTGGCGCTTGCGCCGGCCGAAGCCCAGGAAGACGAGTCGGTTCCGATCTATCGGATCACGGTTGTGGCTCGCACGATCAAGGCGGTCAATTACCGCCACCGCAGCGGGTCCACGACGGTGGAGTTCAGGGGCACGGCCCTGATGCCGGATGCTCGCGGCGTAGCGGACGTGCAAAGCAAACAAGGCGCCATCCGTGTGGATACCGAACTGAAACACCTGCAGCCGCCGGGCAAGTTCGGCCCCGAATACCTGACCTATGTCCTCTGGGCCATCAGTCCCGAAGGCCGACCGCTTAACCTCGGCGAGGTGGTACTGGACGGGAGCGGAAAGAGCAAGCTGAACGTGACGAGTAATCTGCAGTCCTTCGGCCTCATCGTCACCGCCGAACCCTACTTTGCCGTCACTCAACCGAGCGATGTGGTGGTAATGGAAAACTTTGTCACCAACGAAACCAACGGCACGATCGAGCAAGTGGACGCTAAGTACGAATTACTGCAGAGGGGTCAGTACACAGCGAACGTCGCCCCGTCCGCGCTCCAACCCATGGTCATGGATCCCAGGACCCCTCTTGAAGTTTACGAAGCACGGAATGCGGTGAGAATCGCCAGGTGGGCCGGGGCAGACCAGTATGCCTCCGACAGCCTCCAGAAGGCGGAACTCGACTTACGAACCGCTGAGGACCTTCTCATCAGCAAAAAGGGTGACAGAAAGGGCTTGATCACGAGTGCCCGGGAAGCCGCCCAGATGGCCGAGGATGCTCGGGTGATTTCGGTGAGAAAGATTCAGGAGCAGCAGCGCGCTGAGGCAGCCAGGGCCGAGTCACAGGCCCGATCCCAGGCTGCACAAGCCACCTCGCAAGCCGAGCAGGCTCGGGCGGAGGCAGAAGAGGCAAAACAGCAACAGGCCCAAGCCGAAGACGCGAAGCAAGCTGCCCTGACCGGACAGCGGCAGGCACAGGCAGAGGCGGAGGATGCTCGCGGCGAAGCAGAACAGGCCGAGCAAAAAGCTCAACAGGCGCATGAGGAAAAGACCGAACTACGAGCCAAGCTGCTTCGACAGTTAAACGACATTCTACAGACGCGGGACACCGCTCGCGGCCTTGTTGTCAATATGTCGGACGTTCTGTTTGATTCGGGAAGATACACGCTGAAGCCGGTGGCCAGAGAGAAACTCGCCAAGGTGGCGGGCGTACTGATGGCCTATCCGGGCCTGACGGTGGAAGTGGACGGCTACACGGATAACGTTGGCGGTGAGTCTCTCAACCAAACGCTATCCGAGAAGCGGGCCGACGCGGTGCGAGATTATCTGCTTCAGCAGGGAGTCTCACCGAGCTCGCTCACCTCGCGTGGATTCGGGGAGGGGAACCCGGTGGCATCGAACGATACCTCGATCGGCCGTCAGCTGAACCGCCGCGTTGAGCTGGTTTTGTCCGGCGACGTGATCGGGGCGGCGGTAAGCCGCAGCGCTACCTTGTCTCGGCATTCCGCCGACCGAGTGGCGGGGATCAGCGACCACCACCGCTAGCGCGCAGCGGGTAAGCACCGTTGTCATTGCCACGACGCTTGAACTGGAGGACAAGTATCGTGGCATTGTCACGGTGCTCCGGGGGAGCAGCAACGGAGTACGCTGCTCCCCGCCGTTTCCCTTTTTCAGAAGCCTTCCTAGCAATTCAGAGGCGTCGGTCCGGCGTGATTTGTAGCATTGTAGCGGGAGGGAGCATGCTCCAGAATGTGGCACGAACACTGGGTCTATCTCCGACGTCTCTCTATCTGCTCGGCATTGGCCTGTTGCTGGTGTTGGCGTTCGTCCTAGGGTCCGTCCTCTGTCACCTGTTGCGCAGCTACGGCAAGAAGCTGCAAAGCTCGTGGGGAGAGCTGCTATTTTCCTTTCTCGCCTCGTTGCCCACGCCGCTACTCATTTGGCTGGTGCTGTATGTCTCTCTCCAAGCGCTCCAGTTGCCCCGCCGCTACGAGCGCCTGGGGTCAGAGTTGGTCTCAGCTCTAATGGCGCTAGTCGTTTACTTCTTCCCCATGCAGGCCATTGTTCTGTTCCTGCGCCGAATGGCAGAGCGCGACCAACAGCGAAATCAGGTGGCGCAATTCACTACCTTTGTCGTCCGGTCTCTGTTTGTTCTGGTTGCCGCTTACACAGTCCAGGAGATTCTTACCTTGCCCCCCAGGTACGAACGGCTGGGCGCGAAAGTGCTGAGCGTTCTCGGAATCGGGCTACTCTTCTACGCCCTCGCACGGCTTATCACTCTGTACCTGGGCCGGGTGGTTCACAAGACTCCCGAACTCCAGCGCGTCACGGAGCCGGCGGCGTTCGTTGTGCGAATACTCTTTGCGCTGCTGGCGGCTTTCATCATTCTCGAAAATCTCGGTATTCACCTTACACTTATCTGGACCACTTTGGGTGTGGGCAGTGTGGCCGTGGCTCTGGCGTTACAGGAAACGCTCAGCAATTTCTTTTCCGGACTTTATCTTCTGGCAGACCGGCCGATCAGTCCTGGCGACTATATCAAGCTGGATTCGGGACATGAGGGATATGTGGTGCATGTAGGATGGCGTTCTTCCTCCATGCGCACTCTCGGCCAAAACGTCGTTGTGGTACCCAACGCGGTGCTGGCCAGAGCGGTGATCACCAACTATTCGAGACCCCAGGACCGCATGTCCCTGGATATTCGCGTGAGCGTGCCGTACGGGGCAGACGCCAGGCGCGTGGAGAGAATGCTGGTCGAGGTCGCCGAGGAAGCCGGTCGCGAGAACACCGAAGGGCTGCTGGCCGAGTTTCCGCCTTCAGCGAAGCTGATTCCCGGTTTTGGGCCGTCAACGCTCGATTTTACACTGAGCGTGCAGATCCGAAGATTCGTCGACCAGTATTGGGTGCAGAGTGAATTGCGGAAGCGGATTGTGGAACGCCTGCAAAAGGAAGGTATCGCAATGCCGCTGCCCGCACAACGGCTTATCCTGGACAGGCCGCGATCAGGTCCCAACAATGGGTCCCGGGCCGACTCCCATGTTGCCTCGGAGACGGCCAACCAGCGTCTCTAAGGCACCGAGTGCGCCTGGCGCTCCAAACTGAGTGACGAGGTTCCGATCATGAGATGTGTGATTGACGAGGTTCCAATCATGAGATGTGTGAAGTTCGCGATCTACGTGGTGCTGCTCTCCTCCGTGGCGGCGAACGCCGGGACAGGCCATACGGGCGAAACACTGGTCGCGTCTAACCTGCCACAGTTCCTGTCCAGGTATGAACAAAGCCTGAAGCCAATCGATGCTGCTTATGTGGATCTGTCGGATCAACCGTTCCCAATGCGCGACGATTCCGGTAAACGGGTGGGTCGCGGTGAGATCAAAAACCGCCGCAAGATCGTGGCCGACGTGCGTACGACTGCGCGAGCCCTTGCTGCTAGACCGGACGACCTAGTTCTGGCCCTGACCCTATTCGACCTTACAGAAAAACTCGGCGACGACCTCTACGACCTTTCTCAGATCGCCTATGACAACGACCTGGAAGAACCAGCCGTGAGGCTGACCGAGCTTCTCGCCACCGTGAACTACAACCAGGATTTGATCGAAGGTTACGTCTTCAACCTGGCCACAGACAAGCAGAAGCAACTGCGGCAACTTCGAGGGGAAAAGCAAAAGGTGCGGCAGAAACTCTGGGGGTGGAGGCAAAAAGGAGTAGGTTCAGGCGGCAGCGCCGGATAGTGGGTCAGTTTGATGTAGAGACGGCCTTACGCCGCCACGTGGCGAGGTAAACCCCACCGCGCGAAGGCAAACTGACACTTACTAGCCAACGTCGGGCTTCCGGATCGGGCCAGGGCCAGAAGGTAGAAAATACTCTGTTTAGGCGCATTTTTGACATCTCCGGCTTTCAGCTGTAGCCGTAACCATAAGTGCTGCAATAGGAGAGAGTTTGGCCCTGTTCTTGCCTGGAGGAATTAGTCAAGCTGGTTACTTGAAAAATTATGAACATTGATGTTGAAAGCGCCCGGAGCGGAAAGAGATGAAGGTCCTGCTCTTTAAAATTCTGCCGATGCTCTTCGTGCTCCT
>Ga0306926_10010376_pt1 | contig 10295 bp, 8 predicted proteins | sample flu12Cox44000178_FD_203759 | JGI IMG/M metagenome (GOLD analysis project Ga0306926, IMG submission 203759) | Lab enrichment of tropical soil microbial communities from Luquillo Experimental Forest, Puerto Rico - flux8day.12C.oxic.44.000.178 (v2)... | ecosystem: Environmental > Terrestrial > Soil... | reverse complement strand
TTGGGCTGACCACCTTTCTCCACAAACAAAACTTGGGCTACGGCCGCAATCAGAAGACCTGCTATCGCGAAGCTCTGCGTCGGGGAGCGGACATCGTCATCATGTTGCATCCCGACTATCAGTATTCGCCGAATCTCATCGTCTCTCTCGCCGCCATGATCGCTTACGGCGAATACGACGTGGCGCTCGGTTCCCGCATTCTCGGCGTGGGCGCGCTCAAGGGCGGCATGCCACTTTATAAATACGTCTCCAACCGCTTCCTCACTCTGTTTGAAAATCTACTGCTCAGATACAAAATTTCCGAGTACCACACCGGCTACCGCGCGTTTTCCCGTGAAGTTCTTGACGTTCTCCCGCTCGAAGCCAACAGCGATGATTTTGTCTTCGATAACCAGATGCTGGCACAGATCATCTATTTCGGCTACCGCCTGGGCGAACTGTCCTGCCCGACTCGCTATTTTCAGGAGGCTTCCAGCATCAATTTTTGGCGCAGTGTAACGTACGGCTTCGGCGTTCTCACTACCGCCATTCAGTTTCGCCTCCAGAAGTGGGGCCTCGCGAGATTCCGCATCTTTAGCAGAGAAGGCCACAAACTTCTGCCGGATTACTACGTTATGGTGAAGGAGTGAGCGCACCGCCGCTTCCCGCGGAGCTTCCCTCGGCCGAGACGGCTCTTCCGCAAGTGCAAGTCGCCCCGATTCGCAATTCCTCGCCCTGGTGGATTGCAGCTGCCCTGATCGTACTGACCTCGATCGCGTATTGGCCCACCTTCTCGAACGGCTTCGTCAACTACGACGACGACGGCTATGTCACTCAGAACCACTTCGTCCAGAAAGGGCTCACCCTCTCCGGAATTGTCTGGGCCTGGCACGCCACGGTAATGGCCAACTGGCACCCTCTGACCTGGATCTCTCACATGGCGGACGTTCAGATGTTCCGCATGAACCCTGCCGGCCATCACGCTGCGAGCCTGCTTCTTCATGCGCTCAACGTGGCGCTGCTGTTCTTCCTGCTTTACAAAGCCACCGGATTCCTCTGGCGCAGTGCCACGGTCGCTGCCGTTTTTGCGGTACATCCTTTGAACGTGGAGTGCGTCGCCTGGGTCGCCGAACGGAAAAGCCTGTTGTGCACTACTTTTCTGTTTCTTGCTCTGTTTGCCTATGGCTGGTATTGCCGCAAACCTGGCGTCGCGAGATATCTGCTGGTCGCTTTACTGTTCGCTCTGGGCCTGGCTGCGAAACCCATGGTGATCACCCTGCCCTTCGCCCTTCTGCTCCTCGATTACTGGCCGCTCGAGCGGCTCCCGATTCCGGAAACTGCGGAAGCGCGCGCGCTGTTCTGGGCCCGCCTCCGGCAGTTGGCTTTGGAGAAGCTTCCGCTGTTGGTGCTCTGCGCGGCAAGCGCCTACATCACCGTGATCGCCCAGGCCCGCACCAACACCATCGCCGCGAATCTGTACCTGTCGTTGCCGGTGCGCTTGAAAAACGGGCTGTGGTCTTATCTGATGTATCTCGTAAAAGCGGCCTGGCCCTTTCATCTGGCCATTTTCTATCCGCACCCGGAAAACACACTGGCGCTCTGGAAACCGCTGCTGGCCTTGCTGCTGCTTCTGTCGTTTACCGCCTACTGCTTCCTGCACCTGCGGCAGCGCTACTTGCTCGCCGGCTGGTTGTGGTATCTCGGCTGCCTGGTGCCGGTCATCGGCGTCATCCAGGTCGGTCGGCAGGCGATGGCGGACCGCTACGCCTACACGCCGCTGTTGGGAATTCTGGTTATCGTGGTCTGGTCGGTGGCGGACCACTATGCGGAGACGGTGCGGCGCGCCGAAATGTTGGGGCTGGTCTCGGCTCTGGCGGTGATCTTTCTTGCGGCCCTCACCTGGCGGCAAACCGGCTATTGGAAAGACAGCTTCTCGCTTTTTCGGCACGCGCTCGACGTCACGCCGGCCAACTTCATCGCGGAAAACAATCTCGGCCAGGCTTATGTGGAACTGGGGCGGCCGGACCTCGCCTACGAACACTTCGTTCGCGCCAGCGAAGAGAAGCCGCATTTCGGTCTCGCACATTACAACCTGGGCTTGGTGCTGGCTGGGCAAAACCGCAACGATGAGGCCCGCAAGCAATTCCAGATGGCAATTCAGTACGGGCAAGAAAGGCCGGAGGTGGCGCAGGCATACCACAACCTCGGTGTGGTGCTGCTGGCTGACCGGCAGTGGAATGAAGCGCGTGCCCTGTTTTCCGAAGCGATTCGTCTCACGCCCGACAAGCGGTCCAGCTATCTGGCGCGGGGTTTCACGGAGTTTCGCTTGGCTGACTATCGCGCGGCGGAATCGGACTTCGCGGTAGGCGCAGCTCTGTCTCCGGACCCCAACGCATTGTTCTGGCTGGGTCGCGCGCAGGAAAAACTGGGAGATCTTGCCGGCGCCACCGACGCTTACCGCAAGGCGTTATCGCTAGAACCCGGAATGCCCAAAGCCAAGGAGCGGTTGGACGCCATCACCTCGGGCCGCCCGCTGCCGTTCCTCCAGCAAGACGACGACTAAGGCGCCTTCAAACGGTCAGGAAATCACCGGATTGGGCTTGTCCTTGGGAACGCCCAGCTCCTTGCGGGCGTCTTGCACTACTCTCGCCTCGATCTTGCCGTCCAGGTGCAATTCGTGCAGCGCCGCTAGCGCAATGAACTTCGCATCCACTTCAAAGAAATCACGCAGTGCCGCCCGTCCTTCGCTGCGCCCGAATCCATCGGTGCCGAGAGCCGCCAGCCGCCGTGGCATCCACTTGCTGATCATATTCGGCAGGGTCTTCAAATAATCCGAAGCCGCCACCAGCACGCCCGGCGCGTCGGCCAGGCACTGTGAAACGTACGGAACACGCGGTTTCTCCCCCGAATTCAAGCGGTTCCAGCGTTCCACCTCGACCGCTTCCATGTACAGCTCCTTGTAGCTGGTGACGCTCCACACGTCCGCCGCCACTCCGTATTTCTGCTCCAGAATTTCCTGGGCGCGCAGAGCTTCGTTCAATATTGCGCCGCTGCCGAAGAGCTGTGCCTTCAGCTTGGACTTCTTGTTCGACGACGCCCGGAACTTGTACATCCCCTTCAAAATTCCTTCCTCCACCCCCGCGGGCATCGCCGGCATGGCGTAGGGCTCGTTCATCACCGTGATGTAGTAGAACCAGTTCTCGCCGTGCTTGTACATCCGGCGAATTCCGTCCTGGATGATCACGGCAATTTCGTAGGCATAAGCAGGATCGTAGGCCTTCAGGTTCGGCACCGGCAGCGCCAGGATGTGGCTGTTGCCGTCCTGGTGCTGCAGTCCTTCCCCGGAGAGCGTCGTTCGCCCCGCTGTTCCACCTAGCAAAAAACCGCGCGTCCGCATGTCTGCCGCGGCCCAGATAAAATCCCCAATCCGCTGAAAGCCGAACATCGAGTAGTAAATGAAAAACGGAATGGTATTGATTCCATGCGTGGCGTAGGCGCTGCCCGCTGCAATGAACGAGGCCATGGAACCCGCTTCTGTAATTCCCTCTTCCAGGATCTGCCCGTTTTTGGCTTCCCGGTAAAGCAGCAGCGTGTTCATGTCAACCGGCTCATATTTCTGTCCGCCACTGGCGTAAATGCCAACGGTACGGAAGAGCGATTCCATGCCGAACGTGCGCGCTTCGTCCGGCACGATGGGCACAATCAGCTTCCCGATCTCCGGATCCTTGAGCATCTTGCGCAGCATGGCCACAAAAGCCATCGTGGTCGACACTTCGCGGTCCTCGCTGCCTTCCGTGAACTCCTTGAACAACTCGTCGTGATCGGCGACCAGCGGGGTCGCGCGCGCCGCCCGCCTCGGCGTGTATCCGCCCAGTGCTTCGCGGCGCTCCCGCAAATACTGAATCTCGATGCTGTCTTCGGCCGGACGGTAAAAAGGCACTGTCGCGCAATCCTCGTCGTTCAGGGGAATCCCGAAGCGCGACCGAAACTCCTTCAGCTCCTCCTCGTTCAGTTTTTTCTGCTGGTGCGTGACGTTCTTCCCTTCTCCCGCCTCGCCTAGCCCATAGCCTTTAATGGTCCGCGCCAAGATCACCGTAGGCGCACCGCGGTGCTCGACCGCGGCTTTGTATGCCGCGTATACCTTGCGCGGATCGTGCCCGCCCAGACGCAAACGGCGCAGGGCCTCATCGGGCAGCGGCTCCACCAGCTTCAGCAGGCGCGGATCGTGCCCAAAAAAGTGTTCCCTCACGTACGCGCCCGAGGACACCACCAGCTTCTGGTATTCGCCGTCCACCAGCTCGCCCATGCGTTTTACCAGCAGGCCTTCCGTGTCGCGCTCGAGAATCGGATCCCACTCGCTGCCCCACAGCACCTTGATAACGTTCCAGCGCGCGCCGCGGAAGGCCGATTCGAGCTCCTGAATGATCTGGCCGTTGCCGCGCACTGGCCCGTCGAGCCGCTGCAGGTTGCAGTTGACGACAAAAATCAGGTTGTCGAGATTTTCCCGGGAAGCCAGCGTGATCGCCCCCAGCGATTCCGGCTCATCGGTCTCGCCGTCGCCCAAAAATGCCCACACTTTCGCATCGCTAACGGGCTTCAGTCCGCGATTTTCGAGATAGCGGTTGAAGCGTGCCTGGTAAATCGCCATCAGCGGGCTCAACCCCATCGAGACCGTCGGAAACTCCCAAAAATTCGGCATCAGCCACGGATGCGGGTAGGACGACAGCCCGCCGCCGGGTTTCAGCTCGCGCCGGAAATTCTCCAGTTGCTCGGTGCTGATCCGCCCTTCCATGAACGCACGCGCATAGATGCCCGGCGCCGCGTGTCCCTGAAAGTAGACTGTGTCGCCCTCAAAGTCCGGGGTGCGGGCCCGAAAAAAATGATTGAAGCCAACCTCATACAGAGTCGCAGCAGAAGCGTAAGTGGAAATGTGACCGCCGATGTTGTGTTCTTCGCGGTTTGCGCGCACCACCATGGCCAGCGCGTTCCAGCGAATCAGCGACTTGATCCGCCGCTCCAGTTCCTGATCGCCCGGAAACAACGGCTGCAGCCGCAGCGGAATCGTGTTCGCGTAGGGCGTGTTTGCCGTGAACGGCAGATCAATCCCGTTCACCGTAGCGTGCGCCCGCAGCCTCTCGAGAATCTCTGTCGCCACTTCCGGACCGCTCGATTCGAGCACCGAATCGAGCGACTCGAGCCACTCCTGAATCTCTACGTCCGCCACCTGGTGTGGCTGGGCGTATGTCTCATTGTTCATTTTTGCGTTATCCCTTTTCGGGTAGCCTGCTTCATGAAGAGCCACGGCCGCCTTCCTTATCTCACCATAAGCTAAGTAGAATACACTGCCGCAAGTCCCCTTGCATCACCACAATCGATTTTCTATTCCGAAAATTTACGCTGCGAGGTTCGCTGTCTTGCTTCCGGGAACTCGCTGAGCCTCGGCGCCTTCCTCTCCGGCTCTTGGAGCGGGTCGCTGCGCCATAAGGTTCGTTGCTACGGTCACAGGGTCCGTCCTCCGTCGAGAACCAGTGTATGCCCCGTCAAAAAGTCCGCGGTCGCCAGGTACACCACCGCGTCGGCGATATCCGAAGGCCTGCCGCTCTTTTTGAGCGGCGCCAGCTTTACAAACTCCTGTTCCCACTCCGGCGGATCACCCGCCATCGTAATGGTCCCCGGTGCAATCGCATTCACCCGCACTTCCGGCGCCAGCGCTTTCGCCAGACTCTTTGTTAGATTGATCATCCCCGCCTTGGCCACCGAATGCCCGATGAACCCTGGCCAGCCGAGTATTCCTCCCGTGTCAGAGAAGTTCACGATGGCGCCCTTCGAACGGCGCAACATCGGCGCGGCCGCCTGCGCTACGAAAAACTGCGCCTTCACATTCGTATCGAGCGAAGCATCCCAGATCTCTTCGGTCGTGGAAATCACGCTCCCCGGCAAGAAATTCGCTGCGCAGTTCACCAGCAAATCCAGCCGTCCCAGTTCGTTGCCCACGGCCAACACCATCTGCCGAATCTCATCGACGCTCAGCAGGTCCGCGCGAACCGCGGCCGCTTTCTGCCCCATCTCCTCGATGGTTCTAACCACCTCCGCCGCATCGTCGACGGACTCACGGTAGTGAACCGCAACACCCATGCCCTCTTCCGCCAGCCGCAGCGCCACCGCCCGCCCGAGACGCTTCCCTGCTCCGGTCACCAGCGCGACCTTCCCTGCCAGCGTTTTCTGCATGCGCCAAAGTTAACACAGCTCGGCAACCGGTATTGAGCACTCACTGGCCACCAGTCACCCGTCCCGATTACAATCCCCACTCGGAGCGACCATGAACCTCGACCTTCTCGCCATCGCCGCACATCCCGACGACGTCGAACTTACCTGCGGCGGCACGCTGCTCAAAATGGCCCAGCGCGGCTACAAGACCGGAATCCTCGATCTCACCGCGGGAGAAATGGGTACTCGCGGCACTCCAGAAACCCGCGCCAGAGAAGCCGCCCGCGCCGCTCAAATTCTCAAAGTCAGCTACCGCGGTACGCTCGGCGTTCCGGATTCCGATGTCCAGCCCTCCCGCCAGCACAAACTAGCCGTGGCCAAGAAAATCCGCGAGCTCCGCCCGCACACAGTCATTCTTCCTTACTGGGAAGCTCGCCATCCCGACCACTACCATGCTTCGACCCTCGGCTACGAAGGTTGCTTCCTCGCTGGCCTCAAAGCCCTCCCCATCGCAGGAGAACCCTTCCGCCCGTTCAAAATTCTCTACTGCACTTCTTTCGAAGGCATGCCGCCAACCTTTGTCGTCGACATTACCAAGGAATATCCAATCCGCCGCCGCGCGATCCTTGCCTATGTCTCGCAATTCCGGCCCGCCAAAAGCGAGCGTAAGCAGCGCGTCTTTCTCGCCATAGACGAGCTGGATTCCAAGATGGATCTTCTCGCCCGCCGCAATGGCGACTTAATCGGTGTGAAGTACGGCGAACCTTTCCTGCAAAAAGAGGCCATGCAGGTCGACGACATCGTCAAACTGCCCGTCCGTTCCATCTGAAATCTGCCGCTTGCAAGCAAATTCGCTTGCCCCAAGACCAATAGTGTGTATGATTAACGCGGCGTTAGACCCTTCGGAGCCTTACGCCCGCCCGCACCCTCGAGGGACTTGCGCTCACCCTGCAACAGCGTTCGAACCGTTTTGAAGCAGCCAACCGTTCGCCAGCAGGTGTGCCTGCCCCGGGTATCGGTTCTTCATTCGGTTTCTGGGGACTACGCAATTGCCAACGGCACAATCTCCTAGGAGGTTCTTATGAACAAGTGGTTCAGCGTGGGGCTACTCGCGGCCCTTGCGCTTCCAGCGTATGGCCAGGAAAAGGAAGCGGACCGGGTCGAGAATGCCGGAAAGGTGATGCAGGAAATCCTCAACGCCCCGGACAGTATCCCGCAGAGCGTCTTGGACAAAGCCGAGTGCGTCGTGGTTTTGCCGTCCGTTGTGAAGTTTGCCATCGGCATTGGCGGCAGCTATGGACGGGGCGTGATGACCTGCCGCGGTGGAAAAGACTTTCGCGGAAAGTGGGGCGCACCGACTATGATGGCGCTCGAAGGAGGCAGCGTTGGTCTGCAATTGGGAGGGCAGGCAACGGACTTCGTCCTGCTGCTGATGAACTCGCGCTCTGCTTCCGCCATTCTGACCAGCAAAGTGAAGCTCGGCGGCGACGCCTCGGCAGCCGCAGGACCGGTCGGACGGACTGCCGCCGCCGAGACCGACGTCACCATGCGGGCCGAAGTGCTCACCTATTCGCGCGCCAGGGGACTCTTCGCGGGCGTCTCTCTTGAGGGCTCCACGCTGCGCCCGGACAACGATGCAAACAAGAACCTGTATGGAAAGAAGATCGAGGCCAAGGAGATCGTGCTGGGCGGTGCGGTGCCCGCGCCGCCGAGCGCTGAGACTTTGCTTAAAACGCTCGAAAAGGCATCGCCCGTAAGCAAGTCCAAGGGATAGGTCCGCGCCGGGTTTGCGCGGCAGGCACGGTCGGGTTGGCGATGCGCTCCCGAGACTCTAGGAAAGTCTCAACTCGATTGGCGCATTGGGATCCGATGCCTCTGCGGTAGGCGGCGGACTGGCATGGTAATGCTCAGGCAGCGCCTTTAGTTCGCGCAGCCGTCGCTCGGTGGTTGCCAAAAACAGTGCACTGCAGGCCGTCAGGCCCAAAAAGAGCACGATTCTTCCCATCGGATACAGGGTCCATACCGGCTCATCGGCGAACCGTACGCCCGGTCCCGACAGATCATACAAAAATCGCCCGCGCGAATTGGGCGGATGCCGGGCGACCCAGCTCTGTGCCTCCGCCCAGGATTTCGTCGCAGGCGTCCGGATCGTCCCCACACACGGAAGCTCTGCCCTTCCGCCGATGGTCGTTCCAGTCCTGCAATTGCCAGCGGGAATATCGAGGCCCACCTCAAATTCGATCCAATATACCGGCCAGCTGGCCCCGCTCGTGCTCCTAGTCCCGGACGCGTGCTCTTCGCCGGATTCTTGTTGGTAACCGCGCACCGCGCCATCCGCAACCGGCCAGCTTACCCGCGCATACAGGTCGTGAAATACGATCCGAGCGAGGGGCAATCCGAAAAGCAGGCTGATGCTGAGGCAAAACCACGCCGTAGCCCGCATCAGGTTAGCGCGCGTCTGATTCGGCATCAGACTCGCGATGAGCCCGATGTCCCCGTTTCCTTCCAAGTCATTCCTCACTTCTCTCGGCTCTAGAGTTTCTCGTCCTCCTGGGCCAGGGAAAACCCCGGCAGCTTCTGCCCGCCGGGTGCACGCTCCACCTTTACACGAATCTGCGCTTCGTTCTCCGCGCCGGACTTTCGCAGCGTCGCCATGGTGCTCAGCGCCTCGGCGTATACCCGCGTAACCAGGTAAATCTCTCCTGTTCCCTCCTTTTTCCACAGCTGTCCAATCTGGATTTTCGACACGCTTTTAGCCATGGCCCGACTGTATTGTCCCTGTCCCAGCGTGTCAACCGCCATGGCCTTCTCCGCGTCCTGCCAGGCAACTATCCGCCGCTCGGGCGGCCGGGACACACGGCGGACGAATCTGATACTTGTTCAGGCTCGGTGCCGCGGCTCTCCTCGATACGCAAGCTGCACCTGCAGTCACGGCACAGGCGTTCTATCTGCAGCTGCCCAAATGCAAGCCCATAGGCAGAACGACCGCGGGGTCGATGGTTTCTCACCAACATGGTTTCTCACCACATCCCTTGGCGGCGTATCGGCCTCAGAGACTAAACAATGCATTTACGCCTTTTCCCAGGATTTTGCGAAAAACACCCCAACATATAGGGGCACTACTTGCGCAAACATCTGCGGCATAACGTGGCCCCAGAATACGGCATCGACGGGATTGGCTGCGAAAACGCGATCAGTACGATGTGTTCATCGGTACCCCGCCAGATGGGTACCGTCCCTGTCAGGGCGCATCTCTTCCCACCCTTCCATGCTGGATGCGCCCTGCTTACCTTCGCCTAAGCGAATTTATCGACCTCTGCGCGCACTTCGGGGGCTGGTTAGCCCCAGCCGCTTGCGCTTTGCGATCTCGCGCCTGAACGCCCCGTAGGCTAAGGAATTATTCGCTGACATTCTGGGATCTGTACGGATCGTCACGCGCAGGCCGCGCCGCGCCGTTGAGATGTCCGTTGTGGGCACGGTCTGGCACGGGTGCCGAATCGTCGCAACGCAGCCAAGCGGAGGCCCAAAAGGGAGGGCTTCGAGACGAGCCCGGCCCCGCCGGGCTTGACAGGTCCTTGAACCCGACGGTGGTGGGGAGTAAATTGGCAACTCCGATGAAACGAGTACAGGCCATGAAAAAAATGGTTATTCAGTTAACGCCCGAACTGCGGAAGCAGTTGAAGGACGTGCTCGAGAGCAAAGCCAGCGAAATGACCATTTCGTATGACGAAGAACTCCGCGATGGGCAACTCGACCAAGTTCAGGGTGGGGCCCGAGCTCCGACGGAACCTTGCATCAAGTTCACTGTAGCCTAACTCGCCCGAGGTAACGATCGACCGACAGGTGTAGCCACTTTCGGGGAGTAAGGTGGGCTGCGATGATTACGCTCGCGTTGAATTGCTTAGTGAGTTTCCAAGCGAAACTGGCGACATGATGCACTTTTGCGGCATTGTTGTAATCCGCTCCGATTTGTCAGCGTACAGGCTCAAGATCGATGCTCCGGGCAACAACCTCTGCGCTCTCTTGCCGGACACCTCGAGCCGCCAACGGCCAGCCGGCGCACAGGGATTTTGGGCGCCAAGCTCGACAACAACGCCACCCTTCCCGGT
>Ga0306926_10010375_pt1 | contig 10295 bp, 9 predicted proteins | sample flu12Cox44000178_FD_203759 | JGI IMG/M metagenome (GOLD analysis project Ga0306926, IMG submission 203759) | Lab enrichment of tropical soil microbial communities from Luquillo Experimental Forest, Puerto Rico - flux8day.12C.oxic.44.000.178 (v2)... | ecosystem: Environmental > Terrestrial > Soil... | reverse complement strand
ACAGGAACGATTTACGGTAATATTACAGAGCAAGCTGTGTCAATCGGTCACTCCGTAACCACCCGCGCTTGAGCAGTCGCCCGCAGCCACACGCCACGGCCCGCGGCCGTCAACATAAATTGGGATGCCAAGCATACTTCTTGGAACCCGGAAACCAAGACACGTTCTGTCGGCGCCGTTACGCTCGCGGGAGCGACCAGACGCAATTTCGTCATGGGCAGGTGTGTACCTTACGAGTTGACGGCGGACTGAAGGTTGGTGCTGATAAGGCCAACGACCCGGCCTCACCGACCGAGTTTCGGCCGATCTAAGCCACGCAGCATCGCCGGCGAAGGGTGAAACGCAAAGAACTGACGAGGGGGAGGAAGCTGCGACCACCCGGCGCGGGCTTCCGTGCGCCTGAGAGGGCCGCCAGGCACTTCCGATAGTAGCGGCTGGACGAGGTAGGTTCGGGAGAGTTGGATGGACAAGCGGACGAAGAAGACGATCAAACTCGCCCTGCAAGGCGGCGGCTCGCACGGCGCGTTTACCTGGGGTGTGCTCGATCAGCTGCTGGAGGACGAGCGGCTTTACATCGAGGCGGTCAGCGGCACCAGCGCCGGCGCGATGAACGCGGTGGCGCTCGCCGACGGTATGGCGCGCGGCGGGACCGCCGAAGCGCGAAAATGTCTCGAAAATTTCTGGGCCGCGACCAGCGCCGCGGCGCGGCACAGTCCGATCCGAAGATCTCTTATCGACACATTCATGGGTAATTGGAGCCTCGACAACTCGCCGGCGTACATTTTGATGGACCATCTTTCGCGGGTCCTTTCGCCGTACGACACCAATCCGATGAACTTCAATCCGCTTCGCGAGGTCGTCGCCGGGGCTATCGACTTTGACGCGGTCAATGGCGCGGGCCGCCCCCAAGTCTTTTTGACCGCGACCAACGTGCGAACCGGCCGGCCGAAGATTTTTCGGCAGCCCGAGATAAAGCTCGACTGCGTCATGGCCTCAGCGTGCCTGCCGTTTATGTTCAAAGCCGTTGAGATTGACGGCGAGGCCTATTGGGACGGCGGTTACATGGGCAATCCAGCACTGTTTCCGCTGGTCGACGAATGTGAACCCGGTGATCTGGTGTTGATCCAAATCAATCCGTTTTACCGCCCGGATATCCCGAAATCGGCGCGCGACATCCAGAACCGGCTGAACGAGATTACCTTCAACGCGGCGCTACTCAAGGAATTGCGCTCGCTCGCCTTTCTGTGGGAGGTAATTCACCACGAAAATCTCGAGCGGGAAGCCTATCGCGACTCGCGAGTCCACGCGATCTACGACGAAGAGACTATGCTGGGTCTCGGCGTCTCCAGCAAACTCAACGCCGAATGGGCCTTTCTTACCTATCTTCGCGATCAGGGAAAAAAGGCCGCCCAGAAATGGCTGTCGCTGCACTACGACGATCTCGGCGTGCGTAATTCGTTGGACCTCACCTGGATCTTCGACGAAAGCGTCAAGCCGGCGCATTTGCCGGAAGGCGTCGACCGGAAATACGCGATCGGCGCGGCCACCCGATAACTGAATTTTCAGAACGATCCTTGCGGGCGCAGCCGCAGGTTCCCGAAGCATAGCCGCGAACGGGCGTTTAACGGATGGGACTGTTCGGTATTCTCCTTGGCCTGGCACTGCTTGTTTGGCTGGCTTATCGAGGCTGGAGCATTTTGTTGCTGGCCCCCGCGGCGGCGCTGATCGCCGCGGCGTTTGCCGGTGGCCCGCTGCTCGCCTATTGGACGCAGACCTTCATGGACAGCGCGTCGCGCTTCATCGCGCAATTTTTCCCGCTGTTCCTGTTGGGCGCCCTGTTCGGCAAACTCATGGAAGACAGCGGTTCGGTCGCCGCGATCGCCGATTTCATGACCAAAAAGCTCGGCTCAAGCCGCGCGATACTTACCGTCGTGCTGGCGGGTGCGCTGGTCACTTACGGGGGCGTCAGCCTGTTCGTCGCGTTCTTTGTGCTGGTGCCGATGGCTCAGGCCGTGTTCCGAACCGCGGAGATTCCCAATCGGTTGATTCCCGCCGCAGTCGCTCTGGGCACCTCGACTTTTACGATGTCGGCATTGCCCGGAACCCCGGCCATCCAGAACGCAATCCCGATGCCGTTCTTCGGAACCACGCCGTTGGCGTCGCCAGGTCTCGGCATCATTGCTTCGGCGATCATGTTCGCCTTCGGATTATGGTGGCTGGGGCGCGCCGCCGCCGCCGCTCGCCGCAGGGGCGAAGGGTTCGGCCCAACTTCCCCTATTTCGGTCGACGCGGTGGTCGAAGACGAAACCGTGCGCCAGCGAGCCACCACGTCGCACGAGTTCGATCCCCCCGAGGTCGATCGAGGCCGCCCGGCCCGGGAGGCGCCGCCGATCGGTCTCGCGGCTTTGCCGCTCGTCGTCGTTGTGAGCGTCAACGTTCTGATGACGTTGGTTGTTCTTCCAAGCCTCGACGTGTCGTTCCTGGCCAAGGAGGAGTTCGGCGCGACCTCCCTCGCTGCCGTCGGCGGGGTATGGTCCGTCGTGACGGCACTTTTGACGGCGATCGTAACCGTCATCGTCATCAATTGGCGGCGCCTGACCGGGGTGCGCGAGACCATGGATTCGGGAGCCAACGCGTCCGTTCTGCCGATTTTGAGCGTCGCTAGCCTCGTCGGCTTTGGTGCGGTGGTAGCGGCGGTGCCGGCGTTCGCAATCGTCCGCGACTGGGTGCTGTCGATTGGAGGAGGCCCTCTCGTCTCGCTGGCCGTGGCAACCAATTTGCTCTCCGCCCTGACCGGTTCAGCCTCGGGCGGGCTGACGATCGCCCTCGACGCGCTCGGCGCTACTTACATGCGGCTCGCGGCGGCGCACGGAATCGATCCTGCACTGTTGCATCGCATCGCCGTGATGAGCGCCGGAACGCTCGACAGCCTCCCGCAAAACGGCGCCGTCGTGACCCTCCTTGCAGTCTGTGGGTCGACCCACCGCGAAAGCTATTTCGATATCGTCATGGCGGCGATCGTTGGACCGATCATCGCGCTCGTGGTGATCATCTTGCTCGGGTCCTTCGTGGGTTCGTTCTGAGGCCCGAGGCTGGATCGCAGCGCCCTTTGGCGAAGGGGAACCCGACGTTCAAGGGGTGGTTCGTGGATGTGACACTGGCATTGCTCGTACCTATGCCGCACGCACGCTCCGCAACCGATGCGAATTTCGACGCGAAGTCGCACCGAGCTTTCCAGCAGGGATGCGCCACCGTCCTGCGGTGGAGCTGACAATCCTCCGCGGAGCCGATCAGGCAAGGAACCGGGCGAGTTGGGAGAAGACAATGGCCAACAGCATCGCAAAGCCCCCAGCCATCTGGAAAATGGCGTTGAGCGCCCTGCGAGATGGCGGCCCCGGGATCTGCCATTTCGCCATTACCAGCACCTGCAATGCTCGCTGCGGGTTCCGCGGCTTTGCCCGCGACCGGCTGGCTAACGAGGCTCAGCATTCGGTTCCGTTGGCCGAGGCAAAGCCGGCCTGCGACATCCTGAAACGCAACGGCGTGCGATTTTTGCATTTTTACCGGCGGCGAGCCGCTGGTGCATCGCGATCTGACCGCGATGGTCGCCTACGCGACCGAATCGGGATGGTCGCGACCTTGGTGACCAACGGCGCGTTGCTGACCCCGAGAAGGATCACCGCGCTGGTGCAGGCCGGCATCAAAAAGGTGTGCATCTCGATCGACGCCGCTTCCGGTGAAACGCACGACGCGAACTGCGGCCTCCATGGATTGACCGGCCGGATTTGTCGGGCTAACGCGGCCTTGCGGCAGCATCAAATCCCGTTCACCGCTTCGGTTACGATGAGCCGCCTCGTCGACTATGAGGCCCTGCCGGCAATGCTGCGAGACCTCGGCTTCCACGCTGTGACGTTTTCCTTTCCGTCCTCCTATCTCGCATGGGCCCGCTCGACCCTCGTCGACTTCACGGCCGAAGGACTCGACGCCGCCTTCGAGGCGATCAAGGCGTTAAGCCGGGAATTTCCAGTGCAGAACCGACCGCGTCGATCGAGGACATGCAGCGCCACCTGCGCGGCGAGCCTGAACGCTTCGCGTGCCTGGCGGGATGGAAAAGCTTTTATCTTGATTGGCACCTGCGGCTTTGGCGCTGCCATCATTGGGACCCCCCGCTCTGCCACATACGGGAATTCGACAGGACCCAACGCGTGCGCGACGGCTGCACCGCGTGCATGGTCGATTGCTATCGCGACGATTCGGTCATGCAGCATGTCGGGCATCGCCGTCAGCGACGGGGTGCGGGCAGCGGCGCGGGGAAATTTTGGGACCGACCCCCGGAACCTGGTCTCGGCGCAGGCGCGCGCGGACGGCCAAGGTCTGGATGCGGAACTCATAGCGCGCGCCGGCGAGGCCAGGTGAAGGCTCCGTGATCTCTTGATCAGCCGAGTGGCCCCGACGACAAGCGCGCTGTCGCGTCCTGCCGACTATTGCATGACTCGGGCGCGCAGCCGCGTATATTCCTCATTGGAAATCGTGCCGGCATTCTTAAGCCGTTCAAGCTTCTCGATTTCGTCGGCCGCGCTGAAACCAACGACCTGTCTCAGTTCCTCACGCGCCTGCTGCGCCCGCTGACTGTTCCGCTCGGCCATCCCGCGACTTTGTGAGATGAGGTAAATGAATACCCCCAGATAAGGGAAAATGATCAGCACGATCACCCAGATCGCTTTGACCACGCCCGATGTGTCATGACGGCGGAACAGATCGCTGATCACCGTGATCAACAACCAGAACCAAAGTACGAAAACAAAGATGGCCAAAACATCGAGTAAAAAGTTGCCAAAGCTGAAACTACCGGCTGTTAGCATGCCATCCTCCCTTGAAGATTGCTCAAATCGCTAAGATGCGCGCACGCGCTCGGTTGTGACCAACTGAACGCCGCCGTCTGGGGAGACCGACAGCTGATGCAGGTGAAAACTGCCGCGATACTTGTCGGCGCCATCCGCGCCGAGCGACGTCGAAGGGGCGGAGCACAAAACGATGTTTCCGCAAACGCCGATCCAATCCCGATGGCGGTGGCCGTGAAGCACGATAATACGCCGCGAATGTGGCGCAAGAACCGCCACCAGATCCGGCGCATTGATCAACGCCAAGCCGATGCGCTCACGCAGCGTGACCGAAAGCAGCGGATATTCGACAACCTGGTGATGAAGCAGAATAAGCCACGGGTGCCGCGTGTTCTGCAGGATCAACCGCAGCGCTTTCAACTGCGAGGGGCCGACAACGCCGATTGCGTTGGTCAGTGCGAAATGGCTCCGCGCATTCGAATTGAGAAGAATCACGCCGTACGAATCGCCCGGCGCCGGTGGCTCCACCAGCGGAAAGATCGCCTCCCACACCTTAGTCATCTCGCGTCGTCCTCGCATCGTGCCGCGATAGGCCAGTTCGCGCAACAGTTGGGGACGTCTACCCTGGCGCAAAAAATCCTTGAGAGAAGGTCCGCGCCCATCGGAAGCCCAGTCAACAACATGCGAGCGTTCACCGGCCAAGGTATCCAGTGCGAGCACGACACGGAGCTTGCGCAGCGACTGGCCAGCGCTCCATGGCAGGTCGATCCGGCCCGGGTTGGCGCGGTCGATGATGTTGACGTCATGATTGCCGGGGACCAGCGAGACCCGCCGCCGCAACTCGGGGCAACCACGCATCAGATCGAGAAACTCCGCCCATTCCGCGCGCGTCCCGGCGTCGGTAATGTCTCCCGTCATCAAGACGCGATCCACCGGCGCCGCCGCATGCATGGCGCCGAGCTTGCGCAGGGCGGAGCGAATAGACCGGTTGCCGCGGGGACCATCCGTCCCGGCCTCCATGCGATAGCCGTAACGCTCCCCGACGACATGTAGGTCGGATAGATGAGCAACCCTTACCACGGACGCTTCCGGCATAGGCGGGTTGGGCGCCCAGTCTAGCACCGCGGCGTTCAGCGAGGACTCGCGCCAGATCCAATAAAGGCTCTCGATCGCAGTCGAGATACCGAGAATCATCGCGGCATTGCCTAGAGCCGAAATTGCCAACGGCCGCCATCGAATATGCACGATGTCGGTGAATTGCAGGCCAATGGAAACGTCGACTATGGCGGCGACAGACAACCCGCCGACGGCGAACAGCAAAGCCGCGATTAGCGCGCATATCCGGCGGCTGAGGTCGAGCTCTTCGGCGGTCAATGACCGATCGCGAAATTTTTCTGCCGCCGCGCGCAGCAGCTCGCGGAACACGACGAAGATCGGCAGCACGAGGCTGTAATGGAGATGCCAGAAATTGTTCCACGCCACCGCCAAGAGCGGGCGGCCGATCCAAAAAGCGACCGCGGCCAGGACGAGCAGAATGACCGGGGCGACGATCAAGCTGCCGCCGGCGAGGGCCGGTGCCTGGAGTATCAGCCGGCCATAGGCGATCGCAACGGACGGCGCGATTCCGATCAACAGAGCAGGAACGACGAAGAGAGCTAAAAAACCGATCGGCGCCTTGAGATAATTGAATTCCAGAGCCGCCGAGAATACGAGACTGCGCACGCCTCGCCCATGCGGATTCGTGCGGTCGTCGTCATCGTCGCCGCGCCGCAGATCCCAAATCCGCAAGCTATCCCCCAGAGGTGCGGTGATAATCGGGAGGCGTCAGGCCCGCCGAGTGTTCTCCGTTGCGCGCCTAACGGGGAGCTTGCCGGGTTATGCGGGGATGCGCACCGGCAATGACCGGATGCCGTGGATGAAATTGGAATAGACTCGTTGGGGCGGACCTACGACCTCGATTACCGGGTAACGCTGCACGATCTCTTCCCACAAAATGCGCAGCTGCAATTCTGCGAGCCGGTTGCCAACGCAGCGGTGGATGCCGAAACCGAAGGAAAGGTGCTGCCGCGGCCGCGGCCGGTCGATGATGAAATTGTCCGGATCGTCGATCGCTTCCGGGTCGCGATTGCCGGAGACGTACCAGATTACGACCTTGTCGCCCTCGCGGATCGGCTTGCCGGCGAGTTCGGCATCTTCCTTCGCGGTGCGCCGCATATGGATCACCGGGGTCACAAAGCGGATGATCTCCGAAACCATCCCGGGGATCAGCGAGGGGTCGTCGCGCAACTTCTGATATTCGCGGGGATGCTGGTTCAGCGCCATCAATCCGCCGGTCATCGAATTGCGGGTCGTGTCGTTGCCGCCGACAATCAGCAATGACAAGGTGCCCATGAACTCGCGGAACGGCATTTCGCGCGTCGACACGCCATGCGCCAGCATCGACAGCAGATCGAATTTGGGCGGCTGTTGCGCCCGTTCGTTGAACAGCGTGCCGAGCACTTGTGCCATCTTGGTCAGTTCGGCGAATTTCTCCTCCTCCGAATGCACCGGTGCATCGGGGGAGCGGACATTGGCAATCGCGACATCGGACCAATAAGTGAGCTGGCGCCGATCGTCCCAAGGGTAATCGAACAGGGTCGCGAGCATCATCGTCGTCAGCTCGATCGACACTCGGTCGACCCAGTCGAATGTCTGGTTGCGCGGCAACCCGTCGAGGATCCGCGCCGTTCGCTCGCGGATGAGCCCTTCCATATTGGCGAGGTTGGCCGGCGCGACGACCGGGCTCACCACCTTGCGCTGCTCGTCGTGGCGCGGGGGATCCATCCGGATGAAGCTCGGCCGGTCCATGCTCTTGGGCTGATCCTCGATCTGGATGCCGCCCAGTTCGGACGAGGAGGAATAGATCGCGTGATTGATCTCGACCTGCATGATGTCCTTGTACTTGGTCACCGACCAGTACGGACCATAAAGGCTGTCGCGGCAGTAGTGCACCGGGTCGTCGCGGCGCAGCCGCGCGAAGTAGGGGTGCCAAACGTCGTCCTGGTACAGCCGCGGGTCGCTGACGTCGATGGCGTCGAGCGCCACGCTGTCGGCATCGGCATGAACCGCGGTGTCGCGCGCTGCGCTCATGGAATCGCCTCCCGTTCCTGCAACTCTAATGTTGGCCTTCCGGCATCCGGACAATAAGCCCGTCAAGCGCCTCGGTCACCGTAATCTGGCAAGAGAGACGGGAATTGGGTTGGGCGAGGGCGGCAAAGCTCAGCATGGTGGCCTCTTGCGAGCCTTGGACCGGGACGCCTATGGTGGCTAGCCAACCCTTGTCCACATAGACATGGCAGGTGGCGCAGGCGCATTCGCCGCCGCAATCGGCGTCGATGCCCGGGATGTTGTTGTTGACCGCGCCGCGCATGACCGAGAGCCCCGGTGCTACCTCTACCCGGTGCTCGCGGCCGCCGTACTCGATATAGGTGATCTTCGCCATGGCGGCTGGCATCCCTCCAATCGTCGATCATCAGACAAGAAGCCACTCGAAGCGGCTGTTTACACGCCGAAGATGAAGCGGCTGCCGGTGTTCCAGTCGATTAGGCGGTCGGGCATCTCCACGCGCATTTTGGCGATGAAATTGCGGCCGGTGCAATGCATTGGAATGACCACGTCGGGCGCGAGCGCCTTCAGCTCGGCGATCGTGTGGTCGATATAATCCGGCGGCGCGACACCGAGATGAAAGCCGCCTACAACCGCGTGCAGCCGATCCACGCCGGAGACCGCGATCGCGGTCTTTACCGCATTGAGCACCCCGCAATGGCTGCAGGACGAGATGACCACGAGGCCTCGCCCTTGCACGACATAGCAGGTGGCGTGTTCGTCGGGATGGCGATCGGGGACAAGTCGCCCGCGCCGCTCCTCGTCGGTAAAGTGATCAACCGGGGTCGGCTCGACCAAAGTGTTGGGCAATACCCGCTCGAACGACTTGCGCGCGATATTGCCCGTGGTAAACGGGCCCTCCAAGGCGTGCGCCGCATCGCAGCATACGGTCTCGACTCGCGCGGCTTCGAGGGCTGCACGGTCGAGCGCGCCCCAAGACACCGGCTCTTCTCCGCGTGAGCCGACCCATTTCTCGCGAAAATTCTCCTTGCCGCCGGCAAAGAGCCGCAGATCGTCGCGCATGCGGCCGCGGTAATGGCCGACAAAGCCCGGCAACCCGCCGTAATGGTCGCGGTGGCCGTGGCTCAGGATCAGCCCGTTGAGCCGCTCGGGCTCGATGCCGAGCAACTCGAAATTGCGTATCAGCACTTCGGGCGTATAGCCGAAATCGAGCAGATAATGCCCGGCCGCACCCGCACTTCGTGATTCGAGGTGGAGCGACAGGCCCCACTCGCCGGCCAGAGTAGAGTTCAGATTGCTGCGAATGCGGCCGACATGCTCGATCGTAACCATCGGGTGCGTAGCCTTCGGCATGAATTGGTCGAACACCGAATCGACGACAACCCGCACCGAGAGCGACTGGACCATCGGCGCCTTGAACGGTTCGACCGATCTCATCCCACGCTCTCCTCTCGCCGATTTTCCGCGGATCGCCCCGCTTCATATCGCGGCATGGGTCACCAGCGGCCATAGTGAGAGACATACCACGCCAAGCCGATCATCTCGTGCAGCGCGTAATAGCTATCGAGCAGCGAGGGAATCTGCGGCAGAAAAGACGCCGGCGAAAGCGACAGCGACCGTCGCTCGGGCGTTGGCGCCGCGACGACCGGGTAGCCGACGGCGCGGAACGCCCATAACGCCCGCGCCATATGCCAGGGATTGGTCACCACCAGGGCGGCCGGCACGCCGGCCCGGCGGAGAATCTGGGCCGAATAAAGCGCATTCTGGTAGGTCGTCTGCGAACGGTCCTCGCGCCAGCGCACGGGGACCCGGAAATCGGTTTCGAGCGCCTCGGCCATCATGCCGGCCAATGAATCATCGGCGTCCAGGATCGAGCCGCCGCTGACCAGGATCGGGAGCCCGAGACGGCGCTGTTCTCTTGCCGCTTCGGCCAGCCGCTCGAGCGTCACGGGTCCGACGATGTCCCTCCCGCCCGGAACATTGCTGTGCCGGAATTCGGCGGAGAGGACCACGATCGCCGCGGGTGCCGCCGTGGCGGGCAGGGCAGGGATAACGCCGGCCAGCGCCTCAGCGAAACCGATCAGCCAGAAGGAAACCAGCGGCGTCGCCGCTAGGTAAAGGCACGCTATCGCCGCTGTCGCCAATACGAGGCCCGTGCGCCGCCACCGCCAGGCGACAAAGACTCCGACCATCGCCAACAGCAAGAACAGGTTTGGAGGGATTAAAGAGGAGTACGAAATCCACTGCAGCATGGCAGCTTATGCAGGTTGCGCGAGTTGGCGTCGGCCGAGCGGGACGACCCGCTCGCCGCGCAGGCGGTGGTAAAGCTTTGCCACCTCGCGCTTCAGC
>Ga0306926_10010368_pt1 | contig 10296 bp, 9 predicted proteins | sample flu12Cox44000178_FD_203759 | JGI IMG/M metagenome (GOLD analysis project Ga0306926, IMG submission 203759) | Lab enrichment of tropical soil microbial communities from Luquillo Experimental Forest, Puerto Rico - flux8day.12C.oxic.44.000.178 (v2)... | ecosystem: Environmental > Terrestrial > Soil... | reverse complement strand
CCTGTTCAAGCTGGCGTGGCAGCGCAAGGCATCGCTGCGCGACGCCTTGCGTCTTCATGCCGCAAACGACGAAAAATTCAGAACTGCGCTGGAGCGCCTGGAATCCTGCGCGCGACGCGCGAGGCACGAGACGCCGTTTGCGTTTTATGCCTGGCTACTCGGCGGCGACGGCGGCAGGACGCGGATCCTGCGCCGGCTCGGAGCCGAGGCCAACGACGCGATCGACGAATTTCTCGAGCTCGCGCTTGGATATGAGCGCAAGGCGCCGGCGTCGTTGCAGGGTTTCATGGCGTGGCTGCGCACCGCCGACCTCGAGGTCAAGCGCGACATGGAGATTTCGCGCGACGAGGTACGCGTGATGACCGTTCACGGCGCCAAGGGACTGGAAGCACCGGTGGTCTTTCTGGCGGACACCACCTCTTCTCCGACCGACACCCAGCGCCTGAGGCTCATTCATTTGCGGCCCGACAAGGCAACGCCACATTTGCCGGGCGCCGTGGTCTGGGCCGGCAGGAAGGCGGATGATCCGCTTGCCGTGGCAGAAGCCCGCGCCTTGATGCTTGGCGAAACCGAGGACGAATATCGCCGCCTGCTCTATGTGGCGATGACGCGGGCCGCCGACCGCCTGATCGTCGGCGGCTGCTTGCCTGGCAACACGAACACGGTGCGCAAATCCTCCTGGTACGATCTGATCGTCAAAGGCCTGGAAAATTCCGGACTGCAGGTTTCCCCGATCGAAACGGTAAACGGTTCGGTTAAGCGTTTCATGAGGGCTGAAGATTCCGCTGCCGAAACAGGGGCCGCCGCCATCGGCGATGCCGCTACCATCCAGCTGCCGTCGTGGCTGCACGTGTCGGCACCCGCGGAGGCTTTGGTCGATATCCATGTGCGCCCCTCCGCGCTCGGCGAAGACCAAGCCCGCCGGTTCCGCGCCGGCGAATCCGTTCAGGCGCGAGCCGACGCGCTGCGCCGTGGCACGCTGGTGCATCGATTGCTGCAATCGCTGCCGGACGTCGCAAGCGAGCGCCGACGCAAGGCTGCACTGGAATATCTTGCGCGCAACGCGGCCGACTGGAGCGAAGCGACGCGTCATTCGCTCGCGGAACGATTGCTGGCCCTGATCGGGGATGGGCGATTCGCGCCGGTTTTTTCGACCGGCGGCCGTGCCGAGGTCGCGATCGTGGGGCGGCTTGAGCGTCCGGGCCGGCTTCCGGCGGTTGTTTCCGGGCAGATCGACCGCCTTGTGGTGACCCCTCACGAAGTTCTGATCGTGGATTTCAAGACCAACCGGGCCCCGCCGGCCGGTGCAGAGGATGCGCCATTGGTCTATATCCGGCAGCTCGCGCTCTACCGCGCCGTGCTGCAGAAACTTTATCCCCAGCGGCCGATCCGCACAGCAATACTATGGACCGAAACCCCAGAACTTGTGGAGATTTCTGCTCCCGCGCTCGACGCCGAACTGGCATCCATTTTCCGCGGGAAGGTCGGAGCTTGACCCGGCGACGGCGCGTTCCTAGGTTGAATGCCATGATCCCGGCGGCGATTCCCGATCGCCCGCATCTTTGAACAAGCAAACGAGGTATTCCAATGACCGTTGGCAAGGTTTCTGACGCCGATTTCGAAGCCGAAGTGCTCAAAGCGCAAGGCCCTGTCGTGGTCGATTTCTGGGCTGAATGGTGCGGTCCCTGCCGCATGATCGCCCCTGCACTCGATGAGATTGCCGGTGCGATGGGCGACAAGGTCAAGATCGTGAAGCTGAACGTCGATGAGAGCCCGAAGACGGCGTCGAAATACGGCGTGATGTCGATCCCGACGCTGATGATCTTCAAGGGCGGCGAAATGGCTTCCCGCCAGGTCGGCGCGGCGCCCAAGGCAAAACTGCAGCAGTGGATTACGGCTACGGTCTGACCGCTTTCAGCGAAGCTTTTCTCGAAACGGCCGGCGCAAGCCGGCCGCTTGCGTTTCGTCCCTGGCGCGCGATCGGACGCAAAACCTGCGTCTTTTGAAGACTGCGCGCGGGGAATCGCAAAGAAGACTATCCTGGTGTCATGCCATTCGCCGACAACGCGGGGCCGGCGAGATAGAGCGAACCCGTGATCAGGATGCGCGGCGGCACCTCGTAGGCGAGCCGCGCAAGTGAGCGCAACGCCGCCTCGATACCGGCCGCAGTTTCGACGCGCATGCCGAGCGCGCGAGCCGCGTTGGCCAATCTGTCCGGCGGCATCGCATTTTCGCGATCCGGGATCGTCACGGCGATGATGTGCCGCGTCAGCCCCGCGAAATTGGCGAGAAACGACCCGGCGTCCTTGTTGGCCATCATGCCGACAATAACGACGAGTGGGCGCGACACGCGCTCCTCGAGATCGCCAAGTGCGGTTGCCGCCACGCGTCCTCCGTCGGCATTGTGGCCGCCATCAAGCCAGATTTCGCAACCGGCGGGCCCCTGCTCGACCAGAGGGCCAAAGGCCAGACGCTGCATTCGCGCCGGCCATTCCGCATTGACGATGCCGGCCTCGAATGCGGAAGGCTCGATCCTGAACCCGTCGAGCGCCCGGAGCGTTGCAATCGCAAGACCTGCATTGTCGAACTGATGGCGGCCGAACAGTTTCGGCGCCACGAGATCCATCAGTCCGCGATCGTCCTGGTAGACCAGCCGTCCGCGCTCGACATTGACGTGCCAATCCTGTCCCGCCGCATACAGCGGCGCACGCAGGCGACGGGCGGACTGTTCGATCACGGCGGCCGCCTCGACCGCCTGTTCAGCGCAGACCACCGGAATATTGGACTTGATGATGCCGGCCTTCTCACCGGCGATCTTAGCGAGCGAGTCGCCGAGGAATTCGGTGTGATCCATGCTGATCGGCGAAATCACGCTCGCCAGCGGCGTCTCGACCACATTGGTGGCATCCAGCCGCCCGCCGAGACCGACTTCAAGCAGCAGCACGTCGGCCGCATGCTGTGCGAAAAGATGAAACGCCGCCGCGGTCTCGATTTCGAAAATCGTGATCGGCTCTCCCGCGTTGACGCGCTCGCAATGCTCCAGCGCTCTGCGCAGTTCGTCGTCCTCAACCAGAGTTCCGCCGCTGGCACCGCCAAGCCGGTAGCATTCGTTGATTCGCACCAGATAAGGCGAAGTATAGGCGTGAACGCGATGACCCGCCGCTTCCAGGATTGCGCGCAAATAGGCGATTGTGGAACCCTTGCCATTGGTCCCGGCAACGTGGATCACCGGAGGCAGCTTCCGCTCGGGATGGCCGAGACGTTCCAACAGCCGCTGCATCCGCTGCAGGCCGAGATCGATCCGCTGCGGGTGCAGGGCGCAAAGCCGCGCCATCAAGTCGCCGAGCGGGCTCGGCCTGGCCGCGGTCGCGTTCACGTCGGCGGCGCGGCCGATGCGATTTCCGCGGCCGGGACGACGGGAGCCGCGATGGCAGCTTGCAGCACGGGCCTTGTCGCGGTCTGGATCGCAGGCGATTTGGTCAACAAGCGGCAGAGCCGCGCCAGCGTCGGGCGCAGATCGTGGCGATGCACGACCATGTCGACCATGCCGTGGTCCTTGAGGTATTCCGCGCGCTGGAATCCATCCGGCAGTTTCTCGCGGATGGTTTGCTCGATTACCCGCGCGCCGGCGAAGCCGATCAGCGCGCCGGGCTCGGCGAGTTGCACGTCGCCCAGCATCGCGTAGGAGGCGGTGACGCCGCCGGTGGTCGGATTCGTAAGCACGACAATGTAGGGCAGTTTTGCCTCGCGCAGCATTTGCACGGCGACGGTTGTGCGCGGCATCTGCATCAGCGACAGGATGCCTTCCTGCATCCGCGCACCACCGGAAGCGGCGAACACGATGAACGGCGACTTCTTCTCGACCACCAATTCGAGGCCGCGAACGATGGCCTCTCCGGCCGCCATGCCGAGCGAGCCGCCCATGAAATCGAAATCCTGCACCGCGATCACCACGGCCGCGCCTTCGAGCTTGCCATAGCCGATCTTGATGGCGTCGTTGAGCCCGGTCCTGGCACGCGCGTCCCTGACGCGATCGGCGTATCTGCGCTCGTCGCGGAATTTCAGCGGATCGGCAACCACCTCGGGCAGCGCCACGTCAAACCAGGTCTCGTTGTCGAAGATCGATTTGAGGCGCGCCACCGCACCCATGCGCATGTGATAGTTCGAGCCGGGAATGACGAACTGATTGGCCTCAACGTCCTTGTAGAACACGAGCTGCCCCGAATCGGGGCACTTGATCCACAAATTCTCCGGCGTCTCCCGCCGCAGAATGTTGCGGATCTTTGGCCGGACGACGTTGGTGAGCCAATTCATTTTTCGCTCCGAATTGCCTGCAAGCAGGACGCATTTGAGTATATGGCGCTCCGGAAGGTGGCCGGCAAGCAGCCTGAGTGTACCTATCCACCCCGCAATTGCGGTTCATTCGGCAGGCAGTTTCGCTTCTCGAACACCCTGCGCCAGGGAGGCGGCAAGACCAGCCACAGCGTCGACGGTCTTGGCGGTCGCCTTGCCTGCGACATCGAGGCTGTTGCGCAAGGCATCGACCAGGGCGCTGCCGACAACGGCGCCATCGGCGCTGCCTGCGATGGCGCGCGCGGCTTGCGCCGAGCGGATGCCGAACCCGACACAGACCGGCAGCTTGGTGTGATGCTTGATGCGCCCGACGGCTTGCGCCACGGCGGCCTGATCGGCGCTCGCGCCGCCGGTGATGCCGGTGACGGAGACGTAGTAGACAAAGCCGGAGGTGTTGGCGAGCACGGCCGGCAAGCGCCTGTCGTCCGTGGTCGGTGTCGCAAGCCGGATGAAGTTGAGCCCAGCCGTCATCGCCGGCAGGCACAATTCGGAGTCTTCTTCCGGCGGCAGATCCACCACGATGAGACCGTCGACGCCGGCGGCCTTCGCGTCGAGGAGGAATTGGTCGACGCCGTAGATATAGATCGGATTGAAGTAGCCCATCAGCACCAGTGGCGTGGCGTCGTCGTCCTTGCGGAACTCGCGCACCAACGCCAGCGTCTTTTTCAAGGTCATGCCGGCTTTGAGCGCGCGCAGTCCGGCCGCCTGGATCGATGGGCCGTCGGCCATCGGATCGGTGAAGGGCATGCCGATCTCGATGACGTCGCTGCCTGCCCTGGGTAGCGCCCTGATGATTTCAAGCGAAGTCGCAGGATCGGGATCGCCGGCCATCACGAAGGTAATGAAGGCTGAGCGGCCTTCTTGCTTTAACTGCGCAAACCGCGCGTCGATACGAGTGGTCACGTGGTCTTCCCCCGCAAGATTTCCGCCACTTGCGGAATATCCTTGTCGCCGCGGCCGGAAAGGTTGACCACCATCAGATGATCCTTGGGTCGCTGTGGCGCGAGCTCCATCACCTTGGCAATGGCGTGCGCGGGCTCGAGCGCAGGGATGATCCCTTCGAGCCGTGACAGCAATTGAAACGCCGCGAGCGCCTCGTCGTCGGTGGCCGAGAGATATTTCACCCGGCCAATCTCGTGCAGCCAGGAATGCTCCGGCCCAATGCCGGGATAGTCGAGCCCGGCCGAAATCGAATGCGCGTCCTGGATCTGGCCGTCGTCATCCATCAGCAGATACGTGCGATTGCCGTGCAGCACACCCGGCCGCCCGCCGGCGATCGAGGCCGCGTGCAACTGCGTGAGCCCATGGCCGGCGGCCTCGACGCCAAAAATCTCGACCGAGGGATCGTCGAGGAAAGGATGAAACAACCCCATCGCGTTCGAGCCGCCGCCGATGCAGGCGATCAACGAGTCTGGCAGGCGTCCTTCGGCCTCCAGCATTTGCGCGCGGGTCTCGTTTCCGATCACCGACTGGAAATCGCGCACCATCATCGGATAGGGATGCGGGCCCGCCACCGTGCCGATGCAGTAGAATGTATTGTGCACATTGGTGACCCAGTCGCGCAGCGCCTCGTTCATCGCGTCCTTGAGCGTGCGCGTGCCCGACTGGACAGGCACCACCTTGGCGCCCAGCATTTCCATGCGGATGACATTGGGCTGCTGCCGCTCGACATCGACCGCTCCCATATAGACGACGCAATCGAGCCCGAACCGTGCGCACAACGTCGCGGTGGCAACGCCATGCTGGCCGGCGCCGGTTTCTGCGATGATGCGCTTCTTGCCCATACGGCGCGCCATCAGGATCTGGCCCAGCACGTTGTTGACCTTGTGCGAGCCGGTATGATTGAGCTCCTCGCGCTTGAAATAGATTTTGGCGCCGCCAAGATGCCCGGTCAGGCGCTCGGCGAAATACAGCGCGGACGGCCGGCCGACGTAGTGCTTGAGGTAGCCGTTCATCTCTGCCTGGAACGCCGGATCGGCCTTGGCCTCCGCGTAGGCTTTCTCCAGATCGAGGATCAGCGGCATCAGGGTTTCGGCGACAAAGCGGCCACCGAAAATGCCGAAATGCCCGCGCTCGTCGGGACCGCTTCGGTAGGAATTGGGAAGGGGCTTGTTCATCGAACCGGGAACTCTTCTAACGACGACGCCGTGTTGTCTCTACTCCCTCGCCCCGCGCTTGCGGCGAGAGGATCGGGGTGAGGGGTTCTTCCTGCAAATCCTCTGTGACACGCGAATGCCGCGATCCCCCCTCACCCGGATCGCGAGAGCGATCCGACCTTCTCCCGTGAACGGGGAGAGGTGAAGCAAGATCGGTCGCGCGCGCTGCCTTGATGAAGGCGCGGATCATCTCGCCATCCTTGTGACCCGGCGACCGCTCCACGCCGGAGGAAACATCGACGCCGCCGGCACGCGTCACGCGAATCGCCTCCGTGACATTATCGGCGCGCAGCCCACCCGAGACCATGTAGGGTATCCCGAGTTGCAGATTTTGAAGAATGGGCCAATCGAACACCGTACCCAGGCCGCCGGGACGCGTGGCCTCCCTGGGAGCGCGGGCATCGAACAGGATGCGATCGGCGATTTCGGCGTATTCCGGCAAGCTTGCGAGGTCGGAAGCGGTCTCGACCGCGATCGCCTTCATCACGGGCAGAGAAAATTTCTGCCTGACGTGGCCAACGCGCGCCACGCTTTCATGGCCGTGAAGTTGCAGAATGTCGGGCCGCAGGGCCTCGACGATGCGGCCGAGCGTGGCATCGTCCGCATCGACCGTGAGCGCGACCTTTACGGCGCGGCCCTTGACGAGCTTGCCGAGGTCGTGCGCGGTCTCAAGGCTGAGATGGCGCGGCGACGGCGGGAAGAAGACGAATCCGACCATGTCGGCACCGGCATCGAGTGCGACCTCGAGCGTCTCGCGCGTGGACAGGCCGCAAATTTTGACGATCAGGGACATCTCTCAATACTTCATCGGTGAAACCGCGGGCGGGCCGGAAAATATGTCTGGTTTGAACATGATCTCTTCGGAAAACCAGTTCCCACTTTTCGCTAAACGCGGCCCTCCGGGTCCGGACCATGCTCTCCCGCTTGGCCGCGGGTTCTACAACGTCGCGCCCTGCTTGTCTCGCCCGCCTGGGCCATAACCGACCTGCGGCGGGACGCCGAGAGGCCGATGATCCAGTCGCTGTACCGCGCTGGCGCCGGCACGCAGACCGGCCAATTGGGCCCGCGCAGCCTGCGCGTCGGCCTCGTGCTGGCGAGCGGCGCGACGCCAGTGGCGCTGCCGCAACCAGGTCGCCGCGCCGCCAGCCACGACGCCGAGCATTGCCACCGCAACGATGACTACGAACAGCGGCAGGGTGAACCCGAGCGAGGGATCGCTCGAATTGAACGGGTCAAACGAAACCGTCACAAGATGCCGGTTGGCAACCGCAAAGACGATGAAAATCAGGCCCAGCGGAATCAATATCACTGCATTGAGAAATTTTCGCATGACCCTCTCTCGCCTCGAAAAGAGAACGGATCAGCTCTAGTGTGGTGGTTCAGAAGTTCTCTTCATCGGTGCGACGAGTCCATCAAGAGAACTTCTGAACCAAAACCACCCTATAATCGTAGATTTCTGGCGTCCTCTCGAATCCGAAGTTCGTAAAACAGGGTGCTGCAAGGGGGTACGAACTTCGGATTCGGGACACTAGCTGCCGGCGTCCGGTCCCCCGCTGTCGCGGTTCAGCCGCTCGCGCATTTCCTTGCCGGTTTTGAAGAACGGTACGCTCTTCTGATCCACCGGCACGTGCGCACCGGTGCGTGGATTGCGGCCGGCCCGCGCCGGGCGATGCTTCACCGAAAAAGCGCCAAAACCGCGCAGTTCAACCCGATCGCCCCGCGCTAGCGCCGCGACGATTTCGTCGAGGATCGCGTTCACGATATTCTCGACATCCCGCTGGTAGAGGTGCGGGTTATGTTCGGCGATACGCTGAACCAGTTCGGATTTGATCATCGAGACTTGGGATCCGCTAAGGTACGGACACGCATTTCCGTGAAAATACCTTGAACTGTCAAGACGCTAAATGAAATTAGCCGCATTCGAAAAAGCGTGACAAACGGCCAGTTTGGGTGTTGCGACCGGGCGGCGGCCGCTCCAAAACCGCCTTTTGGCGGCTCAATTGGCGCCAATGGGATGCCACAGTGCCAGCATGCCGTCGAGACCGAAACGATCCACCGCCTGGGCCATGCCGGACTGCTCGATTTGCCGCGCGATCGCGCTCAGGCCGAAGGCCTCCAGCGTGACCGCAGCCGCCGACCGCAGGAAAGTCAGGTCGCCGAAACGCGGCGAAAGCTTGTAATCCCGCACCGGCAAATCTGCCTTGACGCCTTTCTGCGACACCAGCCAGGCGATCGCGGTCTTTTCGTCGCCGAGTTGATCGATCAGCTTGAGCTCGAGCGCCTGGCGGCCGGTGAACACGCGTCCGTCGGCGACCTTTTCGAGCAACCCATCGTCCATGCCGCGTCGCTCTCTGACCAGCCCGCGAAACCAGGCGTAGGAATCCCTTACCAGGGATTCGAGCGCGGCGCGCGCTTCCGGGCTGGTCGGCTCGTAACCGTTCGGCGCGGCCTTCAGCGGCGACGACTTCACTTCCTCCACCTTGACGCCGACGGTTTTCATCAATTCGGAAAAATTCGGAATCTGGAACAGGACGCCAATCGAGCCGACGAGCGAACTCTGCCTGGCGACAATGTGATCGGCCGCAATGGCCGTGATGTAACCGCCGGATGCGGCCAACCCTTCGACCACCACGACGAGCGGCTTTTTGGCCTTCAGCCGCGTGAGCGCGTCGTAAAGCTGCTCGGAGCCGGCCGTGGTGCCGCCGGGAGAATTGATGTGAACAACCACCGCCGCAGCATGCGAATTTTCCAGCCGCTCCAGCGCTTCGACCCGGTTCTGATCGCTGCGGATCAGGCCTTCGATATTGACGCGGGCGATCGAACCCGCGGTCGTCAATGTGCCACGACCGCCCGGCGTTACCGCCAGGGCAACGATGACGATCGCGCCGATAGCAATCAAGGCGGCCATCACGCGCCAGAACGTCAGCTTGCGCCGTATCCTGCGGCGATCGACAATGACATCTGAGTCGAGCGACATCGAGAACTCTCCCGGAAATGGTCGTAAGCGGTGCGCACGCTGTTTTGCGGCATACCCCTAAAATCTCGTGTTCTAATTACATCAATTGCGGCCCAATATGAAGAAAACAAGGCCCGCCCTGCAGCCAATCTGCGGAACGGCCGTTGCGGCCTGGCAGCAAAAAGGCCCCGGTCGAAACCGGGGCCCGTCTGTTTGGGCCGGCAAAGGCCGAAAGGGTTACTTGTCGGTGCGCTGCTTGAGCGCGGTGCCGAGAATGTCGCCCAGCGTCGCCCCCGAATCGGAGGAACCATACTGCGCGATGGCTTCCTTTTCCTCGGCAACTTCCAGTGCCTTGATCGAGACCTGCACCTTGCGGGCCTTCTTGTCGAACTGGATCACCCGCGCATCGACCTTTTCGCCAACGGCGAAGCGGTCGGCGCGCTGATCGTTGCGGTCCCGGGCAAGTTCGGACCGCTTGATGAAGGTGGTGAAGTCGGTGCCCACGATCTTCACCTCGATGCCGCTGTCCTTCACCTCGAGCACTTCGCAGGTCACGACCGCACCCTTCTTGACATCGCCCGGCTCGGCGAAGGGATCGCCTTCGAGCTGCTTGATACCGAGCGAGATGCGCTCCTTCTCGACATCCACGTCGAGCACCACGGCCTTGACCGTGTCGCCCTTCTTGAAGTTGTCGATGACCTGCTCGCCGGGAAGCTTCCAGTCGAGGTCGGAAAGATGGACCATGCCGTCGACATCGCCCTCAAGCCCCAGGAACAGGCCGAATTCGGTCTTGTTCTTGACCTCGCCTTCGACCGTGGAGCCAACCGGGAA
>Ga0306926_10010367_pt1 | contig 10298 bp, 7 predicted proteins | sample flu12Cox44000178_FD_203759 | JGI IMG/M metagenome (GOLD analysis project Ga0306926, IMG submission 203759) | Lab enrichment of tropical soil microbial communities from Luquillo Experimental Forest, Puerto Rico - flux8day.12C.oxic.44.000.178 (v2)... | ecosystem: Environmental > Terrestrial > Soil... | reverse complement strand
TTGCCTGTCCAGGTCTGCTATCATCTCGCCGCCTATCCGGCATGATCCTCAAATGTTGCGCGTCTCTGCGTAGGTCGCCTCGCCAGTCGCCCCCGTCGGTCCATTGACGGGACCGCGTCCTGATTGCCGAGCAACGCCGAGCGCTAAACGAAAGGTTTTTTCCCAGCCGATTTTGAATCGGAGAGAGTCCCACAGCGCAGCGAAGCTCAATCATCATATTCGCGGGAGACGTCCTTGCGAGTATAGTCCGGCATATACGCCGTCGAGACAAAGCTGATCGCAGCGCAAAGCGCGAGATAGATGGCGATGGCGTAGCCGGTGTGATAGGCCGCGAATAGTGCAGTCGCGATCAACGGCGCCGGTCCGCCGGCGATCACCGACGCGAACTGATAACCGAGCGACGAGCCGCTGTATCTGAGCCGCGGAGTAAAGGCTTCGGCGATCAGCGCCGCCTGTGGGCCATACATCATATCGTGCGGGATGAGAGACACCACTATGGCCAGGAACACCGCCCACGGAATCGCCGTGTCCAGCATGCCGAAATAGAGGAAGGCGAACAGCCCACATGTTACCGAGCCGATGAGGTACATCTTTTTCCGACCGATGCGGTCCGAGATGTGACCGAACAGGGGAGTCGAGATCATCGAGATGCACGAGGCGACCAACACGGCGCTGAGGATGAAGTCGCGCGACATGTGCAGAGTGCCGACGCCATAAGCGAACACAAACGCGGTGAAAATGTAGAACGGCGACTGCTGACCCATGCGCAGCAGCGCGGAGAGACAGACCTCTTTCGGCTGCTTCCTGATAACCTCGACAATGGGTGCGCGCTCAATCTTGTTCAGGTTGAGAAGTTCCTGGAATACCGGCGTCTCGAGGATGCCGAGCCGGATCCAGAGGCCTATCCCGACCAGAACGATGCTCAGGAAGAACGGCACCCGCCAGCCCCAGTTGGGGAACTGATCGCCAGACCAGGCAGTAGCGCCCAGCATGACGATGGTCGACAGGAACAAGCCCGCAGGCACGCCGAATTGCGGCCAGGAGGCGACGAAGCCGCGGTTGTGGCGGCCGCTGCGCGACCATTCCATCGCCAACAGTACCGAGCCGCCCCATTCGCCGCCGACACCGATCCCCTGAATCGCACGCAGCAAGGTCAGGATGATGCCGCCCCAGATCCCAATCGCGTCATAGGTGGGCACGAAAGCGATCAAGAAGGTCGCGATGCCCATGAGCATCAGGGTTACGATCAGCGTCGCCTTGCGGCCAATGCGGTCGCCGTAATGGCCGAAGATCGCAGCACCGATGGGCCGTGCCGCGAAGCCGACGAAATAGGTGCTGAAGGCCAAGAGCGTGGCGGTCGTCGGATCGGAGTTCGGGAAATAAAGCCCGCCGAAAACCAAGCCGGCGGCGGTTCCATAGAGGAAGAAGTCGTACCATTCAATGGTAGTGCCGACGGTCGAGGCAATCACCGCCTTGCGCAGCTCCCGGCTGTGGTCGTCCGCGGAAAGCGAGTCGTAAGCGGCTATCGAAGTCACGTGTGTCTCCCCCTGATGAGATCTCGTCCCGTTCTTGCAGGCGCTTATTCCCAGGCATAGGATAAATTGTGCCCTTACTTACGCAAGCTTTTTGGGCGAATGGCCCAACAGAGGACCTTCTCTGGATAGCAGCCGGCCAAGTCATCGCTTCAACTCGAAAATCGCATTCCGAAGCCATCCCCTGGTCGCCGCGACCTTACCGCCCGGCTCATCCCCCCTTGCGGGCCTCCTCCCGACCATTGGGCGCCGGATCGACGGGGCCGCCGACGGCGTCTCGGTATCGCCGACACGTCTGCCGCAACGCGGTCTTAAGGTCGACCGGCCGGCCGTGCTTGCGGAGCAGGTCGAGGCATTCCAGGTCTCTTGACCGAACTGAACGCGCTTGCCCGGCAACGTGGTATCATCCCCATTCAATCAGCCCTTGGAACTGGCATTAGATCGCTCTTTCGGAAAGGGTGGCGTATGAGCGTGCTGCAACTTCTCAATGGATTGACGTTTGCGGCGCTGCTGTTCGTCGTGGCGAGCGGGTTCACGCTGATCTTCGGACTGCTGCGCATTGTCAATCTCGCCCACGGCGCGCTCTATCTGCTCGGTGGTTACATCGGGTTCACGGTCGCGGCTCGCAGCGGGAGTTTCCTTCTCGGCGGCGTGGCCGCGGTCGTCGCGGTGGCGGCGGCGGGAGGCTTGCTCTCGGAAGGGTTGTTGCGGTTCGTGCGCGGCCACGAGCTGCGTCAGGTACTCCTCACGCTGGGCGTTGCATTCGTCATCAACGACATGGTGCTGGCGATCTGGGGCGGCGACACCTTCACCGTGCTGGTGCCCGAAGCGCTGCGCGGCGCCACCCAGCTGTTCGGGGTCTATTATCCGAAGTACCGCCTGTTCGTCCTCGTCACCGGCGTCCTGTTGTTCATCGGGCTCTGGCTACTCCTGCAGCGCACGCGCTTCGGCGCACTGATCCGCGCCGGCGTCGACGACGCCGAGATGGTCGAGGCATCGGGCATCAACATAAGGCGCGTCTTTCTCATGACGTTCCTGCTCGGCTCGGCGCTCGCCGGATTCGGCGGCCTGCTCGGCGGGGCGTTTCTCTCGCTCTATCCATCGGCCGATGCGGAAATTCTCGTGTTCAGCCTCGCCGTCGTCATTATCGGTGGGCGCGGCAGCCTCGTCGGCGTCGGCATCGGTAGCCTCCTGGTCGGCTTGCTCAACACCTTCGGGCAGGTCATGTTTCCGGAGCTCGCCTATTTCGTGATCTTCGGACCGATGGCCGTGCTGCTCGCGTTCCGCCGCTCGGCCTGTTCGGAAAGGCCGCCTGACATGACGTCGATCGACAGGCCGACCTATCTTCCTGCCCATGGTCTCGCGCGGCCCGCAAGGGGGGCGCGGGGCCTGTCGATCATCATGGCTGCCTCGATCCTGCTCGCAGCGGCACTGTCGCCGTTCGCTCTTTCGACCTACCAGATCGGGCTTGCCACGGAAGTGCTGATCTTCGGCATACTCGCCATGTCGATCGATCTTCTCGCCGGCTTCGCCGGTCGCACATCCCTCGCCCACGGAGCGATCTTCGGCGTTTCGACTTATGTGGTGATCTTCGCCATCGAGCAGGCCGGTTACCCGGCACTGCTCGCCGTTGCGCTCGGGATTGCTGCCTCGACCGCCGTCGCCGCCGTCTTCGCGCTGCTCGCGGTGCGAACGTCCGGCGTCTATTTCCTCCTGCTTACCCTCGCCCTCGGCATGATCGTCTGGGGCATCTGCCTTCGCTGGACCGAGGTGACCGGCGGCGAAAACGGACTGCGCGGCGAAATCCGCCCGGCTCTACTCATTCCGCACCGCAACTTCTACTGGCTCGTGCTTGCCGTGGCGGCGCCGCTGTCGTTGGCGATCTGGCGGTTTGCCCGCTCGCCGTTCGGTCTTACGCTGCTCGGCATCCGCGACAGCGAGGCCCGCATGCAGAGTCTCGGCTATCACGTACCGCTGCATCTCTTCATCGCCTTCACCGTGTCGGGATTCTTTGCCGGCGTGGCGGGTGCCCTGTATGCTTTCTTCAACAACTTCGTCAGTCCTTCCACGGTTTCGCTGTCGCAATCGGTGGAGGCATTGTTGATGGCTATCGTCGGCGGGATCGGCACGCTGTTCGGCGCCTTCGTCGGAGCCGCGACCATCATCGTGCTGGAAAACACGGTGAGCGCCTATACAGAGCGCTGGCCGACCGCGCTCGGCGTCACCTTCATCGTCGTGATGATCTTCGCCCCGGAAGGGATCGTCGGAACGATCCGTCGACTCTGCGGTGCGAAACGCGTGGTGGCCCCCAGTCGAACCGAAGGAACCGACCATGGACCGCAGGCAGTTTCTTAAATCCACGGGATGGGCGCTTTCCGCCACCACCCTCGGTGTCCCTTCCTCGCGCGCGCAGGCGGCGTCGATCAAGATCGGCGTGCTGGCGCCGCTCACCGGCGTGGTGGCGTCCGGCGGGCGCGAGATGATCGAAGGAACGCTGTTCTGGTTCGACGGCATCAAGAACGAGATTTCCGGCCGCAAGGTGGAACTGCTGATCGAGGACGATGCCTCGAACCCCGACGTCGCGTTGCAGAAGGCGCGACGCCTGGTCGAGCAGGCGAAGGTGCACTTCCTGATCGGCAACCTGCTCGCCAACACGGGCCTTGCGGTCGCGAACTACGTCAAGGGCACCGGGACACCCTATTTCATTCCGATCATCGCCGCCGACGATCTCACCCAGCGGGCGCGCATCCGCAACGTCATCCGCGTCGCCGGCTATTCGGCGAGCGCCTTCACCCATCCGTTCGGCGACTGGGCGCTGAAGAAGGGATACAAGAAAATTGCGACCATCAGCCAAGACTATTCGTTCGGCCATGAGCAATGCGGCGGCTTCGCTCAGGTGTTCACCGAGGGCGGCGGCCAGATCGTGGCGCAGATGTGGAACCCCCTCAACACCTCCGATTTCAGCCCGTATCTCGGCCAGATCGCCGGCATGAACGTCGATGCCGTGTTCGCCATGCAGAACGGCGCCGACGCCACGCGCCTGCTCCAGCAATATGCGAGCTTCGGCTTGAAGGACCGAATTCCGCTGCTCGGGGCGATGAACTTGACGGACCAGGCGGTGATCCGCACGCTCGGCCCCGAATGCGAGGGCGTGATCTCACCGGCGCATTTCGTCGAAGGTGCGGACAATCCGGTGACGGTAAAGTTCGTCAAGGACTATGTCGCGAAGTACCGCAAGATCCCCTCTCTGTTCGGCTTCTCCATGTATTCGGGTTCGATGTGGGTCTCCCGCGCCATCGAAAAGATCGGCGGCAGGGTCGAGGACCGCGACGCCTTCATCGACAGCGTCCGCAAGACAGAGCTTCCGGATTCCCCGGTCGGAAAGCCGGTGCGCCTCGACACCTACGGCAACCCGATCTACGACGTCTACATCCGCCGCGTCATCAAGCGCCCCGACGGCAAATACTGGAACGTGCCGATCGAAACCTATCCAAACGTGTCGCAGTTTTGGACATACGATCCCGAGACCTACCTGAAACAGCCGGCCTATTCGCGCACCTTCCAGGGAATCAAGAAGACTTGACCTGGAATCCTTCTCCGAGGACGGAAATTGCAGCGTATGACCCGTATTGAGCTCACGCGAAATCCGGGAACCGCGCTTCCGCATTTCCGCTTCACTCCGATGCGGGCTGCGGAGGTGTTGCCGCGATGATCGACCATGGCTGAGGACATTCTCTCTTTCGGCGACGTGGTGGTGGCATTCGGCGCGCTGCGGGCCGTCGATGGCGTCACCATGTCGGTGCCGCACGGCGAAAGGCGAGCGATCATCGGCCCCAACGGGGCCGGCAAGACGACCCTCTTCAATGCCGCGACCGGCATCCTGCGGCCGACCGCCGGCACCATCGTGTTCGGCGGAAAAGACATCACGCGCTTGCCGCCCTACCGGCGTGCTCGCCTCGGCATCTCGCGCACGTTCCAGATCACCAATCTCTTTCCGACGCTTCCCGTCGCCGACAACATGGCCTTGGCGGTCCGCGGGCTGACCGCGCGAAAATTCTCGCTGTTCGGCCCGCCGGCGCTCGATGCCAAGGAGGCGCGCCAGATCGAGGGGGCGCTCGGCGCGGTGCGCCTGTCCGGGCGCGCGGATGTGCCGGTCAAGGAATTGTCCTATGGCGAGCAGCGTCAACTCGAAATTGCGCTGGCGCTCGTCGCCGAGCCGCGCATGCTGCTCCTCGACGAGCCGGCCGCCGGGCTGTCGCCATCCGAACGTACCATGGTCGCCGACATCATCGGCGCGCTGCCCCGCGGCCTCACGGTGCTCCTGATCGAGCACGACATGGACCTCGCGCTCGGCCTCGTCGACCGCGTGACATGCATGCACGAGGGACGCATCATCGCGGAGGAAGCACCCGACATGATCCGCCGCAACGCGCTGGTGCAGGAGGTCTATCTTGGCAAGCCGCGCCATCCTTGAGTTGCGCGATCTGCACAGCTTCTACGGCAATGCCCACGTGGTCTGCGGCGCCTCGCTGACCGTGGCGGCCGGCGAAGTCGTCGCGCTGCTCGGACGCAACGGGATGGGCAAGACGACCCTGATCCGCTCCATCATGGGGCTGACGCCGCCGCAGGTGCGCAGCGGGGAAATCAGCTGGCGCGGCGAGACGCTGATCGGCCTGCGGCCCCATGCCATCGCGGCGCAGCGCATCGCCATCGTGCCGCAAGGGCGGCGCCTGTTCGGATCGCTCACCGTCACCGAGCACATGACCATGCTCAAGAGCGCCCGCGCCACCACGGGATGGACCGTCGAGCGCATCTTCGCGTTGTTTCCGCGGCTCGCCGAGCGGAGAAACCATCTTGCCGGCCAGCTCTCGGGCGGCGAGCGGCAGATGCTCGCGATCGCTCGCGCGCTCATGATCGATCCAGAGCTCATCCTCATGGACGAACCGTCGGAAGGATTGGCGCCCATCATGGTGCAGCATCTCGAGAACATCGTCGCCGACCTCAGGACGGAGGGACTTTCCATTCTCCTGGTCGAGCAGAACCTGTATACCGCGCTCGCCGTCGCCGATCGCATCTACATCCTCGAGACCGGAAAGGTGGTGCACGAGGCGAGTTCGAGCGACATCGCCCGCGATCCCGGTTCGCTGGGCCGATATCTCGGCATCAATTGAAGGAACCATCATGCTCCCCTCCGAACGCCTCGCCTATTCCGCCATCACCAACCGTCGGCGGCTCAATTTGCCGAACGATGCGCGCATGGTGGTGTGGGTCATCACCAACGTCGAGGAATGGGACGCGACGCAGCCGATGCCGCGAACCGTGCTTTCGCCGCCCGCGGGAGGGTCGCCGATCCCGGATATCCATAACTGGTGCTGGCACGAATACGGCAACCGGGTCGGATTCTGGCGCCTGCTCAGGGTCTATGACGAGTTCAAAATTCCGGGCGTGATGAACATCAATGGCAGCGCGCTTGCTGCCTACCCCGACATCGTAAGGGCCGCGGTCGAGCGGAACTGGGAGTTCGTCGGCCATGGCTTCACCCAGCGCAACATGCAGAAAGTCCCGAACGAGCGCGACGACATCCGCAAGACCGCCGAGGCCATCGCCAAGGCGACCGGCAAGCGACCGCGCGGCTGGCTCGGCCCCGGCCTCACCGAGACCTGGGAGACCCCCGACATCCTCAAGGAGGAAGGCTACGACTACGTCGCCGACTGGGTGCTCGACGACCAGCCGGTTTGGCTCCAAACGCGGACGAAGCCGATCGAGGAATGCAACGATGTCGCCATGATGCTCATCCAGCACCACAAGGCGTCGGAATTCTACGAGCGTGCCATCGACCAGTTCGAACAGATTTATGCCGACGCAGAGGGCTCCGCCCGCGTGATGGCGATCTCGGTGCACCCCTACATCATGGGCGCGCCACACCGCACGAAATATTTTCGCCGCATCTTCGAGACGATCTGCAGGAAAACCGGCGTGTTGTTCTGGAACGGGGAGCAAATCCTCGAATGGTATCTTAAGGCCAGCCCGGCGGCGCAGTGACCGCTATGCCCGGGTTGGGGCGCCGCGCGGCGCGTCTCAGGCGAATTTTCCGATGCGCTGCGGCCGGTGCAGCACCGGCAGCGGCCGCGTGAAGGTCTGGCGTCCGCGCTTGAGGCCTAGCAACGGCTGCGCCAGTTCGGCGACCGCGGCAGCCGGGTCGGCACAGTCGAGCACCACCACGTCGCCGGGGTTGCCGACCGCAATACCGTAAGCGCCGAGATTCATTAGCCGCGCCGGCGACGCGGTAACGAGGTCGAAGCAGGCCGCGAGTTCATGGGCGGTCCCGGCATGCGCCGTGTTGGCGTAGAGATTGGCCATGCGGATCAGCGAACAGTCGCCGAACGGCGTGAAGGGGTTGAGCACATTGTTGGTGGCAAGCGAGCAGGTGACGCCGAGGTCGGCCAGTCGATGGGCCGGGGCGACGCCGCGTGGGACGTTGTGACTGTGGCCGCGTCCCATCAGGAACAGGTCGGTCGCCGGCAGCACCGTCACGGCGACGCCGGCATCGGCGAGACGGCGGGCGACGGCGTGGAACGCCTCTGGCGCGAGTGCCGATAGCTTGGTGACGTGCCCGATCGCCACCCGCCCACCGCGGCGAGACGTGTCGGTGAGGCGGCACACCTCGTCGAGATGCATCCAGGTGGGATCGATGTCGAAGTCGAGATGAAGATCGATGTCGAGGTCGAACCGCTCGGCCAGGGCGAAGATGCGCGCAACGTGGCCATCGGGATCGGTGTCGGTATAGGGGCAGCCACCGATCAGATCGGCCCCGGCCGCGCAGGCCGCAACCAAGAGCTCCTCGGTGCCGGGATCGTTGGTGAGGCCCTCTTGAGGGAAGGCACAGATCTCGAGATCGATCGCCCAGGCATATTCCGCCTTGAGCCTGCGGATGGCGTCGAATCCCCTGAGCCCGATTCGGGGATCGATCTCCACATGGGTACGCATATGCGTGGTGCCCTGAACGATGGCACGCTCCAGTGAGCGCCGGGCCCGGGAATAGATGTCGTCCTCGGTGAAGGCGACCTTGGCCGCCGCCACCGCGGCGATCGCCTCCTGCACGGTCCCGCACTTGCAGTGGCAGCGGTCCGAGATGCAGGATTTGTCGAGATGAATATGCGAGTCGACGAAGCCGGGAAACGCCAGCCGATTGTCGACCGGCAACTCGCGGGCGTCGGTCGCAACCTGCGCGGCGATCTCCACAATGCGGCCGTCGGCTATGCCGATGTCGAGCGGGGCGTCCGTCCCGATAATGCGGGCCTGGCGCAGCACGAGGTCGAGCGGCATGGGCGGTCCTGTTGCATCGCACGTCCACGTCCGGGGTGCGCACTTGCGCAAATCCGGAACCCAGGTAGCCGGGCACTTCTGGACCCCGGTTCCGCGAAAGGCCCGACCCGGTGGGTGGCCAGACGCGGGATTGTGGCAGTCCCGCGTACAGGGTCAAGTTACCGCTGCGAGACGCAGGTCGTGCTGAAGGCACATCCACGGCGTGGGTATCTCGGGGACCGCGGCAAATCTCCGCGAGGGCAAGCGATCGATCTCCTCGACCGCAAGATGGAGTTCGGCTTCGCGCCATTTGCCGCGGTCTTCACCGCTGTTCAGTCGGCCGCCGTGCGGCGGGCTTTCAGCACCGCGACGGGCATCACATCGAGCAATTCGGACAGGTCCAACTCTGATCTGTTCTCGATCGTTTGATCCGTGAAGATGTTTTTCAGTGACGAAAATCCCTCGACTGCGAGCGAGCCTTCCCAGGCTTCGCCAGTCGGCCATCGGCGACCGTGGTCGCTCGCCCGTCCGACGAGCCTGGCTGCCACGACGATTGCGGCATCACGACCGCCGGACCTTACAAATGCCAGCACTTCGTCGCGGTGCTTGCCCGAGACCTCCGCCGGGCGATAGTCCCCCTGCATGAAGACCGATGCCAGCTCGTTGCGAAATGCAAGGAGGCGACGAGTCACGGCGAGCTTGATGCGCCCATCGGACCAGGTCCGCGCAAGGTCCCGCCAAGGCATATCCGACGGATTTTCCGGCAAGTCCTGCAGAGCCGATTGCCGCGCGGCAATATCGACAGGCCGTCTGTTGTCTGGATCGACGAAGGACGTGTCCCAAAACTCGGTGCCCTGATAGAAATCGGGCACGCCCGGCATGGTTGTCTTGAGGACGACCTGGGCAAGGCTCTTCAACGCGCCCATCAGCGCCGCCCGACGCGCAAACGCATCAAACGATGCGATGAAAAGGCCTGATGCACGACGATCGAGAATTCGATCCAGGTAATCACAGAGGGCCGCCTCGTACTCAACATTGGGTGACACCCAGTCGGTTTGCTCCTTGCCTTCGCGCGCCGCCTTGACGGCAAACGTTTTCGCCCGGTCGACGAAATCGCGACCGGAGTCGCAAAGAGGCCAGGCGCCGAGCAGGGCTTGATAGAGCAGGTATTCGTGCGCCGCAGAGGGGGCACGCGACCGGCCCGCCAATTTCACGACGCGCGCATTGAGGTCGTTCCAGTGCGATACCGCCTGCGCCCAGTCCTCGGCAATCTCCGAAAGTGCCAGCAAACGCGCTCTCGCATCCTCGCCGCGTTTCGTGTCGTGGGTAGCGGTGGTCGTCAAACCGTGTGGTGCGGCCGACGCGCGATCGATCATGCGATCATGAAAGTCGGACACCGACAGGCCCCACGCCGCCGGATTGCTACCGACTTCGTTGAGCGCGAGCATCCGGTGGTACCGA
>Ga0306926_10010361_pt1 | contig 10300 bp, 22 predicted proteins | sample flu12Cox44000178_FD_203759 | JGI IMG/M metagenome (GOLD analysis project Ga0306926, IMG submission 203759) | Lab enrichment of tropical soil microbial communities from Luquillo Experimental Forest, Puerto Rico - flux8day.12C.oxic.44.000.178 (v2)... | ecosystem: Environmental > Terrestrial >... | reverse complement strand
CGCAACAGGGGCCCAATGTCGCGGCCATGCGAGGTCTCGATGCGATCTTGCCTGGGGTGGGCACAGTGATGGGAGCGGGCGCGATGCGACGACCTGAGATCAAGCGCAGAGGAGGGCGGAGATGAGCATGAGAGTTCCCTTCCGCGCCTCGCAACCCAAAACTCCGGAGCAACCAAAAATTCCCCTGGAGTATCTGCTCATGGCCGCCGCACTCATGCAGAAGCAACGAGAGCCTAAAGATGAGAGCGAGGAGCAGCAATGACCGCTTACCAAAATAAATCTTCGCAAGCGGAACGTAAGCAAGTTCTGCGCAACGATGCCCGTGTTCGTTCTGGCTCCACGTTCTTCGACCACACCCACAACAATGACGAGGGCGGGAGATACGCCAAGCCCATGAACGTGACGGGCTCCACACCAACAGTAGAGTACCCGCGCCTTCCCTCTGGGCCTTGGGCTGATCCTGTTCAAATCCCACCAGAGGAACCGCTTGGCTACGGCATCTCGGAAGCCCCGATTGTGGGCGAGCCCCATGAAATTGAAGCCTTGGACGACACTGCCGACGCAACCAATGTCGCAGATGTAGCAGCCTCACCCTGTGGTGAGGTGGTGGTGTCGTCCTCCACGTTGGGCGACGTGACTGAGGCTGTTGCTCAGTCCGCGCCTTTGGCTGCGGTTGCTGCTCCGTCGTCGGTTGTCCTTGCTTCTCCCGCCGATGTTGAGCGCACCGCAGCCATCCCCACTCCCAAACCCACGGAGACGAGATGATGGAGCAATCCCTAGCCGAAATGGAAGAGTTTGAGCTTACCGATTGGGAATGGGAGGTCAAACTCAGTGCCGACGTTAAAGCTCGCGTCCAACGTCTAGAGACGGAGAAATTCTCCCGGCTTGAACTTTACGAAGAGTAGCTGGAGCTGATGGCGGTGCTCCAAGCCTATTGGCTTGGGCAAGCGCCAGAACGCCAACAAGAGACAGCGAGAGAAGTGCGGGACTTATTGCGCAAATCCGAGCAACTGAAAGAGAGGATGCAAACTTGGGCGCGGAAGAAACTCGCGCGAGTGTTTTGATGTGGAGTTGATGGCGATGGATCGTAGCAAAACAGTAGCCCAACATCTCTGGCCAAATTTACCAAGTAGCGCCAAACCCGCGCCGCCTTCGTGGGCTGGGCGCGAGCGCAGGGAGAGTGTGGCCGACGCAATCTTTCCGCGCCACGCGCCAGTGAAAAGTGAGCGGAAGGAGAAGCGAGTGTGGTCTGATCGTGAGAGCCTTCTCCGACTTCTGCGCAAGGCCAACGAGCGCAGGGAGAGGGGGCGCTGATGCTCACGGGGATAATATCCGCTCCCAACCCCTACCTCATTGCCATGACGCTGGCGTCTCAGGGCCTCGCTGTCTTTCCTGTTCGCGCCAAGCGGCCCCTCACGCCACGCGGTGTGTACTCGGCAACGAGTGATCTCGGTGTGCTGGCCAGAATGGATGGCTGGCGCAACGCCGACGCCTGTGGCCTCGCCACGGGTAAGGTGAGTGGGGTGGATGTGTTGGATGTTGATGTGAGGCGAGCCGAGGCCGCATCACGAGTGGGCCGGAGTTCCCCCCACCACCATGATGATGATGGGGGTGGTGTGGTGGATGGGCTCGCTGCACTGGCGACGTTGGGCCCTGCGCTGCCCGAAACGCTGACTGCGCAGACGCCATCGGGCGGCCGACATTTCTACTTCCGCCACATCGCTGGCGCACGCAGCCGCAAACTGTGCGCTGACGGAAGTGTTGAATGGTTCTCAACGGGGAAGCTTGTCGTGGTCCCACCTGCGCCAGGACGCACGTGGCTAAACGATGCGCCAATCGCAGAAGCGCCAGATTGGTTGAGGGCAATGGTGCTTGCGCCAACCCAACACACCAATCATGCACAGTGGGCTGAGGGAGGGGGAACTTCCGGTCCACTCGTTACTGCGCCTAGGCTCAACACCCAATCCCAAGTCCCACGCGAAATTTATCTGCTGATCCTTCGCGGGATGCGTGGGGCTGAGCGGAGTGTGCAGCGCAGGGTGCGGGGCCTTTGGGCCAATCTTGCTGGGAAGGGTTCGCGCCGGAACGACGGCCTCAACTACACCGCTTGGCAATTCAGCATTTTCATCGAGTGTGGCGATCTCAATCGTGAAGTCGCGGCCAAGCTTTTATGGCGTGCGTGCGAGGCCAACGGTTATCTCGCGAAGGATGGAGCGGGGGTGGTGAGGGAAGTCATCACGCGCGTGCTTGATTTCGAGGATTGGCAACCGGCTTCCGCCAGGAAGAGAAGTCAACAGAAGGAATGAGCAATGGCAAAACACAAACCTGCGGGCGGGATTAAGTCTCGCAATGTCGTGCACAAACCTGTTCGCACAGGAGCCGAGCGCAAACACGTTCATCCTGGCGGGGTCGCACAGCTTGGCCAAAAACAGGGCAACCATTCGACCGACGGCAATGTCTTGGCCAACAGAGGCCAACCCTTATTCGGTCCCAACAAACCAATCTCGGTGCCGTTGGGAAATGAAGTCAGTGCACGAACCGTGTGTGGTCCTGGTGGAAGTCGTGAGCTGATGAAAACTGGGAGCCAAGGCGTTCACGGTAGCGTCAATCCTGGCCAACCCAAGCCAGCGGGCGAAATCTTCCCTGGTTTTAGTTCACGCAAATAACCCCAACGATAGGAGCTAACAATGGCAGTTGAAGTTCGTCATTCCGGCAAATCAATGGAGCAACGTCTTGCTGATCGCCTGAAGTCAAGCGGTGATCCAAGAGCCGATGTCGTAACCAAGCATGGCGAAGGCGCGCGACGGACCATCCATCACGTACATTTCGCAGGGCATGTGTACGACAAATCCACTGCGATCCAGCCCAATGATGGGCAAACCCAACGCGGCTACGACCCAGCGACGACGCAAAGCGTTGGCGGCAACCCAAAGGGAGGAAATGGCCGTGACTAATCCCAAAACTCCCGTGACCGACCTCCTCCGAAAGCTCAAGTACGACACCGACGCCAGAATCAAAAATGACCAAGCGCTCCTTGCGACATTGGAGGATTTGATAGCGAGGGTTGGTGAAGTCGAAGGGCTCGAAGAGCGGGCAGCAACCGCAAAGGCTCAGTTGGCCAGCGACAAATTCCAACTTGAACAAACCCAAGCCGCTTTGATGGAGGCCAAGGGAGAATATTCGGCGCTGCAAGCCGAACTCAGCGTGCCCGCCACCAAGCTCCATGAGCTGCGCACGATGTTGAAATCGATGTGAGGAAGCGATGACAGACAAACTCGAAACTGAACTCGAAGTGTTACGTGCGAGGGTTGCCGAACTCGAAGCTCGCGCAAATCCGCCAGCGCCACCTAAGTTCGAAGCGGGGGCGAGTGGGCCAACGACCACGGACCTTGCCATGAGCAGAATTTCGATGAGCCCCGAGGTGATGGCTGAGATGGTCCGCGCAGTTGGGAGCGAGACAATCCGAGGGATTGTGAAGAGCGGAGGTGTGGGGGTTTTGCAAAGCACTGCGACGACGCCAAGCCCAACCCCAGTGTCGGCACTCAACACTTCGGGCTGGCGTGATCCGGGTCCACTCAGCAATCCGCCTGGGGTCGCAATCGCGGACAGGTTGATGGACGCGCAGGACGCTCGTGATCGCGCTCAACTCATTGCGGATGAAGCAAGGAGGTTAGCATCGGACAAGAAGTGAGCGCGGAGATACTGCGCAGAATTGCAAACGTGCGGGGCGAGCTTAACGAACTGGAAGCTCTGCTTCGTGCGATTGGCACCAAGGTGCATGGGAGGATAGTTGCAGATTTAAAGGACCGGACCAATGGAACGAGATAACGAAGGAGGAGCGCCCGAGGATGACGCAAATCTTGAAATCAACGACGTGAAGATGGAGGCCGCAGAATGAAGAAATCAATAGCCGACATGACGGAAGAGGAAATCTTCCAAGACCTCTTGGTTAAGTGTGGTCTTGCACCAGCACCACCTCCACCCCCGCCAAAACCCGCAGCGGTCAAGGCCGGGGAGCGTTGGTCAGCGCAAAAACCAATCAGCGCAGTGTTGCAAGATGCGCGACGTGCTGAAGCCGCTGCGACCGAACGGCTGCGCCGAGAACGAGAGGAGCGCAGCGAAAGGATTGCAGCCGAGCATCGACGCGCCTGTTACCAAGCCGAGATCGACGCAGCTTGGCAACGCAGCCTCGACTATCAGGCCGAGCTTTCACAGTGGCGCGGGTGCCATCGTGGCCCAGGCGATCCTGATTGGCGCGGCTGATCGTGGTCGAGCATGATGAATTTGTGAGGGAAGTTATGCAGAACGATAATGTTGTTGAGAACGATGTGAATGAGGTTGCCGCTGAGCTAGTTGAGCAGCGGGTTCAGCTATTGCGAGACGTTGCAGGCGCACTTAGGGCCTACCCAGGGGGCGGGCCAAATCTCCGTGACAAACATCTCGCGGAAGCGAAACGACTTGGCCTCGATGTGGGGCAGATCGCGGACCAATGGGATCATGTGATTGGCCAAGGGCGGCGACCCTACGCTAATTTGGGGATACGCCCACTGTCGGGGCCGCCAAGCCCAACAAACCCAACGCCAGCAAATGATCCGGGGCCACCAAAGACTGAGGTGGCCCTTGAAGTTTCTGGGAAGGTGAAAAGACCACTCGCGGAGATAATGAAGGGGGCTGATCTCAAGAAGCTGAAGGAGGTTGAGGAAGCGCCTGAGCCCCAGCTTGACGCTCACGTTGAGCCTGTTGATCCGGGTGTTGATGCTGATGCCGACGCTGTGAGCATCGGAAGGGCGCTAGTTCCAGTCAAGCGGTTCGCCAGTCGCATCATCTTGCCTGATGTAGCCCAGGTCTCCCAAGTCAAGGAAACTGTCCGGCTGGTCAATCTCAAGCACCAAATAGTCGGCAACTACGGCGGTCGCTGCATGGTGGTTTCATGGGAGCGTTGGCCAGTCAATCCAAAATTCTTGGTGCCAACCTTTCAGAAAGTTGCGGACTTCACGAACCGCTACGCTAATAGATTTGTCGAGCAAGAAACCAAGAGCGGAACGCAGCGGGTTCCGACTGGTACGTTTTGGTTCAGCCATTCAGCCAGCGCAACGTTCGACGGCGTTGGTTTTCGTCCTGGCGAAGATGAAGTGTTGCCAGGGAAACTTCTAAACCTCTGGCGAGGTTGGTCAGTCGAACCGAAGAAGGGAAACTGGCGGCTGTTACGCCGCCACATCTACCTCGTGCTAGGCAACGGAGATTGGAAAGCTGGCCGATACATCCTGCGTTGGTTTGCTCACATGTTTCAGCATCCCGGCGAGCCAGGACAAACAGTTTTGGTTTTCAAAGGCGAAGAAGAAGGTCTTGGCAAGGGCATCATGGCGCAAGCGATAATGCACATCCTTGGCCCTTATTCGCTGCCAGGCACTTCCTTGGTGCCTTCAGTGGCCACCTCCAACACTGCGTGTTCTTGTTCTTGGACGAAGCGTTTTGGGCTGGCGATCAGAAAGCCGAGGGCCGACTGAAGAGTTTGGTGACGGAGCGATACATAACAATCGAGCCCAAATACGTAACCCCGTTCCAAACTCCAAACCTGCTCCACATCATGATGGCCTCCAACAACGATTGGGTTGTGCCTGCGGGACCAACAGCGCGACGCTACGCAGTCTTTGAGGTGAGCAACAAGCATCGTCGGGACAAGGCTTACTTCAACGCACTGCGGGCCGAGATCGAGGGCGGCGGCGCTGCTGCAATGCTCTACGATCTCCTGCGCCTCGATCTTGGGGATTGGGAGCCGCAGGAACTTTACGAAACCGACGCACTGGTCGAGCAAAAGCAATGGAGCTTGCGCGGCCTCGATGCTTGGATCGAAGGGATGTTGCAGAAAGGAATGTTGTCTGTTCCCTATTCTCTCAAATACCCCAACCGTTGCTTGAGCCAAGACCTACTCAATGACGCACTCAAGCACGACCGCTACACCAACGACAGCAACGTCGCGACGAAGTTGAAGAAGGTCTTTGGCAAAGACAACATGAAAGACTTCAACAACCAAGCCGCTCGCGGTTGGGCGTTCCCACCACTCTCCGAATGCCGGGCGTCCTGGGCGCAACGCTACGGCGGCAAATGGAATTGGCACCACGACGTGAGGGAATGGAGGATCGGGGGATGAGGGCCATTAGACGGGTTAGACGGGTTAGACTGCTCAACTCCGGACCGCTGACTTTGTCTTGGTTTCCAAACATAAACAGTTAGGGGGTGTCTAACCTGTCTAAGGTGTCTAAGGTGTCTAATGAAGGGAATAGAAAGTTGAAAGACACGATCCTGTCGGAGCTTCAGGCAATCGAAGCGAAGCAACAACAACACACGGTTATTCCTAAAGGGGTCACAGCACCTGAGTTAGCGGACATGGTTATGCGTGGGGAAGTGAAGCTATCGCCACAACAGATGAGGGCGATGGTTGAGTTGTTGCCATTTCACGCACCCAAGCTTTCGTCTGTGGCAATCGGAACGATTGATGGCACAACTTTCGCAGAACGATTAGAGCGGGCTGTCAATCGCAGCCAACGTGCGAAGTTGATCGAGGGGAGAGCTGTGCAGGTGGATGAGCACGATTAAACTGGGGACGCAGGTCGCAGGTGGCGCGGGTGATCTCCGCAGGTTGCAGGTTTGGCCAAACGAATTGGGCGAGCCAACCGAGCCCGCCCCGATCACAACTTCGTAGATTACCTAATCTTCATAATCCTAACTGTCACGAGACTATAAGGTCGGGCCGCTCCCGGAGAGCCCGGCCCCGATCTCAGTGTCCATCCCCCAACCCCCCGATGCTGGGTCGGGGCCGACAATTATCCACGACCAATTATGTTTGTCAGTGGGCAGCGTGGTCCGCTAGCGCGGGCGGTGACGCTTCCAACGCGCCCCGATCATAATCCCCAACACGATTAGCAACACCAAAGCAACGCCACTTACCTCTAGCAGTCGCTTCCCGCCAAAGATTGCCAAGACAAGAGGGCCTGTTGCGGTCATGGCGCACACTGCCTAAACGATTAAGACTACAGATTAGTGATCACTGTATTCCTAAAATGATGATGGGCGAAGCCATTCGCTGACTTCGCCCACCCTCGTTAGCACGTAATTAGTAAGCGCGAGCCCCCGAAAATCGCAGAAGTTGCAGGAAATTATCGAGTCAGATCAATGGCCGGTTTTGCGTGATCTGATTCATAGACAGGTGGGGCGAGTGGTCCGTAAGGCTCGCGCCAACGCTCAAATCCTGGCCACGTAGCGATGTTGTGCTTGGCCTCAGCTATTAGCTCAGCGCTGTGGGCGTCGAACCAAGCCTGGGCCCAGATGGTGATCTGCCGCGCGGAGAGATCGTGGAGCCTAACCCCTTGCGCTTGAAACTGGCGCTTCACAGCGCGCTTTGCTGATTGATGGGCCAGGGCGAGAACGGCGCGACGATGCTGGGCTAGTCTCTCTGCAAATCCAATCCTTGCCATTCCATGCTCCCGTTAAGAAGAAAGGCCCGCGATTGGCGGGCCTTTCTGAATTGAACTTTAGTTTTGAGTTGTGTTCAGGCGCTCCAACGCCAGCACTGCTTCGAAAGCCTCGGCGAAAGCCTCGATGAACCTTTCCGATGTCGAGCATTGCCAACACACGATTAGTCCACGATCCTTCTCGCCATAGCAGAGTGGGCAAGTTGTGCCTGAATGAGTTTTAGGGTTGTCCATTGTCGTTAGCTCCTCGCCCTGACATTCGCCCCTGGTTCACATGCACGTTTGAAGCGGTCACGTTTGAACATGCCGTTATCGCCTGCGAACACGTCGGCAAGCTCATCGACCACAACAGCGATTGGATCGTTGCTGCCGTTGGCGCGTCGCCGTGCTTCTTGCATCGCCTTGGCAATGGCCTCGTAGTGGCGTTTGGCGAACTTGTTACGCATCACGCGGCCTCCGCTTGGCCAAGGATGTGGCCATCGCGTTCGAAGTGAGCGGAGACGACTTGCGGAGCTTGCGCCATTGGCAGCGCTTTGCGCGTACTCCACGCCGCCTTGCACAGCTTAACGCCACGCTCCCAATCCAACGCATCGTCGCGGCAGTGCGTAGTCATTCTGCAAAAAGTGCCATCAGCGAAGCTCACAACGCACGTTGGACCGCGGGATGTGAGCTTGCGCTGCTTGGGCTTGGTGACGCGGTAGCCCGCTGCCTTCACTAGCTGCAAGGCGTGATCGAGTGGTGATAGGCTAATGGTAGCCTGAGCCATTGGTCGCTCCTCTGGCTTGGGTTAGGCCAGCCTTGAGGCGTGGCGAGACGCCTCGGCTGGCCGCTTCAGTGCGAAGCAGTCAGGTCATATCAAATCGTGGGCAGGACTTTTAGTTAATTCGCGCAGCGCTGCGTTTGTTTGTTTGTTGTTTGTTTGCTCGCAGCGCAGCGTTCGTGCCCGTTTCGTTCGGCCAATCGAGGCAGGGGGCACCCCCAAAATTCATCGCTTGCTCGGCCGCAATCCCCCCTCGCAAATTCTGTGAGAAATTCCTCGAAGCCAAGACGTGGCTTGTGGCGCAAGATCGCTTTGGCTAGCGCCGCTTAAAGACGACGCTAGCTTTTAGCAAATATCAAGCCCCGGCCACCCAACGAAGGCGGCCTCGCTCGGTGATCGCAGCGTTAGCCCAAACGCCTATTGCGTCTTCTGCCGAGGATCGTCCTTCGGGTTCACGTAAGTGATGCCCCACGGTCCGATGCTGTTGACTTGGAGGACCGTGTCCTCGTCGGCGGAGAAATAATGGACCATCCCCGGGGGGTTGACCCAGAAGCCGCCGGTGGGGAATACGTTTGCTTTGGCGGCATCACCGCTTTCTCCCATACCCAAACGCGCTGTTCCCGACAGCACGGTGGACACCTCCGGCTTGGGATGAGTATGCGGAGCGACACGATAGCCCTTCGGGAACTTGAGCCGCATTGCAAACAGTTCTTCCTTGCTCGGATCGCCGTACAGTACGGCCATCTCGGCGCCAGCGGGAAGAGAAGCGGGGCCGGGTGACCATTTGATCTCCGGTGGCGTGAACATCTTCTGTTCACCGGTGGTCTGCGCCGAAGAGATAACAGCGGTAGTGGCGAGAATACCGCTAGCAAATACCAACATCGAGATTTTCATGGTAGTCCTCCCAACGTTATGTCGCATTGCCATTAGGATAACACCCCACAATCCACTGCGCCATGGATCGAGGCGGGAGTAGCGCCAAAATTGCTTGCCTTCTCGCCGCCAATGGGTGCGCGCAAATTTGCTACAAAAATCCTGCGGTGCTGCGCAAATTCTGTGTGAAATTCCTCGACCCCATACCTTCGCCTAGCCTCACCACTGCAACTGCTAATCAGGAGATGCTATAAGAGAAGGCTTCTTCTGGAGGGGCTGGCCGTGAAGAAAGTTGTTTGGTGTTTGTCGCTTGCGTTGGCGATGCCTTCGATGGCGTTCAGCGCTGACAAAAGAGACGGCACCTATTATTGTACTGCAACATTTGCGGGTGGCATTGGGTACGACAACAAGCGGAAGCAATGGGAAGGAGCCACCTTTGAGCACAGCAAGAACTTTGTGATGAAGCTAAGCTTTCGTGAGACAGTAAAAGGTCAAACCCGTGATGATGAATATGATGTGACTATCACTGATGAAGGAAGCTCAGACGCCTACAACTGTTTCGGGTTCGACGGGAACCCACCTTTTTTAACGCATGACCGTGATGAAAACAGCTTTGAGCTGCATCTCAATACTGACCCATTACAAATTCAATTTCGATAATAACCGCTTCATTAAAATATACACATTCGGTTACACCAATGGCGTGGACAACAATAACAACACGCCCTTTATATCGGGTGGGCTCTGCACCAAACTTCAATAACGGTTCGTGGTACTCAAATGACCGACTTCCCAACCGATTGGTGGAAGGAGTTTGATGCGCTTGGGGAAGATGATGTCCGCAAGCGTCTCGGGGCAGTTGTTTGGGACGGGACAAAACAAGTAGCAGCGCGTCAATGGCTGGAGGCTCGTGAAGCCGCTAAAGGTGCGGAGAGTAGGCGCGAGACATTGGCCTTAGCCAAGGAAGCGAATGATCTAGCCAGAGAAGCCAACGATGTAGCGCGAAGGAACAATTTCATCGCTGCGCTTGCGCTATTCGGAGCGGGGATTGCTATTGCAGTTTCGGTCATTGGCTTGTTCGTGAAATCGCATTGAGCAAGCTCAATCCCCTCGCTACTATGGGCATTGGGAGGGCGACGTGCGGGCATTTCTGATAGCGATGGCGATTGCGTTGAGTGGCTGCGCTGATCACAAG